>Ga0209581_1001372_pt1 | contig 29145 bp, 34 predicted proteins | sample Coa_R2_FD_187160 | JGI IMG/M metagenome (GOLD analysis project Ga0209581, IMG submission 187160) | Surface soil microbial communities from Centralia Pennsylvania, which are recovering from an underground coalmine fire - Coalmine... | ecosystem: Environmental > Terrestrial > Soil > Unclassified ...
GCCACTTCGCCAGAAAATGTTTGCTCGCGGCGCCTCGCACGGTGTATAAATACTCTTGTTCTGGTTCCACCCCGTTGGCCGGTTTTGAAGTGTCCACCATTGGCCGGTTTTCAGACGTCCACCGAGGGCGATGCAGAACGCGATGGTGGGAGCGTCCGGGGAACGGCTCCGGGCGGCTCTGAAGGTCGTGGATGCCGTGACGAACGGCCGCAGTCTTTGGATCGCCACCTGCAATTCGATCGGCACGCTGCCACCGGAGCTGCGCCGGCGGTTTACGCTCGGCACCTTCTTCTTTGACCTCCCATCGCCGGAGGAACGGGGCGCGATCTGGAAGATCTACACGGAGAAGTACGGCGTGTCGGGCGAATTACCTGACGATGATGGCTGGACCGGCGCGGAAATCAAGGAGTGCTGCCGCAAGGCCTACCGGCTGAAGTTGACTCTGATGGAGTCAGCCGAGTACATCGTTCCAGTTTCCCGTTCAGCAGCGGAACAGATCAAGACGCTCCGTCAGCAGGCATCCGGGAAGTTCATCAGCGCGTCCTATCCCGGCGTGTACCTGTTTCAGGAATCCGCGCCGGCGCCGAGGGCTGGACGGGCGTTCCGAGATATCCAGAACTGAGTCGTCGCGGTTGCTTGATTCTGTGATTGACTTGGCAGGCTTCACGTTCGGAAGGGGAGGAAGACAGTGTCCGCTTACGGAGAGTTCGAGACTGTCATGTGCGATGAGAAACACCTGGTCGACGGCCTTGCCGAGATGGGCTATCGCGTAGAGGTTCATCCGGAGGGCTCCCATCTGGTTGGGTACCACGGCGACGAACGGCCGGAGCGAGCGCACGTCATTATTCGGCGTGCCGAACTCGACAGTGCCTCCAATGATATCGGATTCGTGCGCGGAACAGACGGGCGCTTCCGGGCCATCCTGAGCGAATACGACCGAAGCATCGGTTTCAACGACCAGTGGCTGGGCAAAGTGCACCAACATTACAAAGAGGAGCAAACGCTGGCCGCGGCGAAGGCAAAGGGGTACATCCTTCGGGGCAGAGAGGTTATTCAGACCCCCAATGGTCCGCAGATTCGCCTGCAGTTCGTCGCGCGATAGGGGATTTGCCATGCAACAGAAGACGATCACGGTGGTCATTGACGAGAAGGGGAACAGCTCAGTTGACCTGGATGGGTTCGCCGGCCAGGGATGCGAGAAGGTTCTGAAGGATTTCCAGGGACAGGACCGCGCGACCATGGAGCGAAAGAAGTCGGCGTTCTACAGTCAGACGGGTAGCGTCCGGGAGAACCTGCGCAGAAGCGCTCAGTGACCGTGAATTCAAACAGCAGAGACGTCCGGGGGGCCTTGGAAATGCTGCTCCATGCTTTCGTTCCCTCAAGCCGGGCAAACGGACCCGGATTGCGCGCGGTGGTCTACTTCCAGGGCTGCACTCTGAAATGCACGGGGTGCTGGAATTTGTCTACGCACAAGTTCCGAGGAAAGGACGTCAGCATCGCATCCGTGGTGCAGAGGTTTGAAGATGCCAGAAAGTCAGCGGCGCTCGAAGGGGTCACGTTTTCCGGCGGGGAGCCGATGCAACAGGCACCCGCGCTGGCTGAACTTATCGATCAAATCCGCAGGGTGGCTCCCGGCGCGAGTTTCGGAATGTTCACAGGCTACACGAAAGACGAGTTGGTGACCGGGGACTATGTGACTCGGCCGAGAACGTCGGTAGCGAATCGAACGGAGCTGTGGCGAAGTATCGCAGCACACCTCGATTTCGCGGTGATGGGCCGCTACGATCACACATCACCCGCGGTAGAGGCATTGAGGACGAGCCGCAATCAAGAGCTTGTACTGTTGAGCAGTCGCTACCGCGAGGGCAACTTCGAACAGCAACTCGTTGAGATCAGTATTGAGCCGAGCGGAAACTCCGTGGTCACGGGATTTCCGGTACTCGGCTTTCCCGTCTGAATCGGCCTCGATCATGAGCCGGTCCGACTAGAGCACAACACAACACACAGCCTTGCCGAACTATGCATTGGAGCCGCGCGAGCCGACTTCGTGCGCTGAAGCGAGGTCTTTGGTAGCGACACAAAAGGAGAAATACGAAATGGCAGCTATGGCATTGCCTCTGATTGAGGTACCGAACATGGGTCAGGATTTGGCCCAGAGAGCGGTTTGCGTTAAGGTCCGGCTGGGCCGACTGGGCAACAGCCGCAAGGTTAGCAATTCGCAGGTGGAGGTCGACACGGACAAGAGCCTGATCCGGGTTTCGAAGCACCTGCTCGATTCCAAGGAACTGCGCACGATCGCCAATTTCGATGGTGAGATCAGGCGCTACCTCTACGACACATGCCTGCCCTTCGAGGCGGGAATCCACCTCTGCCCGTTCGCTCTACTGGAGCAGACGGAGGGCAAGCTACGCGAGTTCACGAACGGTCGAGAGACATTGGTCTCGGCATTCATAGAAGCCTATCCCAGCCTGTGCCAGGAGGCTGCGAAACGGCTGCGCTCGCTCTACAATCCCGCGGACTATCCGCCCGCGGACCACGTGGCACAGCAATTCAGTTTCACCTGGCAGTACATCAGCTTCGGTGTGCCCGATCAACTTCGCGAGATCTCGACAAAGATCTGGCATGACGAACGCGAGAAGGCGGCGCAGATGATGGCGGAGGCGGGGCGGGAAATCCAACAGGTACTCCGGACGGCGATGGCTGAACTGGTCAAGCACATGCGCGACCGGCTGAAGGATGGACCGGACGGCAAGCCGCTGCGGTTCAAGGAAACCACGGTTTCGAATTTGGTGGACTTCCTCGGCACCTTCGATTTCCGGAATGTGACCGACGACGCAGAGTTGAAGGCGCTGGTGGATAAGGCCAGGGAAACGCTCACCGGCATTAGCGCGGATGACCTCCGAACGACTGCTGGCGTGCGTACCAAGGTCCAGCAAGGCATGGCGGATCTAGCAGCCGAACTGGACACGATGATCGTCAAGAAACCGGCACGGAAGTTCCACTTCACCGAAGAATAGCCACGCCAGAGAAAGGAGGCCCCGATGGCGCTCGATACAGGATTTGTCGCTGCGGTATTGGAGGGGATTGAAGGCACGCTCGCCGAACTTATTGAGCGCGTAGAAACTTCGGAACTCCAAGCCAGCCTGGATGTGCTTCAGAGCAGAGTGACTGCGCTTCGGGTATCGATCGAGCCGCCGGCGCGGGAACCGGTAGAGATCGAAAGACCCGAAGATCCAGTCCCCGTGGAAGCTGCGTAGAGGAACAGTCTCTCAAGCCTGACGGCGGCTGCCGCTCGGGTCAACCTCAACAATCTAGCCGCAGAGGCGCTCATCAGGCCGCAGTGTGCCTGAAGAAAGCCTGTGCGTTTCACAGTGAACTGAAAGGAGCAATAGCGATGCTGGGCTTGAACAACGTCCAAATCATCGGGAACTTGGGTGGAACGCCCGAGATGAAGTACTTGAACAATAGCGATCACGTGGTGAACTTCTCGGTCGCCGTCAATGAGCGGTGGAAGAACCGCAACGGCGAATCCCAGGAGCGCACGACCTGGCTGCGGATCGTTGCCTTCAATGGGATTGGATCCGCATGCGCCGAGCACCTCAAGAAGGGTGACGGCGTGTACGTTGAAGGCCGCCTGCAGATCCGGGAATACGAGGACAAGGAGCACATCGAGAGAACTTCGGTCGAAGTCGTGGCATCGAAGGTCCGCTTCCTTGGCCGCGGGAATAACGCAGGCGATGAACAGCGCCCGGTGCCGGGGCAGCCCAGGACTCGTGCAGGGCAACGCTCGACGTCCCCAGCCGACGTGGACCAGGCAGGACCCGACGAGGTCCCGTTTTGAAACGCCGGGAGCGGCTCACAATAAGCCGCTCCCAGCCACCGGAATGGAGGAAACATAAACCATGAGCACACCAACAACAGCGACGGTGGGAGGTTTCTTCGTGCAACTGATGCCGCTGCTCGCAGACCGGACTTTGATGGTCATCGTCTCGAAGGCCGATGATCAGCACCTGACGCTCTCCGTGGTGCCGAAACGGATGAAAGACGGCGAGAACCCTGCACTTACCACACCGCTCTGCTGCACAGGGACCCCCGAGGAGCTGGATCGTGACTTGCCGAACCATCTCCACGATTTCGTTGCCTGCCAGGTAGCGCTGAGCAACAACCTGGCGCAGATCCAGCGCGAGAGGGAAGAAGCGGAAAAAGCGGCGCGCGAAGAGCTTAAGAAGAAGCACAAAACCGTGGGAAACGGCGGAACGAAGAACAAGATGACTGAGGACAAGCCACCGGACCAAGAGAGAGCGGCTCCACCTCCGCCACAGCCCCCAATGATGAGCCTTTTCGACTCGGTGTCTGAAGTGGAAGCACAACCAGTGTCACAGTCGAACTCTGCGGCGCCAGACCAGGACAGCGGCACCAGCATCACTATCACGACGACGACGACCACAGGAGGAGAGCGATGAAATCCACACCTATGCGGCGGGAGTTTTCCTTCGCCGGATTGAAGCTCCCGGATCCAAGTCCGTTGATGAGCTTAGAGGATGTCCGAGGGGTTCTGGCGATGCAGTACCCAGAAATTGCAACAGCGGTGATCAGCGGGCCAGAACCCGTCGGAGACACGATGAAGTACACCTTCGAGCGCGCGATCGGTTCAAAGGGATAAGGAATCATGGGAGCGAAAGGAGCCGGGCTACGTGGTTCGACTCCGCTCCCCAATCCGAAGGTGGTGAGAGATGAAAACCAGCGTCGGACCGCGAACAGCCACGTGCCGTGCGGAAACGTTGGCCGAATTGGAACTTCTCGCTTCAGGTAAGCACTCATCACAACAGACCGTATTAGAGAGGTATCGACGATGTACCGACTGGAAGCAAGCGAGCGTCGTCCTCTGTCGCGCGTTGGGCAACGGCCAGGCGCGGCGGCAGAGTACTCAGTTGACGACTCCGCCAGGGTGGCTGCCGCCGATAGTTTGATGGCAGTTGGCTGCCGGTGGAGCATTCCCCGGCTGGAGGGAATCCCCACGGAATATAGGTTCTTCGATGGAATTGAGGTGGCGGCGAGAGTGGCGAAAACGCTTGTGTCCACCGGCCTCGCGGATCCGCGGCGATGGATTCAGGCGGGGCGAGACCCATTTCGTTTCATCGAACAGACGCTAAAGGACCGCGTTGCTGTGAACGGCGGTCCGGAAATCGAGAAGGAGTTCTTCTTGCGCTTGGGATTGGTCTCAGATCTTGATCCTTACGACCATGATGCCAACGACGCAGCCGCCGATGGCGAGATATTCCTGGTTCTGGAACCCGATAGTGCCGGTTACGTTGTGATGGGGCCGACGCTGCGATTGCTGAAATCACTGCATCCAAGGCTGCCAGTCACATTTTTCGATTTGTTCACAGGGGCTTTGAACCGGTGGATCCGGGTATACGACCATCGCGACGCACTCGAACGAGTGGAGCAGCTCCGAGAATGGTACGAAGCCGATCCGGAAGGCGAGACGGTCGAGCTGCCGGCTGTAGATGCCTCCATTCCGGACTGCCTGCGCGGGCAGTTGAATCCTCTCAAGGAACGATTCGTCGAGCAACTGGCGGCGAGGGTCCGCAACCAGACGGCACGGGCTTTGCTTGAAGGCGTCGCCGAACTTAACCGTATTTCACGGAGGGGGAAGCGGCCGCAGGTTGGAGACCGGGCTCAGGAGCGATTGGCGGATTCGAATCCACCGGTCCCGGCTCTTGTGGCCGTCTTCAATAAGCACGATGCCATAGAAGGATGTTTCGATAGATTATCTCGGGATTCCGGGAATTCCGGCGAGCTCTATGGAGGGCCAGGACGACGGCTGTGGCCGAACCTCCGGGATTTGGCGGCTGACGGAAGGAGGGCGTAGCCCGACTGGAGTTAGCCGCCAAATCCTCAGGCCGAACATCAGCTCCCGGGGTCTGCCGTAAGATCGGAGGCTATGTCACTCGCATTCAGACTGGAGAAGACCGCGGCGGGGCCGGTGCCCTTTCAGGTCCGGGGCTCGGATGGGGCGCCCGTCGCCGCGATCAACGACTTCCTGGCGTACCTGGCCGTCCGAGGCCGCTCCGGCTACACTCTTCGATCCTACGGCACCGGGCTGGCCCACTTCTTTGGCTGGGTGGAGGACCGCGGTGTGGGCGTGGACGAAGTGGGCCGGCAACTCGTAGGTGAATATATCGCCGGTTTTGCCAGCGGCCCAAAAATCGATTCCCGTGTTCACTCGATTGTTTCCGGGGCGCTTCGCGAGCGACCCCTAACCGGTCGCCAGCCGCGGACTATAAACCACAGGGTGAGTTTGCTTGCCTCGTATTTCTCATACCTCATCCAGAAGGACCAAGACCGGGGCAGCGGAGCATGGTTTCAGCGTGACAACCCTGCCGCCGCTACGATCCCTGAGGCCGCAGGACATCTAAACCCAGGCGGCCGCGACTTTGCCGGTCGAAGAGGGCGAACCGGCGAGTTTAGACGGCGTGTTCCTCGTAGGCTGCCAAAGGGGCTGGACCCCGGATGCATCGGACAACTCATCGATGCCGCCGTCTCCTGGCGCGACAAAGCCATATTGACGCTCTTGTGCCGCACTGGACAACGGATCGGGGACTGGGGCGAGATCGGCGGCCGCCACGGTGTTCTCGGGATGACGCTCGGGGACTTGGACAGGCGCCGAGGAATGGTCACCGTGCTTCTGAAAGGTTCGCGTGACGAACATCGAGTTCCTGTAACGGACGATTTCTGGCCCCTTCTTGAACGCTACCTGACTGAGGAGCGTTCCGCCGCAGCACCGACCCCGGCCGCTTGGCTCGCGATGCGCAAGGGCTGCGGTGAACCTCTTACGTACACGGCTTTTGAGTCATCGTGGCGGTACGCGGCCCGGAAGATCGGCCTGAAGGCACACGCTCACCAATTCCGGCATACGCTGGCGCAAGGGGTGTTGGAGACCACCGGAAACCTGAAGGTGGCCCAGGAGATCCTGGGGCATGCGCACCTGAGCACAACGGCGGATCTCTACATGCACGTGGATTACGCCGCGATGGTGGACGCCATCGTCGCTGCCAAAACCGCTTCGGAACGGGAGCGAAACTCGGGCGGCCAAACAGCCGTGCCGCTTCCAGAGCGCTATGCATTTCCCTACGACGAGATCACGCTGGAAGAGCTTGAGAAGGTCGCGGCACTGGCACAGGACAACGAACGCGACCTTGGCGGCAGGAGCCAGCATGAATAGATTGCTCTCCAACACGGTCTACAGCGGCGCGGCTCTGCTGGATGCGCTGCTCGCTATTGTTCCGCGTCTGCGGACGAACGAATGGAAATATGAACAAGCCCGGCTCGGCTGCAAGTTCTTTGTTAACTCGCTGAACGGTTGCCGGGGCCGGACCCTACAGCAGCGGTGGTGCGATTTCGAGGAGACCGTATGGGCTGAATGGAGCCACTCGGAGCATCGGTTGCCCAGCCATCGCCGCTCGTGGGGACCACGGGTAGCTGTGATTGGTCGCCTGGTTCGCCCCAGCCCGAAGTGGCTGATAAGTGTTCGAATACTGGATTGGGTGGCGTCTCTCCCCGAGGATGACCCGCTCGTTAAGGCTCAAGAACTCCTTTCTGGCGCGCTCAAGACCGTGCGCTGGGCCGGTCCATTCTGTAAGCACATGGCCGTCAGCAACGGGATCCGAATCCTCCTTGCCAACGGCTACGCAACTCTGAACGAAATACAGGAAAGAGACCTTGCCAGCGATCCCGCATGGTCGAAGGGGTCCGATGTGCTGGATGCCGCTTTATGCGCCGTCGGGGTGTTCACCCGCACGCCGCAGCAGGGGGCCTCTCGCCGCCACCGCGGCGAACGCTTGACTCCCGCTGAAATGGTCGTCCGAATGGAAATCCCCGAGCCATTCCGGCAGGTGGGCACCCTGTATCTCGAAACATACGGGGCGCGCGTCAGCGACGTCTACTCCACCAGGCGCGGCAAAGCCAATGCACTCAGGAACTTCTGGCAGTTCATCGTGGAGCGATATCCTAACGTGCGCCATTGCCGTGACGTGCTCCCAGGGCATGCTCGGGCGTACTTGGCGTACGCCGTTGAGCGCAGTCCGGGGGTGCAGTCTGCGCACGGATGGCTAATCACCGTGCGCACGTTCTTCGCGGACATCTGCGGTTGGGCCACTGAGCCTGGTTCGCCGTTCGCGCCATTTGCGCCGGCAACTCCACCGCTGACGAGGCACGATTTGATGGGGGCGGGCTTCAAAAGCGGCCGGCAGGAGAGTGCGAATCGCATGACCGCGACGGTCCTTGACCTGGAGCGCGAGATGCCGAACATTCGAGCGCTTGCGCTGCGAAGCTGGGACGAAGCGAAAATCGCCGCCGCCGCCCAGGGCGCCGGCCAGCGGGTCAAACGCTCCGAGGGCGATGCGTTCTGGACGTGGGCCGTTCTCGAACTCCTCATCCAGAGTGGTCTGCGGGTGGAGGAAGCTGCAGAATTGACGGCCCTCGACATTCTGAAGCGCCGCACGAAGGACGCCCGCGTATATTACCTGCTTCACGTGAAGCCGTCGAAGTACGACCGCGCCCGGGTGATTCCGATAGGCGATGGTCTGGGCCGTGTGATCGCCGAGATCATCCGCCACGTGAAGGCCTTCTATGGCGTCGACACGGTACCGTTCTGCGATCATTGGGACCGGCACGAGAAGAGGCCGCTGCCCAGGGCGCCCTATCTGTTGCAGGGCGCCGGCCACCCGAGCGCCATGAGCATCTCAGGAATGAGCGGGCGGGTGAACGCGGTATCAGTCGCGGCGGGCTCTCGCCATTCCGACGGCAAGCCGCTGATCCTGCGCCCTCACGATTGCCGGCGCATGTTCGCCTCGGAGCATCTCAACAACAACGTGCCCGTCCATGTGATCCAAGCCCTTCTGGGACACGCCTCGCTCGATACGGTTATGGTCTACGCCAAGCTATACCCGCAGCATCTGCTCGAAGAATACCGAAAAACAGTCCGAGGCCTGTATCGCGCCGTTCACGGCGAAGCGAGCTTGCGCAACCCAACCGCAGCGGAATGGGCCGCCTTCGAGGCGAGTTGCAGTCTGCGAGATATGGGAACTCATCTTTGCGCGTTGCCAACGGGAGAATACTGCCCGAGAGGCCTCGTCTGCCTGGGATGCGTTCATGCTCAACCGAAAAAGAGCGCGGTCCCCACGTTTCGCCGGATGTTGGCCAGCCATGAACGCCAACTCGATGCAGCCAGAGGCCACGGAGAACCGGCGGGCCAGATTGCATCGAGAGAACTCGAGGTCGGCCGTATCCGATCTGCGCTGCGGCGGGCCGAGGAGTTGGGCGACGACGTAGCAGCCGCGATCGAGCGCGCGGCCGGTTAACCCCCGCGGCGCAACGCGCCACCAAATAACCACCCGAACAAAGGAGTTGTCATGCGAGGTCGACGTGTGTCGCTGCTTCGGCGGCCAACGGGCGCCGCAGGTAAAGAGCAATTGATCCTGGACCATCTGAAGGTTGTGCGGGCTCTTGCAGTGAACATCAGGGCGGAAATCCCGGTCCACGTTGAATTGGATGATCTGGTTCACGACGGGATTTGTGGATTACTGGATGCCGCAAAACGGTACCAGAGCACCCGCAATGTTCCTTTCGCCGCATATGCCAAGTACCGAATTCGCGGCTCTATCCTGGATGGCCTTCGGCGGCTGGATCCCGTTTCCCGAGATCGCCGCGCAAAGGTGAAACGGGCAGAAGCCGCCGCGCATGATCTTGGTAATCGGCTGGGCCGCTACCCCACGGCTGCGGAGATCGCCGCCGAATCGGGAATCTCGCTGAAACAGTTGAGCAACGCGGATTTTACTTTTACCGCTCGGACGACGGCGCTGGATCGAGATGAGACCTCAACTTCCCTGACGGCCGAACTCACAGCAGACGAAGCATCCGAAACGGATGCGCTGGTCGCCCGGCGGGAATTACGAAACGTACTCGAAGCCGCTATGCAGTCCCTGCCACGCCGCGACCAACAGATCATAGCGTTGTACCATTGGCGCGGTTGCACGATGCGAGAGATTAGCCGGCTCTTCAACATCAACGAGAGCCGGGTATCCCAGATCCACAAACGCGCACTTGGGCATTTGGCCGTTACGTTGCGCGCATCTGGAATCGTGTCGAGCAGTTCGATCATGCCGCGCTGACAAGAAATCAAGCCCCGACAGGCGGATCTCCCAACAACAACACCTCGAAACCGGCCTGCTGAAAATGGTGATCGCTGGTCAGGGCGCTCGCGATCCCACGCTGCTCCATGATCAGGAAAGACAAGCAGTCGGTGAGGCTCCAGCCCTTGTCACTACGCGCCTCGTAAAAGCGAACCGCTGCGGTTATCGTCTCCGGGGAGAAAGGCACAACCTCGATCTTCGGATCCTGATGGCAACGGCGATAACCTTCCGCTGTCGTGCGGCGCGTCCCTACGGTCGCCAGCGCATTCATCCATTCCCACAGAACCGCTTCCGTCGTGACGAGGCACGCATCCTCCCGAACCAAGTGGCCGCTCCAGGCGGCCGCCCGAGCGTGGTGCTGATCAGGTTTGTGGGAGAGAGCAATCCAGAACGAGGTGTCGGCAAAATAAGCCGCCGGTGCGTTCAAGCTACCCTCTTTGGAGCTCCGTATAGGTAATGATCGTGCTGGTGCGAGAGGTCGGAAGGAATGTCCGGGCTTTCGCTGGCGTTCGCAGCCAGCCACGCCAATGCAGACTCGCGCGCCGGCGGTTGATCGGCGCCTCTCGTCTCGATCTGCACGACCAAGGCCTGATTCCGGGGCAGGTCTATCGGCTCATCGGGAATAATGACCCTTCCGTCATAATGTGCATTGAAAGCGATCATGGCCTCCCTCCTTGCTCCATGTTCCAGTATCTCATGCCGGACCCGGGCACGGCTGCGGTTCCCAGGACAGCACCAGGTCGGCGAGCGCGGGAGTGGGCCTGAGCACCATGAAGCCAAAGCGCCGGCGCCCTATGCCAGAATATCTTCAGCTATGGCAGCCAAACACACTTGGACGTTCAAATCCCGGCTTCGTGCCAGGGCATTCGGGTGGAAGGGATCGCATCTCGCCTGCCAACGCTTGAAGGAAGCCGTCGCGGAAATCAAGAAGGTTGCCAGAACAGACCCCGTGACAGCCGGCGACGGTATCGTGGGCCTGATGGAGAGGATCTGGCCAGCATTCCAGGACATCGATACCTCGTCAGGCGCTCTCGGCGGCGCCGTGTACTGGGCACAGGACGAATTGCTGCCGATAGCGATCGAAGCTCCTGCGGATCGAAACACTCGCGATAAGTGGTTGGACCGCACCTGGCAGGCGATCGAGGATGATGGTGTGGATTACCTTTCCCTGACCGGAGAGCGCTGGGGCGAACTCTGCCGTTCCCGTGAAGTTGCCTCTCACTGGGCAGACCGATTCCTCGGCTTGCTTCGGACTGCCTGGTCTGATCCACGGCCAGGAAACTATGTCCGCGGAACCAGCGTTTGCCTCTCCAGCCTGCTGGCTGCGGAGCGCCATCAGGAACTGCTTGAGGTGCTGGCGCTTCAGCGATTTCCATTCTGGCATGACCGCAAGTTCGGCATGCAGGCGTTGCTGTCCCAGGGCCGAATGGATGAAGCTCTCGCCTATGCGGAAGCTTCGCGCGGTCTGAATCAACCGGATGCGGCTATCGACGCGGCGTGTGAGAAAATCCTGCTGGGTCTCAGCCGAGTGGATGAAGCGTACGAGAAGTATGCATTGACCGCGAATAGCTCATCAACAGGCCTCGCCACGTTCCGGGCGGTCGCCAAGAAATATCCCGCCCGCGACCCGAGGCAGATCCTCTTGGACTTGGCCACATCGAGCGGCGAGCCCGGCCGGTGGTTTGCCGCGGCGAAAGACGCCGGCTTCCTTGATCTCGCCTTGGAATTTGCCAACACGGGCCGCACCGATCCGCGCACGCTCAGCCGCGCTTCGCGCGATTTGCTCAAGAAGGACGCCCAGTTCTGTCTGGACGTCGGCCGGCTCGCCATCCAGCGAATCATCGAGGGGTACGGCTACGAGCTGACCGGCATGGATGTCATCGATGCCTACAAGCACTTCATGGCTGCGGCGCAGGCCCTCGGGATTGCGTCCCAGGCACGCGCCGGACTGCTCGCCATGGCGACGAAACAACCGGGAGCAGCCAGCGATATTCTCCTGCGCCAGTGCTCGGTTGATCCACCGGCACGTGAGGCCCCGGGGAGGGCATTCATCAGAGAGCAACGGATATGGACAAGACGAAGCCCCACGAGACATTGAGCGGCAGGCCCATTGCCAAGAAGGTCCTTGCCAAAATGAAGTTGCATTGGCAGAGGAAGGTCGTGAACATCAAGAACATAATCGCCGGCCGCGCCATGGCCGACGAGCTCCAAAAGACAGTTGTGAGCCAGAAGGAGTTCGCCGGCTTCGATCCGGCTCACGCCGCCTACGTCTACACCCAGAACCAGGTGTCCGTCATGTCGGAGCAGCTTACGGCCCTGAAGGAGATGGCGCCCTTTGCGGACATCATCTCCAGGGCCGAGGACCTCTACATCCCCAGTGCCCCGCCGATGAGCCCCTTGACCACGTCCTATTTCACCTGCTGGGCTTTTTTCGATGCTTGTGCGGGCCCGGGCAACGAGACCATCGGCGCCACTACTTTGGAGGTTGGCTCCGCTTTCGGCATGGACCCCGAGTTGTTGCGCTTGATCCGGCTGATGCAGGATTCGCGAATGGGCTTCTACATCCACCACGGGAGAGAAGGCAACGTGAGCATTCTTGAGGATCTCGTCACCACCGCCGTGTACCGGGCTATCGTTCCTGCTGGCTATCGTGGCAGGAAGAACGAGAACTGGTACGTTCGCTTACTTCCACCGCCATTCCAAGGGGGCACGGAACACGTCGTCTTCACGACGCCATACATTGTGGTACACCCGGACTTCGCTGATTGGTTGGCATATTTCCGGCGTACGTTCCCCGCCACGGCGGGCTTCGACGACTACGAGCGTCACATGAAATACGGGCCAACCAGGGAATACTGGAACGATTACGTCTTCGAGGCTTATGTGAACCACCAAGCGGACGCGATCTATCTCGCCGGCCTTCCCGACATTCCCGAGAGCCGCCCTCATTCTGAGATTTCCGAAAGGAATGGCTGGAAGGCCCCGGCCTTCATCAAGCAGAGTTAGCTGGAGCGCAGACAAGCTATGGACGACCTGGATTCCGAGTGGCGGCGCAAAGGAGCGACCCTCAGCCAAAAAACGGCGCAGGAGGAGTTCGGGCTGACATGGGAGGCAATCGTCCGGGCGATTCGCGCTGGCAAGCTGCAATACCGGGAAGGCTCCATGTACGGGAACCCTTGGCTTCGGCTCCTCCGGCGAGAGGTGGAGGCGCTGGTCTCGAAGAATCACGGTGAGAATTACCTGAAGGACCGGCAGACGAAGACGGAACTGGCACGCATCAAACCGCGAGTTGAAGCGGCTGAGAACCCAGATTGCCCGGTTGGAAGAGCGGAAATCGGAACTGATCGCCAGCCCCGGAAGGTGATGGCAGTAGATCTCACACCCCCTCGAAGAACAGCGCGTCCAGTACGCGGAGCGGCTCCCGCGCCGCCACACCGTCACCGGCACGCAACCCGGGCACACGTTTCTTCCAGTCCTCCTCCGGCAATACGGCGGCGCCGTGCTTTTCGACGATCTCCGTAATCTTACGCCGCACTGCCATGAGCCGGGAAAACGCCTCTTCAGCCACCATCTCCTGGAAGTGTCTCACAGGGTCAATAGCAGATCCTTCGATGGTTTCCAGAGGCGACTCGAGAGCGGGCTCCACGGTATCGCCGTTGTCGTACTCAATCCGCTCTCCCAGCGTGATCACAGCAAACGGCGCCAGCAACGAAACGGCAACGCACCAACCGGTTTGACCGGCGCCATGCACGGTTTCGATGCTGCCTTCAATGTAGTCTTCCGATTCGGTGGTGAACTCGAATGCGTCACCTTCCGGCACTATGAAATAGAGATGATAAGAGCGGTCGGCTGCGCACTCGTCCGGCGGCTTCTGGTCCGGGTCCGATTCGGGCCACCAGACGGGGTCGCCTTGGGCTTCGCGTTCAAAGAGCAGTTGGGATCCTTTCAGGCTTCTCAACGCGCGCGTCACTTTCGCCTGGACGTTGACGAACCAGGAGTCTTCGAAATCGACGCTCAACTCCACGACTCCTTTGGGCCATAGGCGCTCAATTGCCTCTTGGACGTCCTTCCGCGGCATGCCTCACTTCCCCTCGATCATCTCGGCGGCCTTCGTTGCCGCTGCATTGTAAGCCCCTTCCAGAAAGTCCTGAAGCGTGCCGCTGCCGCGCCAGAATGGGAACCTGCCCAGCCTGCGGGCGACCGCCGCCCCGGCAAGCGGGGCGCCCCGCAAGTCCGGGGCTTCTCCGGCTATATCATCCGGCAGAGCGCCAACTTTCCAGAACCGGCCCGGCGCGGCAGGCAGCGGTTCGGGCGGCGGAGACAAGGCGTCCGGCCGCCGCGCGGGACCGCGCTCTCCGATCAGCGTCATGAATTCCTCGCGGTCCATTCCGCGCATGCGGAAAATCAGGAACGGATCGCGGTCGAACTCCTCTCCCAGCAGGTAATAGACCGCCGCAATGTGTTTGCACGGATTCGACCAGTCCGGGCACGAGCAGTCGGTGGTCAGGTCGTTGTAACGTTCCGGGAACAGCGACACTCCGGCGGCCCGAAGCACCTCTTCCATTTCGTGCGGCATCTCCCCGCCGAGCAGCTTTGAAGCGAAAACCGCCTGTCCGGCAACGGAATCGGCAACCTTCTTCCATACCGTGGCGCTTAGCGCCTTTACCTTGATGGCGATCTCGTAGGGCTTTGGGCGGGAGCCTTGCACGCGAGCCGTGATTCGTCCCTTCTCGATCTCGATGGAAAGCACCTGCCCGTCGCGCGCGTACCTTCGCCCGCGCTGCAACCGGGCCCCGATGTTGAAGCTTTCCAGCACCGTGATCCAGCGCTTGGCCCACCAACTCTCCCCGAAGCCGCCTCGCTTCGATTGCGCGCGAATGCCGCCCTTGGCCGTGCGCGGCCGAGACGGCGGAAAGTAGCGATCATAAAAGTCCCAACGGCCCATAGTCACTCTCCCACGGCGTCTTTGCGCAGCGCGAACAGATCCCGCAACTGCGCGTTTGACAATTCGCTGAGCCAGGCCTCGCCCGTCCCCACCACGCGCCCGGCCACATCCTTCTTCCGCTCGATCATTTCGTCGATCTTCTCCTCCAGCGTGCCGGCGCACACGAACTTATGCACATGTACGTTCTTTGTTTGTCCGATACGGAAGGCGCGGTCCGTGGCCTGGTTCTCCACCGCCGGGTTCCACCAGCGGTCGAAGTGAAACACGTGGCTGGCCTGCGTAAGGTTCAAACCCGTGCCGCCGGCTTTGAGCGAGAGCAGAAACACCCGCGGACCGGCCGGATCGGCGAAGCGGTCCACCATACGGTCGCGCTGCTTCCGCGGCGTGCCGCCGTGCAGATACAAAACTTCGATGCCGAAGCTTTCCCGAATGTGACGCTGGAGAATGTCACCCATCTCGGTGAATTGCGTGAAAATCAGCGAGCGGTCGTTTTCTTCCAGCGCCTCTTCGAGCATTTCCGCGATGCGGGTCAGTTTCCCGCTGCGCCCGTCGAGAGCCGAGTTGTCCTTCAGGAACTGTGCCGGGTGATTGCACACCTGCTTCAGCTTCATCAGCGTAGCCAGCACCAGCCCCTTGCGCTCGATGCCTTCGGCCGATTCGATGGCTGCCTGCGTGTCCCTCACCACGGCTTCGTAAAGCGATGCCTGTTCCCTGGTGAGGTTGCAGAAGACCTTCATCTCCTGCTTGTCCGGCAGGTCCGCGATGATGCTCTTGTCCGTCTTCAGTCGCCGCAGAATGAACGGCGCCGTGATGCGCCGCAGCCGGTCGGAGGCGCCGCGATCCGCATACACCTGGATCGGGATAAAAAAGCGTTTGCGGAAGCCGCTCTCCGAACCGAGAAACGAAGGATTGAGGAAGTCCATCAGGCTCCAGAGATCGCCCACGTTGTTCTCCACCGGCGTGCCGGTCAATGCGATGCGGTAGCCGCCCGCCAACGCCCGCGCCGCGCGCGCCTGTTTGGTTCCAGCGTTCTTGATGTTCTGCGCTTCGTCGAGAATCACGCCCGTCCAATCCACCCGTGAAAGAGTTTCCTGATCGCGATGCAGGAGCGCATAGCTGGAGAGGACGATGGCATGCTCGGCCGCTGCCTTTTGAAACGCCGCGCCGCGGTTGCGCGCGATGCCGTGATGCACCAGCACCGGCAACTCCGGCGTGAAGCGCGCGGCTTCCTTGCGCCAGTTGTTGACCACCGAGGTGGGACAGACGAGCAGAACCGGCCCCCCCTCTCCTTCGGCGCGGTCGCGCTGAATGAGGGCGAGGGTCTGGACGGTCTTGCCGAGCCCCATATCATCGGCCAGGCAGGCGCCCAATCCCAGACGCTTCAGGAAATCGAGCCAGGAGTAACCACGAAGCTGGTACGGCCGCAGCACTCCGTGGAGGGCCTCCGGTTGCGGTAACTCGGCAAATGGAGTGCGGCCTTCCAGGCGCGTCAGCAAGTCGCCCACCCAACCCGTCGCCTCGACTCCGCCGATTTCCAAGGGACCGGCATGGCCTTCCACGCCGATGGCCATGCGCATCACCTCGCGGGCCGTGGCGCGGCCGCTCGGGTTGTGCTTCAGAAAATCGAGCGCGGCCTGAATCTGCGCTGCATCGACTTCCACCCACTGCCCGCGCAATTTCACCAGGGGCTGCTTCAAACGGGCCAGCGCCGCCAGTTCGGCGCGCGACATCTTCTCGCCGCCTAACGCCACTTCCCAATCGAACTCGACCAGCGCCTCGAGCGACAAGCCGGCGGATGCCGCCGCCGGGCTCTTCACCCGCGCGTGAGCCTGCAACCGGGTCTGGGTTCCGCGCCGCGTCCACCACGATGGCAACATCACGCCAAATCCGCCCTGTTCCAGCGCGGCCGCCGTTTCCCGCAGAAACTGATGCGCCCCGGTCGCATCGAGCGGGTAACCCTCCGGCGCCGCTTGCTTGAGGCTCGCCTCCACGCGCGGGCAGATCGCCGCGGCCTGGCCAAGGGAGGCCAACAACTGCTCTCGCAGCGCCCCGGCGTCACTTCCGAACGCTGCTGCGCATTTCCGATTCCACGCATCGGCAGCCGGCACGAGCAGGCTCGGATCTTTGGTGCCCTGTAGCAAGTACTTGACCTGCCAGCCGTCCGTGCCATTCTCCGGTTCGTGCAGACGGAACGCCAGCCGGAAGGGCGCGAGCGAGGCGACCCGAATCGGCCGCTGCCATTCTTCGATCCGTGCCGCCAATGCCGCCAATTCGGAATCCGCAGCGGCCACGCTGGCATCGGGAGAGGCAAGCGCCGCGAGCCAAAGGTCGTGAAGGCTCTCCTTGGTGCGGGATTCCGCCGCCGAGGCGCTCCGCACGAGATGGTCCAGGATGAAGCTGGAGAAGGCCAGCAGAGTAGTTTCGGCGGCTGTTTCCGGCTCCTGGTCCTTTGTCTCCCAGGTGAGGGCGCGTGCGCAGGGCGGCATGGCCTTGGCGAGCGCTTCCAGACGGGCGGCGTCGGCTCCGGTCGGAGCCGGCATCCACCGGGCGGCCCAACCATCATTCTCACGGACGAGCGTCGGGAGAAATTGGCCGCGCACGGCCAGCCCTCCGCAAAAACACATGGCCGCGGTCCAGTACGACAGGTCGTCGCCCAGCAGCACGCCGGGCGCGGCAATCCGCTTCCCGGCGCACGCCGTCAGGAAAGCGATGGTCTGCCGCGCGCAAAGCGGCAGAGTCTCGACAACGTGCGGCGCCAGGTAGCAATCCTGATCGGGAACCGCGGCGCCGTCTGCCAGTGCGCTTGACGGAGCTGGCTGGCCGTCCTGCGTGGGCAGCCAGGCAACAGCCTCGTGGGCGTCTCGCAGCTTGAACTTCAGGCCTGTTCCAAGCTGTGTGACCGCCGCCAGCAGCGCGGCTTTCTTTGCCTCGGGTTCCGCCCATACCAGCAACCGGTCCTCGCGGAACGCCGCATGGAGGACGATCATGAGAAACACTTCCGAAACATCATTGGGAAATGCAATTATCGCCGAGGACCTGAATAGGCTGCAATCAAGCCAGGCACGCTCATCTTTGCTTGGCCGCGCCGTTCGGGCCGGAGAGGCAGCGGGCCTTCGAGGCTTGGCGGGAACCGAGTCGATAGGAATCGTTGTCGTCGGGTCGCAGAAGAGCGCAGGGTGCCAACGCCAGCAGCGCGGCTTGGGGCGGCTAACTCCAGTCGGGCTACGCCCTCCTTCCGTTAGCCGCCCCAAGCCGACTGAACCTCCGCTTCTGCAGTCGCCGTTGGAGCATCGGATTACGACCGGTGGGGGCCGGCACGCGGGCACGAGCCAAGCACTCTAACACCGGTTTCCCAATAAAACGCCCCCAAAAACGGCGATTCCCGATATAAGACGAAGAATGTCAGGGAATGCTGGAGTGTCCGCCCGAGCCGAATGTCATCCTTCCGTTCCGCGCCGACGATGCGAAGAGCGTTTGCGATGCGTTCGAGTTGCTGGCTGTAATATGCGGCGTGCTTCAACAAGCAGCGCGCCTGATCACGCTCATGATGGAACTCGTGAATTAGGGAGGAAGACCGCTATGGAGATCAGCGTGGCGATCGGGGGTGGCCAAAACATGACTCTCAGCGGCGCGATCCTGGTCTATCAGGGGGGGCGCGAAGCATTTGCCGTGTGGCATCCGGCGAAAGCCCGGCCGACTGAAGGAGCACCGTATCTCGGGGAGGCCGAACCGCTCACCGTGGAATTCCTGCGCGCGCTGTCTACCGGCCTCGGGGTATACGTCGCGCCCGAAGTTCTGCCCGCATCGGTCCTGGTCCGTACTTCAGAGCTTCTGGTGTGGTGGGCGCCGGCGCAGCACCGCACCCTATTCTTCGGCGAGCATAGCGGAGCAGGCAGCGAATTGAACGGTCAGCGATACCCGATACCGCCTTTGGTGTTCAAGGTGGGTGGCGGACACCTCTGGGTACGCGCGCTGGACAAGGACGATCGACCCCGAGGCGAGACGAAGCTGAAGACGGCGCCGTTCTGGAACTGCAATGACGCTGGGGAAGTCTGTCTCGGCACAATGCGCATTCCGGAGTCGTCGGGCATAGAGGCCATCGATGGCTGGGAACGTGGATTCTTCCAAAGCGAGTTCACTCACGCCTACGGAGCCGCTCGATTGACGAATTTCCCAGGCGGCTTCCTGGCTCTTTGCGGCCGACTCGCCGGGAGTCGAAAGCGATTTCCAGCAAGGTATTTGACGGACGCGCGCGAGACTCTGCTGCAGTTCGTCGAGCGGAGGTAATCAATGTCGCACAGCCTGTCTCCTGAATTGCTTCGCCGGCCAGTGCACGTGTTGGTTGTGGGTTGCGGTGGGAACGGTAGCGCAATCACCGCGGGCCTGCCGTATTTACACCAGGCGATGATGCTCCATGGCCACCGGGGCGGGCTGGACGTTACCCTGATGGACGGAGACGTGATTTCTGCAACGAACTGTATTCGCCAGCCATTCAGTCAGGCCGAGATCGGCCATTCGAAGGCCGTCGTTCTCGTGTCCCGGATAAACCTGTTTTGGGGTTTGAAGTGGCATGCCGTACCTGAACACTTCAGTTCGCGCACCAGTGTGGATCGCGTCGATATCCTGATCGGGTGTGTTGATAGCAGGGCTGCACGAAGAGTCATCGCCGAAAAGGTGGCCGGGCGGCGAAGCGGAGTTTCGTATTGGCTTGATCTCGGGAATCATTCAACGGGTGGACAATTCGTTCTAGGACAGCCCTGGAACTGGCAGAACAAAAGGTCCGCGACTCGTTTGCGAACTGCCTCGGAGTTATTTCCAGAGTTGATTGAGGCTTCGCTCGACAACGATGGGCAGCCCAGTTGCAGCGCCGTCGAAGCGCTGGAGCGGCAAGAACCGTTCGTAAACCCGACGCTAGCCAATCATGCGCTGGCGCTCTTGGCACGACTCTTTCGGCACGGTGCGATCACGTACCACGGCGCTTTCGTCAATGTGGCAGCTGGTAGGGTGCAGCCGCTTGTGATCGATCCCCAGATTTCGCGAGCACTGCGGCGACGCGGCAGGCGCCTTGCCTCGGTGGGTGCCGTTCGCTGAAGTCGGCGTTACCTCCAAATGCTCAGATACCGCGAATCAGGTCAGTGTGGGAGGCACAGGACTAGCCGATGCGCTCTTCACAAACGGCGCGGAAACCGCACGCGCGACACCGGCCCCGCTGGGTATGGCTGCGGTGTACCGTTGGCGAGTCAAGGGTTCGGCGCATCTCTTCTATGATTTGCAGGACTCGCTCGCGTCGATGTGGGGAGTACTCGATCCGCGAAGAACGGTTGGCGCATTGAATAATGCCGTGCGTCAGGGTGCCACCGAGCGCATCCTCGACGAGAATGCAATAAGCCGTCAACTGCGCGGTGTCGCTCTCATAGGGACCGGAGTTGGGGTAACTGTGCGATTTCACCTCGACAGGGACGACCCCCTCGGTCGTCACAACCAAGTAATCGGGCTTCCCGGCCAAACCGTAGCGCCGGGAGATGAGGGGACGAGCCAGTTTATGGCGTCGGTCTGCGTCTTGGTATGTAACATGCCCCTCTGGAAGTCCGCTCTGTGCAATTCGACGCCGGGCATTCGCCCAAACCAGGACGGCCAATACGAGTAGGAAGCCCAGGAAGAAAGCCGTGGGTGTCATTGGTTAGACCACAGGCCGGCAATCGCGATCATGATAAGGGACACGAGGCAGGCGATCATAACTATACGCGCAGCGTTGCGTTGTCGGTAGGCGGAACGCAGGTTGTGGAAATGAGTGCGGTGATAGTGGGTACCAGCCCTCTGCTCTTCAGTGAGCGCGGAAGTATGGCCGAGTTGCTGGAGGTGCCACGCCTTCCTGCAGTAGCACCAAGTGCCGATCTCAGAAGCCGAAATCATGTCGTCGCGTCGGCGCATGAGCGGTCCCCTCCTCAATGCTTCTCGACTGCGAGCGAGTAGTCCACCGGCTCGCCGACACGCGCTCGAAGAGCGCCCAACCATGTGCGGGGATTCCGGCCATGCATCACCCGGCCGATGAAGCCTAAACGCTCGGCGGCATTGGAGCGGTTGCGGCGAATGTCATCCTTTGGCGTTCTGGCATATTCACGAACCCACTGCTCGAGGTTGCCCGGGCGGGAGAACGTGTACGTCGCATGTCCCTGCTCCGGCACCTCAACGACGATCGCGCGCTCCAGTTCGAAAATATACTCGTCTCGAAATAGAAACATCTTCCGGGTGCGCTTGCGGAGCTGGGTGTAGAAGAACGGATCGTAGTCGGGCTTCCACGAGATCTGTGCGATGTCGAAATCCGACGGGATGCCTAGGTCGCCACAAATGCGACCTAATTCTTGCCGCTCGATAGGTTCACGCTCTAGCCGGTCGCGGATTGCTTGAATGACGTCGAAGAACTGGCCGAAGCGGCTGTAGGTTTTCTTGGCATCGGCTAGGACTTGGGATGCATCAGCCGGGAGGCTGATCCTGAGACGGCTGGGCAACGCCGTTTCCCAGGCAACCAGGTGCCACTCGCCGTCACGTAGCCGGTATTTTCCGCTCTTTACGAAGGTCGCTTCGATCCCAAATTTCGTGCTGGCCAGGTGCCTCCATTGATTCCACGTCGGGTCCCAGAAGACAGGCAGGGAGAGTGCGTCCAAGAACACTTCCGCTCTGCGGCGGCTGTCGCGATAGACCGCGTAGCCATCGAGAAATTCGATCTTTCGGAGTGGGGCACGGAAGCGGCGCTCGCGGCGCTCAGGAAGAAACAAAACGATCCGTTTGGCAAAGAAGGTCTCGCGGTCCGCCGAGAGTTCACCGGCGGCTAGCAGGGCTCCAAAGCCTCCGTAGGGGAAAACCGCGGGCGCATCGGCGTCGAGAAGCAGCGCTTGGTAACAGGACCGAAGTTCGGGATTTGCCAGGAGATTGAATGCGCGTTCGACCAGCCGCAGTTGTTTACTCTGCGCGCGCTCGGTCTGCAGTTCGAGCATCCGCACCTTCAAAGCCAGGCGTAGGTCTGTAGGTGAGGCCGAGGCAGGCGTTCGCAGGAGCTCGAAAAGAGTCTGATCCTCACAACCTGGGCACCGACGGTTGGCGAAGTAGAAATAGTCACGCACTGTTTGGCTAGGGAGGTAAATCTGCTTTACTCCGAGACGCGGGCCTGCAATCTCCGCGCAAACGAAGTAGCTGTTGCGCTTGTCGGTCTTGGGCTGGGTGACATAGCCGATGGACGCGAAATAGAGCTCCCTTGGGCGGCGTCCTGAATGTTGCAGCAGGCGCAATTCCCGAGCGGGATCTACGGCGGTTGGATCAAATTCGATCTGGTCTGCCGGACTGATGGAGATCGCGAGGAAGCGGGAGAGCGTCAGGGAATTGCCATCTTGGAAGAGGCATCTGATTGCCGAGTCGTCTGATTGCAGTCGGGTCACCCGTTGGCACACGACAGGCGCCGGTGGCGGCACCTGTCGTGTAGCGACTGCTGGTGGCATCGTGGCGGCCTTCACATCACTCGCTCGGTCGGGAGCCGGAACAAACGAAATCCGTCCGGCAGAACGAAGGTTGCATACCCAGTGGCCTGGAGAAGAGCTTCGGCGTCATCGGCGGCCTCCTGCAGGTCGACCGGCATCCGCATTGGCTCCAGGCGTTGGTCGAGATCCATGTCGAAGTCTTCAGCTTCTTCGGGATCCGATTGGGCGGTGGCAATCGCCGCGGCTTCGTCAAGAAGCGCGCAAACATCTGCGCTGTCTCGGCGGACGGCCGGAACGGCTCCACAGCCGGGGCAGACCGGCTGAGACTCATTCATTTCGTCAAACTCCGCCCCACATTCAAGGCAACGCATTACTCTACTCCGCCCCTAGTCTACGGTGGACCGGCCGGCGAATTCAAAAGTCTCGGAAAACGGTCGGCGGCCTGCACGGCCCAACTGGAGCAACTCCAGTGTTTTCTATCCATTGCATAGATCTCAAAGGATCTGATGTCAACGCAACTATGTCTTTTTAACCAGCGGTGGCGCCTGCGCCGGGACAGTTATCGCCCGGCCGGGGAACCGATCAATCCGAGGCTCTATGAAGTAGCAGAAGTCGCCGGAGATCGAGAGCCCAAGGCCTTCATCCTGACGCACCACTACTCGGCGTCTTACCCGAGCGCCCGATTCAGGTTTGGGCTCTACAGTGGCGGCAGCTTGGTGGGCGTGGCGCTTTTGAGCCATCCATGCAACGACCGGGCTCTGACGTCCGTGTTTCCATTGAACGCATCGCACAGCGCGGAACTGGGACGGTTTGTGCTGCTGGACTCGGTGCCGGCAAACGGGGAAAGCTGGTTCCTCGCTCGCATGTTTGAATGCCTGCGCCGCAAGGGGCTGGCCGGCGTCGTGAGCTTCAGCGACCCCGTCCCGCGCAGCACCATCACAGGCGCGATCATCCATCGTGGACACATTTTGGAATCTGCTACCAAGCAACATCGGCCACGTTTCTCGGGCGAACCTATCCGAGGACTGTTCGCCTGCTCCCAGACGGCACGATACTGAACGATCGCGCCATGCAGAAGATTCGCTCCGGTGAGCAAGGTTGGCAGTATGCGGCCGCGTTGTTGGAGAAATTCGGAGCCGCGCCGGTGTCGTTCGAGGACCGTGGGGACTGGCTGAAAGTCTGGCTGACGCGGCTTACACGACGACTGTACCATTCGGGGAACTATAAGTACGCGTGGGCCATTGATCCTGGCGCGCGCCGCTTTCTGCCTCCCTCACTCCCCTATCCGAAGCCAGGAGGGTTCCCCAATGGCTCACACGTTTCCCCTGTTCGAGTCGATTTGGATCCCAAGCCGCGAAGTTGCGGTGACACCTGAGGTCACGGCGGCGCTCACCAACGGCGCGGTCGTGGCCATCGGTGTTTCGGGCGGCAAGGATTCTGCAGCCACGGCCTTCGCCACGACGGACTATCTCGACGAGATCGGCCACGGTGGTGCCCGCGTGCTGATTCACAGCGACCTCGGGCGTGTGGAATGGTGCCAGTCTCTTCCAGTGTGCGAGCGGCTGTCCCGGGAGCTGGGGCTCGAACTGATAGTGGTCCGGCGTGAGCGCGGAGACCTTCTCGACCGGTGGCGGATCCGCTGGGAGAACAACGTCCGCCGCTATGCTCAACTCGAGTGCGTCAAGCTCATCATGCCCTGGTCGACTGCGTCGATGCGGTTCTGCACCTCCGAACTCAAGACTGCCGTGATCAGCCGGGCGCTGGTTCAACGCTTCCCGAATCGGACGATCCTGTCAGCGGCTGGTATCCGTCGGCAAGAGAGCCCGAAGCGTGCGAGATCTCCGATCGCAAGGGAGCAGCCAAGGCTTCGGAACCTCACGCAAGGCACCCGCGGCTTCGACTGGCACCCAATTTTGGAGTGGACTACGCAACAGGTATTTGAGTACCTGGAGCAGAAGCAGTTCCCGCTTCACGAAGCCTATCAGGTGTACGGATCCACTCGCGTGTCGTGTTGCTTCTGTATTCTGAGCTCGCTGCACGATCTGATAGCCGCTGCTCAATGCAAAACCAACCACGAAGTCTACAAGGCCCTGGTGCGGCTGGAAGCAATATCGACGTTTCCGTTCCAACCCGCACGATGGTTAGGCGATGTGGCGCCACACCTCTTGAGCGACGAAGAACGTTCACAGGTGGTTCAAGCGAAAGAACGGTCGGAGCGACGCCAGACTGCGGAAAGCCGCATTCCGGAACACTTGTTGTACACCGAGGGCTGGCCGCGTTGTGTGCCCACGCAAGGGGAGGCCTGCCTGCTTTGCGATATTCGCCGGACCGTGGCGTGCGCCGTTGGAATCGAAGTCGAGTACACAGACCCCGAACAGGTGATCAGGCGCTACGAGGAACTGCGCGCTGAGGCGGCTAGAAGTAGTGGGCACTCACTGCCTCGGGTTGCCCGCACTCCCGGGCTTCTCGATTTGTCCAACCAAAACAGAATCCGCAGACAGAGGGAAGACAGCCATGCGTGATGTCGAGACCACGATTCTTTCGTACGGCATGGGTGTCGAGTCCACCGCGATTCTCGTGAGGTGGTGCTTCGAAGAAGCCACAAGGCCGTGTCCGCTGGATCGCTTAGTGGTGATCACCGCCCAGGTGGGCGACGAATACAAAGACACGGGTAGGGATGTGGAGACGTACATCCTGCCGATGATGCGTCGGCACAGGATCCAGTTCGTTCAAGTTGCTCGCCATGGACACCGGGAAGCGGATGGGATTAGCGTTCTCGACGACTCACGCGAGCCGACCAAGGTATTCCTGGATGGTGACTACAAGCTGTCCGACGAGTTGAAGCGGAACGGGACTGTTCCACAGTACGGGGGCGTCCATCGCTGCGCGCTGAAGTTCAAAGCCTGGGTAATCGAGCAGTGGCTTGAAGCGAATCTCCGCGGCCGCGCACACCACGCGTTTGGCTACAACTCGGAAGAGCGACGGAGAATCAACCAGAGCGAGCACGCGATTCGCGAACGGATTGCCTTCGGATTCAATGCCGACGAGATCAGGCGGATCGGCCGCAGCTGCGAGTACAACACGCTGACGCGGCAAGCGTTCTATCCACTTTTGGAATGGGATTGGAACCGCGCAAAATGCCTCGACTACATTCGCGAGAAGGTGGGCGTGACCTGGCGCAAATCGGCCTGCGTTTACTGCCCGTTCAATGCGTTGAAGGATGGGGCTATCGACCGGCACCTGGAGCATCCGGACCAGGTCGCCGATGCTCTGGTGCTCGAACACATGAGCATGGCCCTCAACCCGCGCGGCACGTTGTATAAAGGGACAAGCCTGATCCAGATCGCAGCAAATTCCGGCGAGGATGTGGCGCTGAACAGTTACCGCGACAGGATCGAGGCCGAAAAATGGGCGCGGTACAGGGTTCGTCGAATCTACCAGAGGAAGGGTCAGGCCGATCGGGCCGTCGAGAAACTGGATGTGTTCGTCACGGCGTCCGAAGCCCGAGTCCACCTCGACGAGTTCGCAGCCTACCTCGGGCGGCCTGTGGAAGAACTGCGTGGCATTCCTTACGTCTGGCGCCTGCGAAGAAGCGAATATGCATTCCCGACGCGTGAGGAGTTCTGGACAGTCGCCCCCGCCATCGTCGAAGAGAAAGCGCGAGGTGGGATTGCGTCGTTTGAAGCCAAGTGGAGCAACAACCAGATGGCTCTGTTCTAGAGAGGATGGTTAGTTTATTCGTCTTTTGTTCGCCAGCGCGGTATACTCTTCTCGTGAGCCGATGGTGCACTGTCACCGTCATCGATCCCGACGGCCGCCGGCACAGCCTGGACCTGCTGGCGGATTCCACGTACGATGCAGCGCACCTCTTCGTGGTGGAAGCGAAAAAGGAACGAGCCGTAGGACTGCCCATGCCTACGCTGGCGACAGTGTTTGAAGTAGTTGCCGACAGCCAGGTGTATCACGTCAATGGCAAGGCGCTCCAACGCTGGATCGTCGAGCGACGACAGAAATTGAACGGTCCGAAGGGCTACCTATTCGGGCAGCGCCCGGGCCTTGTATGACCAGTTCTCTGGGAGCCAGGTGCCAACAGGCACCAAATCGCGGCGACACTAGGATTCATGGTTGAGGCTGAGTACCGCTGGCCAGTTCCACCAACGCGTCGAGCACCATAGCTTGATAGCGCTTGGGGTGCCCTCCGATCCATCTCTTGATCTCTTGAGGAGGGCATGCTGATTCAGCGAATGCGAGGCTTCTCAAATCATCGAGGACGGTCCCGAAGTACAGTCTGCCTCCCGAATGCGTATCGAGAATAACGCCGGCGCGCGTTATACCCCAGGAGTGCTGCAACCACCGTCCGTCAAAGCAAAGATAATATCCGGTTCCGATATTCGAGCAGCGGCCTGCCAACCAAAGACGGGCAGCGTTGTAGTGGCACTGATTCGGGAGACCCCCAACGATTCGAACGTGGGCCTTTTTGAATATCCGTCCGTGGTCGACCAGGTCTGACATGTACGTATCCGGGTTGACCACAACATCTGAGCCGTCGATCGCAAGAAGCTTGCGCCGGAGTCGCGTCGCGAGGTTGGCGGCCATTCTCAAAGTTTACTGTCTCCCCAGACCTGCTGCGTTCCGACCCGGTGAGCCCGACAACGCGCTATTCGTCTCGCAGCGCATCAGCAGCTCGATGGTCGCCGCACTCCGCGCCGGCCACCAACTCGCGAACATCACGGTCACGGCCAATGTCACGGAAGCCGCCGCGAAGATCCGGGGATCGGTCGCTTTGAAGGCTGGTCATCAGCCTGGTGAGCGGGTACGACGCCTCGAGCCCGGCTATGATCCCCACCAGTCCCAGCGTCATTCCTTCTCTGACGACCATCCTGACTACGTTGCTGCGTTGCGCTCCCAGCGCCACGCGCACCGATCTCGCACGTGCGAGCCGCCACCGAGTAGGTCACCACACCGTAGATGCCGACCAGCGCCAGCACGAACGCCGCCAGCGCAAATGAGCCGAGCAGGAAGAGATTGAACCGCTACGAGGAGATGGAATCGGCCCGCAGCGGCAGCAGCGAATTTCCGATTTTGGAGGACCACCGATGAGGGCGATCGCTAGAGAGAAGCTCGGGTATTATCCGTTATCGCCGGCGGAAGCGGGGCGGATCCGGACATTTCTAGCCTTAAAACCGGGTGCTGATCCCGTGAGCATCCTCGATCCATGCGCTGGCACAGGGGCGGCGGTTGCGACGATTACTACCGGGACAGAATCACTCCTTTACGGAATCGAGTTGGACGCGTTCAGGGCACGGGAGGCCGAGCGCCTGTTGAATTCCGTCGTCCACGGGAACCTATTTGATACCCACTGTTCGGTCGAGTCGTTCTCGTGCATCTTCGAAAATCCACCTTACGATTTTGAAGTGTCCGAAGGACGCAACACACGCATGGAGCGGCTGTTCCTTGAGCACACCTATCGCTGGCTGAAACCCGGCGGCGTGCTCGTCTTCGTTATACCCGGCGATAGACTCGCAACCTGTGTCGACGTTCTATCCGTTCACTTCCGCGACAAGGCCCTCTACCGACTGCGCGAGCCGGAAGCATTGCGCTACAAGCAAATCGTAGTATTTGGAGTACGCCGCTCAAGGCGAGAACGGGACCAACTGAAGGATTGGGACGTCAGCCGCGCGAAGGCGAAGTTGTTAGAGATTGCGCGGAAGCATGAAGAGTTGCCCATATTGCCCGATGTGCCGGATCGGCAGTTCACGCTCCCGCCCAGCGGGCCGGCGCAACTTGTTTATCGCGGGCTTCCTTTGGACACACTGGAGGACCTACTGCCTAGTTCCAGAGCATACCGGCAAGCAGCACGAGTCCTGTTTGCGCCCGAGTTGCGTGCGACGGGACGGCCGCTCACGCCTCTACACGGCGGCCACGTTGGCACGATAAGGGGTGTCGCGGATTTTTGTTGCAAAACGTTCGGAATACGGGTATTTTCTAGGTGGCGACATTCCATAGTGGAAATGTTTTATCGGAAGCGCTTGTTCCACCCGTTCATTGCTCCCGCTCAGTAACCAGTAGACGGTCGTCGTCAGCATCATTTCGTCTCTCCCGCCTTTGGCATTGCGTCACCGGCGGCGAGGCGCGGGCTTCGGTCTTCTCTCGGAGGAACGTGCCATGCTGAAACTGGTTTCGACCCCGAACCTCGGCCATCAGTATCAGGTCGTTCGTTCGGACGGCCTACCGGATGTATCCCTGACTCTCTTCGCCAATGATTTGCTGAAATCGTTGTCCCCATCGTCCGTGCCCATCTACATGCGCGAAGTGCTTGCCGCCGTCGATTGGGCCCAGAGTGATGCGATCGTGCTCCGGAACGGGTGGAGCATTCTCGGACCACCTGCGGAAGTTCGAAACATAGCCTCCTCAGCAGAATCTGTGGGTTGATTCTGGCTCCGGCAATCGTCCCAAGTTGTGATACAGCGCGATTTCCATGGCCTCATAGGTGCGAAAGCCGTAGGATCGTCTGGTAACCACTCGAATCTTG
>Ga0209581_1001380_pt1 | contig 28807 bp, 25 predicted proteins | sample Coa_R2_FD_187160 | JGI IMG/M metagenome (GOLD analysis project Ga0209581, IMG submission 187160) | Surface soil microbial communities from Centralia Pennsylvania, which are recovering from an underground coalmine fire - Coalmine... | ecosystem: Environmental > Terrestrial > Soil > Unclassified ...
CGCCGCCTGAGTTTCACCTCCAAGACCTCTCCGAATACGCACGATTTGTGGTGGAGACCTTTCAGACCCCTTCACTGATTCAGAATGAGTTAGCTTGCCGCCGACCCCATCAACTGCGAAAGACGGGTTAGCGTGACGATTTGCGGGCTTGCCCCGCCGTCGTCGTTGAATTGCAGCGTGGCGCTTCTTGTCCCGGCCGCCAGGGGGCCGAACTCCACGCTGACTGTGCAAGTCGTCCCAGCAGCCATGCTGGGTCCGCATGTGTTGGCGGATATCCGGTAGTCTGCCGGGTCGGTTCCGGCGATGACGATCCCACTGGCGGTGAAGCTAACGGTCACGCTCCCCTCGTTCGTTACGGTCACCGTTTTTGCCGTGCTCGTGGTGCCCACTTTGTGGATGCCGAAGTTCAATCGGGAAACCGACAGACTCATGTCAGTGGCCGTGCCGACAAGGTTCACCCTTTGAGGACTTGCGGGTGCGCTGTCCGCGATCGTCAGCGTGCCGGCCCGCGCGCCAGTGGCAGTAGGTGTGAAGGTCACGTTGGCCGTGCAGGTTGCCCCGCTTGCCAGCGTGGCTGGAGGCACCGGGCACGTGTTGGTCTGGGCAAAATCGCCGCTGGTGGCGACCTTCTTGACGGTCACACGTAGAGGAAACGCGTTTGTTGCCGTCACGGTCTTGGCCGGGCTGGTCGTGCCGATGGTCTGGCGCGGGAACTTCAAGCTCGTGGGCGAGAAGGTCAAGCCTTTGCAGACTCCGGCGGCGCCGGCGTTGTAGATCGCCTGGATCTCGGAGGCAGATAGAGCGCGGTCAAAGGCCTGGACTTCGTCAATCACTCCATTCCACGTCCGAAAGCTGGGTCTGATGATAAAACTCTCACCAATAACCCACGGATTGGAAGTGTATGCGATCGCCTTGGATTCATTGAAGGATCCTTCCAAGTTTCCATTCACAAAGAGGCGAAATGTGCCGCCGTCGTACGTAGCCGCCACGAAGTAGAAGCTGCCGGCCGGAAAAGTGTCCGCCGAATAGATAATCTCGTTTTGCTGGTTGCCGAAAACGAACAAAAACCGGTCATCCGGGTTATTGCGCCAGTCAAGCGCGACCACGTCGCTCTGCGTACCGCTGTTCTGCACAACGATTACGCTCCCATATTGATCATTCGTCGGACCAGGCCCGTCCGGTCTTACCCAGGCTGCCCACGTGAACTGTTGATTTTCCAGGTTCGCCGCCGACGCGATTTCTATGTAGCCGTCGGTTCCGACCAAGAAACCCTTCTGGACTTCACCGGGGACGAGCGTCACCGCGTTTACGGCTAACGGGTTGTTGCCTCCGATGATATCGTTCTCGTTGACGTCGCCGGTCCACCAGCTGACCAGCCCGGACGGCGCCGGCGTGCAAGGTTGCGACTGCGCAGACGGGCAGCGAGAAATGAACAAAACTAACATCAGTGCAGGGGAGTGTAACCAGCGGGTTATCGTGGAGTTTTTGGTCATCTGCTGCGAGTTTCCTTTGGCGCCTCGTTGTCAGCCGGGTCTCCGGACCGTCTCCCAGCGGGAGGCCAGTCTATATCAGCTCGACCAGTCATTGCAAGGACCTGCAGGCGCAAGGCCCCGATTGACACGGATCAGCATTAGACGTACCATGCTGCCGTCTGAGATTTCGGAGGTGTTTCTATGAAATTCCTCGTCATCACCAAGCGCCGCCCCAACCCCCTCCCGATCGAAACCATGGAGCCCGCCAGGCAATGGATCAACGCGGGACTCAAAGACGGGACCCTGGACTGCTGCTACGGCTTCCTGAACGGCGGCGGCATCAGCATCATGAACGCCAACTCGCACGAAGACCTGGTCAAGATGTTGATGGACTACCCCGAATCGCGGTGGGTGGATTTCGACATCCACGGTCTGTGCGACATCAACATGCTGTTCGAGCATGCCGAAAAACTGGCCGTGGAACGGGGCTTGAAGAAAGCCTGAGGATGCGAGGCGCCGTTTCGGCGGCCCGGCCACCCGGACGGTACGATTCCATACCGCGGTAGCCGGCGTGCTCTGCTTCGTGGGAATGCGCCGAAAACTGCCCGTGTGGTGCATTTTCTTCCTGGCTGCCGCCTGGGCCCAGAGCGGCGCAGGAGAAATTCCTCCACAGGTCACGTTCCGTACCGACAGCCGGCTAGTCGTCCTCAACGTATCCATCTTCGATCAGGAAGGAAAAATCGTCCGGGGCGTTCCGCGCGGCGCGGTTTCCGTGTACGAGGACGGCGTCCAGCAGCAGATTCGCGTCTTCCGCCAGGAGGACGTTCCCGTATCCCTCGGCCTCATCATCGATAACAGCGCCAGCATGCAGCCCAAGCGCGACCGGGTCAATTCCGCCGCCTTGGCCCTGGTAAAGGCTTCCAACCCCCAGGACGAAGTCTTCCTCATCCACTTTGACACCGCCGCGTTTCTCACTACCGACTTCACCAACAACGTCCAGGAACTCGAGGAAGGCCTGCGCGCGCCCGCCGCCAAGGGCGAAACCGCCATGCGCGACGCCCTGCTGCTGGGCATCGAGCATCTCAGGCATGCCGCAAAAAAAGACAAAAAGGTGCTGCTGGTGGTGACCGACGGAGAGGATAACAGCAGTGTCGAAACCCTGCCGCATCTCGTGCAGGCGGCCCACCAGGCCGACGTCATCCTGTACGGCGTGGGCCTGCTTAGCGCCGAAGAGTCATCCAGCGCGGAACGCGCCCGGAAAGAACTCGCGGAATTGACCGCCACCACCGGCGGCCGCGCCTGGTTCCCCGCAGATGTAGCTGAAATCCAGCGCATTACTCCGGAGATCGCCCACGAAGTCCGCAATCAGTACATCGTCGGCTACTCGCCCACAAACCAGGCCGCCGACGGAGCGTTCCGCAAGGTGCGCGTCGATGTCGCCCTGCCGGGTGTCACGGTGCGGACGCGCTCAGGTTACTATGCGCCGCACCAGTGAACCGTACCCTGCCTCGCGGAGCGGACCGGGCCTCAAGCCGCTGACTGAAATCGCGCCACGGCAACCAACCAGACCATCACGAAAAGGAGTTGCTTCCATGAAAATATCCCTTTGCCTCGCCGCTGTCCCCCTTCTGTTCGGCGCCGCCCTGGCTCAGGACTCGAAGCCCTCGCAGTCCCCGGCCGGAACACAGGCGCGGCCCGCGGAGTTGCAGACGCAGACCTATCGCGGAACCCTGGTGGATGCTTCTTGCGCCTCGCCGGGCGGTGGCACCGGCGCGGCCGCCGGCACCGGCGCCGGTTCCGCCGCGGCCACCAGCGCCGGTGAACAGAAGAAGTCTAAGGCCGGCGATCCCGGCCAGGGCTGCGCGGTTTCTGCCAATACCGCCGAGTTCGCGCTTAAGCTGGACGACGGGCGCACCGTTCCCTTCGACTCCGTCGGCAACCTGCGCGCCCAGCAGGCCCTCAAGGACAAGAAGAAATGGAATGAAGCCGCCGCCGCGGGAAAGCCCATTCGCGCCAAAGTCGCCGGCGTGATGACCGGCGAGAAGCTTACGGCCATGTCCGTGGACTGAACCGCGGGACGGGCTTCACCCGCGGATCACGCGGATTTCGCCCTTGCCCCAGACGGTTTGGCGGCCCACCCCAACCCACTGGCCGGCCTCCAGGTAGGGAACGAATTCGCCCAGTTCCCCGGCGTACTCGGCTTCGCCGCAAAAGCCTCCCAGCGGGTGTACCTGCCCCGTGCGGCTGGACCGCCGCTCTGCCGCGATCGAGCGCAGGTCCGCGCGCGTGAGCTTCACCGCCGCCGCCCGTTCTCCCATGGCGCGGAAGTCGATCGCCAGCGGCCCCGGCCCGTAGAGTGCGCGCAGGGTGCTCAGGCGGTCGCGCAGGCGCTGAAACAGAATCGGAAATTCGGGCGTCCGCGCCAGTTGGTCGCCGCTTTTCAGCTCCGTGGGGGTAACGAAGCGGATCTTCAGGCCGGAGACAGGCTCGCGGCCGGCGGAGAGATCCAGCGCCACCCGGAGCGGTTCAGCGGCCAGCAACTCCGCGCGTCCGCGGCCCGGCCCTAAGCCTTCAGCCGCCAGCCGCTCGAGAGCCCGCACGAAATAGGGCAGGGCGGGCTCGCCGCCGGCGGGCGGCGCGAGTTCGAACAGGTGAACGTCGAAGTGGAACGGCTGTCCCGCTTCGAAGGTGCGGCCGTCGAGGTGGGCGGCCCGGAACACAAACGGCCGGGGCCAATCCGACAGCCCGCTGGGGCCTTCCCCGCGGGCCGCCCGGGGCTCGAAGACCCGGGCGTAGGGGCACACCGGCCGGCGGGGACAGGCGGCCGGATCCACGCATTCCGGAACGCACGCCAGGCGCCGGAACTGCGCGCCGAAGCCGCCGCGGAGCACGTTGCCGGCCAGGCCCGCCGGGAAACGCACCCGCCCGCCGGCGCGGAACCGGAAGCGCACCCGCAGCAGCTCAAATGTCACTATTTGTTCATCATAATCCTCTCCGGGGAAGGCCCGTGCCCTGGGTTATAATGAGGGGGACATTTGACACTTGTCTTCGCTTGAACACGGCTAAGGGGGCTGCGTGGAATTGAGGGCGTCAGCCCTTTTTGTGTTCCTGGAAGTGTGCAGGCGTCAAATTGGATTCAACAGCAAAGGAAACGCAATGAAGGAAAAGGGTACAGTGAAGTGGTTTAATGCAGCCAAGGGGTACGGCTTCATCCAGCGGGAGAATGGCGAAGACGTATTCGTGCACTTCTCGGCAATCCAATCCCAGGGCTACAGGACCCTGGACGAGGGCGCCAAAGTGGAGTTTGAAGTAACGCGCGGTCCTAAAGGGCTGCAGGCGGCCAACGTCACCATGGCCTTGGGATAGGGCTGTTCGCGGGAGCGCCTCCGATGCCTGGCAGCCCGTTGACGCTCCCGCCAAGTAACGAACCTCCTGGAGGTGTATGAGCAAGGAAGACAGCATCGAAGTTACCGGCACCGTTTTAGAAAAGTTTCCGAGCGGTTTGTTCAGCGTGCAGCTCGAGCATGATCGTGTCGTGCTGGCGCACCTGGCCGGGCGTTTGCGCAGGAACCGCATTCGCGTCCTGGCCGGAGATAAAGTGACGTTGGAACTTTCCCCCTACGACCTGACCAAGGGACGCATCACCTTCCGGCACCGCTAAGCGGCGCGCCGGATTCGGTTTTCTACCGTCCATTTCCCGCTGCTTTCCGGGCGGCCCTCGTACGGCCGCACGCCGGGTGCCCTGCCCGCCCGTCCAGGAGTATGGAACAATACGTACAAGTGGAGCTTCCACGCGGCATTTTCCCATGGTAAGTGTGGGAAGACATCAACAAAACGCTGGCCGTCGCCCAGTTTATGGCGCAGGAGAGGGTCCAAAAAGATGAGGGATAGCAGCACGACCCGAAACCGGAGATCCGGGAGGGGGAAGAGCAGCGGAGCCACCTTCATAAGCCAAGAGGCCTCCGCGGAGCGCGGAAAGACTACCCAATCCGCTACAAAATCGCGCAAACAATCGGGCGATTTATCTGAAAATCTAACCACCATTCTGTCCCAGAAAGTGGTGGGCCAGCCGGCCGCCACGCGGGTAATCGTGCCCTATATTCAGATGTATCAGGCGGGGCTGGCGCCCGAAGGACGTCCGGTCGGGGTGTTCCTGCTGCTGGGGCCCACCGGAACCGGCAAGACCAAAACCGTGGAGGCTCTGGCGGAGGTGCTGCACGGGAGCGAAAAAAACCTCCTCAAGATCGACTGCGGCGAGTTCCAGATGGAGCACGAGGTCGCCAAGTTGATCGGGGCGCCGCCGGGCTACCTGGGCCACCGCGAGACGCAGCCTATGCTGACGCAGCAGAAGCTGAACTCGGTGACCAGTGAGAAATGCAATCTGTCGCTGGTGCTTTTCGACGAGATCGAAAAGGCCGCTCCCTCGCTGACGCGCCTGCTGCTGGGAGTGCTGGACAAGGGCATCCTGCGCCTGGGCGACAACACCGTGGTGAACTTCGAGAAGAGCCTGGTGTTCCTGACCAGCAACCTGGGGGCGCGCGAGATGATGCGGGAGATCAACCCGGATTTCGGGTTTCAATCCGTCAAACCCGCCGAGCGCGCCGACCTGACCAGCAAGCTGCAAAACATCGCCCTGGTGGCCGTGCGCAAGCGCTTTTCGCCGGAATTCATCAACCGCATCGACTGCATCATCACCTACCAGCCGCTGACGCCTGAATCCCTGTCGGCCATCCTGGACAAGCAGATCGCGGACCTGCAGAACCACGTGAACACGCGGCTGGGGGCGCGCTCCTTTACGCTCGAGATCCCCTTCGAGGCGCGCCAGTTTCTGCTGCGCAAAGGCACCAGCCCGGAGTACGGGGCGCGGGAGCTGAACCGCACCATCCACCGGCATCTGACGCAGCCGTTGGCCACCCTGGTGGCCACCGGACAGGTGGAAGCGGGCGCGCGAGTGCGAGTGAACCTGGCCGAAGACGGCGAGGGGCTGCGGCTGCAGGCCACCGAACCCACGGCCGTCGAGATGCCGGCACACCCTACGGTGCTGATCGTGGACGACAATCGGGACCTGCTGCACTTCCTGGAGCGGTTAATGGCCGACGCCGGCTGGAAGTTGCTGACCGCCGAAACCGCCGCGGAGGCCCGCAAGAGAGCCGCTGCCGACCGGCCCAATGCCGCGCTGCTGGATTACATGCTGCCGGACGGCAACGGCGTGGAGCTGGGCGTGGAGTTCCTGCAAGGCGCGCCGCAGATGCTGGTGATCGTCATGACAGGCACCATTCTGCCCCCGGAGGAAGAGGCGCTTTGCGAAGAGCACAATTTCCCGGTGCTGCGCAAGCCCTTCCTCGCCTCCGACGTGATGAACCAGATCCGCAGCCGGCTGATTCCGGCCGCCGGCGCCCGCACCTGAAGGTATATAGTAAATAGGCGAGAGGGATCTAAATGCACCGGAGAACATTCCTACTGGGCACCAGCCTGGCGTGGCGCGGCTTGGGCGCGAACGAGAAAATCAATGTGGCGGTGGTGGGATGCGGCGGGCGCGGCAAGTATCACGTCGCGCGCTACTGCAACCTGCCCGATGCGCGCGTCGGCGCGGTCTGCGATGTGGACACCGCCCAGACCGAACGCGCCTCGCAGATCGTGGAGAAGGCCGGGGGCCCCAAGCCGAAGGCCTATCAGGATCTCCGCAAGCTTTACGAGGACAAAGAGATCGACGCCATCTCCATCGCCACCCCGAATCACTGGCATGTGCTCGCCTCCATCTGGGCCATGCAGGCCGGCAAGGACGTCTACACCGAGAAGCCCGCCAGCTACAACATGTTCGAAGGCCGGCAGCTTCTGGCCACGGCGCGTAAGTACAACCGCATTTGCCAGATCGGCATGCAGAGCCGCAGCATCGAGCACAAGCGCCGGGCCATCGAACTGCTGCACAGCGGCGCCATCGGCAAGGTCTACCTGGCCAAGGGCCTGTGCTTCAAGCGCCGCCCCTCCATCGGCCACACCCCGCCGGAGCCCGTGCCGCCGGGTCTCGATTGGGATATCTTCCTCGGTCCCGCGCCCATGCGCCCGTTTACCAAGAACCGCTTTCATTACAACTGGCACTGGTTCTGGGACACCGGCAACGGCGACATCGGCAACCAGGGCATTCACGAAATGGACATCGCCCGCTGGGGCCTCGGCCGTACCCTGCCCAAGGCGGCCTTTTCGAGCGGCGGCAAGTACGTCTACGACGACGACCAGGAAACGCCCAACACGCAGATCGCCACCTTCGATTACGGCGACGCCGAACTGGTTTTCGAGGTGCGCGGGTTGAACACCGGCGGGGAAGCCGCCATTCAGCCCTCCGGCCCTAACTTCGTCGGCAACATCTTTCTCGGCGAGAAAGGCTACCTCTCAATGGACCACAAAGGTTTCGCCATCTTCCTGGGCGACAAGCGCGAGCCCGGCGAGTCCATGCAGGCCACCGAGAAGCAAAACCAGGACACCAGCAAACACATGGAAAACTTCCTGAGCGCGGTGAAAAGCCGGAACTACCACGACCTCAACGGAGACGTGGAGCAGGGAGTCATCTCGGCGGACCTGGTGCACATGGCCAATATCAGCTACCGCGTCAAGCGGCGCCTCCAGTTCGACGAAGCCCGCCACGCCTTCGTGGGCGATACCGAAGCCAACGCCATGCGCACGCGGCCGAAATACCGCGCGCCCTATATCGTGCCCGAAAAGGTGTAGGTTACCGCGCCGCGGCCGTGAGGGAGCGGTGTCTGCCGCCATCACTCCCAGCGGCTGGGATTGATTCCGGGCGCCTCCGATTTCATCCCCGTGGGTTTGTTGCCGCCGTCGAAAGCCCAGCGCCTCATATTGCGGTCTAGAAAGAACGGCTGTACCCCGGCGGGCAGCCGCACCACATCCTCGGGATTCCATGCGGCCACCTCCGCCGCCGGCCCCGCCCAGCCGGGGCGGTACGCGATGGCCAGCATCTCGCGCGATCGCGTGCCCGTGTTAGGGCAGTTGCCGTGAAACACGCGGTGGTTGATGAGCACGGCGGATCCGGCTTTGACCGGCACGTGTACCTCCTCCGGATGGCTCTCGTACCGCAGGTAGGGGTTGCCGTCCGCATGCATCGAGAGGTGCGAGCGCGGCACCACGCGGAACGGCGAAACGCCCTCGGTCAAATCGTCCAGGTAATACAGCACCCGCACCAGCCATGGGCAGCTTCCCTCGTAGCCGAAGATTTTCGAGCCGTAGGGCTGCCCGTCGGCGTGCAGGCTGATGCCCGGGTGGCCTGGCTCCGAGCGCGCGTAGCTGTAAGACATGAACACGATCTCCTCGCCGAACAGGCGCCGCAGAAAGGCGAGCGTGGGCGGATGGCCGATCAGCTCTGTGATAGCCCCGCCCGCAAATTGGATGTTCGGCTTCACCTGCTGGTGCACGCTGTAGTCCACCGCGAAGGTCTCGAGGCGCGCAGTCTCCCGCTTCAGCCGGGCGATGTGCTCCGGCGCCAGCAGGCCCGGCAGCACCAGGTAGCCTTCCACTTCGATCTGGCGGATCTGCCCGCCGGGCGGGAGCGCGGACCAGTCCCGGTCGTCAACCAATCCAGTCGGGGTACTTCTCATGCAGAATCCTCCGGCATGCTTCGAACACGTCTTCGCTGAAACCTTCGTAGGGCGAAAGCAGCCGTAGCGGCATGTCCACGCCGCCCAGCCGCACCAGCATCTTGTCGTAAGCGCCGTCGATCACCGGCTTGCCGCGCATCGGCGCCAGGATGTCTTCCACCATCGCCAGGTATTCTTTCTGCATGCGGAATAGCGCCTCGATGCGTCCCTGCCGCCCGTGCTCGAAAAATTCCCGCGTCTTGCGCGGGATCATCGGCCCGAAGCTGCTCAGCAGTGAGCACTCGCCCTGCAGGCAGCCGTACGGGAACATGGCCTCGCCGAAGAAATGCTGGATCTCCGGCGTCACGCGCATCAGCTCCGCCGTCGAGGCGACCGTCGTCCCGGTGTTCTTCGTCGCCACGAAGTTGGGCACTTCGTCGGCGATCCTGCGGTAATCGGCGGCGGTGAGCAGGCGCTTGGCGCGCATCAGGTTGTAGTGCAAAAACCGCGCGTCGGGAAAAGCCCCGCACACGTCCTGGAAGAAGCGCAGCACTTCGGAATCGCTCAGCGCGCCCCAGCAAGGCAGGGAAATCTGGAACATCCGGAAGCCCTTGTCGTGGGCCAGGGCCAGCCGCTCGATCACGTTCGCCGTGGAGAGCGCGATCACGCCCACCTGCGGGTGGATCTCCGGCCCGCGCGTCTCCTCGGCAAAGATGGTCACGATCTGCTCGAAGCGCGCCCGGTCTACGGCATAGCCCTCGCCCGCGGTGCCGAACACGTACAGGTTGTGAAAGCCGTGCCGCAGTGTATGGCGGATCTCTTCGCGGAACACCTGCTCCAGCAGGCGCTCGTTTTCGTCCCAGGGAATCTCGCAACTGACCAGAATGGCCTGATGGTAGCGCACGGTTATCCTTTCACCGGCCAGGTGCCGGGGTTCAAGTGATTCTCGTTCTCGACCGCGATGGCGCGCAGGCGTTCGAGGATCGCCGCATCGAGCGGCTCGCGCCCGGCGTATCGTACGGCGGCCTCCAGCTCCGCCGCGTCTCCCGTGCCCACCAGCACGGTCTGCGGGACCTCCCGGCCCAGCACATACCGGTAGGCAATCTCCGGCAGGCCCTCGACCCCCACTCCGGCGGCCTGCGCCAGCCGCTCGGCGGCCTCCCGCAGCGGCCGCAGTTCCTCCGGAAGGAAACGGCAGCGATACGTCAGCGCGCCCTTCAGCAGCACGGAACGCGCCACCAGGCCCACGTCCTTCTCCACCGCCGCCGGCAGCACGCGTGCTTCCGGACGCCGGTCCAGCACGCTGTAGGCGATCTGCAGGCAATCGAAGCACCCGGATTCGATGGCCGCCAGCGCAGCCTCCTCGCCGTAGACGCTGGCGCCGATGAAGCGGAAGCAGCCCGCCTGCCGCAGGTCTTCGAGGATGCCGGTGAGCCCGCCGCACCGGATCACCTCCGTCGGCGCGCTGTGGATCATCATGATGTCGATTGCGTCGGTCTGGAGCGCCCGCAGGCTCGCATGCACGGATCCGGTGACGCGTTCCCGCAGTTCGCTCGCGCCCAGGTTCTCACCCTGGTACGAGAGCACCTTGGAACACAGTACGAACTCCCGCCGCCGGGACTTGAGCGCGCGCCCGATGATCGCCTCGCTCTCGCCATACGCCCGCGCTGTATCCACGAAATTGACGCCCAGGTCCAGCGCCCGGTGGAGCAGCCTGGCGGCCTCGCCCTCCGCCGGAGGCCGCGCGGCCCCCTCCGCGGCGATGCCATAACTCATCCCGATCTCCACCGTGCCCAGCGAAATGGCCGAGACCGCCAGGTTCGTGCGTCCCAGCCGGCGGCGCGTCACCGCGGGACCTCCCAGATCACCGCCTTGGCCTTGGCGCTCGGCAAGGCGTTGGCCGGGTCGTCCACCTGGTAGTACAGGGTGACGATGCGCCCGTCCGGCAGTTGCACGGAGCTGGGGTAGCCGCAATCGGTCACCACCGCGTCGCCCGCCAGCAGGATGCGCCGGCTGCGCTCCCAGGTGCGGCCACCGTCGCGGCTGAGCATGACGCGTGCGCCGTAGGGGCGGTTACGCTCCCCGTAGGTCAGCAGCACGCGTCCGTCCTTCAGCGGGATCAGGTCCGCGGGGTGCTCGCGGTCGTCGGTTACCTGCACCGGCTCGCTCCAAGTGCGCCCCTGGTCGGTCGAACGGCGCACGTCCAGGCGGCCGCCTTTCTCCGTGCGCAGCGCCGCCAGCATCGTGCCGTCCGCGAGCACCGCGATCCCGGTCTCGTTGTAGCCACCGCCCAGCAGCGTGGGATCGTCCCAGGTCTTGCCGCCGTCCTTCGACCGGAAGATGTAGCTCTGGTTGCCGCGGCCGTCGTAGAACTCGTAATACACCGCCATCACCGCCGTGCCGTCGGCCAGTTGCACGATCTTGCCATAGGGCGAAATGGCCCCCTTTTCGGCCAGCGCGAACGTGGCCGGGCTGCGCTCCGGCTTGGACCACGTGCGGCCCCCGTCGCCCGATCGGGTCACGTAAACGCCGTCGAAAATATGGTCCCGGCGCGTGTCGCCGGTGAACCGCAGACCCGTCGCGTCGTAGCCCCGCGCGATGGCGTACCCCAGCACGATGGTGCCGTCGCTCAGTTGTCCGAACGCGGGATTCCGGTCGTCATCCGGCCCGTCCACCACCGTCTGCGGCGCCGACCATGTCGCCCCGCCGTCGCGCGAGGTCACCACCTCCAGCCGGCCCTTCACGCCGATGTGCGGCGCGCCGCCCCGCAGCACCGCCAGGATTTCCCCGCTCCGCAGCCGGATGGCCACCGGAAAATAGCCGCCGCCTTCCACCACGGTCACGCGCCGCGCGGGCTGCTCCAGCCAGACCTGCGCCCCGGCCAGGCCCGCGCCGGCCAGGAGCATCCCGGAAAGAAGAACCGTGTGTTTCATGATGTGACCGAATGTATCCGGCGCCGCCGGCCGGGGAAAAGCCGCGCCGCCGCCGCGCACCCCGGCGGGTCCAGGATGCTGGACAACTCCCGCTTGCCGGATCATGCCACCCATTCATGCTCCCCCTTCATGGTCAATGATAAGCTGGATGCTCCAGTGCAGACCGTTGCGCCCCTGGCCCGCCGGAACCGCCTCTCACCCTTGCACCCCGCCTACAAGTGGTGCCTGGCCGCCCTGCTGTTTGCCATCGGCGCGCTGAACTACGCGGACCGCACGGCCATCGCCGCGGTCTTCCCGCTGCTGCGCGCGGAGTTGGGCGCCTCGGATCTCGCGCTCGCCGCCACGGGCTCGCTCTTTTTGTGGAGTTACGCCCTGGGCTCCCCGCTGGCGGGCATCCTGGCGGACCGCGTCTCGCGCAGCGCCCTCATCTTCTGGAGCCTGACCCTCTGGAGCCTGGCTACGTTCGCCGCCGGTCTGGTCACGGCCACCTGGCAACTGCTCGCCGCGCGCGTGTTCCTGGGTCTCGCCGAATGCGCCTATCTGCCGGCGGCCCTGGCTCTCTTGGCCGACTACCACGGCCCGGAGACGCGCGCCACCGCTATGGGATTGCACAACGCCGGCCTGAACTTCGGTCTGGTGATGGGCGGCCTGGCCGCCGGCTACCTCGGCGAGCACTTCGGATGGCGCCCCGGCTTTCTGCTGCTCGGGGCCGGCGGGCTGGCGCTGGCGGCCTTCGCCCGCTGGTTCCTCCGGGATGCGGCCCCCGCCGTGGCCCAGGAGCGCGCCCTGGTGGCGGACAGTCTTTCGGCCGTCCTGCGTGTGCCCTCCTACCTCGTGATACTCGGCGAAGCCGGCCTCATCGCCGTGGGCACCTGGATGTTCCTCAACTGGCTGCCCCTGTATTTCAACGAGGTGCATCACCTCAGCCTGGCGGGCGCCGGCTTCTCCGGTACCTTCCTGCTCCAGGCCCCGGCGCTCGTCGGCGTCACCGCGGGCGGCTATCTTTCCGACCGCGTGGCCGGCAGGCAGCCGCATCGGCGCATGCTCATCATGAGCCTTGCGTATTTTTGCGCGGGGCCCTGCCTGCTGGCATTTCTGGGCCAGCCGCCGCTGGCTGCCGTGAGCGCCGGCCTGTTCGGCTATGGCCTGTTTCGCTCCCTGGGATCCTGCAACGAGGTCCCCGTCATCTGCGACCTGCTGCCTCCGCGCCTGCGCTCCACCGCCATCGGCCTCATGAACACCCTCAACACCCTGGCCGGTGGCGCGGGCATCTTCCTGGCGGCGCTACTCAAGAAAGACTTCGGCCTGGCCGGCTTGTTCGGCGGCACCTCGGTGCTGCTGGCCGGCTCGACCCTGCTGGCGCTGTTCGGCTACCGGTTCTGCATTCGCAAAGACCTGGCACGGAGGTGGAACGAATCGTGACTCTGCGGAATCTCCCGGGCCTGCTGGCCCTGCTCCTCGCGCCGGCCCTCGGAGCGCCGCCGGAGATGGGCGTGGTGGCCCCCTCGCGCGGCGGAGACATGGCCTTCAATGCCATCCCCTGCGTGGCGGCCACTCCCGCCGGAACGTTCGTCGCCGCCTGGACCGCCCACCGCGCCGGGCGCGATCCCAAGCTGCGCATCTATGCGGCGCTCTCCGCCGACGGAGGGCGCACCTGGTCCGCGCCCTCGCTCCTGATCGACAATCCCGGCAAGACCGACGCCGATCCCAGCATCGTCATCGACGGCAAACGCATCGTGGTGCTCTCCACCACCCTGCCCGTTCCGGGCAAGATCCTCACCACGGAACTCTGGATGACGGCCAGCGAAGACGAGGGCCGCACCTGGAGCACGCCCGTCCTGGCACCCCATCCGCACGCTTACGCCGAAGGTAAGGTGCACGCCGGGCACAAGCTCAAAGACGGCCGCCTGGCCTTCGGCTATTCCTGGGACATTTTCTGCGAGCGCGGCCTCGCCCCGGCCACCGAGGGCGAGATGGATACCCGCGCCGGGCTCCTGTTTTCTAACGACGGCGGGCGCACCTGGACCGCCGGCGGTGATATCTACGCGCGCCCGCCCAAAATTTCGCCGCACGCCGTCAACGGCATGGACGAACCCGCCAGCGTGGTGCTCGCCGACGGCGGGATCTTCGCCCTGCTGCGCACCGGCACGGACCACCTGTGGCAGAGCCGCAGCCGCGATAGCGGAGCCACCTGGTCGGCGCCCGAGCCCAGCCCGCTCCAGGGCCACAACGCGCCGGCTTCCCTGTGGCGCCTGCGCGGCTCGAACGACGTCGTGGTGGCCTGGGACAATTCCCCGCTCCACCGCTGGCCGCTGGCCGTGGCCCTCTCGCGCGACGGATGCCGCACGTGGTCGAAACCCAAGGTCCTGGTGGATACCGGAGGCCTGCAAGCCTCCTATCCTTCCATCACTCAGGCGCCCGACGGGACCATTGTGGTGGTCTGGCAGCAGGACCGCCCGGACCGCGTGGGCCGCGACGTGCGCTGGGCCCGCTTCCCGCGCGCTTGGCTGCTGGAGGAATGATGCTCCGCGCCGTGCTGTTCCTCGCCGCGCTGCTCGCCCCCGCCTGCGCCGAAACGCGCCTGGTCTTCGGGGACTACCGCGTCCTCTACGACGCCCAAAAGCAGGGCTATCGCGCCAATTCCGCCGGCGCCGCGCTGCTCGACGGCCAACTGGACCTGGTCTTCACCGGCGCGCTCAACGACGACGAAGCCGGTACGCTCCCCTTCCTGGCGCGCTCGCGCGACCTCGGCGCAACCTGGACCGCGCCCCAGCGCTTCGGCGCCGAAATCATCGGCAAGCTGATCCGCTCGCCGCGCGAGGAGTTCCTGGCCCTCACCCTGTTCGGCCCCACGCGCCGCCAAACCCTGCTCTCCATCGGCTATCACGTGCGCCGCGGCACGCGCAAGGAAAGCTACCGCGAAGACGTCCGCTGGCGTCCCGGCGCCCTGCTCATCGGGCGCAAGGCCAAGGGGGAATCGGCCTTCACCTACCAGGACTACGCCTCCGGCACGTTCCTGGGCGAGCAGTTCGGCGCGCCGGGCCTCCAGACCGCCGGCGGCCGCCTGGTGGCCACGCTGTGGGGCGCCGCGCGACAGGGCGAGAACTGGCAGTGCGGCGTGCTGCTCAGCGACGATGACGGCCTCACCTGGCGCTACCGGCAGGTGGGCTACGCCGCCGAGCCCGCCATCCGCGACGATCCCCAAATGCCCGCGGGCTACAACGAGCAGACCCTCTTCGAGACCCGCGGAGGGCTGCTGGTCTCGGTCATTCGCGGGCGCGAAAAGCTGGGCCGGGTCCCGGAAAGCCCCAAGGACACCTGGTTTTTCCGCGCCGTCTCCCGCGACCGGGGCGAAACCTGGTCCCGCCCCGAGCCTTCCAACCTGGCCGGCACCGGCGCTCCCGCCGCCGGCCTCGCGCTGCCGGACGGCTCCCTGCTCATGGCCGCGCGCGTGCCCTACTCCCGCACCCTCTACCGCCTGCCGGAAAAAGACCTGTTTGGCCTGCACCTGGTGCGCAGTTTCGATGGCGGCAGGACCTGGCGCACCGTCAAAATCGTGCAGCGCGACCCGGACGGCAACCCGTTCGACAATTACTACAACGCCATGAACGGGCAGTTCCTCTCCTTGGGCGGCGGCCGCTGGATGTACCTGTTCGGCGAGTTCAGCGTGAAGCGCGATCAGCACCGCGTGCTGATGCTGCGCTTTTCGGTCCAGTAACGAGGAACCCCGGCCATGCCTTCGCGCAGAGACTTCTTGAGGACGGTGGGCGCGGGAGCTTCCGCCGCCCTGCCGCAAGCCGCCGCGTCACCCGCGGAGTTTCCGGACCGCCGCGCGCTCCAGGCCGCGCGCGCCCGCCGCGGCATCCTCTCCCCTGCCAAAACCTACCGCATGATGGAGTGGGAGTGCCACACCCCGCCCGAGGGAACCTTCGACATCGACGTGGAAGCCGCGCTGCGGGCCGCGCGCGATGCCGGCGCCGAAAGCATGATGTTTTACTCCCAGGACCACTGGGGCTACGCCTTCTATCCCTCCGAAGTCGCCGTGCGCCATCCCCACCTGCCCGGCGACTTCTTCGGCCGCGAAGTGGACACCGCCCGCCGCCTGGGCATGTCCGTGGTCTGCTACTACAGCCTCCAGTTCAACAACCAGTGCGTGCTGGCGCACCCGGACTGGGGCTGGGTCGATGAAAAAGGCGAGCAGCAGCGCATGCGCTGGTTCATCACCTGCCTGGACACGCCCTACCGGCAGTATGTGCTGGGCATGATGGACGAACTGTTCGCGCGCTATCCGATCGACGAGCTGTTTCTGGATATCTTCGGCATCCAGTTTCACGCCTTTCACGGCAGCGGGCGCGACCCCTTCTGCTATTGCCGCCACACCGAAGCAGCCTGGGACCGCGCGCATCCCGGCGACCCGTATCGCGCGGGCTTCGCCACCCGCGAAGGTTGGGACCGCCGCTACCGTTGGCACCAGCAGCGCACCATGACCGGCATGCTGGACGAGATTCTGGCCGTCGTGCGCCGCCGCCGTCCCGGCGTCCTGGTTTCGCTCAACGGCGGCCCCGAGGCCTTCCCCGATGACGTCATGCGCAAGGTCAGCTTCATTTACGCCGAGCCGCTCACCTCTTCCACCGGCATCTCGCTGGGCTCCATCCTCATGCGCGGCTGGGGCCGGCCGGATTACCAGGCCGGGGTGTTCAGCCGGCAGGGCTACCTGGACACCTATCCGGGCGCCCTGCCCCGCGTGAAGGCCGACGCCCTGATCCTGCAAAACGCCCGCGTCTTCATCGTGGGCAACGCGCCCGTGATCGGCGGGCTGGACGGCCGCGGTTTTTCCAGGCGCTGGTTCGCCGTGGCCAAGGAGACCTGGGCGGACGTGCGCCACGTGGACGCGCTGCTCGAAGGCGCCGAGCCCCTGCTGAGCACCGCGGTGCTCTATAGCGAGGCCACCCGCGAGGAACTGGCCGGGCAGAAGCGGCCGCAGGATTTTCGCAGCTCCGTGCTGGGCGCCCTCGAGACTATGACCTACGCCGGCCGCCCCGTGGAAAGCCTCCCTGAGTTCCGCCTGCGCCCGGACCAACTGCGCCCCTTCGAGGTGCTCGTCCTGCCCGAAGTCGAAGTTCTTTCCGATGCCGCGGCGGAGGTGATTCGCCGCTGGGTGGCCGATGGCGGCACGCTGGTGGCTTCCGGAGCCTGCGGCCTCACCGGCCCGCCCGGCCGCCGGCGGGAGAACTTCCCGCTGGCCGATGTCCTGGGCGTGGATTTCGCAGGCGAGGAACGGCGCTACGCCTATGACGCCGAAGGGCGCCTGAAAAAGGGCGTGGTGCAGACCTACCTGGAATCCTCCGGCCACCCCCTCACCCGCTCGTTGGCCGAAAGCACCGTGGGCCTCTCCGGGGCCTTCCTCAAGCTGCGTATGCGCGCCGGCGCCCAGGAACTGCTGCGCTATCGCCTGCCGCTGATGGTGGAAGACCTGCCGCACCACCGCTGGTTCAACTGGGGTCCGCCCCCTCCCGGCGCGCAATCCGGCGGCCCGGCCGCGGTGTATCACCGGTTTCAAAAAGGCCAGGCCGTCTACCTCGGCGCGCCGGTCTTTCAGGCCGTCACCGCCGACAAGCTCTTTTGGACCCGCCGCTGGCTGCCGGAACTGGTGCGCGGCCTGGCGCCCCGCCCCCTGGCCGAACTGCGCTTTCCTGTGCTCGCCGAACACATCCACGGCACCTTCTTCTGGGACCGCGGCCGGCGCTTCGTGCTGGTGCAGATCCTGAACGCCGTCGAGCTCTCCACCGAAGGGGAATTCGTGGATGTTCCCTCGGCCGAAATCCGCCTGGATCCCGCGCGGCTGCGCGTCGCTGCCGCCCGCGTCGTGTGGCCCTCCGTGCGCGACCTGGCCGCGGAGCATTCCGCGGAAATAACCCGCATTCTCGTCCCCCGCCCGGGCCGCTACACCGCCCTCTATCTGAAGGTGGCGTGAAACTTCGGCCCGCGCCGCCCGCCTTGACCAGCCGCTTCGCAATCCGCTATTTTGGTTGTACCCTACGGCATTCCCACGGCCAAGATTCCCACCATGGAGGATGGATGAGTCCGCAAGAAGTATTGGAGTTTGCAAAAAAGAACGATGCCAAGCAGCTCGATCTGCGCTTCACCGATATCCCGAGCTTGCAGCATCATGTGTCCTACCCGATGTCCGAAGTGGACGAGGACAGCTTTGAAGAAGGATTTGGGATGGACGGGTCGAGCATCCGCGGTTGGGCGGCGATCCATGAGAGTGATATGCTCCTGGTGCCCGATCCGAATACCGCGTTCATGGATCCCTTCGCCGAAACGCCCACCCTGGTCATGTACGGCGACGTGATCGATCCGATCACCAAGCAGAACTACGAGCGCGACCCCCGCCACATTGCCAAGAAGGCCGAGCAGTACCTCCGCAACAGCGGTATCGGTGACACCGCCTATTATGGCGCCGAAGCGGAGTTCTTCATCTTCGACAACATCCGCTTCGACCAGAATCAGCACTCCGGTTTCTATTTCATTGATGCCGAGGAAGGCCGCTGGAATTCCGGCCGTGAGAAGGACAACCTGGGCTACCGCCCGCGCTACAAAGAAGGCTACTTCCCGGTGCCCCCCACGGATCATTACCAGGATCTGCGCAGCGAAATGGTGCAGACCATGATCAAGTGCGGCATGACCATCGAGTGCCACCACCACGAGGTCGCCACCGGCGGGCAGTGCGAGATCGATCAAAGGTTCGACACCCTGGTCCGGTCCGCGGACAACATGATGCTCTACAAGTACATCGTCCGCAACGTGGCCAACCAGTACGGCAAGACCGTGACCTTCATGCCCAAGCCGCTGTTTGCCGATAACGGCAGCGGCATGCACACCCACCAGAGCATCTGGAAGGACGGCAAGCCGCTGTTCGCCGGCGACGGCTATGCCGGCTTGAGCCAGTTGGCCCTGTGGTATATCGGCGGCCTGCTCAAGCACGCCCGCGCGCTCAGCGCCCTCATCGCCCCCACCACCAACAGCTACAAGCGCCTGGTGCCGGGCTACGAAGCCCCCGTCAACCTGGCCTACTCCCGCCGCAACCGTTCGGCTGCCTGCCGCATCCCCATGTACTCGGCCAGCCCCAAAGCCAAGCGCGTGGAGTTCCGCCCGCCCGATCCCTCCTGCAACCCCTACCTGGCCTTCTCCGCCATGCTCATGGCCGGCCTGGACGGCGTCCAGAACAAGATCGATCCGGGCGAACCGCTCGACAAGGATATCTACGATCTGTCGCCCGAGGAAATGAAGAACGTGCCCTCCATGCCGGCTTCGCTCGAGGAAGCCCTGGACTGCCTGGAAAACGACCACGGCTTCCTCATGAAGGGCGATGTCTTCACCGAAGAGCTGATCGAGACCTTCATCGACTACAAGCGCAAGAACGAGGCGGACGCCGTGCGCCTGCGCCCGCATCCCTACGAATTCGCCTTGTACTACGACATCTAGTTCTGTGTACCATCGCGGCTCGGCGCCCTGTCCCAAACCAGGCTACCGAGCCGCGACCGCGGGAGGCGGTTCTTTCCGGTTCTTTCACGCCCTTATGACCGGCGCCATCGTCCAAATCAACATCTCCCCCGGGGGCATCCCCAAACGCCCCATCCCCGAAGGGTTCCTCACGCCGCTCGGCATCCAGGGCGATGCCTGCAATCACCCCGCCATCCATGGCGGCCCCGAGAAGGCCATTCTGCTCCTCGCCGCCGAAACTGTCGAAGAACTCATCGCCCGCGGCTACCCCCTCTTCTTCGGCGCCCTCGGTGAGAACCTCACCACCCGGGGTCTCGACCGACGCCAGTGGCGCGTGGGCCAGCAGTTCCGCGCCGGTGGTGCCTCGCTCGAGCTCACCCGGATCCGCGTCCCTTGCGCAACCCTGGACGTCTACGGCCCGTCCCTGAAAGAGGAGTTGTATGATCTCCGCGTCAAGGAAGGGGATGTCGCTTCCCCGCGCTGGGGTATGAGCGGCTTTTACGCGCGCGTTTTGCGCCCCGGTCCGATTCGGCGAGACGATATAATCTCTCTGGAGTCCGTCCTGGCGTAGGATCGCTGGACCTCGCCGCAGGCATGCCGAACCTGCTCGAACAAGTCGATTTCCGCCACCCTGCCCGTGCGCGGGAAGACCTGGCCCGCCTGGGGACCGGGATCCCCGAACGCATCCTCACGCGTATCCGCATGCTGCTGGCCTCCGTTCCGGACCCGGACGAAGCCCTGCATCACCTGGAGCGCCTGCGCGCCGATTCTCCCGCCGCCTTCGATCGCATCAGCAGTTCGCCCGCCGTGCTGCGCTACCTGATCGCGACCTTTTCCTACAGCCGCTTCCTTTCCGAAGCCGTGCTGCGCCGCCCGGAGGGCCTCCTCCAGGTCGTCAACGCCGGCGACATGCACCGCGTTCTGAATGTGGAAGAGTACGGCGAGCGTCTTCTGGAGTTCCTCGGCCCGGAGTGCCCAGGCGTGCCTCCGGCGCTCACCTTCGCGCGCTTCCGCCGCCGCCAGATCCTCCGCATCATGTTGCGCGACGTGCTGGGCCTCGCCACCCTCTCCGATGTCACCGAGGAACTCTCCAACCTGGCCGACGCCGTGCTGGACCTGGCGTATTCCCGCATTCGCGAGAGCCTGGTGGCCCGCTACGGCGAGCCCCGCGATGAAAGCGGCCGCGTGGCCAGCTTCTGTGTCATCTCCCTGGGCAAACTCGGCGGCAAAGAGCTGAATTACAGCTCCGATATCGACCTGATGTTCCTCTACTCCGGCAACGGGGAAACCAGCGGACCCCACCGCATCACCAACAAGGAGTTCTTCAAAAAGGCCGCCAACCAGTACACCGAGCTGCTCTCCACCTATACGCCCGAAGGCCTGGGCTACCGCGTCGATCTGCGCCTCCGCCCCGACGGCCGCCTGGGCGAAGTCTGCATCTCGCTCGATGGCGCTCGGGCGTATTACGAAAGCCGCGCCCGCGACTGGGAAAAGCAGATGCTCATCAAGGCCCGCGTCTCCGCCGGCGACCGCGAACTCGGGCGCGCCCTGCTGGAGTTTGTCGAGCCCCTGATTTATTCCAGCTCGCTCGATTTCCGCGCCGTCGAAAGCGTCTCGGAAACGCGCGAGCGCATCGGTGAACGGCTCGCCGCGCGGCGCCCCGCGGATGCCGGCGTGGACGTGAAGCTAGCCCCCGGCGGCATCCGCGATATCGAGTTCCTGGTACAGTGCCTGCAGCGCCTGCATGGCGGCCGGGAGCCCTGGGTGCGCCATGGCAGCACCCTCTTCGCCCTGTTCCGACTGCGCGACAAGGGTCTGCTCTCGAGCACCGAGTACGCCCGCCTGGCCTCCGCCTACCAGTTCCTGCGCCACCTCGAACACCGCCTCCAGTTCGACGAGGACCGGCAGACCCACGCGCTGCCCACCGATCCGGAAGAACTCGCCTTGCTCGCCCGCAAAATGCCCCCTCTCGCCGCCGGCGAGACCGCCACCGCGGAGACCCTGCGCCGCCAGTTGGAAGACCATGTGACCGAGGTCCGGGATATCTACGAGCGGGTCATCCACTCCCAGAAGCCCATGTACTACACGCTGCCCGAGCCTTCCCCGGCCGGCGCCGAACCGCCCGTCGAGCTGCCTCCGCCGGGCGGCCTCGTAGGCAGCGCCAACCTCGCCCGCTTCCTGGACCAGCGCGCCCCTGGCCTCGCCGCCTGCCTGTCCCGCGTCCGTCTGCACCGCGGCCGCGAGCGCTTCGAGTATTTCCTGGAGCGCGTCTTCGACCGGCCGGAATGGCTCGCCCGCCTGGATGCCGATAGCCGCCTGGCCGAGTGCTGCCTGGACCTGTTCGAGCACAGCCACTATTTCGCCGATCAGCTCCTCCGCGACCCTGAACTCTTGCAGGACCTGGAGGCCGCCGAGCCCATCGCCTCCGAGTCTCTAGAGGATTCCATGGCCCTGCGCCGCTTCTTCCGCCGGCGCATGCTGCGCATCCAGAGCGAAAGCATCTTCCGATCCGCTCCCATCTTCGAAACCCTCGGGCGCACCTCCGCGCTCGCCGATTCCGTCGTCGCCGCCGCCTACCGCATCGCCCTGGCGCAGGCCCGCCCTCCCGCCGACTCCGCCTACGTCCCCGCCAGCCAGATGATGGTCATCGCCTTGGGGCGCCTCGGCATGCGCGAGTTCGACCTGGCCTCCGACGCCGACCTGGTCTTCGTCCTGCCCGATGCCGAGGCCGCCGCCTCCCTGTTCTGGACCGGTATCGCCGAAAAAATGATCCAGATCCTCAGCGCGTATACCGGCGAGGGCGTCATGTTCGCCATCGATACCCGCCTGCGCCCCAATGGCCGCGAGGGCGATCTGGTGCAAACCGAATCGGCCTACAAGGAATACTTCGCCAAACACGCCGAGGCCTGGGAAGGCATCACCTATATGAAATCCCGCGGCGTGGCCGGCGACCTCGAACGCGCCACCGAATTTCTGCATGAGTTGCAGGAAGTGGATTGGCGCCGCTACGGCCAGGGCGGCCGCTCCCGCAAGGAGCTTGCCCAGATGCGCCAGCGCCTCGAGCGCGAGCAGGGCGCCCGCAATCCCCTCAAGGCCGGTCCCGGCGGCTATTACGATATCGACTTCGCCCTCATGTATCTCCGCCTCAAAGGAGCTGGCATCTTCTACAAAGTTCTCAATACCCCCGCCCGCATCGATGTCATCGAGAAAATGGGCCACCTGGAACGCGAGGACGCCGATTTCCTGCGCGACGCCGCCACCTTCTACCGCGCCATCGACCACGGTCTGCGCGTCTCCACCGGCCACGCCGAAGGCAGCCTTCCCACCGCCCAGGCGCAGCTCGAGGTGCTCACCGAATTGGTGCGTAGATGGACACCTGCCCACCTCCACGACCTGCCTCTGGATACCCAATTGCGAGAGATTCGGAGGAAGACGCGGGAGTTCTTTAACCGCTTGTTCGCATGCTGACCCCGGCGCAATCTTTCCCGGCCCGCGCGATCCTGCCTCTCCTGGGGGTAATTTTTGCGCTGCCCGCCCTGGCCCAGAGCGGCCCGCCCGAGATCGACCGGGCCTTCGACCGCCTCTATAATTTCGATTTCCAGGGCTCCCACCAAATCCTGGATCGTTATATTCAGTCCCATCCGCAGGAGCCCCTGCCCTATGCCGTGCGCGCCTCCGCCTACCTGTTTTCGGAGCTCGACCGCCTCGGCATCCTGGAAAGCCAGTTCTTCGTCAGCGATAAGCGCATCGCCGACAAAAAGCGCAATCTTGCCCCCGATCCGCGCGTCCGCCAGCTCTTGTTCCAGTCCATCGGCGACGCCCAGTCCCGCGCCAACGCCATCCTGGCCTCCCGTCCCGACGACCCCAACGCCCTGTTTGCCATGTGCATGACCCTGGGCATCACCTCCGACTATATGGCGCTGGTCGAAAAACGCCAGTTGAGCAGCCTGCCCGTGGCCAAGCGCTCCAATACCTACGCGCAGCAGCTCCTCAAGCGCAATCCGCCCTGGTACGACGCCTACGTCACTGCCGGCATCGACGAATATTTGGTCGGCTGTCTGCCTTTCTTCATCAAGTGGTTCGTGCGCTTCGACAACATCCAGGGCAGCAAGGACCAGGCCATCCGCAACCTCCAGATCGTGGCCTCCAAGGGCCACTACCTTAAAGCCTTTTCCAAGATCCTGCTGGGCATCATCTTCCTGCGCGAAAAGCAACCCCGGGAAACCGAACGTCTGCTGGCGGAACTGGCGCACGATTACCCCGCCAATCCGCTGTTCCGCCGCGAGCTCGCGCGCGTCTCCACCGAGGCTGGCGGAGGCCAGCCGTAGCACCCCCGCTCCTCGCCGGTCGCGCCATAATCGACCCATGCGTATTGAAAGCGTCCGTGTCCACGCGGTCCCCATGTCCGCCTCCTGGCTCACCGAGGGCTTGATCGCCAACCCCATGTCCATCTACCCGCCCTACCGCGAAAAGCGTTCGAGCTGGTTTGGGCGCATGACCGCCGCCGTGGTCGAGGTCGTCGCAGAGGGCGGTTTGAGCGGCCTGGGCTACGTCGGCGGCGGGCGCGGACAGGCCGCCGCGCCCCTCATCGACGCCCAGTTAGCCGGGCTCCTGATCGGCCAGGACCCCTTCCAGGTGGAACTCCTCTGGGAGCAGATGTACCGCGCCTCGGTGATGTACGGCCGCCGCGGCGTGACCATCGAAATCATCAGCGCCATCGACATCGCCCTGCACGACCTGGCCGGCAAAATCACCGGCCAGCCCGTCTATAACCTGATCGGAGGCCGCACCCGCGACCGCATCCGCGCCTATGTCACCGGCAACCTCACCGACCGCCACCTCGAGGAAGGCTTCCGCGATGTCAAGCTGGCCCTTCCCCACGGTCCCGCCGACGGCGCCGAAGGCCTCCGCCGCAACGTCGCCCTGGTAGAAAGCGTGCGCAAAAAGATCGGCGACGACGGCGGCCTCATGCTCGACTGCTACATGGCCCTCACCGTTCCCTACGCCATCGATCTCGCCCGCGCCCTCCACGACTATCGCCTCGCCTGGCTCGAAGAGCCCTTCCTCCCCGACCAGATCGATTCCTTCCGCCGCCTCAAGGACGCTGTCCCCGATCTTCAGCTCAGCACCGGCGAGCACGAGTACACCCGCTGGGGCTTCCGCGCCCTCGTCGAGAGCCGCGCCGTGGATCTCCTCCAGCCCGACATCTACCGGGCCGGCGGCATCTCCGAGCTGAAAAAAATCGCCGCCTACGCCAGCGTCTACGACCTCCCCGTCATCCCTCACGGCGTGGGAGCCCCGACGTACCATTTCGTGATGGCCACCCACAACGCGCCCCGCGCCGAGTTCGTGGACATCTTCGCCCAGGGCGGCCAGCTTCTCCTGGAAGGCGAACCCGTCCCCCGCGGAGGCTGGATCGACCTCCCCGCCGACCCCGGCTTCGGCTACCGCCTGAACCAGAAAGCCCTCCGCGGAGAAGTCCCCGTCGCCCCCATCTGGTGAAGCGCCCTGTAGTTACCGAGCCGCGACCGCTAGGGAGCGGGCATTTCCGGAGCTACCATAGTCTCCGGGGAGGTGGTTATGCGATTATCGGTCAAAGCTCTGGCCTACACCTGCGCGCTCCTCTGGGGCGGTTGCCTGCTGACGGTTGGGCTGCTCAATCTGGCGGCTCCCTCGTACGGTGCGAATTTCCTGCAAAGCATGAGTTCGGTGTATCCGGGCTATCACGCCACCCGCAGCTTCGTGGACGTCCTGGTCGGCACGGGCTACGCCCTGGTGGATGGAGGGATCGGAGGCCTCATTTTCGCCTGGCTCTACAACCTGTTTGTCGGCCGGCCGGCCTGATCGGAGGTTGGGGTCGCCCCCGGGGTGAGGCGACAAATTATTAGGCAACAATATAGTTGACTCCCAGACTTTCCACGCCAACGTTCTTGTAGAGCGAGGTTCCCCGCTCGCGGGGATGGTTGTAACCAACCAAGGTCTTTTCCCTCTTAACTGTTCGTTTTTCTTAAATTGAAATTGCGTTGGACGCAAGCGAGTCTGCGCGAGCGGCGGCTCTTGCTCTGGAATCCCGGCGACGCTTGCGGCGAACCGCCGATTCAGCGATACTGCTGTCAGTAACTGAGGCAAGGAGGGATTTGGCATGAGCAAACCGACCGACCTCGTTCAGGGCACCGTGGACCTGTTGATCCTGAAGACTATCGCTATCGAGCCCATGCACGGCTGGGCCATCGCCCAGCGAATCCGGCAGATGTCGAATGAGGTGCTGCAAGTTGGTCAGAGCGCGCTCTATCCGGCGCTCCACAAACTGGAGCAGGAAGGCTGGATCGAGGCCGAATGGAAGACATCGGAGAGCAACCGACGCGCCAAGTACTATTCGCTGACTCGTGCGGGCCGCAAGGCGCTGGCGAAGGAGGCAACTCAGTGGGAGCGACTCTCGGCCGCTATTTCCCTGATCGTGCGTACGGCTTGAAGGAGACATGAGAATGCCATGCCTGTTTCTCAACTTCGCCTTCGCATGCGCTCCTTGTTTCGCAGAACGGAAGTCGAGCAGGAACTCGACGAGGAACTCCAATACCATTTGGAGCGGCAGATCGATGAGGGTCTGGCGAAGGGGCTTCCTCGGGACGAGGCACGGTATGCCGCATTGCGTGCTCTGGGCGCGATCACGCAAAACAAAGAGGCGTGTCGGGCCATGCGTGGCGTGAGCTGGATCGAGAACACCATGCAGGACCTCCGCTACGGTGCCCGCGCTCTCCGTAAAAACCTCGCCTTCACAATCGCCGCCGTGTTGGCTCTGGCACTTGGCATCGGCGCCAACACTGCGATGTTCAGTGTGGCTTACGGCATGCTGTGGAGACCCCTCCCTTATGTGGACGCCGACCGGGTGGCGGTGGTCTATATGAGCTACTTTCCGCGGGATTTTCGGTTCGGCACGATGTCTGTACGCGATTACCTAATCTGGAGGGAGGACAATCGAGCATTTGAAAATCCCTCGCTGTTCCGCACTCTGCGGATGGACATCGGCGGCAACATTGACGCTCCCGAACAGGTGCAGGGCGCATCTGTTACCGCCGGGTTTTTCTCCACCCTGGGAGTTCAGCCACTGATCGGCCGGACGTTCAGGGTGGGGGAGGACAAACCCGGCACGGGATCGCGTGCTGTGCTCAGCGAATCAATCTGGCGAAGACGCTTCGGGGCGCGTCCCGACGCGTTAGGCCAGACCATCTTGGTGAATGGCGTCCCTTCCGTCATTATTGGCGTGATGCGGGACTCCTTTCGGTTTCCTCGACGGGAGACAGAAGTCTGGACGAATCTGCCGCTGAATCCGCCGCCGCGATATGGACCGTGGTTCTATCGCGGCGTGGCACGCCTGAAGCCCGGTGTGACGCTGCAGCAGGCTCAAGCTGAAGTCAACAACATAGCATTACGCATGATGCAGCGGAATCCCTATTACAAACGCCTGACCCTGCCAGTGTTGAGCCTGCGTGAGGCCCTACTGGGAAACAGCGTGAAACCAGCGCTTCTGGTGTTGACGGGAGCCGTAGGGTTGGTGCTGCTGATCGCCGTGGTCAATGTGGCCAACCTCATGCTGGCGCGCGCCACTGTTCGCAAGCGCGAGATGGCGCTGCGGCTCAGCCTCGGTGCCGCCCGTGCTCGCCTGGTGCGTCAGTTGCTTACGGAGAGCGTTCTTTTGGCAGTCATGGGGGGGGTAACCGGGCTGGCATTGGCGTGGGGTGGTGTCGAACTGATTCGCGCCTGGAATCCTGGCAACCTCCCCCTCATCGATTCTGTGCGATTGGATTGGACAGCGCTGAGCTTCATGATTCTCGTCTCCGTTTCCACCGGAGTTCTGTTTGGGCTGGCGCCGGCATTCGAAAGTGCACGCACAGATCTGAATTCGGCCATCAAGGAGGGCGGCCGCACACAGGCAGCCGGCCAGACTCGCGGGCGCACTCGGGCAACCCTGGTGATCTCTGAGATCGCGGCTTCGCTGATGCTTTTAGTGGGCGCGGGGCTGCTCCTGCGAAGCTTCATGAATCTAAGGGCGGTGACCGGCGGGTTTTCCACGCCATCGCGACAGATTCTTACCATGCTGATTTCGCCAGGAAACGCAAAATACAATGACGTGCCGGCCGGAACCGCGTTTTACAGCGAAGTCCTGCGGAGAGCCCGTAACGTACCGGGCGTAGAAATGGCAGCCTTGACTGACTCATTACCGCCCGACCGGCAAGGCGACGCTGACACTTTTACAGTCGAGGGGCAAAGCCTTGCTCTTGGAGAGATGAACCCCGTCGTTTCGGTCATTACCGCAACTTCGGGCCTCTTCCAGGCCTTCCGGATCCCGTTAGTTAAGGGCCGGTACTTCACCGAACACGACAACCAGGATTCAAAACCGGTGGCGATTGTCAGCGAAGGTTTTGCGCGCCGCTTCTTTTCGAATCAGAACGTTCTTGGCAGGCGCATTAAGCATAGCGGGCCGGGCTCGGGCGAACAGTGGATGGAGATTGTGGGCGTGGTCGGGAATGTGAAATATCTCGGGCCGGCGGTCGATACGGATCCAGCCTACTACATGCCTTTTGGACAGAAGTATTACACAAGGATGTTTCTTGTTGTGCGTTCGTCCGGCGACGCCGGGCGCCTGGCGATGTTGCTCCGCCAGGAAATTCAATCGATTGATCCCGGTGTAACCTTGGCGCAAATCGGCACGATGGAGCGGGCGTTGAGTTTGTCGGTGTCGCAGCCTCGCTTCGATACCATGGTACTGACGTTGTTCGCGGGAATCGCTCTCCTGCTGGCGGCGGTCGGAATATATGGGCTAATCTCCTACTCGGTGGCTCAGCGGACGCATGAAATCGGCGTGCGCATGGCATTGGGCGCGGCGCAGGCGGATATAGTGCGTATGGTGGTGCGCCAAGGCGCGTTGCTGGCAGCCATCGGAATAGTGCTCGGACTGGGCGGCGCTCTTGCTCTGACTCACTTGCTGCGGACAATGCTCTTCGGCATCGACGTCAGGGATCCACTAACATTTGCAGGCGCTCCGTTGGGAATGATAGTCGCGGTTCTGCTGGCTACTCTTCTGCCTGCTCTACGGGCGACGCGCATTTCTCCTGTCGTGGCTCTTCGCGATTAATGGCAGTCTGATTTCCGGCGCTCCGGGGCCGCTCCTTGTTTCTCGATCACGGCTGTCCGGCTATTTTTTGAGGGGGCAGGATAAACCCCATTACACCAATGGGATGCAGCCGCTGAACACGGGAACGATTTGAAATTCGAAGGGCCGTTTTCGGGCCGCCTGGGGGTGGGGCCA
>Ga0209581_1001383_pt1 | contig 28784 bp, 24 predicted proteins | sample Coa_R2_FD_187160 | JGI IMG/M metagenome (GOLD analysis project Ga0209581, IMG submission 187160) | Surface soil microbial communities from Centralia Pennsylvania, which are recovering from an underground coalmine fire - Coalmine... | ecosystem: Environmental > Terrestrial > Soil > Unclassified ...
CTGCGCCGCCATCCGCTCGTACGGCTGGGGGCGCGGCGGTGCGCTGGGCGCCATCGCCATCGGGCTGACATAGGAGGACGGCGCCGTCCAGTTCGGCGCCGCCGGATTGGTCTCGTAGACGACCGGCGCCGGCTGCACCGGGCCGTAATTGCAGCCGGCGGCAAGCGCGGCCGCCCCGCCGGCCAGGACGATGCCGGCGATGCGGCGCCGGCGCGTGCTGCTCTGTGTCCCCATCTCCCCCCTCCTTGCGCGCCCCCCGACCCGCAAGAAAGCCCGTGGCATCATCGCTCGACCTCGACCTCCTCGACCTCCGCCGCGGCCTTCGTCCGCGGCAGCCCGGCAACCAGCGGCACGAAGCGCACCCAGCCGAGATCATCGAGCCGATTTCCGGCAGCATTGCGGCGAAGCCGCACCAGCCGCTGGTCGCGGTATTCGGCGCCGACCGGCGCGACCAGGATGCCGTCGGGCGCCAGCTGACCGACCAGCTCGGGCGGAATCTCCGGCGCCGCGGCGGTGACGATGATGCGGTCGAACGGCGCCTGCTCGGGCCAGCCCTTGGCGCCGTCGCCGAAGCGGCAGACGACGTTGTTGAGGCGCAGATCGGCCAGGCGCCGCTCCGCCTCGCGCAGCAGCTCGCGGTGCCGCTCGATCGTGAACACGCGGCGGGCGAGTCGCGCCAGGATCGCCGCCTGGTAGCCCGAGCCGGTGCCGATCTCCAGCACCTTGTCGCGCTCGCCGACCTCGAGCGCCTCGGTCATCAGCGCCACGACATAGGGCTGGCTGATCGTCTGCCCGCTGGCGATCGGCAGGGCGATGTTCTCGTAGGCCTGGTCCTCGAAGCCGGGCGGCACGAACAACTCGCGCGGCGTCCGCTCGATCGCACCCAGCACCCGCGCATCGCCGATGCCGTTGCGGCGCAGTTCCATCAACAGCCGCACGGTGCGGGCGACGGAGGCGGGTTCGCGTTCGCTCATTCGATGACGCTCTGCCCGTTCATGTAGGGCTGTAACGCCTCGGGGATCGCCACCGAGCCGTTGCCCTGCTGGTAGTTTTCCAGAATCGCGATCAGGGTGCGGCCGATCGCCAGCCCCGACCCGTTGAGGGTATGCACCGGCCGCGTGCCCTTGCCGTCGGCCGGACGGTAGCGCGCCTTCATGCGCAGCGCCTGGAAGGCGCCGCAATTCGAGCAGCTCGAGATCTCGCGATAGGCCCCCTGCCCCGGCAGCCAGACTTCGAGGTCGTAGGTCTTCTGCGCGGCGAACCCCATGTCGCCGGCCGACAGCAGCACGACGCGATAGGCGAGGCCGAGCCGTTTCAGCACCTCTTCGGCGCAGGCGGTCATGCGCTCGTGCTCGGCGGCGGAATCCTCCGGCCGGGTGATCGAGACCAGCTCGACCTTTTCGAACTGGTGCTGGCGGATCATGCCGCGCGTGTCGCGCCCGGCGGCGCCCGCCTCGGACCGGAAGCACGGCGTCCAGGCGGCGAAGCGCAGCGGCAGCGCCGCCTCGTCGACGATGTCGCCGGCGACGAGGTTGGTCAGCGGCATCTCGGCGGTCGGGATCAGCCACAGCCCGTCGGTGGTGCGGAACATGTCTTCCGCCGCCTTCGGCAGGTTGCCGGTGCCGAACGCGGTCTCTTCGCGGACCAGATAGGGCGGCGACACTTCGCGATAGCCGAACTCGCCGGTGTGCAGGTCGAGCATGAACTGGCCGAGGGCGCGTTCCAGCCGGGCCAGCGCGCCGCTCAGCACGACAAACCGCGCCCCCGACAGCTTCGCCGCGGCGGCGAAATCCATCTGGCCGAGCCGCTCGCCGATCGTCTCGTGCGGCGCCGGCGTGAACGCGAAGTGCGGCGGCGTGCCGACCGTGCGCAGGACCTTGTTGGCGGTCTCGTCCGCCCCGTCCGGCACGTCCTCGGCCGGCAGATTGGGCAGTCCGGCGAGCAGCTCGTCGATGTCGCGGCGCAGCGCGGCGGCGCGCACCGCAGTCGCCGCCTCGCTGTCCTTGCGGCTCTGCACCTGGCGCAGCAGCTCGTCGACCGGCTCGCCGCGCGCCTTGGCGGCGCCGATCTCGCGCGACAGCGCGTTGCGCCGCGCCTGCGATTCCTGCGCCGCGGTTTCGAGTTCGCGCCATTGCCGGTCGAGTTCAAGCACCGTCGCGGCCCGCGGCGGCAGCCCGCGGCGCCCGAGGCCCCGGTCGAATGCGTCCGGATGCTCGCGGATCCAGCGCAAATCATGCATGAACTAGCGTGCCTGACTGGTTTGATACACTACTTATAGTATTTCGGCGAGTCGGCGTCTATGTTTACTTAGCCGGACAGCTCTGCTTCCGCCTCGGCTTCGCGCCGCGCGCGAGCCTTCTCGACCATGCGGACCGAGATGATCGAGGCCTCGTACAACACGATCAGCGGCACCGCCAGCGAGGTCTGGCTGACCACGTCGGGCGGGGTCAGCACCGCGGCGACGACGAACATGCCGACGATCGCGTAGCGCCGTTTCGAGGCCAATCCGGCGGCGGTGACCAGCCCGACCCGTCCCATCAGGGTCAGCAGCACGGGAAGCTGAAAGGCGACCCCGAAGGCGAACAGCAGGGTCATCACCAGCGACAGGTACTCGTTGACCTTGGCCTCGATCTCGATCGGCAGCGAGCCGTTGACCGGCGGCGCCTCGAAGCTGACGAAGAAGTGGAAGGCGAACGGGATCACGACGTAATAGGCCAGCGCCGCGCCCATCAGGAACAGGGCCGGGGTGGCGACGAGATAGGGAAAGAAGGCGCGCCGCTCGTTCTTGTAGAGGCCGGGGGCGACGAACTTCCACACCTGGATGGCGACGACCGGAAACGACAGGCACAGCGCCGCCCAGAACGACACCTTGATATAGGTGAAGAAGATCTCGGTCAGCCCGGTGGCGATCATCTTGCGGCCTTGCTCGCCGGCAAAGATGTTGGCCAGCGGCTGGGCGAGGAAGCGGTAGATCTGGACCTTGAACTGATAGGCGACGACAAAGGCGATGGCGATCGCGACGATCGACCACAACAGCCGGTTGCGCAGCTCGGTCAGATGATCGAGCAGCGGCATCCGCCCCGCTTCGAGCTCGTCTTCGCGGTCGTCTTCGGCCACGGCCAATCCTTTGTCCCTTCGGCCCTACGTCTCCGGCGGCGGCGCCGGCTGCCGGGGTGGCAGTTTTTCGGCGAACGGCAATTCCGGCTCGATCAGCTCTTCTTCCGACGGGGCGGCGACGTTCTCTCCCGCCGCCAGCGGCAATTCCGGCTCCGCCGTCCCGGTCGCCGCCGCCGGCTCGGCGAACGGCAGCGAGGGCTCGTCGAAATGGTCGGGGATCGCCTCGCGGATGTGCTTCTCGATATCGAGCTCGGTGGCCTGGCGCAGCTCGCGCTGCACCGCGTCGAGCTCGGCGTCGCGGATCATCTGCTCGACGCTCGACTGGAACTCGCGCGACATCGTCCGCGCCTTGCGCACCCAGGCGCCGGCGACGCGCAAGGCCGCGGGCAGGTCCTTCGGCCCGATGACCACCAGGGCCACCGCGCCGATCAGCATCAGTTCCGGCCAGCCGATATCGAAGAACATGCGACGACGGTTCGGGCGCTGCGAGCGGCGCGATGATGTCAGAAAGGGGTAAGGGCGGCAATCGCGGCCGGCGCCCTTATCCGGGCTGCGCCGAATAGCAGCCGCGGCCGATCGCCACCAGCCGGCCCTCGGCGTCGTGCACGTCGATATCGACGACCGCGACGGTGCGCCCGGCACGGCGGACGGTCGCGGTGGCGGCGAGCCGCGCGGTCATCGCCGGCCGCAGATAGTCGACGCGGAAGTTGATCGTCGGCACCGGCGCACCGAGCCCGACGGCGAGCGCGAAATCGCCGGCCGTGTCGATCAGCGCCGCCAGCGCGCCGCCGTGCCATTGCCCGGAGCCGGCGCGCCGCTCGAGCTCCGGCCGCAACTCGACGGCGACGACGATCGACCCGGCCGTCCGATCGATGGCCTCGATGCGCATGCCGCAAAAGCGGATCAGCGGCGAGCCGTCCATCACCGCCTGCAGGCTTTCGATCGTCGGATTGCTCATTCCGCCCGCTCCTCGTCGCCTTCGGCCTCGCGTTCGCCGGCTCCCGCCCCGTCGCCGAGCACGATCGGCCCGATATCGAGCAGCCCGGCGGCGCGCAATTCGTCGATGCCGGGCAGCTCGGCCAGGCTGTCGAGGCCGAAATGGGCAAGGAACTGCGGCGTCGTCACCCAGTTGAGCGGGCGTCCCGGGCTTTGCCGCCGGCCGCGCGGCCGCACCCAGCCCGCCTCCAGCAGCCGGTCGAGCGTGCCGCGGGCGAGCGCGACGCCGCGGATCGCCTCGATCTCGGCCCGCGTTACCGGCTGGTGATAGGCGATCACCGCCAGCGTCTCGACCGCGGCGCGGGACAGCGGGCGCGGCACCGGCCGCTCCGGCCGCAGCAGCGGCGCGAGGTCGGCCGCCGTGCGGAAGACCCAGCCGCCGGCGGCCCGCACCAGCTCGACGCCGCGCCCGGCATACTGTGCCGCCAGCTCGGCGATCAGCGCGGCGATATCGGCCTCCGGCCCGAGCCGAGCCGCGAGAAACTCCTCGCTCAGCGGCTCCGCCGCGGCGAACAGCAGCGCCTCGAGCAGGCGGAGCTGCGGCGCTGCGGCGCTCATCCGCCGGCGCCGGCGCTGCGCAGATAAAGCGGCCCGAAGGCGCGGTCCTGGCGCAGCTCGACCCGCCCGGCGCGCGCCAGCTCGAGGCTGGCGGCAAAGGTCGCCGCCAGCGCGGAGCGGCGGAACACGCCGCCGCGCAACTCCTCGGGCAGGAAGCGCATTAAATCCTGCCATTCCGGCACATGGCCGAGAAAGGCCGCGAGATGGCGCAGACCGTCGTCGAGCGAATGGAACTCGGCCGGCAGGATGGTCAGCACCTGGCTGTGGCGGCGGCGGTGCCCGGCGCCATAGGCGGCAAGCAGATCGTAAAGGGTAAGCTCATAGACCGGGCGGTCGCGTTCGCCGAGCCCTTCCGGCATGCCGCGGGCAAAACGGTCGCGCCCGAGCTGCGGCCGCGCCATCAGCGCAGCGCCGGCGCGCTGAATCGCCGCCAAAACCCGCAGCCGGTGCGCGAGCGAAGCGGCCAGCTCGGCGGCGCTCGGCTCCGCCTCGTCGGCCGGCGGATCGGGCAGCAGCAGGCGCGACTTCAGATAGGCGAGCCACGCCGCCATGACCAGGTAATCGGCGGCGATCTCCAGCCGCAGCCGGCGCTGCGCGGCGATAAAGGCGAGGTACTGGTCGGCCAGGGCGAGGATCGAGATGCGGGTCAGATCGACCTTCTGCTCGCGCGCCAGGGCGAGCAGCAGGTCGATCGGCCCCTCGTAGCCGTCGAGGTCGAGCACCAGCGCGGTGTCGCCGTCGCCGCCCACTCAGCCCTGCCCGGTGATCCGCAGGACGACGTCGATCAAGGCCTGCGTCGGCACCGCGATCAGCCAGGTGACCGGGTTGAAGCTGCCGAGCCCCAGCCGCGGCCCCATGTAGGAAACGACGAACAGCAGCATCAATATCATCATGCCGTAAGGTTCAAGCTGTGCGAGAGGTCTGGCGAGGCTGTCGGGAAGGATGCCGACGGCGATGCGCCCGCCGTCGAGCGGCGGCAGCGGCAGCAGGTTGAAGACGCAGATGACGGCGTTGATGCTGAGCGCATTGACCAGGTTGCGGGCGAGCCAGTCGGCGATGCCGGGCGGGGCGTAGTCGACCCCGTAATACAGCAGCGCCGCGGCGATCGCGAGCAGCACATTGGTCGCCGGCCCGGCCAGCGCGACCCACACCATGTCGCGTCGCGGGTTGTGCAGCCGGTTGAAATTGACCGGCACCGGCTTGGCATAGCCGAACAGGAAGCCCGAGGTCACGAACAGCAGCAGCGGCAGCAGGATCGTGCCCATCGGGTCGATATGGCGCAGCGGGTTGAAGGTGACGCGCCCGGCCCACCACGCGGTGTCGTCGCCAAATCGGTGCGCGACAAAGCCGTGCGCCGCCTCGTGGAAGGTGATCGCGGTGACGACCGGGATCACCCAGGTGCTGGCGGTGTAGAGCAGCGCTTCGAGGCTGCCGTGGCCCATCATGTTGCGGCTCCGCTCCGGCGGCGCATGGCCTCGCCGCGCGCGAGCCGCGCCGCCGTCGCAGCGGCGAGCGGGCCGGTCGCCGCGGCGATTTCTTCCATCTCGGCGAGCCTGCCGCTGCAATGCAGGGCAAGGTCGCAGCCGGCGGCGAGCGCCGCCGCCGCCCGCGCGCCGAGCGGACCGGACAGCGCGCCCATCGACAGGTCGTCGGAAATCAGCACGCCATCGAACCCGATCGTGCCGCGGATGGCGCCGCCGATCACAGAGGAGGACAGCGTCGCCGGCGCGTCCGGATCGAACGCCGTGTAGACGACATGCGCGGTCATCGCCCACGGCATCTCGGCCAGGGCGCGGAACGGTGCGAAGTCGCTGGCGGCGAGCTCGTCCGCGGCGGCATCGACCGCCGGGCAGGCGACATGGCTGTCGGCGCGGGCGCGGCCGTGGCCGGGGATGTGCTTCAGCACGGGGAGCACGCCGCCGGCAAGCAGCCCGTCGCACCAGGCGCGGCCGAACCGGGCGACCGCCGCCGGGTCGGCGCCGAAGCTGCGGTCGCCGATGACCTGGTCGGCGCCGGCGATGCGCAGGTCGAGCACCGGGGCGCAATCGACGGTGATGCCGAGCCCGGCGAGGTCGGCGGCGATCTCCCGGGCGGTGCCGAACACCGCCGCCTCGCCCTCCCGCGCCAATTCCGCCGCCGCCGGATGGCGCCGCCAGTGCGGCGACCCGAGCCGGGCGACGCGGCCGCCCTCTTGGTCGATCAGCACCGGCGCATCGGCGCGGCCGACACAGTCGCGCAACGAAGCGACCAGGTCGCGAAGCTGCCCCGGCTCGCGGCAGTTGCGGCGGAACAGGATGAAGCCCAGCGGGTCGGCCTCGGCAAAAAAGCGGCGCTCGGCGGCGCCGAGGCGTTCGCCGGCACAGCCGAAAATGACGGGTCGCGGGCGCGCCCTATCTGACAATGCGGCACCCGACCTTGTGTTCCTTCAGCGCGTCGCACAGGCGCTTGGCCGCCGCCCGGTCGGCAAAACTGCCGGCCTCGATCCGGTACCATACGCCGCGCGCGCCGAGATCGTCGCGCACCGCATCGGCGGTCAATTTGCCGAGCAGTTCGGGATAGCGGTGCTTGAGCCGCTGCCACTCGGCGCGGGCCGCATCCGGGCTCTTGACCGAGCCGAGCTGGACGCGGACATGCCCGGCGGCGGCGGGATGCGGCGCCGGCTTGCCCTGGACCGCGGCCGGATGCGCCGGCGCGGCATGCGCCGGGGCAGCGGGCACCGGCCGCGGCGGGCTCGGCACTGCCGCCGCCGGCGGCGGGCTCGGCAGCGCGGCCGCCGGCGGCGCAGGCAGCGCGGCGGGCGGCGGTGCGGCGGCGGCCGAGGCGGAAGCCGGGGCCGGCGGCGGCGCCGGACGCGGCTCGGGCTTTTCCGCCGGCGGCAGCAGGCGCTCGACCGGCGGGCCGCCGGGCCGCTCGTTGTAGATCAGCTTGTCGCGGTCGGGCACGTCGAGCCCGCCGGGATGCTCGGGCCGGATCTTCATCGGCTGCTCGTCGGCCTGGATCAGCGGCACCTTGTCGGCCGACGGCGCCGGCGAGACCGAAGCCGGGTGATGGGTCCCCAGCGTGTAGGCAAACCACAGCGCGCCGACGATCCCGGCGACCGCCAGCGCGCTCTTCACGCCCGCGGGGACATGCCAGCGCGCGGCGCCGTCGTCGAGCGGCCCCTCCGCCGCCAGCTCGATCCGCTCGTCGCGGTCGACATGCCCGAATTGATACGACATCTCACATCTCCTTCGCCGGTTCGACGCCGAACACGGCCAGCCCCGAGGCGATCACGATCGCCACCCCCCGTACCAGGGCGAGCCGCGCCCGCGTCACCGCCTTGTCGTCGGCGATGAGAAAGCGCAGCGCGGCCTCGTCCCGGCCCTTGGTCCATAACAGATGGAATTGCGCCGCCAGTTCCTGCAGGAAAAATGCGATGCGATGCGGTTCGTGCGCCTCCGCGGCGCTCTCGATCAGGCGCGGCCAGGCGGCGATCTGGCGGATCAGCGCCAGTTCGAGCGGGTCGTCGAGCCGGTCGAGCGGCGCCGCGGCGAGCGCCTCGTCGGCCAACTCCTCCGGCGCGAACAGCTCGGCGGCGTGGCGCATCACCGAGGCGGCCCGGGCATGCGCGTACTGGACATAGAAGACCGGATTGTCCTTCGACTGCTCGGTGACCTTGGCGAAATCGAAATCGAGCGTCTGGTCGTTCTTGCGGGTCAGCATGATAAAGCGGAAGACGTCGCCGCCAACCTCGTCGACGACCTCGCGCAGGGTGATGAAGCGGCCGGCACGCTTCGACATCCGCACCGGCACCCCGGCATCGAACAGGTTGACGAGCTGGCACAATTTGACGTCGAGCACCGCCTCGCCGCCGGTCACCGCCTTGACGGCGGCCTGCATGCGCTTGACATGGCCGCCGTGATCGGCGCCCCACACGTCGATCATCGTCTTGAAGCCGCGCTCGAACTTGTCGCGGTGATAGGCGATGTCGGTGGCGAAATAGGTCAGCGAGCCGTCGGAGCGTTTGACCGGCCGGTCGACGTCATCGCCGAACGCGGTGGCGCGGAACAGGGTCAGTTCGCGCGGCTCCCAGTCGTCGGGCGGCGGCTTGCCCTTCGGCGGTTCGAGCATGCCGCGATAGACAAGCCCGCGCGCCTCCAGCCCGGCGAGGCAGTCGGCGACGGCGCCGCGCTCGACCAGCTCGCGCTCGGAGGTGAAGGTGTCGAAGACCACGCCGAACGCGGCAAGATCGTCGCGGATTGCCGCCATCATCGCCGCAACCGCAAAATCGCCGACCGGGCGGCGCCACTCCGCTTCCGGCCGGCCGAGCCATTTGTCGCCGTCGCGCGCCGCCAGCGCCCGCCCGGTCTCGATCAGGTACTCGCCGGGGTAGAGCCCTTCCGGGATCGGCCCGATCGTCTCGCCGAGCGCCTCGCGGTAGCGCAGATAGGTCGAGCGCGCCAACGCGTCGATCTGGGCGCCGGCATCGTTGATGTAGAACTCGCGGTGGACGGCGTAGCCCGCCTTGGCCAGCAGCGCCGCCAGCGCATCGCCGACGACGGCGCCGCGGCCGTGCCCGACATGCATCGGGCCGGTCGGATTGACCGAGACGAACTCGACATTGACCGGCGCGCCGCCGCCCATGTTCGAGTCGCCCCAGGCGGTGCCGGCCCGCAGGACCGCGGCGAGCTGGGCATGCCACACCGCCGGATCGAGCGCGATGTTGAGAAAACCGGGCTTTGCCACCGTCACCCGGAAGCCGCTGCCGCGATAGCCGCCGCTCGCCAGTTCGCGGCCGGCGAGCGCGGCGGCGATCTTGCCGGCGAGGGCGAGCGGGTTCTGCCGCGCCGCGCCGGCGAGGACCATCGCCGCGTTGGTCGACAGGTCGCCATGGCTCGGATCGCGCGGCGGCTCGACCGCGACGCGCGCGACGTCGAGGCCGGGCGGCACCTCGCCCGACGCCGCCAAATCGTCCAGCGCGGCCACGATCAGCCGGCGAAAGTCACCGAAGATATTGGTCATCGCAGCCGAGTCACACCGAAGTATAGGTATCAAACAGCCGCCGGTGTTCGTCGAGGGCAAATCTGTCGGTCATCCCGGCAAGATAGTCGGCAACGATGCGCGCCCTCTCGGCCGGCGCGGCGCTCTCGGGCGGGCGCCATTCGCGGGGCAGGCATTGCGGTTCGGCCAGGAACGCCTGGAACAGCTCGTGCACAACCCGGCGCGCCTTTGAACTCATACGGTTAACCCGGTAGTGCCGGTACATGTTGCGGTAGAGGAACTGCTTGAGGCTGCGGTCGTGCTCGCGCATCTCGGGGGAAAATTGCACCACCGGCCGGCCGAGGCGGCGGATGTCGTCGGCCGAGCGCGCCCCGCTCTCGGCGAGCCGGGTGCGGGTCTCCGCGAGCAGGTCGCGAACCATCCGGTCGATCAGGCGGCGAATCGACTCGTGTATCAGGCGGGTTTCGTCGAGCCCCGGGTAGCGTGCCTCGACCTCGGCGAACACCGCGCCGACCAGCGGTACCGCGGCGAGGTCGGCGACCGTGAACAGCCCCGCCCGCAGCCCGTCGTCGATATCGTGATTGTTGTAGGCGATGTCGTCGGCGAGAGCGGCGACCTGCGCCTCGGGCCCGGGCCAGGTGTCGAGATCGAGGGCATGGCGGCGGTCGTACTCGGCGATCGACGGCGGCAATGGCGCGGCGAGCGGCCCGTTATGCTTGGCGATGCCTTCGAGCGTCTCCCAGGTCAGGTTGAGCCCATCGAACTCGGCGTAATGCTGTTCGAGCCGGGTCAGGATGCGCAGCGTCTGGTCGTTGTGCGAGAACCCGCCATAGGCCGCCATCTCGGCGTTGAGCGCCTCCTCGCCGGCGTGGCCGAACGGGGTGTGGCCGAGATCGTGGGCCAGCGCCAAGGCCTCGGTAAGGTCCTCGTCGAGCCCGAGCGCGCGTGACACCGAGCGGGCAATCTGGGCCACTTCGAGGCTGTGGGTCAGCCGGGTGCGGTAATAATCGCCCTCGTGATAGACAAAGACCTGGGTCTTGTGCTTGAGGCGGCGGAACGCGGTCGAGTGGATCACGCGGTCGCGGTCGCGCTGGAAGGGCGAGCGCGTGTCGTCTTCCGGCTCCGGATAGAGGCGGCCGCGGCTCTCCTCCGGTTTCGACGCATAGGCCGCGCGGCGGACGGCAGAAGCCATGCCGGGACCCTACGCCGCACCACGCCGTCGGTCCAGGGTTGACAGCCGTCGCGCCGCGCCCTTATTGCTGCCGGTCATTTTCGCGCATCTGCGCGCGCTCGCCGCGCTGCCGCTCCATCACCGCAACCCGTTCGATCGTCTGCCGGCCGCCCAGGCCGTATCCGAACGGATGCCGATCGCCACCGGCGACCGCTTGTTCGTCGCTTACGGCGTCGAGCTCCTGTGGTGACTCACTCGGCGGCCTGGAGCCGCAGCCGCGCGGTGGCGGCACGGTCCACCGTGCCGTCGGCGGCGAGCGCGACGCGGTAGTCGCGCAACGCCGCTTCGGCGCTGATCAGCCCGTCGGCAACGTCGCTCGCCACCTGGTCGGGATCGCGCGTCGCCGGGTCGCCGAAGCCGCCGCCGCCGGGCAGTTCGAGGCGGATGAAATCGCCGCCCGGCACGGTCTGCCGCCCTTTCGAGCGGATCGGCTTGCCCGAGACTAGGCTGACCCGCCCCGGCGCCCCGAGCCCGCCGCCGTCGCGGCCGCGCGCCGGGTTGTTGATGCGCTCGAAATTGCACAGCATCGCCACCGGCATGGCGTCGGCGCCGCCCAGCTCGATCACCTGGCCGAGCCCGCCGCGGTAGCGGCCGGCGCCGCCGGAGCCCTCGCGGAATTCGCGCCGGCGGAACAGCACCGGCGCCACCGACTCGGTCGCCTCGACCGGGATGGTGCGCACGCCCGACGGAAAGGCGGTGACGTCGAGCCCGTCCTTGCCGGGCCGCGCGCCGGTGCCGCCGCAATGGAAGATGACGGTGCTGAACGGGGCGACATCGGGGCGCTCGCCGCCGCCGAGCTCGTCGATGACGTCGGCGCCGCCGTAGATCTGCGGGTTCCACAACGACGAGGCGCCTTCGGCCGGCACGCCGCCTTCCATCACCTGGTGCAGGCAGCCGAATACGACATCCGGCAGCATGTGGCCGACCGTGTGGCGCGCCGCCACCGCGCGCGGGCGCTTGACGTTGAGCAGGCAGCCTTCGGGCGCGCTCGCAGTGATCGGCGCCAGCGAGCCGGCGTTGTTCGGCACTTCCGGCGCGACCAGGCACTTCACGCCGAAGGCGGTGTAGGCCAGCGTGTAGTTCATCACCACGTTGATGCCGAAGGCGCTCGCCGGCGACGTGCCGGTGTAGTCGACGTGAATGCCGTCGGACCCGATCGTCATCGCGGCGGCCAGGGTCAGCGGCCGGTCGTAGCCGTCCATCGTCACGCTGTTGCGGTAGGTGCCGGGCGGCAGCTTGCGGATCGCCTCCAGCGTCGCCGCGCGCGAGGTCTCGACGATGTGCTCGCCGAGCCGGTCGAGATTGGTGATGCCGAATTCGTCCATCATCTCGACGAGGCGGCGGCTGCCTTCGTCGTTGCAGGCGGCGAGCGCGTAGACGTCGCCCTCGACCTGCAGCGGCTCGCGCACGTTGGCCCGCAGGATGCGCAGCAGGTCCTCGTTCATCCGGCCGCCGCGGGCCAGCGCCATCAGCGGGATCGCCAGCCCCTCCTCGTAGACCTGGCGCCCGTCCGGCCCCATGCCGAGCCCGCCGATATCGACGACATGCACGGTGCTGGCGAACAGCCCGACCGGCTCGCCGCGCAGAAAGGTCGGGCTGACCACGGTGAGATCGTGCAGATGGCCGCAGGTCAGCCACGGGTCGTTGGTGATGTAGTGGTCGCCCTCGGTCATCGTGCGCAGCGGGAAGGCGTCGAGGAAGTGCTTGACCGCCGCCGCCATCGAATTGACGTGGCCCGGCGTCCCGGTCACCGCCTGGGCCAGCATGTTGCCGTCGCGGTCGAACACCCCGGCGGACAGATCGCCGGCCTCGCGCACCGGGGTCGAGAACGCGGTGCGCACCAGGGTCTGCGCCTGCTCCTCGACGACGGCGATCAGCCGCGACCACATGATCTGCATGTGGATTTGCGACAGGGCGGTGTTCGGGCGAGACGGCATGCGGCCTCCATTGCTCCCGCTCCGGTCGGGCGGGAGCGACAAGTCTAGGCCAGATCGGGCCAGGCCGGCAATTTGCAGCCTTGCCGCGCCAGCAGCTTTCAGCCGCCGCCTTCCCTGGTCCACACCTCGGCAATGCCGATGCCGATGCCGACATGGGCGGCCTTGCCGTCGAGCCCGCCGTCCGAGACGTAGCGGTGGGGCGTGCCGACGGTCATCCAGCCCCGGCCGGGGAGCCGCGGACCGCGCACCCGCTATACCGGCTGCGCCTCGCGGGCGGCGCCGGCCGCCGCCGGGTGGAACAGGTGGCAGGAGACCATGCGGCCGTCGATCTCGGCGAGTTCCGGCGCCTCCTCGGCGCAGCGCGCCATCGCGTGCGGGCAGCGCGGATGGAAGCGGCAGCCGGATGGCGGCCGGAGCGGGCTCGGCACCTCGCCGGGCAGGATGATCTCCTCGCGCCGCTCGTCGGGGTGGCTGGGCAGAGCGGCGGAAAACAGCGCCTCGGTATAGGGGTGCTTCGGCGCGCGGGCGAGCGTCTTGGCGTCGCCGCTCTCGACGATCTTGCCGAGATACATGACGACGATGGTGTGGCTCATATGCGCGACCGCCGCGAGGTCGTGCGCGATGAACAGGTAGCTGAGGCCGAGCTCGGCCTGAAGGTCGCGCAACAGGTTGAGAATCTGGGCGCGGATCGACACGTCGAGGGCGGAGACCGGCTCGTCGAGCACGACCAGGCGCGGCGACAGGGCGAGCGCCCGCGCGATCGCGATGCGCTGGCGCTGGCCGCCGGAAAACTCGTGCGGGAAGAGCCGGGCGGCGCGCGCCGGCAGCCCGACCAGGTCGAGGAGCCGGTCGACGCGGCGCTCGACCTCGGCGGCGGACAGCGACTCGTTGGTGATCAGCGGCTCGGCAATGATCGCGTCCACCCGCATCCGCGGGTTGAGCGAGGCGAACGGGTCTTGAAAGACGGCCTGAACCGAGCGCCGGTACAACCGCCGCCCGGCCGGGTCCAGCGAGGCGAGGTCGCGGCCTTCGAACAGAATCCTGCCGCCGGTCGGTTCCTCGAGCCCCAGCACCAGCTTGGCGGTCGTCGTCTTGCCGCAGCCGCTTTCGCCGACGACGCCGAGCGTCCGGCCCGCTTCGATGGCAAAGGAGATGCCGTCGACCGCGCGCACCGCCCCGGCATCGGCGCCGAACAGCCCGCGCTTGGTCTGGAAGTGCTTGGTCAGCCCGATCGCTTCGACAACCGCCATCACGCCGCTCCGCTTTCGGCTCCGACCCCGGCAAGCGCCGGCTCGGCCAGCCAGCAGCGCACGGTGCGCCCGGCCGCCGGCGCGGTTTCGGGCGGCGCGGCGACGCGGCAGTGGTCGACCGCGCGGGCGCAGCGCGGGGCAAAGGCGCAGCCTGCCGGCAGCGCCGAAAGGTCGGGCGGCTGACCGTCGATCGCGACCAGGCGCTGCTCGGTGTCGGTCATGCGCGGGATCGAGTTAAGCAGCGCCTCGGTATAGGGATGCTTCGGGGTGTTGAAGATCTGCGATACCGGCCCCGACTCGACGACCCGCCCGGCATACATCACCGCGAGCTGGTCGCACATCTTGGCGACGATGCCGAGATTGTGGGTGATAAAGATCAGCGCGAGATTGTGCTCGCGCTGCAGGTCGCGCAGCAGGTTGAGGTATTGCGCCTGGATCGTCAGGTCGAGGCTGGTGGTCGGCTCGTCGGCGATCAGCAGGCGCGGCTCGCAGGAAATGCCGATCGCGCCGACGATGCGCTGGCGCATCCCGCCCGACATCTCGTGCGGGTACTGCTTGACCCGGGTCTCCGGCGAGGGGATGCGCACCGCCTTGAGCAGCGCCCGCGCCCGCTCCCAGGCGCTGCGGCGGCTCGCGCCCTCGTGGATGCGGATCGGCTCGCCGACCTGGTCGCCGATCGTGAACAGCGGGTTGAGCGAGGCCATCGGGTCCTGCAACACCATCGCGATGCGCTTGCCGCGCACGTGCTGCATCTCGGTTTCCGATTTCTGCAGCAGGTCCTCGCCCTCGAACAGGATGCGGCCGCCGACGATCCGCGCGGCCGGCGGCAGGATGCGCAGCAGGGTCAGGGCCAGGGTGCTCTTGCCCGAGCCCGACTCGCCGACGATGCCGAGCGTCTCGCCGGCGCGCACGGTGAGCGACACGTCGTCCACCGCGCGCACCACCCGCGTCCCCTGAGCCGACACGTAATGCGTCGACAGGTGCTCCAGCTGCAGCAGCGGCGGCCCGCTGTTGGTAACGGTGCCGAACGGCATCGGGCTCACAGCTGGCGCAGTTGCGGGTCGAGCTTGACGCGCAGCCAGTCCCCGAGAATGTTCGCCGAAAGCACCAGCAGCATGATGCAGATGCCGGGGAACACGGTCAGCCACCAGTAGCCGACCATCAGGCCCTGCTTGCCGTCGGACAGCATCAGCCCCCAGGCCGGCTCCGGCGGCGGCACGCCGACGCCGAGGAACGACAGGGTCGCCTCGGCGATGATGACGACGCCGAGCATCAGCGTGCCGAGCACGATCGCCGAGTTGATCACGTTGGGCAGGATGTGGCGCCGCATGATCGTCCATTTCGAGCAGCCGGCGACGATGGCCAGCCGCACGAACTCGCGTTCCTTCAGCGACAGGACCTCGCCGCGGATCACCCGGGCATAGCGCGTCCAGTAGGTGATGCCGAGAATGATGACGATGTTCCACATGCTGGGGCCGACGATCGCCGCCAGGAAGATCGCGAAGGTCAGCGCCGGCAGGGCGAGCCAGGTGTCGGTCAGGCGCATCACCACCTGGTCGACCCAGCCGCCGAGATAGCCCGAGACGATGCCGAGGATCGTGCCGATCGTGCCGGCGAAGATGACCGCGGTGAAGCCGACGATCATCGAGATGCGGGCGCCGAAGATCAGCCGCGAGAGCACGTCGCGGCCGAGCTGGTCGGTGCCGAGCAGGAATTTGGTGCTGCCGCCGGCCTGCCAGAACGGCGGCTTGAAGCGCGCCGACAGGCTGCCGATCTCGGGATTGTGCGGCGCCAGCTGGTTGGCGAAGATCGCCACCAGCGCGATGCCGAACAGGATCACCAGCGGGACGATCGGCACATCGGCAAAATGCGAGAGCGTGCTGCGCCGCGGCGAGCGTGCCGGCAGCGCAAGGGATTCGGCTTGCAGGCTCATGGGCGTCACTTCTCCAGGCGGATGCGCGGATCGATCACCGCATAGAGGATATCGATCAGCAGGTTGACCCCGACGATCATCGCCCCGCCCATCAGCACGACCCCCTGGACCACCGGGAAGTCGCGGAAGGCGATGCCTTCATAGAGCAGGCGGCCGATCCCCGGCCAGGCGAACACGGTCTCGACGACGACCGCGACGTTGATCATCAGCACGAGGTTGATCCCGGCTAGGGTCAGGACCGGGATCAACGCATTCTTGAACGCATGCTTGGCGATCACGAACCACTGCGGCAGCCCCTTGATGCGGGCCAGCTTGACGTACTCGGACCCCAGCACCTCGAGCATCGAGGAGCGGGTCAGGCGCATATGCGCGGCGGCGAAATACCAGCCGAGCGCGAAGGCCGGCATGATCAGGTGCCACGGCGTCCCGGAGCCGCTCGACGGCAGCCAGCCGAGATAGACCGAGAACAGCAGGATCATCACCAGCCCGACCCAGAACGCCGGGAGCGACAGGCCGAGCAAGGCGAACACCTTGCCGGCGCTGTCCCAGAACTTGCCGACCTTGACCGCGGCGAGGATGCCGCTGGGGATGCCGATGATCAGCGAGAACGCCATCGCCGCCACCGCCAGGATCAGCGAGTTGGGCAGGCGCGACAGGTACAGCGCCATCACCGGCGTGCGGTAGTAGAACGACTGTCCGAGGTCGCCGTGAAAGAGCTGCGACATGAAGATGCCGTATTGCACCCACAGCGGCCGGTCGAGGCCGAACTGGTGGTGGATAGCGGCGATGTCGGAGGCGCTGGCGCCCGGCTCGACAAGCAGCGCCGCCGGGTCGCCGGTCACCCGCACGAAGAAGAAGATCGTCAGCGACAGCAGGAACAGCGAGAGCAGGGAATAGCCGGCGCGCCGGCCGATATAGCGCTTCATCGCACCTGCACCCCCTAGCCCGCCTTGATCGTGATGTCTTCGAACGGCGCGGTATAGGCGAAGCCGGGGATGGTCCCGAACGCCGACTCGCCGACCCGCGGGCCGACGCCGTTGAGGAAGCCGAGCTGCCAGATCGGCGCGTAGATCGCCTTCTCGTGGACGAGCTGCTGCATCTTGTCGAGGATGGCCGCCCGCTTGCCGCGGTCGAGCTCGTCCGCCTGCTTGGGGAACAGCTCGTCGATGTCGGGATAGCTGCCGTAGGCAAAGGCGCCGCCCTTGACGACGAACGCCGCCATCCGCGTCGCCGCGTTGCCGAAGGCGCCGCTCGCCGCCTGGATGATGCCCTTGTCGTATTTCTTGCCGCCATAGGCTGCGAAGAACGCGGCGCGCTCGATCGGCAGCAGCTTGGCGCGGATGCCGATCGCCTGGAGGTTGTCGATCGCCACCTCGGCCATGTTGGCGTACGAGCTGTCGCAGGTCAGGTTGCCGGCGTCGAAGCCGCGGGCAAACCCGGCCTCGGCCATCAGCTTCTTGGCCTTCTCCGGGTCGTACACCGCCTCCGGCGGCTGCCAGTAGAAGTCGAAGGTGTAGGGCACGACGGCGTTGTTGGTGATCTTGCAGTAGCCGAGGAACAGCGCGTCGCTCATCCCCTTGCGGTCGAGCGCCAGATTGGCCGCCTGGCGCACGCGCAGGTCGTGCCACGGCGATTTCGGATCCCACTGCTCGGGGAAATACAGCCAGTTGGGCGCCTGCAATACCACCGCCTTGAGGCTGAGCCCGGGACTCTTGCGCAGCTCCTCGGCCAGTTCGCCGCGGATCGAATAGGCGATGTCGATCTCGCCCCGCTTCAAGGCGGCAAGGCGCGTCGACTCGTCCGGAATCACCTTCATCACCAGCCGCTTGACCGCCGGCGTCTTGCGCCAGTAGCCCTCGAAGGCTTCGAGCACCAGTTCGACGCCCGGCTTGTACGAGACGAACTTGTACGGTCCCGCCCCGATCGGCGCGGCCTTGAAGCCGTCGTCGCCGACCTTCTCGACATATTTCTTCGGCACCACCCAGCCGGCGCCGCTGGCGCTCGAATAAAAGGTCAGAAAGTCGGGCCACGGCCGCTTGAGCTTGAAGATCACGTGCTGCGGGTCGGGCGTCTCGATCGTGGCCACCGCATCGTGCATCAGCTTGGCGGAAACGCCGTGGTAGCGCTCGAACGAGAACTTGACGTCCTCGGCGGTGACCGGCTCGCCGTTATGGAACTTGGCGTTCTTGCGGATGGCGAAGGTGTAGCTGAGCCCGTCGGGTGTCGCCGTCCACGACTCGGCGAGGCACGGCGCCGCCGACTTCTCCGGCATCGGCTTCACCATCGCGTCGTGCAGCGCGTAAAGCACCATGAACGGGGTGATGATCCCCTGCGTCTCGGCCGGGTCCAGCCAGGTCGACGCCAGGGTGACGTGGATGCCCCAGGTAAGCTCGCCGGTCGGCGCGGCGGCGCGGGCGATGCGCGGCACGCCCGCCGCCGCGCCCAGCGCGGCCACCGCCAAAAGATCGCGCCGCGACAGGTTTGCCGCGGTCCCCGCGCGATCGTCCGATGCAGCCATTTTCAACCCTCCCTTCTTCTTCGTTCTCACTGATTTGGCCGCAGCCTAGACCACCGCTTGGGAAAAGTCTCGCGCTTCTGACACCGAACTTACGCCCGGCCGGTCACGTCCCCTTGATCGTGATGTCCTCGTAGGGGGCGGTGTAGGCAAAGCCCGGAATTCGCCCGAACCCGGACTCGCCGACCCGCGGCCCCACCCCGTTGATGAAGGCCAATTGCCAGATCGGCGCATAGATCGTGCGCTCGACCACGATCTGCTGCATCCGTTCGAGGATGGCGGCGCGCTTCTTCTGGTCGAGTTCGGCCGCCTGCTGCTGGAACATGGCGTCGAGGTCGGGATAGTTGCCGTAGACGTAGGCGCCGCCCTTGACGACGAAGGCGGCGAGCCGGGTGGCGGCATTGCCGAAGGCGCCGCTCGCCGCCTGGATGACCCCCTTGGTGAACTTCTTGTTGCCGTAGCCCTCGATAAAGGCGGCGCGTTCGAGCGGGCGCAGCCGGCAGCGGATGCCGACCTGCTGGAAATTGTCGAGCACCGCCTCGCCGAGATTGGCGTAGGAGCTGTCGCAGATGTACTCGCCGGCGTCGAAGCCGCCGGGATGGCCGGCCTCGGCGAGCAGCTTTCTGGCTTTCTCGGGATCGTATTGCGGCACCGGCGGCTGCCAGTAGAAGTCGAAGGTAAACGGGATGGTGCTGCCGGTGATCTTCGAGAAGCCGAGGGTGATCGCCTCGTTGATCGACTTGCGATCCATCGCCAGGCTGGCGGCGAGCCGCACCCGCTGATCGTGCCACGGCGATTTCTCGTCCCACTGCTCGGGGAAGTAGACGAAGAACGGCCCCTGCGGGATCACCGGCTTCAGCGTCAGCCCGGGGGTCTTGCGCAGCTTGTCGGCCAATTCGCCGCGCACCGAATAGACGATGTCGACCTCGCCCTGCTGCAGCGCCGCCAGCCGGGTGGTCTCTTCCGGGATGACCCGGAACACCAGCTTCTTGACCGCGGGGGGCTTGCGCCAGTAGCCGTCGAAGGCTTCGAAAACGAGCTCGACGCCGGGGGTGAACGAGACGAACTTGTAGGGGCCGGCGCCGATCGGCGCCTTCTTGTAGCCGTCGTCGCCGACCTTCTCGACGTATTTCTTCGGCACGATCCAGCCGGCGCCGCTGGCGCTGGAATAGAAGGTCAGGAAGTCGGGCCACGGCTCCTTCAGACGGAAGGTGACATGGCGCGGGTCGGTTACCTCGATCGAGGCGACCCGGTCATGCATCAGCTTGGCCGATGCGCCGCGGTAGCGCTCGTAGGAGAACTTGACGTCCTCAGCGGTGACCGGCTCGCCGTTGTGGAATTTGATGCCGTCGCGCAGCACGAAGGTATAGCTCTTCGAGTCCTCCGACATCGTCCAGGACTCTGCCAGGCACGGGGAATGGGCGCTGTCGGGCATCGGCTTCACCACCGCGTCGTGCAGCGCGTAGAGGATCATGAACGGGGTGATGATGCCTTGCGTCTCGGCCGGATCGAACCAGGTCGGCGCGAGCGAGACGTGGATGCCCCAGGTGAGCTGTCCCGCCGGCGCGGCGGCAAAGGCGGCGCCCGACGCGCCCGAGACAACGCCCATGGCGGCAAGCGCCAGGAGTTCGCGGCGGCTCAGCGAGGGGACGAGGATAGGCGGAGATGCCGCCGCATGGCGGCCGAGCGATGCTGTCATTGGAACCTCCCTGTCGCCCCTGTTCCCGGGGCTGTGGAGGCAGGGTAGCCCAGCGCGGCGAAAAAGTCTTGTTAAGGATGCAGAGCGGCGCGGCCGGGACCGGGATTGACGCTGCGCCGGCGGGCGGCGTCTATCTCCGCCGCACCAGCTCGATGTAGCCGAGCGCGTTGATCTCGGCATCGAAGGCGCGGCTGACCACGGTCGAGGTCTCGTCTTCGACGATGACCGCGGGGCCGGCGACGACCGCGCCGGGCGCCAGCGCCGCCCGCTGGTGGATCGCGACCTCGACGAACTCGCCGGTCTCGCTGTCGAAGACCGGGCGGCGCTGCCGGGCCTCGACCCGGTGCCGCGCCGGCGGCGGCGGCATCGGCCCGTCGAACTCGGGCACCGGGGCGCTGAGCAGCACGACCCAGCTCAGCACCTCGACCTCGACGCCGGGGATGACGCGGCTGTACAGCCGGCGATAGGCCGCCTCGAACGCTTCGAGCAGGCGCGCCGCGTCGCCCTCGCCGTAGACGCCGCCGGGCACCGGCACGGCGATCTCGTGGCCCTGGCCGCGATAGCGCATGAAGGCCGAGCGGGTCTCGCTCAGTTCGGCGTCGGGGGCGCCGAGCCGCACGATCGCCTCGGCCTCGGCGCGCATCGCCGCCAGCAGGGCGTTGGCCGCGGCGGCGTCGAAGGCGTCGAGCCGCTGCAATTGCGAGCGCACGATCTCGTAGGCGATCGGCGCGCGCAGAAACCCGACCGCGGAGCCGACCCCGGCGTTGGACGGCACGACGACGCGGTCGAGCCCGAGCTTTTCCGCCATGCGCGCGGCATGCAGCGGCGCCGCGCCGCCGAACGCGACGAGGGTGCGGCCGCGCGCGTCCTTGCCGCTCTCGATGGCGTGGACGCGGGCGGCGTTGGCCATGTTCTCGTCGACGATCTCGCTGACCCCGAAGGCGGCGAGCGGCAGCGGCAGGCCGAGCGGCCGGGCGACGTCGTCCGCCAGCGCGGCCTCGGCGGCGTCGCGGTCGAGCGCCATGCGGCCGCCGGAGAACCCGGCGGGGTCGATGCGGCCGAGCACCAGGTCGGCGTCGGTGACGGTCGCCGCCGTGCCGCCGCGCCCGTAGCAGGCCGGACCCGGGTCGGCGCCGGCGCTGTCGGGGCCGACGGCGATCCGCTTCAGCCGGTCGACCCGGGCGATCGAGCCGCCGCCGGCGCCGATCTCGACCATCTCGATGACCGGAATGCGCAGCGGCAGCCCGCTGCCCTTTTTGAAGCGGTAGACCCGGGCGACCTCGAAGGCGCGGCTGGTCTGCGGCTGCGCGTCGTCGATCAGGCAGATCTTGGCGGTGGTGCCGCCCATATCGTAGGACAGCACCTTGTCGAGCCCGCATTGCCGGGCGATGTGGCTGGCAAAGATCGCGCCGCCCGCCGGCCCCGACTCGACGAGGCGCACCGGAAAGCGGATCGCCGTCTCCACCGTGGTCAGCCCGCCGCCCGACAGCATCAGGAACAGCGGGCAGCGGAACCCCGCCTCGTGCAGCAGGGTTTCGAGGTTGACCAGATAGCGGCCCAGCATCGGCTGGACGTAGGCGTTGGCGCAGGCGGTCGAGAAGCGCTCGTATTCGCGCATCTCGGGCGAGACCTCGCACGACAGGGTCATCGTCACCCCGGGCAGCAGCGGCCGCAGAATCTCGCGGGTGCGCTCCTCGTGCGCCGGGTTGGTGAAGCTGTGCAGATAGCCGATCGCCACGCTCTCGATGCCGAGCGCGCGCAGCCGGTCGGCGAGCCGCACCACCGCCTCCTCGTCGAGCGGGGTGACGACGCGGCCGCGCGCGTCGATCCGCTCGGGCACGGGAAAGCGGTGCCGGCGCGGCACCAGCGGCGGCGGCAGGTCGATGTTGACGTCGTACTGCTCAAAGCGGTTTTCGTGGCGGATCTCGACGGTGTCGCGAAACCCGGCGGTGGTCAGCAACGCGGTCTTCGCCCCCTTGCGCTCGATGATCGCATTGGTCGCCAGGGTGGTGCCGTGAATGATGATCGACAGCTCGCCGGGGGCGAGCCCGGCCTCGTCCATGACCGCGCCGACCGCCGCCAGCACGCCGCGCTCCGGCGCCTCGGGCGTGGTCAGCAGCTTGGCGCTGTAGCGCCTGCCGCCGGCCTCCAAGGCGACGTCGGTGAAGGTGCCGCCGATATCGACCCCGAGCCGTGCCGCCATCGCCCCCGATACCCCCGTTGCCGCCGCGCGGCAGTCTTTTCGCCTCGGCCGGCGGTGTCAACCGCCGGTGGCCGCGGCCGCGCTTGGCTGCTAACATCGCCGCCGGAAGCATTTTTGCGGGGTGGGCGCGATGAGCGACCTGTCTTCGGACTACCAGATCGACGTGACCGGGGTCGTCGGCCGCGCCTATCGCGGCGTCATCGACAACCGCGCGGTGCTCGCCGAGCTGGCATGGCTGCCCTGGCTGATCATCGTCGGCACCTCGGCGCTGGCCTACATCATCGGCGGCGGCGGGGCGGTCGGGCGGGTTCTCGCCGCGCTGGTCGACGGCATCGGCTTTCTCCTCTTCGCCACCACCTTCCTGGTCCGCTGGCACCGCTTCGTGCTGCTCGGCGAGCGCGATGCCGCGAGCCTGTTTCCCGCCGGCTGGGGCGATTTCCTGATCGCCGCGGTCAAGCTCGGCGTCGGCTTCGTCGTCGCCTTCGTGGTGATCGGGCTGTTCGCCGCCCTGCCGCCGCACATCCTGACCCTGCCGATCGCGGTGGCCGCCAGCTTTGCGGTGGCCTTCGTCGCGGTCCGCATCGCCCTCGTCTTTCCCGCCGCGGCGCTCGCCCGGCCGCTCTCGTTCCGCGCCGCCTGGGACCTTGCCGCCGGCAATTACTGGCGGCTCTTCGGCGCCCTGCTGCTGTGCTACGTCCCCTTCGCCATCGTCGCCAGCTTCATCGCCACGCGCAGCGCCGGCGCCGGCTTTGTCTTGTGGCTGGTGTTCGAAGCGCTGCGGCTGGCGGTGACCTTCATCGGCCTCGCCGTCGCCGCGGCGGCGCTGTCCGAGGCCTATAGCGGGCTCACCCGCGGCCGCTAGGGAGCGGCTTCCGGAATCCGCCGCGGCGCCGTCGCAATCTCGCCATTCTCGGCATCGAGCATCGGCGCCGATCGCGTCGGAGGATGGGCGATGGCGAGGATGGTTGCGCTGGTGCTGGTTCTGCTGGTCGCGGGCCGCGCTGCCGATGCCGCGGAGCTGGCGCTGAAACGGGTCATGCTGTCGACCGGCGGGGTCGGCTATCTCGAATACGAGGCGACGGTCGACGGCGACGCCGTGCTGACGCTCGATGTCGCGCTCGACCAGGTCGACGACGTGCTGAAGAGCCTTGTCGTCTACGACGGCGCCGGCACGGCCGGCGAGATCACCCTGCCCGGCCGCGAGCCGCTGGCCGAAAGCTTTGCCGACCTGCCGTTCGACCGCGACGCCCTCGCCTCGGAGACCGCCCTGCTCAACGCCCTGTCCGGCGCGCAGATTCGCATCGCCGGGCCGCACCCGGTCGCCGGCCGGCTGATCCATGCCGAGGACGAGCCGGTCCGCGCCGCCGACGGACCTGCCGGGACCCGGCTGCGCCTTGCCGTGCTGACCGCGGCGGGGCTTCAGCAATTCGCGCTGGCAGAAACCGACAGCATCGCCTTCGCCGACCCCGCCTTGCAGGCCCAGATCGACGCCGCGCTGGCCCGGATCGCCGCGTACCGCGCCGCGGGGCGGCGGCGGCTGACGCTGACCCTGCACGGCGCCGGCCGGCGTACCGTGCGCGTCGGCTACGTCGTCGCGATGCCGCTGTGGAAGGCGAGCTACCGGCTCAGCCTGCCGGCCGACCCGCAGGCCGGCACGGCGCGGCTGCAGGGCTGGGCGGTGCTGGAGAATTTCAGCGGCCAGGCCTGGCACGGCGTCGAGCTGACCCTGCTGTCGGGCAACCCGGTGACTTTCCGCCAGGCGCTCTACGAAAGCTATTACGTGCCGCGTCCGGCGGTGCCGGTGGAAAGCGGCAGCCGCATCCTGCCGCCCGCCGACACCGGCACGGTCGGCGCCGCGTCCTCGCCGCAGGCGGCGTTGCCGGCGCCGCCTCCCGCCGCGCGCGAGGCGGCGGCGCCGCGCGCCCGAGCGATGGCCGCGGCCGCGCCCGAACCGGCGGCGGTCGAGGCGGCCAAAGCGGCGGAGGACGCCACCCAGATCGCCTTCACCGCCGCGGAGAAGGTCAGCGTCGAGGCCGGCCAGAGCCTCGTCCTGCCGCTGCTCGACCGCGATCTGCCGGCGCGCCAGGTCGATCTGTATCAGCCGGCGGCCGACGCGCATCACCCGCTCGCCGCGGTCGAGCTGACCAATGCCGGCGATACCGGCCTGCCGCCCGGCGTCCTGACCCTGTACCGCCAGGGCGCGGACGGCGCCGCCTATCTCGGCGACGCCCGCCTCGCCGCCTTGCCGGCGGGCGACAAGCGGCTGCTCAGCTTTGCCGCCGACACCAAGGTGACGATCGACCGCTCGACCGCGGAACGCCGCGACCTGGTCAAGGCCACCGTCGCCGAGGGGGTGATGCGGCTCACCCGCACCTCGCGCCAGACCACGACCTACCGGATCAAGAGCGCCGGCGCGCCGCCGTCGCTGGTGCTGGAGCAGAAGCGGCAGCCGGGCTGGACGCTGACCGCGCCGGACCCGCGGCAGGTCGAGCTGACCGCCGGCGACTACCACATCCCGGTCGCGCCGGGCACCGCCGAGCTCGCCGTCGTCGAGGAGCGGCCGCTGCTCGAGACGGTGCAGCTCGCCGATCTGCACGACGACGCGCTCGCCGCCTACGCCGCGGCGAGCGAATTCGATCCGGCGTTGCGCAAGGCGCTCGCCGGGCTGGCGGCGCAGCGCCAGGCGGTGTCGCGGCAGCGCGCCGAGCTCGACCGCCTCAAGGCGCACCGCGCCGAGCTGGTCGCCGACGAGACGCGGCTGCGCGACAACCTGGCCGCGCTGGCGCACGACGCGCCGCTGCGCAAGCGCGTGCTCGACAAATTCGCCGAGACCGAGAGCGCGATCGACGCGGCGAGCGAGGCGGTCGCCAAGGCAAGCGCCGCCCTGGCGACGGATGAAGCGGCGCTGGCGAGCTACGTCGCCGGGCTCAAACTCTGAGCCTTCGGCGGCGACGGCAGCGGGCTGAAATTGAGCGGGTTGTCGCGCTCGATCTGCTCGCGGCCGGGAAGCTGCGAGGCGTCCCAGCCGCCGCCCAGCGCCTCGATCAGCGCGACGCTGGCGACCAGCCGGCTCTGCCGCAGGTTGACCAGGGTGACGGCGTCGCCGAGCGCCGTGGTCTGGGCGACGATGACGGCGGTATAGGCGACGGTACCGGCACGGTACTGGTTGGTGATGATGCGCTCGGCTTCGCGCGCCGCCTTCAGCGCCGCCTCGGACGCCTTGGCCTGTTCGGCGAGGATGCGCAGCGCCGCCAGCTGGTCCTCGACCTGCTGGAAGGCCGTCAGCACGGTCTGGCGGTAAGTCGCGACCTCCCGGTCGAAGGCGGCCCGGGCGGCATCGAGCTGCGCGTTGCGCGCGCCGCCGTCGAAGATCGTCTCGACCAGGTCCGAGCCGAACGACCAGATGCGGTTCGAGGCGCTGAGCAGCTTGGCCAGCCGCGTCGCCGCGCCGCCGTAGTCGGCGGACAGGGTGATGTCGGGATAGAAAGCCGCCTCGGCAACGCCGATCTGGGCATTGGCCGCGGCCATGTTGCGCTCCGCCGCGGCGATGTCGGGACGGCGCTCGAGCAGGGCCGAGGGCAGGCCGGGCGGGATCGGTGGAATGTCGAGCGCCGCCTCGGTCGGGGGGATGGTCAGCTCGGCCGGCGGCTTGCCGATCAGCACCGCGATCGCGTGTTCGAGCTGGGCCCGCGACACGCCGACGGCGATCGCCTGCGCCTCGGTGTTGCGCAGCTGCGCCTCGGCCTGGGCGACATCGGCCGCCGAGGCGGTGCCGGCCTGATACTGGTTGCGGGTGATGCGCGCCGATTCGGCGAAGGCCCGGGCGGATTCGTCGAGCAGCCGCTTCAATTCGTCGGCGCTGCGGAGCTGGACATAGGCGGTGGCGAGCTGGCCCTGTGCCGCCAGCCGCGCGGCGGCGAGGGTGCCGGCACTGGCCTGGGCGGTGGCGACGCTGCTTTCGACGGTGCGGGCGATCTTGCCCCACAGATCGGGGACCCAGCTCGCCGAGCCCGTGGCGCTGTAGAAATTGCCGATCCCGCCGCCGCGCCCGCCGGACGCCGCGCCGGAGCCGCCGCCCCCGCCACCGCCGCGCGAGCGCGAGGCCGAGGCGTTGAGATCGACGGTCGGAAAGAAGCCGGCGCGCGCCGCGGCGACCAGCGCCTCGGCCTGGCGGAACGCCGCGAGGTCGGCCTTCAGCGTCTGGTTGGACACCTCCACCTGGCGCTCCAATCGGTCGAGCACCGGGTCGCGATAGACCGACCACCAGGCGCCGCGCTCGGCCGCGTCGGCCGGGGTGCCGAGCTTGAAGCCGGATTGCGCCGCCGCCTCCTTGTAGGCCGCCGGCACCGGCGCCGACGGGCGGCGATAGTCCGGGCCGGCGGTGCAGCCGGCCAGGATCGCGACCAGCGCCGTCGCGAGGCGGCGCAGGCTCATTCGCCGGGCTCGAGCGAGGCGCCGTGCGGTTCGCGGCCGAGCTGGCGCCGCCCCCACAGGCGCAGCCGGTCGAGGTAGAGATAGACCACCGGGGTGGTGTAGAGCGTCAGCATCTGGCTGACCAGCAGCCCGCCGACGATCGAGATGCCGAGCGGGCGGCGGAACTCGCTGCCCTCGCCGGCGCCGATCGCCAGCGGCACGGCGCCGAGCATCGCCGCCAGCGTGGTCATCATGATCGGGCGGAAGCGCACCAGCGCGGCCTTGTAGATCGCGTCGCGCGGGCTCAGCCCCTCGGCGCGCTGGGTCGAAATCGCAAAGTCGATCATCATGATGGCGTTCTTCTTGACGATGCCGATCAGCAGGATGACGCCGATCAGCGCGATGATGCTGAATTCGGTGTTGCAGGCGAGCAGCGCGAGCACCGCGCCGACCCCGGCCGAAGGCAGGGTGGACAGGATGGTGACCGGGTGGATGTAGCTCTCGTACAGCACCCCGAGCACGATGTAGACGGCGAGCAGGGCCGCCGCGATCAATAGCGGCTGGTTGTCGAGCGATTGCTGGAACACCTTGGCGGTGCCCTGGAAGCTGGCGTGGATCGTCGTCGGCACATGCAGCTGCGCCATCGTGCGGTCGATCGCCGCCGTCGCCTGGCCGAGCGAGACGCCCGGCTTCAGGTTGAACGAGATGGTCGAGGCGACGAACAGGTCCTGGTGGTTGACCGCCAGCGGCGTGTTGCCCGCCCGGTAGCGGGCGACGGCCGACAGCGGCACCATGGTTTCCTTAACGGTGGCGACGGCGGCGCCGGTCGAGGTCGCGCTGCGCCCGGTATTGGCGAGCGAATTGGCGGCCTGGTTGCGCCGCGCGTCGCCGGCGAGCTGCGCCGCCGCCGTCGCCGCCGCGCCGGCATTGGCCGGCGGCCTGGCCGTGACCGTGCCGGCAAGCGCGTTGGTCGATTTGGTGCCGCTGACATTGCCGCCCGAAGTGCTGATATAGACCCGGTCGAGAATGTCCGGGCTCTGCCAGAACTCGGGCGCCACCTCCATGACCACGTGGTACTGGTTGCGCGGCGCGAAGATCACCGAGACCTGGCGCTGGCCGAACGCGTCGTAGAGGTTGTTGTCGATCTGGCTGGCGGTCAGGCCGAGCCGCGCCGCGGTCGGCCGGTCGATGACGAGGTCGGTCTCCAGCCCCTTCTGCTCCTGGTCGGTGTTGACCTCGGTCAGCTCCGGGAGCTTCTCCAGCGCCGCCTCGATCTTGGGCACCCACTGGTAGAGTTCGGCGCTGTCGTCGCCCTGCAGCGTGTACTGGTACTGCGCCGAGGACGCCCGCCCGCCGGTGCGGATGTCCTGCACCGCCTGCAGGAAAAGGCGCGCGCCGGCGACCTTGGCGAGCTTGCCGCGCAGCCGGCCGATGACGCGGTCGACCGACAGCTTGCGCTGGTCGAGCGGCTTCAGCGAGACGAAGACGAAGCCGGAATTGGTCTGTCCGCCGCCGGTGAAGCCGACGACGCTGTCGACCGCCGGGTCGGCGCGGATGATGCCGATGAATTCCTGGAGCTTCTGGCGCATCAGCTGGAACGAGATGCTCTGGTCGGCGCGGATGCCGCCGACCATCCGCCCGGTGTCCTGCTGCGGGAAGAATCCCTTGGGGATGATGACGAAGAGGTAGACGTTGAAGGCGATCGTCGCGAGCAGCGTCATCGCCACCAGAAACGGGTGGCGCAGCGCCTGGCGCAGCGAGTTTTCGTAGAAGCCGAGCATCGCATCGAACACGCGCTCGCCGGCGCGGTAGAAGCGCGACTGCCTGTCCTGCGGACGGTGGCGCAGGAGATAGGCGCACATCATCGGCGTCGTCGTCAGCGACACGACCAGCGAGATCAGGATCGCCACCGACAGGGTCATCGCGAATTCGCGGAACAGCCGGCCGACGAT
>Ga0209581_1001384_pt1 | contig 28754 bp, 27 predicted proteins | sample Coa_R2_FD_187160 | JGI IMG/M metagenome (GOLD analysis project Ga0209581, IMG submission 187160) | Surface soil microbial communities from Centralia Pennsylvania, which are recovering from an underground coalmine fire - Coalmine... | ecosystem: Environmental > Terrestrial > Soil > Unclassified ...
CGGGCGTGCTCTCGACCAGCGCCTTCTACCAGGTGTGGACCACCAACGGCACCAACAAGAACCGGCGGCGCGCCAACCGGCTCTCGATCCTCTTCCACTGCTACAACTTCCTCGACACGCCCGTCGATGTCACCCGCAACGTCGACAACAACGACGCCAACGCGGTGCTGAACGCAGTCACCACGCGACCCGACTGCAAGGCCTGCCACGACCGTCTCGACCCCATGGCGTCGTTCCTCTTCCCGATGGACGACGCGGGCTTCGACGACGACAACTTCGATCCCGTCGGCGATCCCACCAACTTCTGGACGCCGCGGCTCGCCGACTCCTGGCGCACCCGCAACAAGCGCCCGCCGGCGGTCTACGGCGTCCCCGGCATGGACATCCGCGACGAGGGCCGGCTGCTGGTCGCGAACCCGAAGTTCGCCGAGTGCCAGACGAGCCGCGCCTTCCAGCTCCTTTTCCTGCGTGCCCCCGCGTCGAACGACGAGCTCGCCACCGCAGCCGCGCTTTCCACCGCGTGGGCGACCACCGACGGCTACAACTTCCGCACGCTGGTGCGCCGCTGGATGCTCTCCGACGTCTACACGCACCGGCCCGACCCCCCGAACCCCGACTGGGTGCGGCGCGTGTCGCCGGAGCGGTTCGAGACCCTGGTGCAGGATCTCACGGGCTTCCTCTGGGCGCGGCCGCCGCAGAACGACAACAACAACCCCAACGGCGACCCCGATCGGACCGATCCCGTGCCGCTGCTCACCACGGAGGGCGATCCCAATAACGGCACGGGCGGCTTCAAGATCATTCTGGGCGGGGTCAACGGCGTGAACGTGTCCGCGCGCTCCTACAGCCTCAACGCCTCGGTCGCCATGGTGCAGCGCAAGGTCGCGGCGCTCGCCGCCGACTACGTGGTGACCAACGACCTGGGGCTCCCCGACGGCCAGCGCAAGCTCCTGGACGGCGTCACCGGCGCCGAGAGCCCCAGCACCGACGAGGCGGCGATCCGCGCGGCGATCGCGCGCATCCACCGCAGGCTCACCGGCGAGCACGTCGCCACGGACGACCCGCGGGTCGACGGCTGGTTCGACCTCTTCCGGGCGCTCTACGCCGACCGGAGCCAGCCGAGCCTCGTGCTGGGCACCCCGAGCGAGCGCGCCTGGCGCGGGCTGCTCACCGCCATGCTGCGGAGCCCCCACCTCCTGCTCTATTAGCCCCCCGCCGCGGAGGACGACGATGGCACGCACCACCGAGTGGAAGATCGAGATGACGCGCCGGGCGCTGTTGCGGCTCGGGCTCACGGGCGCGGCGATGGCGGCGCTCCCCTTCCCGTTCCACCGCTCCGCGCGCGCCGACGCGGGCGACCCGCACCTCATCGTGACCTTCTACGCCGAGGGCGGCTGGGACACGACGCAGGTGCTCGACGTCCACGACCCCGCCAGCACCACCGACGGCATCGACGTGGACGTGCCGGGCCAACCGGTCTCGCAGATCGCCACCGCCGGGCCGCTCACCTACATCTCGAACCCGGCCACCCGGCCGAACGTCGACCCCTTCTTCCAGCACTGGGCGGGCAAGACGGCGATCGTCAACGGCGTCAACACCCGTTCGACCTCGCACGACCAGAGCCGGCAGCTCATGGCGACCGGCTACCTCGATCCGACGCGCGCCGACTTCGCGGTGATGGCGGCCGCGGCCAACGGGCCGAGCCTGCCGCTGCCGCACATCCTGCTCTCGGGGCCGAGCTGGGGCGGGCCGTTCGCCGGGCTCTCGGGGCGCGTCGGCGGGCAACTGAGCCAGGCCCTCGCCTACGACCGCCTCGGCGACAGCGGTCCGCTTGCCGTCTCGGCCGTCGGAGAGGCGTTCATTCAGCAGGCGCTCGCCCGTGAGCACGACGTCGATCCGGCGCTCGCCTCGGGCGCGATCGCCGGCAAGGCAGCGGCCTTCTACGACGCGCAGGCGCGCGGCGATCAGCTCGCCCGCCTCGGCGGCGCGCTCCGCAACATCAACCAGGGCAACCCGACGCAGCTCGCGAGCGCCATCGCCAACGCCTTCCGCCAGGGCCTCACCACGAGCGTCACGCTGAGCCAGGTGGGCGGCTTCGACACGCACACCGACAACACGCAGCAGAACGGCCGCTGGAATTCGCTCTTCGGCTTCCTCGACCCGTTCTTGACTCAGCTCGCGGCGGAGCCGGGCCTCGCGCACGCAAGCCTCCTCGACGAGACCACCGTCATCTACTTCTCGGAGTTCGCCCGCACCCCGGAGCTCAACGGCAACACGCCGCCCGGGAAGGATCATCATCCGTGGACGTCGGTCATGGTGATCGGCAAGAACGTCGCCCCGGGGGTCTACGGCCAGACCGACGGCACGCAGGTCGGCGTCAAGACGAACTTCAGGACGGGCAAGCCCGACGATGCGGGGCTCGTGATCGACGTGACGAACCTGATCGCCGGGCTGCTGACGGTCGCCGGGGCCAACCCGCGGGACTACCTGCCTGCGGGCGTGCTCCCGTTTACGGCCTTCGTCGCCTGAGGCGCGCCCATGCCACGGATGGCCAGGATCGCCCTCGTCGTCGCGCTGCTCGCGCCCGCGGCGGCGCACGCCGCGCTCGACGAGCCGGGCTTCCGTGCCGTCGGCGTCGCGCACGCCGCGGCGCCCATCTCCGCGCTCGCGCTCGCCCCCGACGGTCGGCTCTTCGCCGCCGTGCAGGCGACCGACCAGAGCACGGGCACGCCGCCGCTCCCCGTCGCGGCGCAGATCCGCGTCTACCAGGCCTACGCCACGAACGACGGCTCCGTCCTCGACGAGGGCACGCTCTGGGCGACGGTCGACGGCGTGCGCGCGACGAGCCTCGCCGAGGGACTCCTCGGCCTCGCGCTGGCACCGGACTTCGCTGCCTCGAAGCTCGTCTACGTCGCGGTCACGGCGGCCGACCAGAGCCAGAGCGAGCTGCGCGTCTACCGCGAGAACGCTAGCGGCACCGGCGACTACCTCGGCGTGATCGCGACGTCGTCGGCGCCCGCGAGCGCCTCGAGCCAGCGCAACGGCGGCGCCCTCGCCTTCGGTGCGGATGCCTGCCTCTACGCGGGCTTCGGCGACGACGGCGCGAGCTGGAACGCGCAGCTCCCCCTCGGCACGGACCCGATCGGGGGCACCGAGCAGGCGAGCCTGTGCACGAACGTCTGCCTCGGCCCCGCGGAGCTGCCCGGTCGCACGGTGAAGAACGACGGCAACCCGAACGAGGCGGGCAAGGTGCTGCGCCTTGCCGTGGATGGGGCTGCGCCCGCCCAGCCCGGTCTCTTCGCCGCGGGCTTCCGCAACCCCCTCGCCTTCGCCGTGCACCCCCTCACCGGCCAGCTCTTCGTCGCCGAGCGCGGGAACAACCAGCAGTCGGAGATCGACGTCGTCGACACGGGCTCGAACAGCGGTTGGCCCTGCCTCGAGGGCGCGGCGCTCGGCACCTCCGGCGTCGGCTGTCTTGCGGGCCGGCAGCCGAGCGACGTCTACGCGAACCACCCCGCCTGGCGGCGGCCGCTCGTGACGCTGCCGGCGAGCCCCTCGCTCAACATCGCAGGGCTCGCCGCCTACACGGGCCTCGGTTACCCCGCCGCCTACTACGGCAACCTCTTCTATCTCCTCCGCGACAGCGCGCGCATCTACCGCGTGCCGCTCGCCCCGCCGTGCTTTCTGCCGCATCCGAACGGCGTGACGCCGCTCAAGTTCCACGACTCGACCAACGACGGCGACTTCCAGGTGCTCTACGAGCTCGACGGGGACCCCACGGACGGCGCGGAGACGCTCACGGCGACCAACCTCACCGCGATCGTCCAGGCACCGAACCCGCTCGGCCAGCAGGTGCTTTACGTCGCCGGCCGCGAGAACAACGGCGTGCCGAGCAGCACCAACCGCAACCACAGCGTGATCTTCCGCATCGAATACGCAACCGCGTTCACGCCGTATGCCGGCCCGACCGGCCGCATCGACGACTCCTGCTTCGTAAACGGCGTCTACTCCGGCTTTACGGGCGATCCCGGCCCGCCGCTCTACGCCTGGGAGAACCCCTTCCGGCGTGCGCCGTGCGCGCTGCCCGGGGCGGGATGCGCGGGCGCGCCCGACGGCACGCCGTGCGACGACGGCAACCCTTGCAACGGGACCGAGTCCTGCCAGGCGGGCGTCTGCCGCCACGCCGCGGCGCCGCCCGAGGGGAGCACGTGCCCCGCCACCGACTCGTGTCACGCGGCCGGCACGTGCCACGACTTTGTGTGCGTCGCAGGGCCACCGCTCCCCGACGGGACGCCCTGCCCCGACGCCGACCCCTGCAACGGCCTCGAGACCTGCCGCGCCGGCGTGTGCACGGCGGGCAGCGGGCCCCAGGCGCTCGCCGTGCAGCGCCTGCGCATCCGGCGCAAGGGCGCGACGCTCGCCCTTCGGGGATCGATCCACCCCACGAGCCCGATCGCCCCTGCATCGACCGACGCGCTCTCGCTCACCCTTCTCGACGCGGGCGGGGTGCTCTTCTCGGGGACCCTTCCGCACCCCGGGAGCAACCGTTTCTGGCGCGCCCGCCGGGGACGGATCGCGTACACCGATCGCCACGGCTCCGAAAGCGGCCTCACGTCGGTCGTCCTGCACCCCGGGCGGGGCGGCGTCGTCACGGTCGAGGTGCTCGGCCGCCGCATCCCACTCGGCGGGCTCACCCAGCCGGCAGTGACGTCGCGGCTCCTGATCGGCGCGCAGTGCTTCAGCGCAGACCTCGGCGGCAAGTGCTCGCTCGACGCGCGCAGGCTTCGCTGCGCGGGGCCGTGAGAGCGCCCGGACAGGCGCGAGTTCCGGGAGTTCCTCGGCTGCGGCGATCTCCGGCGGGGCTTTTGTCGCGTGCGGTGCGACGACTGCGCGTTCGAGCGCCTGATCCCGTTCTCCTGTAAAGCAAGGGCCATCTGCCCGAGCTGCAGCGGCCGGCGGATGGCCGAGCAGGCAACGCACCTGGTCGACGCCGTGCTGCCGTTCGTCCCCCCTCCGCCAGTGGGTGTCAGCGTCCCGCATCGGCTCCGCTACCGCCTGGCGTTCGACCACGCCCTCTATCGCGCCGTGCTCCGCGTGTTCGTCCGCGCAGTGCTCAGCGGGTACCGCCGCCGCGCCCGGCGCGGAATTGAACGTCCACTACCACGTCCTCGGGCTCGACGGCGTGTTCGCCCCCGGGACCGACGGCACGCTCCGCTTCCACCGCCTGCCGCCGCCGAGCGACGCCGCCGTCGCCCGGCTGGTGGCGGCCATCGTGCGGCGGGTGCGACGGCTGCTCGTGCGCCGCGGGTTCGGCGACGACGCGGATGCGACGGATCCGTTGGCGGCGGAGTCACTCGCGCTGGCGGGGCTCGCGAGCGCGGCCGTGCAGGGACGGGGCGCGATCGGGCCGCGCGCCGGGGCACGGGTCGAGCGTCTGGGCGCCGATCCCGATGCCCCGTGGGTCGAGTCGTCGCGGCCGCTCGAGGCCCGGTGCGCTGGCTTCGACCTGCACGCGGGCGTTACCGTCGACCTCGTTATAGTCGATGCGCCACGCCTCGATCTTCGTGCGCGCGTCGTCGAGATCGGGTCGAGCGCGTTTGCGATTTCGGGATAAATTCGTTCGCGATTGCTGCCGTCGCGGCCCATGATGCACAATAAATACAGAGAATGTTCACTGTTCGCCTGATTTTGCCCGACGCCATACGCGATCTTGCTTTGCCCGTGCGCACCGGGCGGCGACCACGCGGGAAACGCCCACATCCCCGTATTGCACGCGACACTTTTCAAAGCGCGGCCCGGGCCCGCATCGGGGGCGATGACACCGACCTGGTCCGCCAATGCATACGCGAAAACTTTCGCGTCGGGAGACCACGCCAGATTTCCCTTGACGCCCCTGTTTTACCGGAGGTACGTCCCAGATGGGGCGTTCTGTCACCGGCCCCGAGAAAGGCCGCTAATGTCGGCTATCTTCATGACGGCACTAGGGGACGGCGGCCCGCCGGGCCGCGGGCGCACCGGCCAGGAGGATGCGGTCCCAAACGCCGTGGAGGATGGCGGCGTCGGCCTGGGCAACGGCCTCGGCGAGGCGGCCGCGCGGCGGAGGCCAGGAGGGCGGCGAGGCCGCGGGAGCAGGTCGAGGTCGATAAAGTCGGCGCCGGGCATCTCCGCGAGGAGGGCGTCGATGCGGGGGCGCTCGCCGGCGGTGTCGTAGGCGACGACGGCGAGCTCGTGGCCGAGGGAGGCCTGAGCCGCGGCGAGGGCGGCGCAGACGACGGACGGCCCGCCGTGCGCGGGGTCGAGGGAGTCGATGACGTGGAGGAGGCGGAGTGACATGGTGCGCGGGCGCCGCGGCGGGAGCCTATCCGGGCGTGCACCGCGTCGATTCCGAATAGCCATGTCGGCATGACGGACCGTGCCGGACAAGGCGGGACGCTGGCGCGACAGGAAGCGCGGGCAGGCTCGGAGCCGCGGGTCGGCGGCCCGGCGGCCAGGGGCCACGAAGGGCCGATCCGCTTCCGGCTGGTGCAGCCGGCGCAGCCGAAGTACCGGGTGGCGGTGTTCCGGGAACTGGCGGCGCGCCCGGGGATCGACTTCGAGCTGGTGTACGCGGAGGAGCCCGGGCTGCCCAACGCGCCGGCGGAGGGGTACCACGCCCGGTATGCGCCCCAGCGTCGGGTGCGCCTCGGCAGCCAAGTGCTGCTGTGGCACGGGGCGCATCTGCGAGAGGTGTCGCGCCGTCGCGCGGACGTGGTGGGGATGACGTGGAACACACGGTACCTGAGCCTGGTGCCGGCGCTGCAGCTGGCGCGGGCGCGCGGCGTGGGGACCGTGCTGTGGGGACACGGCTTCTCGAAGAACGAGACGGCGCGGCGGCTGCGGCTGCGGATCGGCGTGGGGAGGATGGCGTCAGCGGTGGTCCTGTACAACCACGGCGCGGCCGAGCGCGCGATCGCCGAGGGGATCGAGCGGGAGCGGGTCTTCGTCGCGCTCAACGCGCTGGACCAGGGGCCGATCCAGGCCGCGCGCGCGGCGTGGGTCGGCGAGGCGGGGAAGATCGAGGCCTTCCGGCGCGAACGGAGGCTGGAGGGGCGGCCGATCGTCCTGTTCGTGTCGCGCCTGGAGCCGGCCAACCGCGTGGACCTGCTGCTGGATGCGGTCGCCCGGCTTGGGCCGGCGCTCCCGGGGGTGACGGCGGTGATCGTCGGGGGCGGGGCCGACGAGGCGCGGCTGCGCCGGCGGGCCAAGGACCTGGGGCTGGGCGACCGGGCCCGGTTCGAGGGACCGATCTACGACGAGATGGCGCTGGCGGGGTGGATGACGGCGGCCGACGCCTTCTGCTACCCGGCCAACGTCGGGCTGTCGCTGCTTCACGCCTTCGGCTACGGGCTCCCGGTGGTGACGGGGGACAACCTCGCCTCGCACAACCCGGAGATCGAGGCGCTGCGGGACGGGGTGAACGGCCTGCTGTTCCGCGACGGCGACGCCGGCTCGCTGGCGGAGTGCCTGCGGCGCGTGCTGACGGACCGGGGCATGGCGGCGTCGATGCGGGCCGAGGCGCGCCGGACCGTGCTGGAGCGGTTCACCGTGCAGCGGATGGTCGACGGGCTGGAGGCGGCGGTGCGGTTCGCGGCGAGGCTGTGCGCGGCGCGGTGAGGCGGCACCGAACGGCGGCCTCTCGCCGGCGTCGGCGGCGGCCGCCCTACCCGGCCGTTCTACCGCAGGTACGTCCCAGATCGGGCGTTCGATCACCCGCGCCGAGCAAGGCCGCTAATATCGGCTATCTGCTTCGCGGTTTGCTTCGAGCACGAGCCGCACCGCTTCCTGCAGATTCTCGTGAGCCTCCTCGATCGTCGCCCCTTGAGTGTTCGCCCCAGGCAGTTCCTCGACGAACGCGATGTACCCTCCCGGCACCTTCTCGAACACGGCCGGGAGCTCGAACTTCATCCATTCCTCCGGGAGACGCAGCCTGCCCCATACGTCGGCTGACGTCTAACCACACGCTGCGGGCGACGCGGGTCAGCCAGCCTGATTCACGCAGCGTGATTTGCGTCTGTCACTTCTCCGGTCGAGGCGTCTCGTGGTATGCGCCGGCTGGCCCACGCGCCTGAGCATGGGTCGCTAGGCGAAGCGCCGAGATGCCGCAGGCAATGAACTGGAAGTCGTTCGAGGACCTTGCGAGGCAATGCTTCAGCACCTGCTTTGGGATAAAGCTTGCAGCACGCAAGCTACCGGGGTTCGTCAAGCGGTTCGATCTCGTATCAGCCGATGGCAAGATCGTGGGTGACGCAAAATACCTGAGTCTGGTCCATGGAAAGAAACTGCCACCCGCAAAGTTCATGGAGATAGCCGGCCACGTGTGGCTTCTTGAGCGCACGCCTGCGAAACGCCGGCTGTTGGTGTTCGGAAATCAGCGACGGGTACCTGAATGGTGGCTCGAGAAGTACGGGGATCTCGTCGAGAGCGTGGAGTTCTACTTCCTCACCACGTCCGGGGACACTACCGGGCAGCCGAGAAGCTTAGCGCTCGTCCACGGAATCGAACGAGCCGCCGCAACAGAAGAGGCGTGGCATCCCGATGAGCGAGGACGCTGCAGATTCCACGATACACATCCCAGACGAGATGGCTGGAGTGCTTAGCCAAGGCGTACAAGGACCGGCGAACGGTCACCGTGGTAGATGATGCCCGTTCCCCAGGCGCGACGTCGTCCGCATCGCTCTCGATGGGCTGCCCGAGGACGCCCCGGAACTCGTCCTCTTGCGCCGCCACGCCGGGTCCGCTGGTACCAGCCGGCGCGCAGGACGTCGTCGAGCTCGGTGGCGACGGCGTCCGTGATGAAGCCCCCGATCAACCCGCGGAGCCGCTAGGCCAGCGGATCGGGGCCGAACAGCTCGAGTCTCGCACCGGCGTGACTGCCGTCGGTTCTATCCGTCTCGCTTTCCGCTCCTGCTTCCTGCCACCCTTCGCCATTGCCGTATCCCTCCTTGGTCGCGCTCGCGCGACCGGACTCGTCCAAGTCCCCGGAAGGATACGGCTTTTTCCTTCTCATCCGAAACGGGGACGGCACCCGCTTGCATGCGCACCCTTGTTCCATAGCTCGGAGGCAGCGTCCCTCCAAACGCCCAAGTTGGAAGGCGAGGACGCCCTGCGGGGACTGTCCCGCGGGGCGCCGTGTTTGCACTCGGATCGGAAGCTGCCCGCTACTGCACCAGTGCGCCGCTCTACGAGCAAAAACCATTGACGCAGCTGAACGGCGGACAGCAGTCGCTCGGCACCGAGCACGCGACCCCGCCGACCGCGCAGCAGATGCACGCGGTGTCGGTAGTGTTCTTGACGCACGTCTTCGGGCTCGGGCAGGTGCCCATCGCGCAGACGTTCGTCTGGCCACCAGGGATGAGGATCGAGCAGCTGCAGCCGCAGTGTCCGGTGTCGTCGAAGGTGCACGCCTGACCCGACCCGGGGCACGTCCCGGCACAGTGGCCAGCCGGGTCCACGAAGCAACCGGGCTCGGCCGGCAGACAGACGCAGCCGCGATCGAGCGGGTCGGGCTGACACTGCTGCGTCGGGTTCGGACACGCGCCGCCGCACATATGCTTGCCGGTGGGGCCGCACGGCGCCGGCGCCTTCCGCGCTGGTACACAGACCTTGGAAATCTTGTACTTTTTCTCAATCCGGCTGCCGAACTGGTCCGTAACGAGCTTGTCGGGCGGCGCGGCGGGCTGCCTGCACTTCGTTGGGTAACAGATGTAGTCGTTCTGCAGCGGCTGCCCCGAAACCCCCGGAAACGGTGGGGGCGGCGTGACGTTCGTCTTCGAAGCAGGCACGCAGAACTCGGTCGCTTTCTTTAAAATGCAGCCCAGGGAGGTGAACTCCGGCTGCATCTCTGCCTGGAGGTCCGCCGATTCCTGGATCAGGAGCGGGTCTTTCACCTTGAAGCACGCGAGATGGTCGAGCGTCCCGGCAAAGGCGAGGGTTCCGAGGCTGCCGATCAACAACGCGATCACCGTCCTCATGGTTCCCCCTTTCCCACGAGCGCCCCGGCTTTCTCAGTGCTGCGCGTGAACTCGTCTATCAAACTCGCAGAGGTAGACGCAACCGCCGGGGCCGATACGAGCCTGCGACCCCCGCCCGGGCTCCCGTGAATCCCATCACCATGCCCCCGGCGCGAATCGAACGCGCGACCTGTCGCTTAGGAGGCGACCGCTCTATCCACTGAGCTACGAGGGCGCGGCCCCCTCCTATCCCGTCGGCCCGGGCGAGTCGACCCGACTCCCCTCAGGATTCCCGCGATCCCACGCGTCGAGGGGATTCCCGGACCGGATCAGGGCGGGTAAACGGGGGCTTCATCTCACAGTTGAGGGAGAGCAACCGGCATCCGCGCGGGCGGCTTTCGGCAGGCCGCGTCGCGCCCGAGGGCAGTGCCATGCACGAGTGGGTGGAGAAGCAGGTCCGAGCCGTGGTAGCCGAGCGTCTCGGGGTCGGCCCCGAAGAGCTGACGCCCGAGACCTCCCTGGTGGACGATCTCGCCGCGGACTCGCTCGACATCCTCGAGATCGCGCTCGGCGCCGAGGAGGCGCTCGGGATCGTAATCCCCGACGCCGTGCTCGATCGGCTGCGGACCTACGGCGACCTGGTCGCAGTCGCCTCCGCGCTCGTCCTCCGCCGCGACCGGGAACCCGCCGAGGAGCAGCCCCCGCACGTCGTCGCGCGCCTCTGGATGCCGCGGGAGACGGAGCGGCGCCTCGAGCGGGACGTCTGGCTCACACCGTACTGCGCCGAGACGATCGCCGAGGACGCGCTCGGCGCGGGCCCCGGCGCCCGCCTGGAGCTGCTCGTGCCTCCCGATGCGAGCGACGACGAGCTCGCCCGCGTGCGCGGCCGATTCACGCGCCTGCCGCCCCGGGGCGTGGAGGTCACCGTGCGCCGCGAGCCGGAGGCCGTCCCCCACCCGACCGCGGCCGCGTGACGCCCACGCTTGCGGGGCGGGCGCGCCGCCCCGTAGGCTCCGCGCGTGGCCGGCACGGCCCTGTTCGTCTACGGGACCCTCATGGACGAGCGGCTGCTCGCCACGCTCACGGGGCGCCGCTTCGCCCGCCGGCCCGCACGCCTCGAGGGCTTCGCGCGGCTCGTTCCCCCGGGCGGTTACGCCTACGTGGTTCCGCAGCCAGGCGCGCACGTGGAGGGGATTCTCCTCGAGGACGTCGATCCCGCCTCGCTTTGCCGCCTCGACGCCTACGAGGAAGCGGGGCGGCTCTATGAGCGCCGGCCGGCCGAGGTGATCGTCGACGGCGCGCGACGGCGCTGCCAGGTCTACGTCGGCCTGCCCGCGGTCACCCGTCCGCGAGCGCCCGCGCCCGGCGGAACACGCGGTCCAGCATCGGGCGGGTGAGCCGACCGGTGAACGTGTTCTGCTGGCTCGGGTGGTAGGAGCTCAGCAGCACGAGCCCCGAGGGCAGACGGTGCTCTGCCCCGTGCGCGAAGCGGGGCGCGGGACGCGGAATCTCGACGCCGCGGGCGCGCAGCGCCGCGAGGAGCCCGTCGTGGGCGATCTTCCCGAGCACGACCGCCACCCGCAGATGGGGCAGCAGCCCAAGCTCGCCGAGGAGCCAGCGCCGGCAGGTCGCGATCTCGGTCGGTGTGGGGCGGTTCATGGGCGGCGCGCACCGCACCACCGCGGTGACGAAGACTCCGCGCAGCACGAGCCCGTCGTCGCGGGCGATCGACGTCGGCTGGCTTGCGAACCCGGCCCGGTAGAGGGCCGCGTAGAGCCAGTTCCCGCTCTCGTCGCCGGTGAAGATGCGACCCGTCCGGTTGCCTCCGTGCGCCGCCGGCGCGAGCCCGACGACCAGCACCCGCGGGTCAGGATCCCCAAAGCCGGGCACCGGACGCCCCCAGTACGTCCAGTCGCGAAAGCGCGCGACCTTCTCGCGCGCCACCCGCTCGCGATGGGCGACCAAGCGCGGGCAGAGCCGGCAGCGGATAAGCCGCCGCTCGAGCCGGGCGAGCGCCTCACTCCCCGCAGAGGACGCCCGCGGTGAGAAAGAGCGCATGCGTCTCGCGCACGGTCCCCGTGAGCACCGTGCCCGTCCCCGCCGCCTCGACCGCGCGCACGGCAGTCGCCCGGCCCCGGCACGGCCGCGCGGCGTCGGGGGGCGCGTACCCGTCGGGATAGCCAAATGCCGTCTCCAGCAGATCGCCGGGGGCGAGACGGTGCGCCGGCACCGGCTCCATGCCGAGGCGGTAGAACGGGTGTCCGCTCGCCACCAGCACCACGTGGCCGTCGTCGAGCGTGACGCGCACGAGCGGCGCGTCGGCGACCGACACCACCTTGATGAGCTGACGGAAGCCGAGCGCGCCCGAGGGGAGCCGCGTGAGCACGGCAAAGCCCCGGCCGGGCGTCTCGGCCATCGCCACGGGCCCCTCGGCGGTCTCGACATGGCAGGTGGCGGCTATGCCACGCGGCGCGTGGGTGGTCTCGGCCATCGTCAGCGCGCGATCGGCAGGGAGAGCTGACGGCGATCGCGGACCACGGCCCGCGCCGGCCGCGTCGGCAGCGCGCGGCGGCCGCTGCGAACGATGCGCACGGCCTCCTCGAGCCCGAGGCCCGTCTCGCGGCTCAGGCGCTGGAGCGCGGCGCCCACCGCGAGCCGTCCCGAGTCCCCGCCCCAGAGCACCGTCATGCGCTCGAGCCGCCGCCAGCCCGGCACGAGCGTCCCGCGGAGCCAGCGCCGCACGACCGAGGGGCTCACGCCGAGCGCCCGCGCGACGTCTGCGACGCCGAGCCCGTGAATGCTGCGCACCGCCGCGAGATAGGCGGGGACGGTGAGCAGCACGGCGCGCGGATCGTTGCGGCGGGCAGCCATGCCGGCGCTACGCCCGCGCGACCCGACGGGCGGGCGCCTTGCGGGGCACGAGCCCGCCGCGGCGCTGCTCGACCAGCCGATCGGCGCGGGCGAGCAGCGCCTCGTCGTGGGTGTAGCGCTCGATCAGATAGGAGAGGTCGCTCAGGTCGTGGATCAGGAGCTGGATCGCCCGCTCGCGCCACTGCGGGTTGCGCACCACCTTGAGGAGGTCGGCGACCACGTCCTCCAGCTCCGAGGCCTCGAGGTCGATCGCCATCTCGAGCGCGCGCCGCAGCGAGACGCCGCGCCGCGTCTCGCGCTGGTAGGCAGTGACGAGCGCCCGCAGCCGGGCGACCGTCGCCGGATCGAAGCGCACGCTTCGCTGCGCCGCTCCCGGGTCGGTCGCGACCATGCTCTCGACCAGCGCGAGCGCCCCGCAGTGGAAGGCCTCGTGCCGTGCCATCGTGAACCAGAAATTCCGCACTTCCTCGGGGCGCGGGAAGGCGCGCAGGAAGGCGACGTAGAGGTCCATCGTCTTCTTCTCGAGCTCGATGGCGGTGTCGAGCACCTGGCGGATCGTGAGCCGCCGCGCGCGCGGCCTGAGCCCCGGCATGCGGCGTCTCCTTACCAAACCGCCCGGCGCGTTGTAAGGAGGCGGGGTGGACGATCGGCTGGTCGCGGCGCTCGAGGCTCAGGTGGCCGAGGCGGGCGCGCGGCTCGTCCGGCTCGAGAAGTACCGCGCCGGGACGACCGCCGAGAGCCGCGCGCTCAGGCAGCGGCTGCTCGCGCTCGGGGACCGCGCCCGCCGTGCCCACCACCAGGGGACCCTCGGCGACGCCGCCGCCTCGCTCCTCGCCGAGGCGCGTGCGCTCGCCCGCGCCTTCGACGCTGCGCTCGCGGCCGTCGAGGCGTCGGCCGAGCACCGCGCGGCCGTGGCGGCTCACGCTGCCGGCGACCTCGCGACGCTCGCGGCGCTCCTGCCGCGGCTCTTCGCCGGCCTCGAGGCGGTGGTGCATCCCCCGGACCTCCACCATCCGGCGCCCTGGCTGCGCCGCGGGCGACCCCGCCCCCCGGGCGAGGTGGCAGCCGCGCTCGCCGAGCTCGCGGCAAACGGCATTCCCGCCGCGGCCGACGACGCCGCCCCCGGCGTCGATGCGACCCTGCCGGCGGTCGTCCTGGCCCCGGGGCCGCCGGAGGACGCCGTCACGCTCCGCTTCGCCGCCGCCGCCCTGCCGGCGCCGCTCTGCCGCGTGGTCGACAGCGGGGAGTTCCTGCTGCACCTCGCCCGGCTGCACGCGCCCTTTACGGTCGTCGTGCGCCGGAGGCTCGACGACGCGGACCGCGAGGCGATCCCCGTCGACTGGCCCACGTACCGGGGCGGGCTCATGACGGCGCTCGCCGCGCACGGCCTCCCCACGGCCGAGGAGTAGCCGCGGGGTTACGTCGCGAGGCGGCTCTCGAGCGCAGCCACCGCGTTCCGGAGCGCTGCGCTGCGGGCAAGCCGCCGCTCGATCGCCGCAAGCGCGTGCAGCACGGTCGAGTGGTCGCGGCCGCCGAGATGCGCGCCGATCTCCCGCAGCGAGACCTCGGTGTGCCGTCGGCAGAGGTACATCGCGACCTGCCGCGGCACGGCGACGCGGGCGGCGCGGCACGGCGAGGCGATCTCGGCGCGCGTCACCCGATAGTGGAGGCAAACCTCCCCCACGATGCGCTCGATCGACGGCGGCTCGCGGCGGGCCGGCGCGCAGCCCGCCAGCGCCTCCCGGACGAGCGCGGGCGTCACCGCCCGGCCCGTGAGCGTGGCGAAGGCGTCGATGCGGGCGATCGCGCCCTCGAGCTGGCGCACGTTGTCGCAGCGGTGCGTCGCGAGGTAGCGCACGACGGCTGGGTCGAGGACCATGCCGGCCTCGGCGGCCTTGCGCTCGGTGAGCGCGATCCTGAGCGCCGGGTCGGGCGGCCGCACGTCGACGAGGAGCCCCGAGGCGAAGCGGCTGCGCAGCGTCTCCTCGATGCCCGGCAGCTCGTGCGGCGGGCGGTCGGAGGCGAGCACGATCTGCTTGCGCCCGTCGTAGAGCGCATTGAAGGTGTGGAGAAACTCCCCCTGGGAACGGACCTTGCCGCCGAAGAACTCGACGTCGTCGACGATGAGCGTCCCGATGTCGCGGAAGCGGCGACGGAAGTGGTCCATCCGGTCGTGTCGGAGCCCCGCGATCATCTCGTTGACGAACTGCTCCGCCGAAAGGGAGGCCACCCGCCCGACCCCGCGCTGGCCCGAGAGCGCGTGGGCGACCGCGCCGAGGAGGTGCGTCTTGCCGAGCCCGACGCCGCCGTGGACGAAGAGCGGGTTGAAACGCACGCCGGGGCGCTCGACCACGGCCCGCGCGGCGCGGTAGGCGACCTCGTTGCTCGCGCCGACGACGAACGTCTCGAAGGTATACCGCCCCGGCGCCGGGCTCGGCGTCGCGTCCCGCGCCACCGGCGGCGTCTCGGCAGCCGGCCGCACGGCGAGCGCCCGGTTGACGAGCAGCCGCACGCGCACCGCCCCGCCCGCGGCCTCGCTCAGGGCCGCCTCGATCGCCCCCAGGTGGTGGCGCGTCAGCCAGTCGCGGAAAAACGTGCTCGGAACCTCGAGCACGAGCGTGGCGCCGTCCCAGGACGCCGCCCGCAGCGGCGCGATCCAGGTCGCGAATCCCTGCTCCGACAGGACCGTGCGCAGCCGCCGGCACGCTTCGAGCCAGATGGTGTCGCCCATCCCCCGACCCCTCTTCGATCCGACATGACGCCCGGCTCTCGAAGATCCTGCCGCGGGCATGTCCACAACTGGGGAAAAGACGCGCTTCCCCAGTCGTGGCACATGCCGCGCGGCAGCGGCCGCCCACACGGACACCACTCCACCCCACCGCCGCCTCCCACCGCGGGGAGACGGCCGCGCCCGGACCTCCACGGACTCATAGAAAGAATATTCTTGCCGAAAGAGAGCGCCGGTGTACTCCCGCGCGCCGCCGATTGCAAGCGGAAAAAATGTGCGGCGCGTAACGTCCCGCGATCTAAGTGGGATCGCGCGGCGATCGCGCGCGCGGCTTGACTGCGCGCACGCTTTTGGATAGCGCGAGCGCAAATCGTCCCCGGGGAGGAGCGCATGCGGTCCCTCAAGCCTGCGGCGATCGCCACGCTGGCGTCGCTGGCCCTGTCCGGATGCAGCGTGATGCAGGAGCGGCAGTGGGGAGCCTGCGCCGTCGGCGGTGGGCTCATCGGCGCCACGGCCGGCGGCATTGCCGGCGGCGTCACGGCGAACAACACGGGCGGCGGCAACGCCAAACGCGGCGGTGCGATCGCCGGCGGGATCGTCGGCGGCGGGCTCATCGGCGCGCTCCTCGGCCACGCCGTCTGCGACCCGGTGAAGCCACCGCCCCCGCCGCCACCGGTCGCCCAGGTGCCGCCTCCGCCCCCGCCGCCGCCCGCCAAGAAGCTCGCCGTGCTCGAGGGGCCCGAGTTCGACTTCAACAAGGCGACGCTGCGGCCCGAGGGGCGGCGCAAGGTCGACGAGGCGATCCGCGTGCTCAAGGAGAACCCGGGCATGCACGTGAACGTCGACGGCTACACCGACAGCATCGGCAGCGACGCATACAACCTCAAGCTCTCCGAGCGGCGCGCGCGCACCGTGGCCGACTACATGATCTCCCAGGGCATCGATCGGAGCCGGCTTACCGTGCGCGGCTTCGGCAAGGCCCATCCGGTCGCCAGCAACGACACGGCCGAGGGCCGGGCGCGCAACCGGCGCGTCGAGATCGTTCCGCAGTAGTCGCGCGGTGACCCGCTTCGCCGCCTGCTTCCTGCTGGTCTTCGGCCAGCTTGCCGTGGGCGGCGTGGCGGGGCTCGCCGTGCCGCCGTTTGCGGCGCTCGAGCGGGGGTTCTACAAGTCGAGCGCGGCCGTCTACCTCGGGGCAGCGCTCCTCTACCTCGCCGGCGCCGTGACCCTTGCCGTCCGTCAGGGCACGTGGGGGCTCGCCGACGGCCTGCGGCTCGCCCTCTGGGCGGCCTTCGCTGCCGCCCTCGCGGCCTACCTCGCGTCGCTCTGGGGCGACCGTGCCGCGCGCCGCGCCCGCGCCTACGTCGCGGCGCTCGGGCTCGGGCTCGCCGCGCTCGCCGCGAGCGCCGTCGCCTACCGGCCGGGCCCGCTGCTCGCCCCGGCCACGCTCTTCTACCCGCTCGCCTTCGTGAGCGACGCGCTCGTGCTCGGTGCCGTCACCACCGGCATGCTGCTCGGCCACTGGTATCTCATCGACGTGGGTCTCTCGATTGCGCCGCTGCGCCGCCTGCTCCGCTGGGTGGTCTGGACGCTCGCCGCGCAGATCGGGCTCGGGGTGCTCACCGTTACGGCGCTCGCCCTCCTCGGCGGGCCGGGCTCCGCCGCCGTGGGGCTCCTCTGGCGCGAGTACCGCGGGCTGCTCCTGCTGCGCCTGGCGCTCGGGCCCGCGGCAGCGCTCGCCGCCGCGGCCATGATCCACCGCACGCTCGCCATCCCGCAGACGATGGCCGCCACCGGGCTCTTCTACGTGGCGGTCCTCGCGGTGCTGAGCGGCGAGATGCTCGGGCGCCTCATCCTCTTCCGGACGTCGCTGCCCCTGTAACGGGGCGTCTAGCCCTCGACCTTGATCACGCTCACGCAGAGGCCGCGCGAGGTCCGCCCGAGGTCGAAGCCGACCCGCATGCCCTCGCGCAGGCCGTCGACGCGCGGGATGGGCCCGCGGATCTCCACGAAGGGGTGCGCAAAGCGGTACTCGCGCCCGCTCGCCTCGCTGCGCAGCACGCCGCTCTCGCTGCCGTAGTAGACGCGGGTGATGACCCCGCGGTAGTAGCGCCCGACGATGCCCGCGGTCTCGGTCACGCCGACCCTGCCGCCGCGGCGGCCGCCACGTCGGCGAGCCGCTTGAGCCCGACGCGATCGACGAAGTCCGCGAAGCTCTCGCCGTCCTCGCGCTCGTCGGCGTACGTGCGCGCGAGCGCCGCGATGACTGCCGGCGTGTCCTCCTCGCGGAAGCGGCCGAGCCGCCGCCCGACCCGCGCGAGCCCCTCGCCCACCCGGCCCCCGACGAGGATCGAGTAGTAGGGCCGCTGCACGCCGTCCTCACCGGTGACCGAATGTCCCGTGAGCCCGATGTCGCCGACGTGGTGCTGGCCACAGGAATTCGGGCAGCCGCTCACCTTGACGCCGAAGGGACCGAGCCGCTCCGCGAAGCCGTCGCCGGCCACCGCGGCCAGGTGGTCGCGGATGCGGTCGGCCACGCCCATCGAGCGGGTGATGGCGAGCGAGCAGTAGTCCATGCCCGGGCACGAGACGACGTCGTGGATGGTGCCCGCCTCGGGCTCCGCGAGCCCGAGCGCGAGAAGCGCCTGGTGGAGCGCCGGCAGGGCCGTCTCGGGAACCCAGGGCAGCAGCAGGTTCTGGTCGTTGGTGGTGCGCAGGGTCCCGTTGCCGTACGCCCGCGCGGCCGCGGCGATTCCGCGCATCTGCGCGGTGGTGAGGTCGCCCAAGGGGACGTGGACGAGCGCGGCAAAGTAGCCCGCCTGGCGCTGGGGCCGCGCGGCGACGCGCCGCCAGCGGGCGAAGTCCGGATGCGCGGCGGTGGGCTCCGGCGCGGGCGGCGGCGGCGGCACGCGGTAGTCGCGCACCGCGGCTGCCACCTCGGCGCGCAGCTCCTCGCCGCGCTCGGCCTCGACGCAGCGCACGGCCTCCTCGACGGTCTGGCGGAAGCCCTCGAGGCCCATCTTCTGCACCACGTACTTCATCCGCGCCTTGTTGCGGTTCTTGCGCTCGCCGTACCGGTGCTGCACGCGCACGATGGCCTCGCACCACACGAGCAGGTCCTCGGCGGGGATGAAGTCGCGGATCGGTCGGGCGAGGAAGGGCTGGGAGCCGAGGCCTCCGCCGGCGTGCACGGCGAACCCGCGCGCGCCGTCGCGGACCGTGGCATAGAGCCCGATGTCGTTCACCGGCGCCTGCGCGCAATCGCAGGGGCAGCCCTCGAGCGCGATCTTGAACTTCCGCGGCAGAGTGAGGTTGAGCGGATTGAACAGGAAGTACTCGTGCACCGCGAGGCAGTACGGGGCGACGTCGAACGCCTCGTCGGGCGCGATCCCCGCGTAGGGGCAGGCGGTCACGTTGCGCACGCTGTCGGAGCACGCGCCGCGGTTCGTAATGCCGACGGCGAGGAGCTGTTCGTAGAGGTCGATGATCCGCTCGACGGGAACCCAGTGGATCTGCAGGTCCTGGCGGGTGGTAACGTGCGCGACCCCGCGGCCGTAGCGGTCGGCGACGTCCGCCAGCACGTCGAGCTGGTCGGCGGTGAGCATCCCGCCCGGGATCTTGATGCGCTGCATGTGGCTCGTGTGGTCGAGCTGGTAGTAGAGCCCGTAGGAGAGCCGGATCGGCCGCCATTCGTCGGCGCTCAGCTCCCCGCGCAGGAAGCGCGCGAGCCGGTCGGCGTGGGCCGCGAGGGCCTGGCGGTGCAGCGCGAGGGTGGGTCGCATGGGCGGGGCCGCAGCGAAATTATGCGCGCCCGCGTTTCGGCAAGTCAACGCGGCGGTGCGGCGGTCGGGGCGGTGCCCGCGAGCACCCCGTGTGGGTCGAGGCGCTCCCACGTGACGCCGTGCAGCGGCGGGCACTCGGCGGCGAGGGCCGCGAACACGTGCGCGGCGCTCTGCCGCGGGGCCGTCCCGCCGAGACGCCCCACGAGGTCGCCGAGCACGTCCCAGCCCGCGCGCGCCTCGCCCGGCGGCTCGACGGCCCGGGCGAAGCGCTGCACGCGTCCCGCATGGTTGGTGAACGTGCCGTCGCATTCAGCGTGGGTCGCCACCGGCAGGACGACATCGGCGAACTCGGCGGTCTCGCGCAGGTGGGTGTCGAGCACGACGAGCCACGCGACGCGCTCGAGCGCTGCCGCCACCGCCGGCGCGGGCCGCCAGCGCGTGAGGTCGGCGCGGTACACGACGAGGCCGCCGAGCTCCCCGCGCGCAGCCGCGCCCAGCACCGCGTCGAGGGAGCCGTCGGGCTCGAGCCCCTGGAGGCGCAGCCCCTGCGTGTTCGGGTTCTTGTCCGCCTTGATCAGGAACGCGTCGTGGTCCGCGTCGGGCGGCGACCACGCCACCCCAGCCACGCTCGCCCCGAGCACCGCCGCAAGCCGCCGCACCAGGAAGATCTCCTCGTTGGACGCCTGCGCCGAGACCACGACGGCGAGGCGGCCTCCCGCCCGCGCAATTTCGTCGAGCCGCCGGGCGGCCACGGCGAGCGCGGCGTCCCACGCCGCCGGCGCGAAGGCCTCGGCGCCCCGCTTAAGCGGCGCCGTGAGCCGGCCTTCGCCCTGGAGCGCGTGGATCGTCATTCGCCCGGCGTCGCACATCCAGTACTGGTTCACCTCGGGGTTGTACCGCGGGACGTAGCGGTAGAGGCGCCCCTCCCGGTGGTAGAGGTCGACGTTGCAGCCGTTGGCGCAGCCGGTGCAGAGCGAGGGGGTGCGCTCGAGGTACCAGACCCGCGCGCGGAAGCGGAAGTCGCGGCTGGTGAGCGCCCCCACCGGGCAGATGTCGACGACGTTCATCGAATAGGCGTTGTCGAGCGTGCGGCCCGGCGCCACGTTGAGCTCGACGTGGTTGCCGCGCCGGTAGAAGACGAGATCGTTCGTGCGCGTCACCTCCTCGCAGAACCGCACGCAGCGCGAACACATGATGCAGCGTTCCTGATCGAGCATCACGCGCGGCCCGACGGGGATCGCCTTGCCCTTGCGGACCTTCTCCGGGAGCGGGATGCGGCTCCGCTGCCGGTCGTAGTCCATGTAGTATTCCTGGAGCTTGCACTCCCCCGACTGGTCGCACACCGGGCAGTCGATCGGGTGGTTCAGGAGCAGGAACTCGAGCACGGCGCGCTGCGCGGCCTTCACGCGCTCGCTCGTCGTGTGCACGACCATGCCGTCGGTGACGCGCGTGTTGCAGGCGATCTGGAGCTTCGGCGCCTTCTCGATCTCGACCGCGCACATGCGGCAGTTGCCCGCGATCGAGAGCCCGGGATGCCAGCAGTAGTGCGGGATCTCGATCCCGAGACGCTCGGCCGCGCGAATGACGGTCAGGCCCTCCTCGACCGTGATGCGCCGGCCGTCGATCTCAACCGTGGGCATGGGCGCGAGGTGCCTCCGCCGGCGGGCGGAGCGGGCAGCGGCCGAGCGCGGCGTGCTGCTCGAACTCGGCGCGGTACTTGGTGACCAGCGCGCGCGCCGGCATGGCCGCCGCGTCGGCGAGCGCGCAGATCGTGTTGCCCTGCGTGTTGTTGGCGACGTCGAGGAGGAGGCTCACGTCGGCGGGCGTGCCCCGCCCGTGCTCGAGCTTCTCGAGGATCGCGTGCATCCAGCCCGTCCCTTCGCGGCACGGCGTGCACTGGCCGCACGATTCGTGGTGGAAGAAGCGCTCGAGGACGAGCGCCACCCACACCATGCAGACGCTGTCGTCCATCACCATGATGCCTGCCGAGCCGAGGAACGACCCCGCCTTCTGCACGGAGTCCATGTCCATCGGCACGTCGATCTCCTCGGGCGTGAAGATCGGCATCGAGGCGCCGCCGGGAATGACGCCCTTCAGCTTGCGGCCGCCCGGGATGCCGCCGGCGTGCGTGTAGATGATCTCGCGCAGCGGCGTGCCCATCGGCAGCTCGTAGGTGCCGGGCCGCACCACGTGCCCCGAGACGCAGAAGAGCTTCGGTCCGGGGCTCGACGCGGGGCCGATGCTCCTGAACCACTCCGCCCCCCGCTCGACGATGTGCGGGACGCAGGCGAGCGTCTCGACGTTGTTGACGATCGTGGGACAGCCGAAGAGCCCATAGACGGCGGGAAACGGCGGCTTGACGCGCGGATAGGCGCGCTTGCCCTCGAGCGACTCGATGAGCCCCGTCTCCTCGCCGCAGATGTACGCGCCGGCGCCGCGGTGCACCCAGACGTCGAGGCTGAAGTCGGTGCCGAGCACGCGCGGGCCGAGGAGCCCGGCGGCACGCGCCTCGGCGATCGCCTCGAGGAGACGGTCGTGGCCCTTGCGGAACTCGCCGCGGATATAGACGTACGCGGTGTGACTGCGGATCGCGTAGGCCGTGATGAGGATCCCCTCGAGCAGCTCGTGGGGATTCTCCTCGATGATCTCGCGGTCCTTGAAGGTGCCGGGCTCGCTCTCGTCGGCGTTGACGCAGAGATAGACGGGCTTCGCCGTCTGCTTCGGGAGAAAGCTCCACTTGAGCCCCGTCGGAAAGCCCGCCCCGCCGCGGCCGCGGAGGTTGGAGGCCTTCACGAGCTCGACGAGCTGCTCGGGCGTGTGCTCGGTGAGCGCCTTGCGCGCGGCCGCATACCCGCCGTGGGCGCGGTAGACATCCAGGCGCCGGAGACCGGGGATGTCCCGGTGGCGCAGCAGCAGGTGCTCGGGCATCCCGCGTGCGTCAGCCGGTGGCGGCGAGCGGCTGCGCGCCCGGGAGTTGCTTCTCCCGCTGGATGCGGCGCTGGAGCGCCATGAGGCCGTCGAGGACCACCTCGGGGCGCGGCGGGCAGCCGGGCACGTAGACGTCGACGGGTACGATGCGGTCGATGCCCGGCAGCGTCGCGTAGTTGTCGTAGAAGCCGCCGGTCGAGGCGCAGGCGCCGAAGGCCATCACCCATTTGGGCTCGGCCATCTGCTCGTAGACCCGCTTTAAGATGGGCGCCTGGCGCATGGTGACGGTGCCGATCACCATGAGGAGGTCGGCCTGCCGCGGCGTGAACCGCGGCAGGAGCGCCCCGAAGCGGTCGATGTCGTAGGGCGCCATCGAGAGCGACATGTATTCCATCGCACAGCAGGCGGTGGCGAACGGATACGGGAAGATCGAATACTTCCGCGCCCAGCCGATCGCACGGTCGAGGCGCGTCACCACCACCGACTCCGCGATCAGCGCCTCCTCGCCCGAGGTGGCGATCCGCGGGCTCGGAAGAGGAAGAGGCTTCGCCATGGCCCACGAGTATCGCCTGCCCGGAGGTCTGTCAAAGCCGCTTGCGCGCGGCGACGCGGCCGGCTACGGGATGGCGCCCCCGCGGAGGTGGGGCGATGCGACGAGAGCCTCGAGCGAGGAGCGCGAACGCCGTGCTCGCGATGCGTTTCGCCGGCGGTCTCCGTCCAATCGGGATCGCCGCGATCGTGCGGCCACGGTGACCGCCGGTCGCCCCCCGTGGACGCGCTCACGCGGCTGATCCACCTGCTCGGGCTCGCCGCCTACTTGGGGTCGACGCTCGATCTCGTGCTGGTCTTTCTCCCCGCCCTCGAGGCCGAGCCCGACCCGGCACGCCGCCGCCGCGTGCTCGCCCGCGGCCTGCGCGCCTACAACCTGCTCTCCGTCGGCGCGCTCGGCGTGCTCGTCATCTCGGGCGCGAGCGGGCTCACCGACCTCAAGGGACGCCTGCTCGCCGACTACACCCGCCTGCTCTGGCCGCTCGTCTTCAAGCTCACGCTCGCCTTCGCGCTCATCCTGGTCGGCACCTACCTCGCGTTTGGCCTCGGGCACCGGCTCGTGCGCGCCGAGCTGGGCGGGCTTCCCGTCGACGCGGAGGCGGAGCGTGCGCTCCTCCGCCGCATGCGCTGGACGGCCTGGGTGGCGATCGTGCTGGCCGCGTGGACCGCCTGGGCGGGGCTGCGGCTCCCGGTCTGAGCGCGGCGGGCGAAATTGCGTCGGGCGTCGGTCGATGCTAGGTGTTGCGGTTTCGCATGCTCATTCCCGCCACCCAGCTCCGCGCCGGCATGATCATCCAGCACCAGAACGGCCTCTGGCGCGTGATGAACGTCGTCCACGTGACGCCGGGGAACTGGCGCGGCATGGTGCAGACGAAGCTGCGCAACCTCAAGGCCGGCACCCAGACCGAGCATCGCTTCCGCTCGGAGGACAAGGTCGAGCGGGTGAGCCTCGAGCAGCACGAGATGGAATACCTCTACGAGAGCGACGGCCAGTACCACTTCATGAACACCGAGACCTACGACCAGATCGCGCTCTCGGCCGACCTGCTCGGCGATGCCGTGCACTACCTCACGCCGAACGCCCGCATCTCGGTCGAGTTCCACGAGGGCCAGCCGATGGGCGTGAGCCTGCCGAAGACGGTCGATCTCCGGGTCACCGACACGGCCCCGGGCCTCAAGACCGCCACCGTCACCAACGTGCTCAAGCCCGCGACGGTGGAGACGGGGCTCGTCGTGCAGGTGCCGAACTTCATCGACGTGGGCGACGTGATCCGCGTCGATACCGAGACCGGCGCCTACCTCTCCCGGGCCAAGGGCGAGTAGCCGGCGCGGGCTCAGCGCCCCTTCCAGACGGGCTTGCGCTTCTCGGCAAACGCGCGCGGCCCCTCGACCACGTCCTCGCTCGCGAAAAGCGCCTGCACGCGCTCGTAGGAGGCCCCGAGCGCCTCGGGAAGCGGGCGGCCGAGCCCCTCGAGCGCGCTCTGCTTGCTCGCCTGCACCGAGAGCGGCGCGCACTCGACGATCGCCGCCGCCCACCGCTCCGCCGCCGCGAGGAGGTCCGCCGCCGGCACCACCTCGTTCACCAGCCCCACGCGCAGCGCCTCCGCGGCGGTGATGGGCTTGCCGGTGAGGATCATGCCCATCGCGACCTTGAGCGGGATGTGCCGGGGAAGCCGATGCACGCCGCCCGCGGCGGCCATGAGCCCGACGCGCGGCTCGGGCAGCCCGAAGGTCGCGTGCTCGGCAGCCACGATGATGTCGCACGCGAGGGCGATCTCGAGGCCGCCGCCGAGCGCGAGGCCGTTGACGGCCGCGATGACGGGCTTCCACAGGTCGAAGCGGGCCGTGATCCCACCGAAGCCGCCCTTCGGCAGCCGCGGCATCCCGTGGCGCGCGGTCCACTTGAGATCGTTGCCGGCCGAGAAAGCCCGGTCGCCTGCCCCCGTGAGAATCGCCACGCGCAGCTCGTCGTCGGCCGCAAACGCATCCCAGGCGCGCGCGAGCTCCTCGTTGGCGTCGGGGTGGAGCGCGTTGAGGACCTCGGGGCGGTCGATCGTGATCGTGACCACGTGCTCGCGCGTCTCGTAGCGGATGAACTCGAACGTCATGCCGTCGTGCCTCCGCGCCGCTTCTAACGCCCGCGCCGCGGCGATGCCAGCCCGGGGCCCGAGGCCGTGAGCCTCATGCCGTGGCAATCCGCCACAACGACCCGAGCGACCTTTGCCCTACGCGGTGATCGCATCCATGCATGGTAGTGCGCTGCCGCCCCCACACGCGCGTCGGACGTGCCCTGGCGCAGAAGGCACCGCGCTTGCTCGGAGGAGGGGACACATGTCCGAGCATTCCGCCGCAGCCGGCCTGTGCGGCCCCCGGCGATCCGCGGTTGCGATGCTGGCGGCGCTCCTCGCCCTGGCGGGCGGGTCGCGGCCCGCGGAGGGTGCGATCACGCTCGCGCAGGCCATCGGCACGAGCAGCACCGCGGCCGCGGGGACGTCGATCACGGTGACGGTCCCGGCATCCGGGGTCGCCGCAGGCGACACCGTGGTGCTCGCCTTCGCGATGCGGGATACGGGGACGGCGATCGCCGCGACCGACTCGCGCGGGAACCCCTACACCCTCGCGGTCGAGGCCGACGACGCCGGCCTCGTGCGCACGGCGATCCTCTCGGCGCCGGTCATGACCGCGCTCACGGCGGGCGACACGATCACCGTCACGCATCCGCTGACGACCGCACGGGCGCTCAGCGCCGTCGCCTTCGCCGGGGTCGCCGTCCCCGCGCCGCTCGACCGCACGGCAACCGGAGCCGGCACGGGGACGACGCCGGCGACCGCACCGACCGCCGCGACCAGCTACCCGGAGGAGCTCGTGCTCGGCGCCATCGGGACCGACGGATCCGCCAGCGACACGCTCGCGCCCGGCACGGGCTTCGGCGCGCTGCCGAGCGCGGGAACCTCCACCGGAACCGACGCCACGATCTATCCCGAGTTCCGCGTGACGACCACGACCGGCACGTACGCCGCGAGCGGCACCCTCTCGACGAGCCGAGACTGGGCGGCCGCCGTGGCGACGTTCGTCGCGGCCAGCAGCGCGACGACGACCACGACGGTGCCTGGCCCGGTGTGTGGCAACGGGATCGTGGAGGCCGGCGAGCAGTGTGACTCCGGTGCAGCCAACGGCACGCTCGCTTCCTGCTGCACGCTCGAGTGCACCCTCAAGCCCCTCGGAACGAGCTGCGCCGACGACGGCAACCCGTGCACGCGGGACGTCTGCGACGGGACGGACGCCGTCTGCCAGCATCCGCCCGGCAATGCGGGGGTCGTCTGCCGGCCGGCCACGGGACCGTGCGACGTGGCGGGCGTGTGCACCGGCACCAGCCCCACGTGCCCGGCCGACACGTACGCCCCGGCCACCACGCTCTGCCGCGCCGGCAGCGCGTGCGCGCTCCCCACCTACTGCACGGGTAGCGGCCCCGACTGCCCGTCACCCGTGCTTGCGCCCGCGGGCACCGTCTGCCGGCCGGCGGCAGGCCCGTGCGATCTCGCCGAGACCTGCGATGGCGTGACGGGAGACTGCCCGCCCGATTCGAAGCAGCCGGCGGGCACCGTCTGCCGGCCGGCCGCGGGGCCGTGCGACATCGCCGAGGTATGCAACGGCACCGGCAACGACTGCCCGCCCGACACGGTGGCGGCCGCGGGCACGCCCTGCGGCGCCGCGGCGAGCGCGTGCGCCGAGCCGCCGCGCTGTGACGGCAGCACCGTCGCCTGCCCGAGCAGCCCGATGGGCGCCTTCTGCCCTTGCACGGCGAGCCCACCCACGCCCGCCCGCCACGCCAAGCTGCGTCTGCGGGGCCTCAACCAAGCCGGGCACGTCAACCGGGTCGTCTTCGGCGGCTACCTCCTCCCCGTGCGCTGCGAGCCCCACTGTCCGCCCATTCCCCCCACCGCCTTCGACCCGGTCGTGCACGGCATTCGCTTCCTCGTCAATGGCGCCGACGGCACCGGCAACCTCCTCGACGTCACGATTCCGGGCGGCCCGGGCTGGCGCGTCGATGTGGTCGGCAACCAGTGGGAGTACCGCAACCCGGCGGGCGTCCAGGGCATCACAAAAGTCTTTTTGCGCAACAACAACGAGACCCCGGGCTTCATGCTCTTCCGCATCGTCGGCAAGGGCGTGACCTTCAACGACGGCGTGCCGCTCGTGCCCTCGCAGTACGAGCCGTCGGCGCTTCCGCTCTCGGCGATGCTCGTCCTGGCCCCGCCGGCGGGCGTGAGCCCGCTGCCCGGGGATCCGTACACCTGCGGCGAGGCGACGTACCCGGGACCGTTCGGGCGCGGCTGCACGCGGGTGAGCCCCTACGAGATCCTCTGCCAGTGACCGGAGAAGCTTCGCGGACGACCCCGGCCCCCAGAGCGCACCGCCCTGCATTCGCGTCGGTGGAGATCCGTCCGCTCGCCGAGGCTGCGGCGCGATGGATTCGCGCCGGGGCCGATGACGCGGCCCTCGTCTGGTCCCGCGATCGGCGAACGGTCCGGGTGCTCGTCGAGCGGCTGATCCCGAGCGCCGGTCCCCGTCACGTGTTCGAAGCCCGCCGGCGACGGTTCAATGCCCTGCTGGCGGCGCTCCTCACCGAATGGGAGCGCCGCGGGGTGCGGTGGGTGCGCCGGCATTGACACTCCCGTCGTCGGCCCGCTATGCGCCGGGCGATGGCGCTCGAGCACCGGATGGTCGAGACCAACGGCATCCGCCTGCACTGCGCCGTCGACGGCGCGGGCCCGCTCGTCCTCCTCCTGCACGGCTTCCCCGAGTTCTGGTACTCCTGGCGGCACCAGATCGCGGCGCTCGCCCCGCGCTTCCGCGTCGTGGCGCCGGACCTGCGCGGCTACAACCTGAGCGACAAGCCCGCGGGGGTCGAGGCGTACGCGCTCGCGGAGCTGGTCGCCGACGTGCTCGGCCTCGTGCACGCCTTCGGCGAGCGCGAGGCCGTGGTCATTGGGCACGACTGGGGCGGAGCCATCGCGTGGGCCTTCGCCATGCAGCACCCCGAGGCGCTCCGCCGTCTCGTGGTGATGAACTGTCCCCACCTCGCGATCTTCCAGCAGCACCTGCGCGAGAATCCGCGCCAGCTCGCACGGAGCTGGTACATGTTCTTTTTCCAGATTCCCTGGCTGCCCGAAACGCTCCTCGGCCTGCGGGCGGCCTGGCCTGTCGCCGCCGCCGTGCGCAGCTCGATGGTGCGGCGCGACGCGCTCACCGCGGCCGACTTGGCCGCGTTCCGCGAGGCCGCGAGCCGCCCCGGCGCGCTCACGAGCGCCATCAACTACTATCGCGCAGCCTTCCGCGACCCGGGCGCGGCCGCCACGTGGCCGGTGTGGCTGCGGCGCTTCGTGCATGGCGATCGTCCCCTCACGGGCGCGCGCACGCGCCTGGAAGACTGGCCCAAGATCACGGCGCCCACGCTGCTCATCTGGGGCGAGCAGGACGTCGCGCTCGGCAAGGAGCTCACCCTCGGCATGGAGCCGCTCATGGCCGCACCGCTTGCCGTCAAGTACATCCCGCTCGCCGGCCACTGGGTGCAGCAGGAGCAGCCCGAGGTCGTCAACGGCTACCTGCTCGACTTCCTGGGCGACCTCGCCCCGGCCACGACGGCGGCGGCGCCGGCCTGAGCGCCGGGCGCCTGGCCTCGGCCGCGGGGCGCGGTTATCATGCCCGCGATGGCCCCGACCCGCCGGAGCCGCATCGTCCCCGTCGAGGAAGCCCTCGAGGAGATCCGCGCCGGCCGGATGATCGTCCTCATGGACGACGAGGACCGGGAGAACGAGGGCGACCTCTGCGTCGCCGCCGAGCGCGTCACCGCCGAGCACATCAACTTCATGGCGACCTACGGGCGCGGCCTCATCTGCCTCGCGC
>Ga0209581_1001386_pt1 | contig 28720 bp, 35 predicted proteins | sample Coa_R2_FD_187160 | JGI IMG/M metagenome (GOLD analysis project Ga0209581, IMG submission 187160) | Surface soil microbial communities from Centralia Pennsylvania, which are recovering from an underground coalmine fire - Coalmine... | ecosystem: Environmental > Terrestrial > Soil > Unclassified ...
CAGGAGTCACGCCATGATGCAACTTACGGCCATGCTCGATCCACAGAGCCAGGCGGCCCTCGCGCGCCTGAAAGACCCGGAACTTGTTGACCCGGCGATCATCAACCTGCTGGAGCAGACCGCCGAAGACCTGCAACAGGCTGCGACCGACTACATGTATGCGACCTTTCTCGCGCCAAGTGGGGTCGTCGAGACGTCGTGGGAGACCGAGCGCGACGGGCCATTCCTTGAGGGCCTGATCAATACGGCACCCTATGCGCGCCGCCTCAATGAAGGGTTCTCAGGGATGACCGATCGCCTGGGACGGTACTTTGCGGCCTGGCCGCTCGCCTCTCCGCAGGGCTATCACTGGGCCGAGGCAGCAGTTGCAGCAGTACAGGGAGAGGTCGCTGATGTATTTCGTCTCCACATCGAAAAAACGTTAGAGGAGGGGTAGATCATGGCCCTGTCCAGCAGTCGCCTCGCGATCGGTCAGGCGCTCGTTGCGCTCCTTGCCAGCGCAACGAATGCTCAGAATACGCCGATCTACCAGGACGTGAAACTCGGCGCGATGTGGAACCCGTCTACCTTGAGCAGCTGGTGTGCGGTGGCTCATGTGCAGGGGAAAGGCACGCCTGCCGGCAGTGGCGGCAATCTGGTCGGCTGGAGAATCGACGAGGAGGTCCAGTTTGCCATTACGAGCGGGTTCGGCCCCTACGAGACCGACAGCACAGCGGCCCAGACAGCGATGCTCACCGCGATGGATGTGATTTTGCCATTGTTGCACTCCCATTACCTCCTCCCGCTTTCGGGAAATCCTGCGCAGGCAGTGCAAAGTGTGTATAGTATGCTACCGATCCAGGCGGATCGCTCGCAACCAATGAAGTTCCCCAATGGCCACATCTATCTCCTCTGGAGTTTCCCGATTATCGTCAAGCAGCAGTATAACGTTGTATTGATGACACCATAAGAAGGAAGAATACGATGTCCGAAATCATTCCACCCGAAGAGGTCGTGCTGCCCTGCGCCGGGAGCATTCCCGGCATTGCCGGCAGTCTCGGTCCGGGGCGCTACCGGCTGGACTGGACAACGCGCACCGCGAGGAGAATCGAGCCGGAAACGCCCGATGCCCGTGCGCCGACCAGCCCCGACGTCGCCAGTCCTCTGGCACGGGCGACAGAGGACCCGGGTCCTGATTCTCCCAACACGCCAGAGGACCCGGAAGATCAGGGGGTCTCCTCCTGAGCGACGCCGTGTGCTATACTACAGAACAAGAGGAACGATAGAGAGCCTCCGCCGCGTTCATCCTTTCCGCGCGCCGGGCCGTAGTTACAACAACTGCGGCCCGTGTTGTTTGCCGCGAAAGGACGTGGTATGCCGGTCATCACAGGCGTTCAGGGCTATACTTCCCTTACTCAGCAAACCCGGCTCTGCCTGGAAACAGGCAGCGCACCGGGCGAATCGCTGCTCCTGCCCCTCTCTGCGGGCGCTGCAACCATGTCGCTTACCACGCAGCCAAACGCGATCTCTCCGACAACTGGTATGCACCTGCACTTCTACATTATCGGCAACGCCACCGCTGGCACCATCGTGATCACCGGCAAAAAGGCCGATAATGCCACCAATCAGACCAGTATCACCTACCATGTGCCGGTCGCGCCCCAGAACGCGCAGGGGTACAGCGAGTTTACCACCAGCGAGGTCTGGGGCAGCGTCAACGCGAACGGGATCGCGCTTACCTCGCTGACTCCCTGCCAGGTGATGGTCTTCGGGAGTTTTGCCGGCAAATTCGTGGTGCCCATTACCTCGGACAGTGAAGAGAAAATCGCCAAATTCAGTCCAACGGACAAGCGCGGGATTCTTTTTAAGAACCTGCGCGTGAGCCAGCTCGCGAAAAGCGTCGATCTTTCCAAGTTTGACGCCGCGCTCTACCCGGACGCGTTGTGGGCGTACTACATGCTCATCAGCAGCACGCCGACGACGACGACGATTCCGGCGACGCCGACCACCAAACTGGCCAGCACGCTGGTTTCCGGCACCATGACGCTCACCACCGGACCGGCCACCCCCGGCGAATTTCTCATCTTCGCCATTACCACCAACACGGCAAGCGGCACCATTGTACTCAGTGGGACCGACAATTTCGGCAATGCGGTCAGCGAGACGATCACGGTCTCCAGCGCGGCCACGCAAACGGTCTATAGCACGAAACGCTACAGCGCGCTGACCAGTCCGGGGGCCAATCAATTTACCACGACCGGGATGACGGGTGCGCATATCGCGGTGACAGGCGTGTTCGCCTGGCAATATATCTGGACCTGGGACGGCATCACCAATCTGACGCCGTACAGCGCCGCGCTGGAAATCTTTGATGGGGTCATGGGAACCGTACTTCCCGGAACAATTCTGACCGATGGCACCTTTGACTGGCAAAAAGAAAAAGAGATCGCCTTCACCTCCAAAGGGATGTGCCAGGACTTTTGCATCGTGGGAGATAACAGTCCGACCTCTCCAGCCAACTACCTGAGCGGCGTCAACCCCTTCGGGACGATCGCGCAGCCAACGAGCCTGCCCATTGTGTCCTGGCCGGCGTCCTTCTACCTGGACGCGCTGCCCGGAACCCCCGGCACGACCCAGGATGGGACGCTGTTGACGTTCAAGTTCGGGATTACGACCGGGCGGGCGTGGAAGTATGCCGGCGATGGGGGGCAGCGCCCCAGCTTTGTGACCTGGGACAGCGAGCCGGATTTCAGCATCGACGCGACCGCCGTCTTCCAAAATTACCAGTACTACAACACCTACTTCAAGACTAACGGCAAGTTCGTCCTGGTCGCCGCCTTCCAGGGCAGCCTGCTGGGCAAGGATGTGAGCAACACCTACTACGAGCAGGTGCAGTTCACGGGGCCGGTAAAACTCGACACCTACCATGTGGACTACAGCAAAAACGCGGTGGAGGCCGCCTTCAAAACGCTTGCGGAGTACGATTTTCTTTCGCTTGGCTACGCCTACCGGGTCAGCGTGATCGCCCAGGTCCCACCCACCTATACCGCCTGAAAGGAGTTCCATGTCACAGGAAGAGCCAACGATCCAGATAAAAAATGCCCCCTGGTGGCTGCCCCACAGCCTGGTCATCATCAAAGAGGACTACACCGCCGCTGACGAATCCTGGGTTCAGCGCCATATGGTCAAACTGGGGGTATCCGGCAAAGGGGCCAACGCTACCCCGGATATGCAGTTTGGCAAAGAACGGGGAGTGCTGCAAGTCGAACGCATGGTCATTCCCGGCTCGGTCGTGGCCGTTCAGCGGCGCAATGGACGCATCAAAACCGTGCATCTGCCCCAGGAGGCCGAGGACCTCCTGCTCGCCGATCTCTCCTACATCATCCAGCAGATTGATCAACTCAACGCGGTGATGACGACCGAGGAGCAGGAGCATTTTTTAGCCTCTGCGAACGAGCACTCAAAGGCGAGCTTGGAGACGGGGAGGTAGTGCCCGAGGTGTTTGTGCGTCGCACGATGTATCGTGAACTGGGCGGACGCCCGGCCTACCAGGGGACCCCTCTGGCCGAACTGGTCGAGATCAGGCTCAGCATCCTCGCGGAGCAGAACGTGCAGGCTGAACGCGAGCAGGCCCAAAAAGCAGAGCAGGCGCGCCAGAACGAGGAGATCAAACGCAGGATGAGACAGGGGGGCATGAGATGACCGATATTCCGTTGCGAATCGTCCTGTCCGTGACCGGGGCCAGCGCGCTCTCCGGCGCGCTCGGCTCCCTTGCCTCCTCGTTTGGCCCGGCCGGAATCGCTGGCGCCGCCCTCGCCGGGTTCGGCGTGGCCAGCGTCAAGGCGTCGGCCGACTTCCAGAACGCGATGCTGCAAAATGAGGCGCACGCGGGTCTTGCCGCCTCCCAGGTGAACGCGGTGACGCAGGCGCTTCTCGAGATGGGGCCGGCAGTTGGGCAGGGTCCCACGCAACTGGCCGAGGCCCTCTATCCGATCCTTTCCGGCTTCTCCGGCATCACGAATCAGACGGCCAAAACTCAGGTATCCCTGACGGAACTGGACCTGGCGGCAAAAAGCGTGGCCGGTTCAACCACCTCGGTCACGACCGTCTCCAATGCCGCAACGGCCGCCTTTAACGCGCTTGGCTTGCAGACCAATGACACGGCGCTGGCGACCCGGCGCATGACCGACCTCTTTGATATCATGAACACGACGGTGAGCGCCGGCAACATGCACTGGCAGGACTACGCGCACGTTGCGGGCAAACTGGCGACCGCGATCAAAGGGACATCGGTCACGTTTAAGGAGGCAAACGCCGCGCTGGCGACCATGACCAACGAGGGATACAGCGCCCGATTGTCCGAGACCTATCTTGCCAACTTCTTCACCCAGCTGGATCTGAAAACGGATTCGCTGGCAAAAAATGCGAAAAAGCTGGGGATCAGTTTCGATGAGAATCGCTTCAAGTCGATGTCGCTCGCGCAACAAATCCAGTATTTGACCGAGATCACGCATGGCAATCAGAGCGAGGTCCTCCGCCTGCTCAATAACAACGCGACGGCCCTGCGCACCTATAACGCGCTCTCTTCGGGCATGGGTCAGTATCAAAGCAACCTGCAGGCTCTCAACCATGCGCAGGGGGCAACGGCGCAGGCGTTTGCCACTGCCTCGCAGGGGTTCAACTTCGCGCTGGCCCGGCTCAACGCGTCCTTCCAGAGCCTGTTGATCAGCATCGGCAACCTCTTGTTGCCGGGTCTCACCGCTCTGGTGAACGCCCTGGTGCCGGTGGTTAGCACACTCGCGACCTGGGTGGCCTTGCTGAGCAATCCATCCAATGGCCTGAATACCTGGATTCGTCATCTGCGGGATTCGGTTCTGCTGCTCTCAGAAGCTCTGGGCTTTTATCTCGTCCACGCCACCACCCCGGTGCTCGACCAGTTCATGCGCACCACTGCCGTTACCCGCGCCCAGTTTCTGCCCGCCCTTCAGAGCACGGCCACCTGGATGCAGGACGCGGGCACGCCCATCTACACCGCGTTTGCCGACACGGTGGCCCGGGTCGTGGGCGGGGGCTTTCGGAAAGCGCAGCAGGACGCGCTGGCCATGCAGGCGGCGATTTCCCAGAAGCTTTCACAGGCGGCGGGCCTGCCAGGCATTCCGGGCCTGCCGGCAGGCCCAGGCGGCCTCCTGACCCAGAACCTCGGCGGCCTCTCTGATCTGCTTGGCCTGATGCGGCAACTTTCCCAGTTTGCCGGCCAGCTCATCGGCTGGCTTCAGCCGGTGATCACCTGGCTGCAGACGGTCTTTCTGCCGGGCTGGCATGCGGTTTTCGATCCGATCATACAGATGTTTCAGCAGATTCAAACGGACATGGCCCCGCTATTTCAGGGGTTTGTGCAGTTTCTGGAGGATACGATCATTGCCGATTTTGGCAGCGGGGGCAAGGGATCGGGCAGCGTGATCAACTTCACGGGGACCTGGAAAGGCTTGTGGCAGGAGATTGGCAAGGTCATCGAAATCTTCCTGAAATTCTGGATCTTTACTGCCGAGTTCATTTTGCCAATCATCCTGCACATCGTGCAGGGCGTCCTCTGGCTGGCCCAGACGTTCGGCCCCCCCCTGATTGGCGGGATACAGACCGCGCTCGGCTGGCTGGGGAACCTGGTCGATTGGGTCAACAACGACGGGATGCCCGCCTTTGGCAACTTCATGTCCTTGCTCTCTGGCTTTGTCCAGTGGATTCCGGGCGCATTTGGGGGGGCCTTCAACTGGCTACACGAAAAATTCCAGTTGTTTTCCGATTGGCTCTTCACTCTCGGGCGCACCATCGCCGACTGGTTCTGGACGCTGCCGGATCGGATCAAGCTGATCTGGATGGGGTTGAACCTCTGGCTTATCCAGAAGTTCAACGATCTGGCGCAGGCGGCGCTCAAATGGGGAAGCGATCTGATAACCAATCTGGGCAATGGGATTCTTTCCGGGTGGAAGCATGTGCAGGACATCATTAATGGCATCGGGCAGTGGATCAAGGATCACCTGGGCTTCAGCGTGCCGGTGGCCGGCCCCCTTTCCACTGCCGATGAGTGGATGCCGGATATGATGGATCTCTTCGCACGCGGCATTCTTGCCGGGTCCCCAAAACTCCAGGCTGCGTTCAATGCGGCGCTCACTCCGCTTGCGCCCGCCCCGATCGGGCCACTTCCGCCTGGAGGGGCTGGCGCCTCGACGACGATCATCCATAACTGGACGCTGAACCTCTCGACGATGGCCCGCTCGCAAGACGAGGTCAGCCGGTTGGTAGACCTTTTAGAGCGGGAACTCGGCCAGCGATTTCGCGGCCAGACGGCTGGCTACAACAGCGGACTGGTCTTTTAGGTCGAAAGGAAGGAAACAGGATGCGAATCATTCTTGGCGGGCAATATATCAGCACCCTGGATGCAACGAGCGTGAAGATCACGCGAGCGATGACCGATCCGGTGCCTACCTGTACCGTGGTGGTGGAGGACAATACCTCCTCTCTTGCTCCGCAGGCAATGCAGGAACTCCTGGTGCTTGACGAGCAGGTTGTGCCAAATCCTACGGTGAATCTGCTGCTCAATCCACAGATGAATCCATACACCACCAACTGGTTCATCAACGCGACGCCTGGCATGACGCTTTCACAACAGACCGGGGGTGGTGTCACTATCACCGCGAATAACGCCGCCACTCCGCGCGGATTCCCCATGATTCAGGGGACCTATGCGAATAGCGCCAATCCAGGACTTTACACGGTCGTTGGTGGACAATCCTATGTTTTCTCGGTGTATGGACAGGCGACCTCCCCGGTCAATATCGGCGTCTCACTCTCCGGCTTCTGGCTTGACGCCAATGGGAATGGTCTTTCTAGCTTCGGCGATGCCGATGGCCCGGTTCCGGCTTCAACCTCCAATACGCGCTACAGCCTGATCGCAACCGCGCCGGCTACTGCTGCCTACTTTCAGGTAGAGTTTGGTCTGAAGCTGTCAAGCAGTACCAATAGCGGATCGATCACCTTTACCCAGGCGCAGATGGAGCCACTCTGGTTTCCAACGCTTTCCTACCCGACGCCCTGGTGCGGACCCGCACAAACCAACTGTCAACAATTACCAGATGGCCTTTTTATTCGCCAGTACCGCAAGTTTGCCGGCTTTGTCACGCACGTCACCTATCAGAACTATCATGGCAACAAACGCGAGGTGCTGATCGGAGCAGCGGGCTACGCCTGGCTGGCCGGACTCATTCTGGCCAATGACTCGTTTACCAACCAGAGCGACGCAACGATTATTACCAGCCTGCTGACGACCTATCTCAATGGCTTTTGCACGACAGGGAGTATTGTGAAAGGCGTCTCAAATGTGACGAGCCTGCAAGCAAACTGGGATGACCTGCGCACCCTCTTTGATGGGCTGTGCGGCCTCTCCGGCTTTTACTGGACCATTGATTATTACTGGAACTTCATCTACGCGCCCCCCGGCTATTTCGCTATGCCGATCAGCCTGATCTGCGACAATTCCAGCACGCCTGATCTGGTCACAAGCTTTCCGGCCTACCACTTCTCACGCGAGGTGGATTTGACCCAACCGGGGGCGGCGATTCTGGTCATCGGCGGCACGTCCGGCTCCACCACTTTTAGCGCCGAGGTGATTGACCCCTCCACCACCGCTCAGTACGGGATTACCAGCGGGTATACCTTCACGCCTGGCAAGATGTTTCTGCGCAAAGTCAATGATTCAACGCTGCTCTCGAATGCGGACTGCACGCAGCGGGCGATGGCCGAACTCATCCAGTACGACACCGCGCGCACGATTGTGCATCTGTCTACCAACGTGGAATTGCTGGCCGGCGAATCGATCCAGGTGACGAGTAACACGGATGGCCTCTCCCAGACGACGCTGCTCATTCAGCAGGTCACGGCCCGGTGGATCGGGACCAGCGAAACGCTCACCGACCAGTGGGAGTACCAGGCCGACCTGGGGGCCGTCAACCGGGCGGCGACCGCGATCATGAGTCGCATTTTCCGCACGACCCAGCGCAACGTCAGCGCCCCCCCCATTGGCACGACTACCCTGGCGCTGCTCGAATCCATCGGCATGACCGATACAGAGGCAACGGCAAGTGTCACCAGCAGCTATGTCCAGACGATTCAGGCCGATGGCCCGATTGCCTACTACCGCCTCAGCAACCTGGAAGGCACGGTCGCCGATGATTGGAGTGGCAATGGACATATCGGGACGATCGTCAATAGCCCGACGCTTGGCGTGGCAACGCTGCTGACCGATAGCGCCGCGCCCGATACCAGTGATTTTGCCATGACCTTTGCGGCGGCGTCGAGCCAGCAAATCACGCTTCCTACCAGTATGGTTCCGACCGGGTCCCAACCCTGGAGTCTGGAATGCTGGTTCAAGGTCGCAAGCGTTCCGCCAAGCGGGAGTCACCAGACCCTCATGGGATGGGGGGGCGCCTCTGGCAATCAGAAGTTCGGGGTGCTGAACTTTGCCTCCAATGGCACGACCTTCCAGGTGGTGTGCTCGACCGATAGCGGCGATATCTTGAGCGGCAATCTGAGTACCAATACGATCTATCATGTCGTCGGCACCTATGATGGAACAAACACTCGACTGTATGTGAATGGATCGCTGGTTGCCGGTCCAACGGCCTTCACGTTGTCGCTGACGCAAACGCTGTGTTGCATTGCAGCCTATGCGCCCGGATCGTATTCCAATAGCTTCTTTTCAGGAACGATCGACGAGGTCGCCTTCTACACGTTTGCGCTCAGCAGTACGCAGATTGCCACGCACTATGCCGCCGGGCGGCCCTGAGGGAGAAACGGAGGTCACATGGAACCCCTGAGCATTCGCGGAATCATTACCCTGCACCAGATCCCGGCCGAGTGGACCGAGGAGGAGTTCCGGTACTGGTACTGCCCGGTGACGGCCCCGGACGGCACCATTTTGCAGGAGGCACGGCTCTCAGACGCGGTAAAGCGCCGCTGGCAGATCCCGCTTGACGACGGGCGGATGCAGGCGGAAAACATTCTCACCAATACCGGCATCACGCTCTTGCTGGCCAATATGAGTGTGGCCGGGCAGGGGAGTATGAACCCGTTTTTCCAGATTCTTTCGGTGGGCAACGTGGCCATCACCGGGGTAACGCGCGCGGATACCAGCGTTGCCGGCGATGGCTTTGCCACCGGCGCACGCAAAGCGCCCACCTCGTTTAGCACGACCGGCTTTAGCACGACCGTCGTGACCAACTACGCGAGCACCGACGCCGTTGGGAGTTGGACGAATATCGGGGTGTACGGATACAAAACGGCGTCGAGCCAGGCCGCCACCACGACCGCCGGGACCGGGGCGCTCATGACGCACGCGATGTTTTCCTATTCCAAAGGGTCGCAGGCGATCGCCGTCAACTATGTCTTTGTCCTGAGCAACTGAGGGGAGGGAGCAAACAGCCGTATGGACACGCTCTATACCACGCTTTCGGTGGCCAATCTGCTGCTGCTGCTCTTTGCTACCATCGGCGGGTTCTTTGGCTTTCGCAATGCCCGGCGCGCCGCGCTGGAGGACATCCAGAAAGAGACCATCGAGGCGTTGCAACAGCAAATCGACGCGCTCAAAGCCAAGCAGGAGGAGCTCGTGAAGGAGAACGCCCACCTGCATTACGTTATCTCGACCATCCAGGCGGCGCTCTCTCAGATGAATGTCGCCGTGACAATCAGCGGCGATTTAGTAACGATCCGGGACGCCCAGGGCAATGTCTCGAAATCAATGGGCAAACGCCCCGATGAGTCATAGGGGGGCGTGGGCGCATCCTGCGTTGGAACGACAAGGAGACTGTTATGGCATTTGGACTGGATTATGTGACCGGGCCGCCGATCGCGACCCTCAAGGCGGCGGGGGTGACGTTTGTGTGCCGGTATCTCTCCGAGGTCAATGACCTGACCAGAGTCAAGTTGCTCACGGCGGAGGAAGCAAAGGCGCTCACCGAGGCCGGGATCGCCCTGGTGAGTAACTATGAATGGTATGCCAACCGGGCACTGGAGGGGGCCGCCTCCGGCAAGATCGACGCCCAGATTGCCGCCGCGCAACACGCCGCCTGTGGAGGACCGGCGGATCGCCCGATTTACTTCAGCGTCGATTTTGACGCGAGCGACGCGCAGATGGGAGCCGTGATCGACTACTTTCACGGGGTGGCCTCCGTGCTCGGTCTCGCGCGCACCGGGGCCTATGGCTCGTACCGGGTCATCAAGGCGCTCTTTGACGCCGGCGCGATCACCTGGGGATGGCAAACGTATGCGTGGTCTGCCGGCCAATGGGAGCCGCGTGCGCATCTTCAGCAGTATCAGAATGGCGTCAGGCTTGACGGACGTTCTGTAGACTACGACCGCTCGACAACGAGCGACGTTGGACAATGGTTCCAGGGAGGAACAATGCAACGCTATACGGAGCATGCCGCCGATTTTGGTCTCTGGTTTACGGCCTCTGATGCCGATCACTGGACCTGTAAGAAGACCGGACGGGTTGTACAATTTGGCATCAAAGACTTCTACGCCGCGCTCTCAATGGATGGCAACAGCCTGCCGATTGTTGGTCTGCCCCTCACCGATGAAATTTCCCTGTCAGTCCAGGGGAACCGGGTCGTGCTGCAGGTGTTTGAACGCGCGGGCATTTTCTACGATCCGGCCCACCTGAAGGATCATCAGCCAGGGACCGGGGCGTGTGCGCTCTGCCATCTGACAGACGCGGACTTTCTCAAGCATGTGCCGGGATTCGCGCCACCAGTTCCCCCGGCAGTGGATACCAGCCAGGTCGAAGCCGATATCCACGCCATCGCCGAGGCGATTACCGCGCCCATCGCCCGGGCCCTGGCTGATCTGAAAACACTCTGAGGAGGGGAGCCGTGAGAGAACGCGCCCGACAACCGGTCCTACTCAAAGCGCAGAGCGCGGCGCGTGGGCCAGACAAACGGCTGCGCTTCCTCGCCGGCACACAGATAGCCACGCTGAAGAAGGAGGCCAGGCCATGAGTTTTGGCACCACCCCGCTTTCGACAACGACCATCGGGACGAATCAATTTCCAGCGACCGCCGTCTATGTTCCCGGCACCGCTGGCGGCAATTTTACGGCGATGCAGGGCGGGCCGGCGTCCAGTGCTGATTCTAATGGCAATGTGAGCGCGCCTGTTGCGATGTATGTTGCTGATGGCAATGACGTGACCCAGGGAACCTCGACCGATGCAGCCAACGCAAACAGCGTGATCGGCCAGCTCAAGCAGATCAAGGCCAATACGGCAAGCGTCACGATCGGAGGCTTGCCTTCCTTGCCGGCGGGCACGAACACGATCGGCAATGTGGGGATCGTGGCGGGATCGGCGCTGATTGGCAGCGTGGAACTGGCGGATAGCGGCGGAGCGAATAAGGCATCCATTAGCGCCGGCGGGGCGCTCAAAGTGGATAATTCGGCGGTAGTGCAGCCGGTATCCGGGACCGTGACCGCGAACGCCGGCACCGGTTCGTTTAATAACGCTTCAGTCGGTGCAACTGGGAGCGCCGCCCCCGGTTCATCAACCCAGCTGGGGGCTACCGATGGGACGAATCTGCAAGCCTTGCAGGTGGAATCGGCAGCGAACCGGAATTTGCGCACCGCGATCTACAACGGAGCCGTGGAACTGGCCCTCGACAGCATTGGGCGAGTGCTCGTAGGACTTTCTACCACCACGCTTTTTAGCAGCGCCCAGACCGGGGTAGGAAGCGGGAATAGCGGGGATCTGGATGTCTCCAAATTGCATGAAATTGCGATCGATATCACCACGACGGCGCAATCAGGGACGAATCCCACCCTGCAATTTTTCTGGGAGCGCAAAGGTGCGGATGGCATCTACTATCCCCTCTGGCAGAGTGCGGTGCTCTCGGTTGCAAGTAATACGGTCAGTACCTCCATCGGGCCGGGCCTTGCGTACAATCAGTCGCTTGGAGGAACCGGGCGGCTGCGCTGGGTGGTTGGGGGGACCGCATCGCCCACCTGGACATTTACGCCGAATGTGTACGGAAAGTGAGGGGAGGGATGCCGTATCCAGCAAGCGTGGACACCGGACAGATCCAGCCCTGGTTTCTGGGCGATCTGGCCGATCTTTCTAACTGCGCAGCCAACACCCGCACCGTCAACGGCGTGTACTTCCAGCATACGAAGCTGGATGCGTTTCTGGTGCTGACTGGCTTTCGCTATCAATTTGGCACCGGCGGCAACGGCCATTGTGATCTTGGTCTCTATGACAGTGCAGGCAACCTGCTCACGCACATTGGCTCAACGCTCACCGCGACCGGCGTGCAGACCTATACGCTCTCGTCCGCGCTGCCACTTGCCCCGGGCCGCTACTATCTCGCGTTCTGGATTGATAATGCGACGGATACCTCCTTTAGCGTCTCGGCCACCAACCTGGGGGCGATCCCGGCGCTGACTGGCGTGAATGCCGCCGGGCTTCCCGCGCAAATGAGCCAGGTGTCGCTCTCGAATTTCCAACGCCGGCTGTCCATCTTAGGACTGGTGCAGGGAGGGTGGTCGTGACGACGATCTATGTCCCGCGTTTTGGCGGCACGCTCATTCTGAATAGAACGCTCCCGATCCCACCGGCTATCAACAGTTCGATGAGTGCCAGGAGAGGTACTATCACGCTCTCTGCGCGACATGGGAGCGTGCAGATGCAAGCCAGGAAAGGCACCATCACGCTTTCTGGGAGGAAGCCTTAGATGGCCGATGATTATAGCCCGCTGTACCTCGGGGATACGCTTGTCCCCTTGAGCGTGCAGTTCAGTACGAAAGATGGCACGGCAATCAATCTGACCGGGGCCGCGCTTGCGCTCGTCATGGAATCTTCTGCTGGAGTACGGCAGGTGGGCACCGGGACCTGGACGATTGATAATGCGGCAGCAGGCCAGGCGCATTATACCTGGTCATCGGCGGATGTGGCGCAGTCGGGCACCTGGACAATTCAGGTGGCCATTACCATCAATGGCCAGACCGAGCATTGTGATCCAAAAACGCTCGTTATCGTGCCGCCGCTGTAAGGAGCAAACAATGAAAATCACAACAGTGACAATCAAGCGGGGGACCGGCGCACTATCGAGCCAGCCGATCATTGCGAGCGGCATTGTGGCGCAGATCGATCAGCAGAGTCTGGATATGCAGCAATTTGATCATGGAGCCGCGCCATATGATCTCTTTGCGATCATAGCCTGGACCGATCAAATGCAACGCAATGATCATCTGATTGATGCTGACGGTCTGGTTTATACGGTTTCAGCCAGGCCAGAGGTATTCATGGATGGGCATGTCGAATGCACGGCGACGATCCCGGTGGGGAATTGAATCATGTATCTGGGTCTGTCATTTCAGCCGGATCTGCTGGGGGTGATGAGCCAGCTCAACGAATTTCAGGGCACGCTTACCAAGCATCTGGCAATTGCCACTGAGAAGGCAGCAGGCGTGATCGGCGATCAGCAGGTTGCTGAGATGTGGATGAATTTTCAGAATCCAACCGGGAATCTGGCAGATTCGGTCGGCGTTCAGATGTCATCGGAATATCTGGCGTACATCGGGCCGGAAGGCGTGCCATATGCATGGAGACGGGATCGCGGATTCTCTGGCATGACCGATCGCCTCGGTCGCTATTATCCGCATGATCCCGGGATTTTCTATGCAGAATATTCGATCAGCGATCCTGAAACACTTCAGGCGATTGCTGAGATATATACGGAAGCGATCTATGCCGCCTGGCAAGAAGCTGTTGGCAGTTTGCCACAGGGACAGGCAGCGTTTATGAGCACGGCCTAGTCGAGAGAGGGGAGGGGATGCATGGCTTTTCCGGCAGCGCCACAGACGACAGCAGTCGTCCAGCAGCTTCAACGCGAGCTTCAGGCTTTAAAGCTTGCTGATGGAGTGACACTGGCGTATCAAACGGTCGTGATTGGCGGCGTCAAGGACTATACTGAACTGGCATTGCCAGCAGGCGTGATCATTGCGCGCCATGATGATTCACAACGACATGCTTTCGGCGGGACAATCATGGAGCATACGGATATTGAGATCAGGAGCGTCGTGGACTATACCACGATAAACAGCGCAAGCCAGGCTGAGCTACAGATTCTCGCAATCCGTGACGCGCTTCTGCCGTTGCTCAATACGTATGCTGTGCTGCCAAATACCGTGACCGTGTATAGTGCCAGGATCAAACCAAACAGTGCAGCGTTTTTGTGGATGTGGCTCAAGCCAAACTGGTATCGCATCCATACGGTCGTGCTGGAGGTCGCGCAGTATTATGTCATTCCGGGAAGCATTCAATGAAAAAACGTATTGATCCGGTAACAGGTGATATGCTGAGTTTCGGAGAATATATTTCCTGGCTGATTCAAGGCGTGATTCGGCGCTGGACATTTCTCCTGGTCATTTCCGGGATAACGATCGGGGTCTGGCTGACGAATAATCCAACGGCCTTGCTCTGGTGGAATCTGGCGGCCAGTTATCTGGCAATTTTTATCGAATCGGTCGTGGGGCTGGCGATGTTTCAGCAAACGCGGCGAGATGCTGTGATTATTCGTCGCATTGAGCAAATAGAAGCGCATACTTCAGCAGTCGTTGATCGCATTGATCAGATCGTGGAAAGAGGAGAGCAAGATGGCTATTCGCGAATATAGTTTTAATGTGCCGGGCTTTATTCCGGGCATTCCGGGCATGTGGAGCGCCGGTCAGTGCGTCACTGTGGATGAGGAGACGAATACCATTCTTACAATTACGTCGATGGCAGTGCCGGTAGGAGAAGAACAGCAAGAAAAAGATGGAACGTTTGTCGCTCCTCTTACTGCGGAAAATTCCGCAGCAGAGCAGTCTGCTGATCCAGCACAGCAGCTTTCGGAGGCCGTTAAGCAGTTGTAACTCTATCGGATGGAAGTGAGGAAGGAAGATGCCACAGATTACCGCCGCAAAAGGACAGATTAATATCTGCCTGGAGCCACTCACGAATCAGGGCTTGCAGCCGCTGCTTGTCAATGCAGCTGCGGCGGCCAGTATGAGTTTAACGAATCAACCGGTCACGTCAACACAGCAGGGGGCGCGGTTGGTCATCTGGGTAATGAGTGCGCCAACAAGCGGTTCTGCGCCAACGATCACGATTGCAGGCACAGATAGTAATGGGAATGCGATTACCGAGGGGCCAATCACCATTCCTTTTGCCAGTCCTGCCGCTCAATCGGCGGTGGTGGGCAAATGGGAATATGTAACGACCAAGATTTTCAAGACGGTCAATGCGAGCGGCATTACTACGACCAATCTCTCGGGCACCGGGGCGACCATTACGATTCAGGGGGCGCAGGCCGGGAAATATCTGGTGCCCGGCGTGCTCAAAGCCAAGAAAAAGCTGGAAAAATTTTCGCCGCAGGAGCATCGCAATCTGCTTGATCGGCATACCAGGCGCGTGCAGACGAAAAATGTGTGTACGCTCGATGAACTCTCTCAGGTTCTCTATCCTGAGAACAGTCTGTATATGGCATATATGCTGACAGGCTCTCTACCAGTAATCAGCAGTGTTGGCAATTTTTCAACGGTTTTGCTCACCAGCACACCGCTTTCAGGGGGCAATGTCACGCTCACTACTCCGCCGAATCCAGGTTCTGTGATTCAGTTCGTGGTGACTGGTTCCAGTACTACCGGAACATTTGTGATCACCGGCACGAATGCGCAAGGAAATACGATCAGTGAGACGATTACGGCCAATGCAGGCGGTTCCAATGGCAATGGCACGTATAATAGCGTCAATTCGTATTGGACGATTACATCGATCACCTATACTGGTCTCACCAGCGGCTCTGCGGCGGTCAACGGTCTCGGTCCACAAACGTTGCTGGCAGCAACAAATGTGTCCGGCTCGCCGCTTTCGCTTTCCACGCAGCCAACCGCGCCGGGCATGCCGCTTATTCTTCAGGTGAGCAATAACCCGTCAACCACCGGCACCATCACGATTGCTGGCACCAATCAGTATGGCCAGTCAGTAAGCGAGACGATCATTGCAGCGGCTTCCAATGCGATCTATTACAGCAGCAATGTCTATTCGGCGGTTGCCGCGTCTGGTATCACGGTCTCTGGTTTGACCGGCGGCAAGCTTGCCATTTCCGGCGTCTATGGCTGGCAGTATGTGTTTCTGCCCGGTGATACCGTGTACAGCGCCAGTATCGAGGCATTTACCGGTGTGGATTCGTTTCTTCTACCCTGGGCGATGATCGAGGAAGCCGATCTGGAATTTGGCATGGACAAAGAGGCGAAACTGACCAGTAAAGGCGTGATGCAGGATCGATTAGTTATCGGCGATCGCACGACAGCCTATCTCAATGTCAATCGTATTACGGCGCTTGGCCAGCCAGGCGATTTGCCGATTGTTGGCTGGCAATCGCTCGTCTATATCGACACGACCGCAGGAGCCGCGCCAACTACTGCTTTCGGTGATCTGCTGGAATGTAAGCTTAATTTCAAGTCACCGCAAAAGCCAAACTGGACGGCGACCAATAGTCAGAATTACAATCGTGTCAATCGCGGCCAGCGTGAGACGATGTTTTCCGGCAAAATTGATCTCACGAATGTTCTGCAATGGGAAGCGTACCGGCTGAATACGCTTCAGTACGTGACGTTCCAGTTGCTTGGTCAGGCGATCGGCGGGGGCAATAACAAGATGTGGCAGTGGACGTTTCCAGCATCCTGGGATGATTTCGATATTGATTCGGAGCCATCCAAAGAGCATGTCGAGGCCAGTGTGCAGGCAACCAGCCAGTATGATGCCAATCTTGGCGGCTCGTACCGGCTCACTATTATCAACCAGCAGCCTCCGAATTATTCACTTTAGAGCTACGCAGGGGGGGGGCGTTCCCCCTGCTCTGTTGAAAAAAGAGAAGGAGAACACTTATGGGAGTTTTTGATGAAAAAGACGATGATCTGATTACAATTCATGCGCCAAACTGGGATCCTCATGAAGAATGCGTGGCGCGTACGGTGGTGAAAGTCAGTGATTTTGAATGGGTGCAAAATCAACTGGTGCTCATCAAACAGAATACGCAATCCACGCGGCGCGGTGCATTCCAGCAAGATGTCGGGATTGATATTCAGGCGCAAACGGGCGCGGCTGATCGCTTGTGGGTGTATCGCATGCTCAAAAGCTGGACATTTACAAAAAATGGGATGCCAGTTCCGTTGACGCTTCAAGCAGTGCGAGAGCTTCCTCAAAGTGTATTGAATTACATTTATAACGAGATTCAGAAACGCCAGCCGAAAGAAGAAGAGGAAGAAGAAGCGGAACTTCGTCCGACCGGGGAGGAAAATGGTTCAAATTTTACCGGCGATGTCTTCGCTTTTACCGATGGCGCAATGAGCAGGCGCGACCTGGAGCTCTCAAACGAGCATGGACCGAGGAATTACCTGACGAAATAATCGAGGCAGAACTCTTCTATCCGCTTTTTGGCGCACCATACACGTATCATGATGCGCCGCTTTATAAAGCCGATCGGCACTATGAACGCTGGCTTGCGCAAGGTCAGGCGGATGCCGAAGAACAGGAGTATCAGCAACAAAGAGCCGAAGACGAGCGCGAAAAGTACAGTCATTGATGTGTGTGGATGGTAGGGAGTATGAGCAGCAGTGGGCAGTAACGATCTTTCGTTAAAAGTTGTTCTGCACGTACAGGACATGGCATCGAATGGCCTGAAGCAATTCGGCTCGACGCTTGTCACTCTCGCAGGCGATGCTGGCCCATTGCTCAAGGTGTTTGGCGGCCTCTCGCTTGCAGCGATCGCAATCGGCACGCAGGCTGTGCAACTGGCATCGCAGTATCAGCAGAGCATGAATATGGTCCAGGCGCTGACTGGATCGAATGCGCAGCAGATGCAATACTACGATACGCAGGTCAAGCAGCTTGCCGTCGATGCGGGCGTGGCTCCCAATCAGCTTGCGCAGGGCCTCTATAATGTCCTTTCAGCGTCCTACAGTGGCGCGGATGCCATTCGGGTGCTGACGCTGGCGACCGAGGATGCCAAGATTGGTATGACGGATGCCAGCGTCACGTCAAATGCGCTTACCAATGTTCTCCGAACGTTCAATATCAGCGCCAAAGATGCCACGCGTGTGAACGGTGAGATGCTGGAAACGGTGACGCTTGGCAAAGCGACGTTCCAGCAATACGCCTCGACGATTACCAAAGCCGCTTCTTCCTCCAAGCAATTTCATGTTTCGCTTGAGACCATGAATGCCGCCTGGTCCACGCTCACGTCTACCGGCATTTCCGCCGGGCAGGCCACGACCGATTACACGCAATTGCTCAGCGTGATGTATGGCAACATCGGAACGGTGACAAAGAGCCTGCATAAGAATGGCATCGCATTTGATGAGACGAAATTCAATGCGATGTCCTTTGGCGACAAAGTGCGCTATCTCAATAGCGTGCTGGAGCAGGCCAATGCAAAGCATGTCCATATTACCGGCGTGACAAAGCAGGCGGCACAGGCGATTCAGGCGCTCGCCTCGCACACGCAGAATTACAATGCAAATCTGAAGACGCTTTCTGATCGGCAGGCAATGAGCCGGAAAACGGCGGATGCCTGGGCTATCACGCAGAGCGGCTTCAAGCAGGCGCTTGATCGCGCCGGGGCGGCAGTGCAGGTTCTCTTTATCGATATTGGCCAGAAACTGCTGCCGATCCTGACAAAGATCGTTTCATTTGTCGCGCCTGTCGTTCTGTGGCTGATCAATTTTGCCAGAGCCGCCGCGCAAAATGAAGTATTCATGGCGCTTTTGAAAGGCGCATTGATCGCGTTTGCCGGCGTGGCGCTGGGCGTGCTTATTCCGGCATTTGTGAGCTGGGCGATCGCAGCAGGATCAGCGGCCATCGCGACGCTGGCGGCCACGTGGCCGCTTTTGCTGATCATCCTGGTTGTGACGCTGGTGGTGGCGGCCATTATTCTGCTCTGGACGCATTGGAAGCAGGTCTCGCAGTGGATTGGCGATCGACTGCACGAACTGGGCACCTGGTTTCAGCAGCAATTCGCCAGAATCGGAGCATTTTTCCAGGCGCTTGGCACGCTCATTCATGCAATTATTCTGGCGATTGTTGCGCGTTTTGAGAACTGGAAAAATCAGGTGCAACAGCGTATCGCTGCCATTATCACCTTTTTTAGAGAATTACCGGACAAAATCAAATTATTTCTTGCGCAAATGGTCTTGAATGTGATCAATAAACTGATTGAATTCAAAAATGCTGCCGGGAAGAAAGCGCAGGAAATCATTACCACCATCGTCACTTTTTTCAAAAATCTCCCGGGGCAGGCGCTCCAATGGGGGAAAGATATGATCCAGGGATTCATCAATGGCATTAAAAATATGCTCAGTGGCATCGGGAATGCCGTTGGCAATATTGGCTCGACGATCAAGCATTTCTTAGGGTTTTCCGTGCCGGAAAAAGGGCCGCTTGCTGACGCTGATACCTGGATGCCAGATATGATGTCGCTCATGACTCAGGGCATTCTCGCCGGGCATCCAAAGCTGCAAGCAGCCGTGCAGCAGACAGCAACCGTGCTCTCTGGCATGGCTCCCACACCGCAGAGAACGGGTGCGAGCGTACCCTATGGCCGCCCCCCTGCCGGGAATAATTATAGCAGCGCGGTGAGCGGCAATCACTATGGCAATACGTCGTTTGTGATTAATGCAGCGGCTGGAATGAGTCCTGAAGCGATTGCGCGTGCAGTGGAAGAGCGACTCAATCGCAAATTTCGCAGTTCTGGACTCATGAGCAATCCAGCACGTGGAATGAGGGATAGCTGAGCTATGTATATCACTGTTGGCATGCGCGATGTAACGAATTTCATTGCGCCTGATTCGGAAGAGAATGGAAGCGCGCAAGCAGGCGGTATCACTTTTTCAGCCAGTCTCAATGATCCGGCGTCAAGTTGCTCGTTTGTGCTGGATGATATCAATCAGCAACTTGCTGTTCAGAATTTCCAGCCGGTCGTCATTTGGGATGAAAATGCTCCCGCAATTGGCACGATACCAACAATTCCGGCCTGGAACTTTGCGCGCAATCCTTCGTTCACTAATGATGGATTCGGACATGCGCCAGCAAACTGGACGCAGGTAGGCACGCTGCCATCAACCGTTTGGAGTTATCCGCAAGCAGCGATCGTTTTTACCGTCAATAATAATACCAATGCTCAGTACGCGTTGCAGCAGCAAATAACCAACCCGGGCTATATCGTTGCTGGCCAGCAGTATATGCTTTCCATATATATGACTGGCTCAGGTACTATTGCTGGATTTCAAACGTTGCTGGAACTTACTTTTTTTGATAGCAATGGAAATAGTCTGACGCCCGTCGTGATCGACCAGCGTACCCCCCTGCTCGGTCAGAATCGCATCGCGATTGCTGGTGTTGCGCCCGTCGGCGCAGTGTCGGCGCAAATCGCCTTTGGCGGCATCATTATCAGTGCAACGAACAGTGGATCGGTCACGTTTGGAGCTGTGCAATTTGAACCCATGTGGTTCACAGATAAAGGCATATCCTATCCGACGCCTGATTGCAATTTCGCGCAGGTCAACAGTGTGCTTTTGCCCGATGGCACGACCAGCCGCAAATGCCGCCTGTTCGCAGGATATGTGGAGGATCATATCAATAGCTATGTCGGCAAGCAGCGGCATACGGCAGTGCAATGTGCCAGCTCATCAAAATTGCTGGAAACCGCAGGACTTATTTCAGCTTCCTTCACGAATACACAGGATACGACTATTCTCTCTACGGCGTTTGCTCAGCTTCCTGTCCAAAATTCACTGATTGCTCAACTGGCAACCGGGCAGCAGAATCTTTTCAGTCCGCCGAGTACGCTGGTGCCCGGTGTGATCGTGGATTCGATCTCGTTCAACGATGCGACGATGCGCGAGGTGGCGAATAGCGTTTCTGCGCAATCTGGCAGCCTGTTCTATGTCGATCCCTATTATTATTTCTGGTACGTGCCGCCCAGCTTCGTCGGCACAGTCGTTGAATTGTCAGATACGCCAGATAATGTGAACAGTTTTCCCTATGATGCGTTCTCGATTGAATATGACAGCACCAATCCGGTGAATTATTGTCGAGTGAAAGGCACCAAACAGAAAGCAGCAGCGATTACCGATACGTTCAGCGGGAATGGCTCAACGACCGTTTTCAATCTCTCGGAGCCGCCGGACAATGTGCATAGCGTGACGGTCGGCGGATCAAGCGTGAGGACAGGCGTGGATGGCGTGGATAATGCGAAATTTGGCCCGTCCAGTACGTTTCGCGCGTTGATTAACAAACAAAAACAAACGATCCAGTTTGCAACCGCGCCGGCCTCAGGCACCAACAATGTAGTGGTGTCCTACACCTATGAAGACCAGGTAATCAGCGATGTGATTGCTGCCGATGCGATTGCTGAAAGCCAGGCCCAATTTTGGGGCCTGGTCTCCGATAGCAATATTACCAGTACGACAGCAGCGAAGCATCGGGGTCTGACCGAGTTGCAAGATTATGCGGAACCGCGAGTGATTTTGACGCTCTCATCGCTTGGAATCTATTTGCCGGTGGGCTCACTCATTCTGTTTACCTGCCAGAGTGAAGGGTTGTCCAGAGCGCCATTTGTTGTGCAGACCGTCAATGCCGATCTGCAAGGCGGCGGAGTGTATCACTGGAATTATACCGCAGGCGTCTACAATCCAACGATTCTTGATCATATCCGAAACGTTCACAAAGCGGTCAAAAAAACACCGACGACGGCCAATGTGGCGGTGGTGGCCAGCATTGACGCGGCGCTTTTTGATGAGCTGCATGTGAATGATCAGGTAGCGGTGAATGCTCATGGCGCGCCATCAGCCGGTCCCTATACTTATGGCAGTGCGATCTATGGCTTTGCAGTGTACAGCTAGAGAGGAAGATGGAAGATGTACCGAGTGTCACGCCTGGACGCTCTTCGAGCGAGCGTTGCGCGGCTGATTGCCCCCCCTGCCTTGCTTCATGATCGGCTGCATATTTGCGGGCTGATTCGCGTGCGGGAAGTGCCATTTGCGACCGAGGACGAATGGCGCATGTGGTGGCTCTGCGAGCGCGATAGTCGAGGCCGAATCATCAGGCCGGCGCGTATGTCCGATCGGGAAAAAGCGCGGTATACAGTGGCAGAAAGCCCGAATATTCTGGTGAGCGGGGGGATCACGCAGGTCCTCAATTATGTCGGCTCGCAATCGGGCAACAGTATTGGCTTTGCGCAATATTTTGCGGTAGGCAATATTGGAATCACACAGGTTACGTCTGCTGATACCAGCGTGGCCGGGGAATACTTCCGTGCAGTTCCCTCGACTGCCAGCGTGAGCGGCACGCAGCAGGATATCTCTGTCTTTGCTGGCACGACGCAGGCGAATGGCTCTATTACCAATGCGGGTCTGTTTGGCAATGGAGCAACCTCAACGCTCGGGAGCGGCACGCTGATGACGCATAGTTTGTTTCAGTACACCAAAACAAACAGCAATGCCGTGACCTTTGATTATTTGCTTTCTTACGTGTAGAGGGAGGATTTTATGAGTTTACCAGCCGTGAACGGCAATACCATCTTTGCTTCAGACCTTTATGGTCTCTGTCAGCCATCGGGTGGCAGTGAGGCCGGATCATTTGAGCTGGCTGGATGGGCATCGGCTTCAGGAGATATACTCTCTTGCTACTTGCCAAGTCGCAGCAGGGTATCAGTTCCGGTCAGCCTGACCATTTCGACCAGTTATTTTGATAATCCGGTGAATATCAATACGCCGCTCAATGTCAGTCATCTGGATGCCAATGGGGCACAAATCTGGCAGACAGCGATAGGAGCTACAACGAGCGCACATGTAGGAAGTACCATTACCTGGCAATATTAATGAAAGGAATAGAGATGATTCACGCAATCGATGCGAATGGCACTATTCAGTGGGAATGTCGGCATGTTGTGCATGACCGAGCTTGCGGAACCAGACATACGCATCATATTGCTCATGAAGCAATTCAATGGTGCGGACTACCCGAGCAATCCGCTGAGCGGCAGACGGTGCGCTTACCTCCCTGTGAGAAATGCGGCGCACAGACCTATCTTAAGGTGCATTTCACTGAAGAAGAATTGCAAGCTCCGAATATGTTTGTGTCCTGGACTTCGGAACATGCGCAAGCACTGATTGATCTCCAGATGGCTTATGAAGCTGAGCCCGAGGAGACAGCACATAAGGCAGCGCTGGCTTTACAAATCAGAGAATTAGAAGCTCTGAGAGATGCTGGTGGCTTGCATACCAGGAGCCATGCGATCGCGCAGAATCATATGGAACTAGCCCGGCAGTTGAAAGCGTCTGGCAAGCATCCTCATGGATAAAAGGAGAATCTATGCCAAATCAGCAGCAGATGACGCTTACCGAGCAGGTGCGATTGCATGGCGAATTGCTGGCACGATTAGCGACGCTGGTAGAGGAAGATCGGAAAGATTTAGAAGAATTGAAGAAGTCAACGGAACTGCTGGCAAAAGTGGTCGCGGAACGCGAGACCAAAGAATCTTTGCATGCAGATATTCGCGCAAGAATTCTGACGATCGGCGTACCGCTTGTGACATCTGCTGGCGGCGTGTTGCTTGGACATTTTTTGCGGTGATGAACAGATGAATTATGCTCGGAGGGATGAAACCTCCGAGCATATTGCGAGGAATGGTGACAGAACAAAGCCGGTTCTCTTTTATTGCGCTGCGTTATTTTCATTCGCATTATTTTCGTTCGCTTTTTCTTCAAGCCATGCTCGATGTTCTTCCAGATAGGCGAGTATTGAGAGGGCTTGCCTTGCTCCGTACCAGTGTGAGTCGATATAGATACCATAGCGTTTGTCGCTATTTTGCGCTAGGACAATATCGCTTGGATCATCAGGATAGTCAGGATCAAGTAGAGCAGGGGGAGCAAGTTCTTTATCATAGCCGCGTCCAATCTGGCTCACATCAAGCAGCGGAATAAACCAGGTATTTCCTTGCTTGAATGCATGTTTAAAATCTCCACGCGCCGCTTTAACGCGATAGGTGCTTTCGCCCCCTCCAAGCAGTTCACTCAGTTGCTTGGGGGTATAGAAACCTTCCATTTATGCCTCCTCCTCTATGATTTCATAAGTGCCTGCATATGCTTCAATGACGGCATTTTTACGCATTTTAACAGTCATTATGTACTCGACTGTCCAGTAGGCAGCATGCTCATCTCCTTGGATAAAGCCGCCTTCGGCCTCCAGGACATCATAGTCAGATGAGCATTCGTAGAAATTTCCATGCTGAACATTCAGCAAATCTGTTGTGTCAATGATGATGGCTTTGCCACATTTGTAACTTCCACTGCGTGTTTGATGCTGCGCAAAGCGCACACGCATTTTGACTGTTTTCCATTCAACCTGGCTCTCTTCACCCTCGATCTGGTAGAACGGACGTACTGCTTGCCTGGCAGCTTCTAGCTGGTCAGCGGGCACCGCCCAGAATTTCAGGTCTCCCTGATTATGCCATTTCGCACCGGGAATGACTTTAATTTTTTCAATCATCTGAGGATGATAGGGAGCTTTGATAATCGCGTGGGAACCTGTTTTGTTTCGATAGACTTTCGCTTTTGTCTCTATCAACATGATCTTTCTCCTTTTTAACGGTAACGTTATCGATATACGAAAGATAACATAACGATAACGCTATTGTCAAGTCTTTTTGCTTCGAGTTTTTTCATAAAACGGAAAGAAGTAGAACAAGCACTGAAAATCTTGTATACTAGAATGCAGTTGTGGTTACATGGAGAGGAAGAATCATGGATATTGTTATCAATCGTCTCCCCAGATACGTCAATCAATTTGCGCCCACGTCCGAAGCGCCCCATCCCTCGTTGTTTCGCTGCGGGACAGCCGCCGGCGCAATGTGCGTGGATTTTGCCTATCCGAACAAATACGATCCGTATCTGATCGAGCATGATGCGTATCAACAATTCGTTGGGCCGGATACGCCACAGGATCAGAACGGCGTGACCAACGAGATCATGCAGCGATTTTTCGCGGACTATCATGTGGGAATCGTGGATATGCAGGACCTGGTGAATACTGGTCTTCAGCAGGGCGACTACGAGCCGTTGTTGCAGGAGATCGAGGCGCAAAATCGTCAGGGCATTATTCAGTTCATGTCAGTGGCCGATGAATCGCTTTTGATCAATGATGCCACTGGAACAAGCCTGCATCCAGGGCTGCATTATGGGCATTGCATTGTCCGGCTCGGATTTAGCGATGATGCCGGCTATGGACTCTATTATGATCCCGCCGCGCCGCAAGCCTGCACCGATCCGAAGACCGGGAAGAATGTGCCGGTGCATATTTCCTGGTCAGAGAGTATCGTCAAGGCCAAACCGAATTTCTGCCTGGCAATCATGCCGCCGGGGGTGCCCGCCCCCCCTGCGGGGTTCAGGTTCCAGAGCGGTAAATGGCCCGCGCCCAAACCCACGCTGGATATTGAGAAGATTCTGAGTACCGTTGGAGCCATGCAGCAGGCTATTGCGGCAATGGGGAGCGCGGCAAACAATCTGGCAAATGATCTGAAGACCTTGCAGGGGGAAGTCTAGCGATATGTACACGAAGAATGAGCGCCGGGCTATCTGTACTGCTTATCGACTGCGTACAATGACAGGAGAAGAACAATTCAGAGCATTTGATCGCCTGGAACAATTGGCAGGTATGGAAGCAGCTTTTGATGTGTGGCTGTCAACAAAGCCTGATCCGGTACTGGTTGAAACGATCATACAACGTTATTTGTTTGATTGGCTCAAAGCTTCGCCTATCAGAACGTTGTTTTCTCGTAAAAATATGTATCAATTTCCCAAAGTAACCGCGTTGCAGGGGGAAGTATGAACTGGTGGCTCTTCTCACGATTCTGGCGGACGTTGGCCTTATCTGTTTAATCATTGTTGTTATCACCGCCTGTTTGGGCGCAATTCCAAAGGTGTGGCAAAATAGCACAAAGGAGAAGTAATATGCAGCAATCATCCAATAAACCTGCTCCGACTGCGGCCCAGCAGGCCATTATCCATGTCGCGCAATCAGCGGCGCTTTCCGGTCTGGTCTCGCTGCTGGTCGGAATCGTGCAATACTTGAGCGCCGGAAGTATTGATCTCAAAACGCTGCTCACAGTGCTGGGCAGTGGATTTCTCACGGCGCTCACCATGATTTATAAATCGATCAGCAGCAATCCCAATCTGGCGCAGGCGGCGCTGGATACAGCCAATGAGGCGCATGCAAAGATTGATCAGCTTGCGCCCTGGCTGGCGAAACCACCGAAGTCAGTCCCAACGCCAATCACATTCCCTTCTGCTCAGTCAATACAACATCAGCCTACAGCGGTTCTGCCCGCGTATCCCCCTGCTCAGCAGTCGGTGCGCACATCAACACTTCCACCGGCTGATTCGAATGCTTCTTATGCAGGTCAGTCACCGTTCGCAAACGGTCTGAGTTATGCTGATTTGAATCGTCAGTACAATCAGCCAGTTCAAGCACAACAACAGGGCCAGCAGGTGCGCGGGGGCTAGTTTGAAGAGAGTACACGCGGTCACCGCTTGCGCCTGATTGTCTTTCTCCGATCAGGCAGAGCACAGGGGCCATTTGTTTTCTTGTATGAATTCTGGTAGAATCATGTATGTCAGGTGTTGATAGTTTAATGATGCGCATGAAAAAACATCCTTGAAAAAGGAAGATCCCGGTAAGCGTCCAACGGGGATCACGCTGACAGGCCCTGTTCGTCTAGAGGCTTAGGATACCGCGCTGGTCAACCTCCATCACATTCTGTCGGAATGCGCCGGGGCAAGACTCGCGGAAATCACACGTTCGACTCGTGTACAGGGTTTATCCCGTATGGCTGTTACTGTCTGGTTGTTGCAACGATCAGGCAGGAAGGGCAAGTATGCCAGCTCGACGGAAACGTCCAGAGGCCCGTTATTTGAGGGCGAGCGCCTTTGCCAGTGTGGCGGAAACTGGCTGCGAAATGACCAGAAGAGCACTGATTTTTGTTTGCCTCAGTGCTCTTCTGATTTTATTGAGAAAGTATGGCTCAATTTATTGAGTACTCTCTTGCTCGGACTCGGTAATCTCCCAGGCTTCGCTGAATTCTCGATCGGCGAACATTTCAGCAAGACCGCTGATCTGTTTGAGACGGAGAACTTCATCAGGGTCCATGCCCAGTTCGCGCGCAATTTTTGCATCGGTCCAGTTGCGCCGGGCCAGCTCTTGTACAATTTCACTCATGGCTTGAATCTGATGCTTGCCACGTGCGCGATTATGGCGAATGGTTGAAGCGATGCGATCAGAACGATCTTCGCGATTCTCGCCGATAAATTCCAGTTTGAGAACCGCAAATGGTCCCTCCAGCGGTTCGGGCGCACCTTCAAAAACGACATTTGGCTCGTCTTCGATGGGAAAATAGTTCCGCACGATTGCGCGTATCTGTTCTTCATATTGCGCGGGAACTGACCATACTCTGAGCGGGGGACCGCTATATTTACGTCCGGGAATGCGTTTGATCTCCGCAACAAGCAGAGGATGATAGGGTGCGCGAATGATGAGAATATCGCCAATTCTGGTAAGAGAAACCACCATATCATTCCTCTTTCACGAAAACGTTGCGCTCGCCAAAGAGTGTCTGAAACAATTGAATAGCGGCTTCTTTATCTCCTGGCTCTGCGCGCTCTACCAGATCCACTGCATGCTCCAGTATATGCCATGCCTCGGAATCGAAATCAATTCCATGCGCATTCCAGATTACGGTGCCATCCATATTCTGGATATACGCCATGCGCTGATGGGTATCATCGTATCCCTTCAGCGTATAATACTGCTCTTTTTCGGCAAGACGTGCCAGAAAAGCGCGCATAAGCCGGCGTACCATTTCTTCTCGACTCGCTCCTGCTTCTCTGGCGGCCTGATCGAAAGCATTCAGATCAATGTCATCCGCTTCAGAAATGCGGATGGCAAAGCTTGTCTTTTCCATGCGAAAAATCCTCCAACAAAAAGTAGTATTTAGAAATCTTCTGTTTGAAATTCTGTGCGCGCTTGCTCTTTGTCAGAAGATCTATCGCGTATCAAGCATAACCGGCCTTTTAATGGACAGGCTCGCAATCCGAGAGGAAGCGTGGTATCAAGCACTTCCGCCTGAGGATCAAGGCGATAGATGCGATGAATATCAAATCGGATTCGTCCCTGTGCGCCGGTACGACCTTTGCCAATTATTTCAATCTCCGTTCCTATCGGAAGTTCATAGACGGTCGTTACCCATCGACCACCTTGAACTGGATGCCATTCGGTACTGACCTGACGGTCCTTGATTTCATATAAGTACTGGCCATCATACGGTCCGCCATGATATTTTACTTGCAGAGACGCTGAACTGGTCATATGACTCTCTGAGCCAGTTTCAATGAGAAGTTTCATTTCTTCCTTCCTTTCCAGACGTGTTCTCTATACTAGCATGATATCAGAGTGATGTCAAGAGCATATTTTTTTCCTGGTACGCACGTGAGGTATGATTCGCTTCGCTTTCATGGTATCCATCTTCTTTCTGGCTCGCTCGTATAAAGTGGCACACACCTACCTTCTGGCTCGCATTCCGCGTCTGGCACGCTCTCTTGTTCTGGCTCACTC
>Ga0209581_1001391_pt1 | contig 28654 bp, 27 predicted proteins | sample Coa_R2_FD_187160 | JGI IMG/M metagenome (GOLD analysis project Ga0209581, IMG submission 187160) | Surface soil microbial communities from Centralia Pennsylvania, which are recovering from an underground coalmine fire - Coalmine... | ecosystem: Environmental > Terrestrial > Soil > Unclassified ...
CCAGGGCCTTTGGACTCCCTGCTCCCCGCCGGCTTTAGCCCACCGGGAATCTCCTGCCGCCCTGGACTGAGTTATACCATCAATTGCCACGCCGGTCGCCCGCCATAGGTCTCTCCCCCACCTACGACTCTTGCCCGATGCCGGAGGGGTATCGGGAACCGTAGCCTGAAGATAGGCGCCTTGTACCGACCACAGCAATGCAGATGAACTCTGAGAGAAGGAGAACGACCCCATGATCGACATTCTACGCAACATGACCCGGCGCAAGATGCGCACCAGCCTGACGGTCCTCGGCATCGTCATCGGCGTCTTTGCCCTCACCGTGATGGGCGCCATGGCCGAGAAAATGAACCTGCTCGTGGCCGGCGGCCTCGACTACTACTCCGGACATGTCAGCGTGGTGGAAGCCGGCGGGGGCATGGGTAACATGCCCATCTCCACCGACCGCATCCCGCAGATCGCCCGCATCCCCGGCGTCGCCGCCGTGGTCCCCGTGGTCGATGTGCCGCTCAAGACCGACGGCAGCGGCATGGGCCTGGGCGTGCCCGACTTCATCGAGGGTGCGGCTGCGAGCCAGAACAGGTACGAGAAGTTCACGTTTGCTGCCGCCCAAGGCACCATACCGCCTCTCGACGAGCGCGGCGTCATCGCCGTCGGCTCCTCCTTGGCCCGCGAATACAAGCTGCACGTCGGCGCCGCCTTCAAGATCCGGGGGCGCGCCTTCACCGTGAAGGCCATCATGCAGACGACCATGACCGCGCCCGACTCGATGGTGCGCATGAGCCTGCGAGACGCGCAGGAGATCTACGTACACGATCAGCCGCAGATGCTGCGCGCCATCCTCAAACCGGGCCGGGTGGCTACGGTGTTCAATGTCTATCCCAGGGCCGGCATCAGCGGCGACATCCTGGCCGCTCGCATCAAGAAGGCCGGCATCAGCGACATCAAGGTTACCTCGCCAAGCGAGGCCAAGAAGCAGTTCGAGCAGTTCAGCGTCACCTTCAACCTCATCGTGATGGGCTCGGCGCTCATCGCCCTGATCGTCGGTGCGCTCAGCGTGCTCAACACCATGGCCATGAGCGTGGCCGAACGGGTCAAGGAGATCGGGCTCAAGAAGGCCATCGGCGCCCGCACGAGCCAGGTGCTGCGCGAGTTCCTCTTCGAAGCGGCCGCCATCGGCTTGGTCGGCGGACTGGCGGGCCTGGGCCTGGGGACGCTGCTGGTCGGCGGCATCAACGGCGCCACCGTGCAAAGCGGCACGCAGATCTTCGAGGTGACGGGACGGCTGGCCATCGGCACGCTGATCTTCGCCACGGTGCTGGGTGCCGTCGCGGGCTTCTTCCCAGCTTTGAACGCCGCCCGACTGAACCCGGTCGACGCACTGCGCACGGAGTAAGACCGTGGCCTGCGCTTGCAGGCCCAACTGAGCAGATAGATATAGCCTGCATTATTCACGAGGACCGCGGGGCACCGTTCCTGGGACCGCCGGCATCCTTGCCGGCAGGGATGCCGGCGGCGTCGGCCCGCAGGCCGCCGCCAGGCAGGGTCGTCCCGCCCTATCACACGCCCATGAATAATCCAGGATAGAGGAGATACGACAATGGCTATCGTCGAAATACGCGACCTGCACAAGACCTACCACGTGGGCGGCGAGGATGTCCACGCCCTGGCCGGGGTGAGCCTCGCCGTCCAGCCCGGCGAGTTCATGAGCATCATGGGCCGCTCCGGCTCCGGTAAGAGCACCCTGCTCAACATGATCGGCTGCCTGGACAAGCCCAGCAGCGGGACCGTCATCATCGACGGCGTGGACACCAGCCGCTTGCGCGGCAACAAGCTGGCGGCGCTGCGGGCGCAGAAGATTGGCTTCGTCTTCCAGCTCCACAACCTGGTGCCCACCCTGACGGCGCTGGAGAACGTGATGTTGCCCCTGCACTACGCCGGCAGTCGCGACAGGAAGGAGCGCGCCAGGCGCGCCCTGGAGCGGGTCGGCCTGGCGGACCGCCTGGGCCACCGCGCGACGCAGCTCTCCGGCGGCCAGCGGCAGCGTGTGGCCATCGCCCGGGCGCTGGCCACCGAGCCGGCCATCGTGCTGGCGGATGAGCCGACGGGCGCGCTGGACAGCAAGCTCTCGACGCAGGTGATCGCGTTGATGCGGGAGCTGAACCGTGAGACGGGACAGACCTTCGTGCTGGTGACGCACGATCCGGTCGTCGCGGAACAGACCGAGCGCACCGTCGTGCTGAGCGATGGGCGCGTGTGGGACGAGCAACGGCGCGGCGACCGCAGCGCGGTGGGGACGGCCGCAGCCACCGCGCGCTAGTGACCGTCCTCTCGCCGGGGGCCGGTGCCTGGAAGGGCTGCCGGTCCACGGCGCAGTGCTTCTCGCCGTGGTAGCCGTCGGCCGCTGCCGAGAAAGCCCCTTTTCCCGATCACGGCTGGTTTGACCGGCCGGCGCAGCAGCCAGCCAGGCGATCCTCTCAGTGGTCGCCATCATTATTCGACCGCCAGTGGCGGCCCCAGCAGCTCCATGCCGTGGGCGCGCCACAGCTCCGGGTCCTGCGGCGGCATGGCATTGGCCTTCGTCACCTCCCGGAAGAAAGCCTCCATCTTCCCGGCCGGGGCAAACACTACCAGGATGCGGCCGCCGCCCTCGGCCACCGCGGCCCAGACATGCGGCACCTGGCGTGGCGCGAGCAGGGAGTCGCCGGGGGCGAGCCTGCAGCGCGCGTCCCCGACCTCGAACAGGAACTCGCCCTCCAGCACGTAGAACCACTCGTCCTGGTCGTAGTGCAGGTGGCGCGCCGGGCCGCCCTTCGCGCGGAAGGTGTTCTCGAGGACGAAGAGGCTGCCATCCGCCGTTGAGACCTTGAAGGCAACGGAGCTAATGCCGAGTCCTCGCTGTTCGCCGTGGCGGTCCGCGCCCGCGGCCACGCGCAGGGCACCTGCACCGCTCTCCGGAGTGGGCGTCGAATCATTCATTGCAGTACCTCTGATCCTGCACTAGGAACCGCTCGCCGATCACGGCCGGATGTTTTGGTTGAGCCGGAAGACGTTATCCGGGTCGTATTTGCGTTTCAGCGCGGTGAGCCGGGCGTATCTTGCGGCGCCGTAGGCGGCCTCGACGCGGTCGCCCGGATCGCCGGTCAGGTAGTTGACGTACACGCCGCCGTGCAGGTGCGGCGCCAGCGCTTGGTGCGCCCGGCGCGCCCAGGCGATGCTGGTGTCGTCGTCGGAACGGTCCTGCCAGGCCGCCACGATCAGGGCGTTGAAGCCGGCGCTGCGCCCGACAAACGCCGTATCGTCCTCCGGCACCCGGGCGATGGCGCCGCCCAGGTGCTCGAGAACCATATTGGAGTGCGGCAACGGCGCGCCGGCCAGGTGCTCGATCAGCGCGTCGATGGCCTCGTCGTGCAACTCGCGCAGGAAGCCCGATTTCCAGTAGTTGCGCTCCCCGGGCGGCGAGCCGGCGTCGTACATGCTTTGCAGGACGGTGTAGGGCACCGGTCCGACGGTGTCGGCGAGCGGTTGCCCCAGGCTCCTGAGCGGAGCGACCACGCGCTCGGCCCGTTCGGCCGGCCCGCTGTAGCAGGCGAGGATCGCCGCCACCTGGGGGCCGTCGGGCAGGGTCAGCAGGGCGGCGTAGGCGGTCAATTCATCGGGCGCCGCGGCGATGGCCTCGCGATAGCGCCGCAAGACATCGCGCGCCTGCGCGATGGGGTAGGCTATCAACCCGGCCAGCACCGTCGTCACCGGATGCAGGCGATAGCGGAAGGAGGTGACGATGCCGAAGTTGCCGCCACCGCCGTGCAGACCCCAGAAGAGGTCGGCGTTCTCATCGGCGCTGGCCGTCACCAGGCGGCCGTCGGCGGTCACCACGTCGGCCGACACCAGATTGTCGCAGGCCAGGCCGAAGCGCCGGCCGAGCCAGCCGATGCCGCCGCCGAGCGTCAGTCCGGCGATGCCGGTGGTGGTGATCAGGCCGCCCGTGGTGGCCAGGCCGAAGGCCTGCGTCTCGTGGTCGAACTCGCCCCAGGTCAGGCCGCCCTGCGCCTCGGCGCTGCGCCCATGCGGGTCCACGCGCAGGCCCTTCATCGATGAGAGGTCGATCGCCAGGCCACCGTCGCAGACGGCATTGCCCGCTACGTTGTGCCCGCCGCCGCGCACGGCGATAATCAGGTCATGCCGCCGGGCAAACTCCAGGGCTCGCAGCACGTCCGCGACGCCGGCGCAGCGGACGATCAGCGCCGGCGTCCGGTCGATCATCCCGTTCCAGACGCGCCGCGTGGCTTCATAGCCGTCCTCGCGTGGGCGTAGCACCCTGCCGCGCACCTGTCCCGCCAGGGTGGATATGGCGCCGGGGTCGACGTCGGGCACGGTCGTCTCTGTCGCTCGGTCTAGCATCGCCGCTCTCTCCTTATGTACTCGGGTCCATCAGGTAGTGTGACTGCTCCCATGGCTACAGCACATGGGTTTCTAGGCCGAGGCCAGAGAGTGCAGCCCCACTCTCAAAATGTTGAGCGCGGCATTGTGGTCCCGGTCGAGGACCAGGCCGCAACAGGAGCAGCGATGCACCCGTTCAGACAACTCTTTACGCTGGCGATGCCCGCAGCATGAGCAATCTTGCGAGGTGTAGGCGGGGTTCACCGCGATGACCCGACGACCGGCACTCTCAGCCTTGTACGTCATCAGCGCAATGTACTGCCGCCACGCCGCATCGTGGATGGATTTAGCGAGGCAATGGGTGTGCACCATCTGCTTGATGGACAGGTCTTCAACGCAGATGGTGCCGTAGGCGTTGACCGTCTGCCGCACCTGCCGGTGCGCAAAGTTGGCGCGGCGGTTAGCGATGCGTTCGTGAATATGCGCCACCACCTTGCGCCGCTTGTGCCGCTCTGGCGTCGCTGGCTGGCCCTTCTCCGGCTTTGGCTCTTTGCTCAAGCGCCGCTGCGCCTTCGCCAGTGCTTTCTCGTCGGCGCGGAAGAAGCGGGGATTGGCGATCTTGGTGCCATCGCTCAGGGTGACGAACGACTCCAACCCTACGTCGACGCCGACAGCACTATCTGTCGCCGGCAGAGGCTCTGACTCAACCTCGCACGCGAACGCGACGTACCATTTGCCCGTACTGGTGCGTCGGACGCAGCAGGTCTTGACCGCCCCTTCAAGTGGGCGATGGATGACAGCCTTGACGTGCCCGATCTTGGAGAGGAATATGCGCTCACCATCAAGCATAAAGCCCGACTGCGGGTAGCAGAACGAGTCGTAGCGCCCCCGCCCACGAAAGCGCGGATATCCCGGTTTCTCGCCGGTCTGGACGCGTCGGAAGAACGCTTTGAAGGCGAGGTCGAGGCGCACGGCCACGTTCTGCAAAACCTGGCTATGCACGCAGTCAAGCGTAGGGCGCTCCCTCTTGAGCGTCGGCAGCACGGCGTGCTGGGCATAGAGGGACACGGTTTCGCCGCGTTCCTCATAGGCGGTCTTGCGCTGCTCGAGCAGGTGGTTGTAAAGCCACCGGCACTCGTCCAGCGCAGCCTGCATGGCGCGCTTCTGGGCCGGCGTGGGCAGCAACCGATACTTGAATGCTTTACGCACGCCTCCATTCTAGCACAAACGGGGCTAAAGCCTCTGCGCTTTACGGGCTATATCCGTAACCCGACAGTACATGTGTCGGGGGCCCAGCAAGCTCTACCCCCGCTCTTCGATGCGGTGCCCCGACGCGGCGGACGGCGCCACATTCCACGTCGGCACGCTGCAAGTAGCGGGACGCGCCGAGGCGATCAGCCGCGCCGCCTGGGTAGCATTGACCGACCAGGGCGACCGGACCTATAATGTGGATAGCCTCGGCGTGTTTAAGTGGCTACCTTTGCTCGATATGGTGGCAGCCCTAGAGTTGCGCCGGGCGAAGGAGACCACCATGCCCCGTGGTTTCTCCGGGTTGGCGGCCGGCCTTGTCGTCCGTGGCGCGGACGCTCATAGGGTAGGAGAGGTCAAGGAAGTTCGCGGGGGCGAGCTTCTCATCGACCGCAGGCTGCAGCCCGACGTGCTCGTTCCCATCGACGCCGTGCAGGCGATCAGCGACCATGAGATCGTGCTGTCTTTGACCGCCTCCGAGGTCGACGATCTCTACTGGACGCATGCAGGTGAGGATATTGACTTCGACCTGCACGGCATCTACATATACGATTACGTGACACCCGGAACCTGATTTGCCGGCACGCCGGCCGCGCCGGCAATCTGACGAGACTCCGACGTGGCGTCTTGACGGGCATGACGGCAACCGGAATGAGGATCAGGAGGCGTCCGCGACAGGTAGCCGCACGCGAATGTGGGTACCCGAGCCGGGCGCTGTGTCAATCTCCAGCGCCCCTCCCAGCCGCGTCGCGCGGTCACGCATGGTGTGGAGCCCCAGGTGTCCGGGGAAGGAGCTGTCGCCGGCAAAGCCAAGCCCATCATCGGACACGTCGAGCGCCAACTCCTGCGCGCCCTGTGCCAGGCGAACCTGCACCGCGTGGGCCTGAGCGTGCTTGACGACGTTGTGCAGCGCTTCCTGCGCGATGCGATAGAGGGCTTCCTTCACCGCAAGCGGCGCGGCCGGCTCGTCGCCCAGATCGGTCGTGATCGCAATCCCATGGCGTGCCTGGACCGCCGCGGCCTGCTTGCCCAGCGCGGCGACGAGCCCCTCCGTCTCCAGCGCCTCCGGCAATAGCTCGAAGATTAGGGCGCGCATCTCGGCCAGGCCGGCTTCGGCCAGGGAGAGGACGTAGTCGAGCGGCTCCGCGACGCGTTCGGGCGAGCGGTCGAGCAAGGTGCGGGCGGTGCGTGCTCCCAGGGCTATGCCGTACAGCGCCTGCGAGACCGAATCGTGCAGCTCGCGCGCCAGGCGTTGCCGCTCCTCCAGCGTCGCGGCCTCCTGCGCCCGCTCGTATAAGCGCGCGTTTTCGATGGCGATGGCCGCCTGGCGCGCGATGGCCAGGGTCAGGTCGGCGTGATGCGCAGTGTAATACCGCGGCGCGTCGTGCTCCAGAAACAGGGAGCCGACCGTCTGGTCCTTAACCCTCATCGGTATGGCCATCCACGATTGCACGTACCTGAAGTCCCCGTCCAATGCGTCGCCGACCGTGGCGCGGTACAGGCCGGCCGCTTCCGTCGCGTCGCGGACATCGGCGATGATGACCGGGTCCGCCTGGCACATCAGCGGCCACAGGGGGCCGATGGTCGCCACCGGGATGCGTGTGCCCAGCGCCAGCGCGCCGGGACCCGGCCCGCGATAGCCGATAATGCGCACCTCGTCGCCGTCTTGCATGGCGATGCCGGCGCCCGTGTACTCCACGACGGCCTTGAGCTCATCCAGGATCACTCCGAGTAGCTCATGCAGGTCCAGCGTCGAGGCCACGTTGTGGGAGACATCGAGCAGCGCGCGGAGCTCGCGGGTCCGCTCCTCGACCCGCTGTTCCAGCAACTCCTGGGTTCGCGCGCGGTCCGTGATATCGCGCACCACGCCCAGCACATGCATCTCGCCCCTGTAGGTGAAGGCCGAGCCGTGCGCCTCGACGTTGAACGGGGTACCGTCCTTGCGCAGGCCCACCGACTGGATCTGAGCCGTTCGACCGTTCACGATAGCCTCAAGGCCCTCGGCCAGGGCGTGCCAGTGGTCGGGATGGGTGAGCGCGCTGCCGTGCAAGCCGATCAGCTCGTCGCGACTGTAGCCGTAGAGGGTGCAGTACGCGGGGTTGACCTCCACGAGGAATCCATCCAGGTTCGCGATGCAGACGCCGTCGCTGGTCGCGTCGAAGATGCTGCGATACTGCTCCTCCTTCTCGCGCAGTTGCTCCTCGGCGCGCACCTGCGCCGTGATATCGCGATCCACGCCGAGCAGGTGCCGCCGGCCCGCATAGGTGAAGGGGACGGCGTGCGCTTCGACGTGAAACAGCGTCCCGTCTTTGTGCAGGCTGAGGCCTCGGGCATGAATAGCTCCACCGGCGCGAACCGTCTCCAGATGAGCTTTATGGCTGGCGAGATAGTCCGGGTGGTTAAGGGTGGCGGCATTGCGCCCGATCAGCTCGTCATAGCTGTAGCCATACATGGCGCAGAACGCCGGGTTGGCCTCGATGATGGTGCCGTCGAAGTCGGCGATGACCAGGCCATCGGTCGTGGCCTCGAAGATACTGCGGTACTGCGCCTCTTTTTCCACAAGTTGCGCCTCGGCGTCCATGCGCGCGGTCACGTCGAGGCCCAGGATCACCACCAGCGTGACCCGGCCGCGCTCATCCAGCAGCGGATAGGCGGTGCTCTCGATCCAGCGATACGGGATGGGCCCGGCACCGGTCCGTTCATACTTGAAGACCGGCACCGCGACGTGCTCTCCTGCGAACGCGCGCCGGAGGTAGGGCATGACGCCCCGTTCGACGAGCTGCTGGTCCTGCAGCACGTTATAGCCGCCGATCTCGTCGAGGGTCACTCCCCACATCCGTTCCCATGCCGGGTTGACGTACAGGCACGTCCCATCCGGTGCATAGATACGGATGCCGGCCGGCGCCTGCTCGACGATCGTCCGAAAAAGTGTGTCGGGTAACAGGGTCGAGATGACCATAGTCGTACGATATACCGGTTTGGGGTGCCGTGGCAACCGACATCGTGACCGGATGGGTGCGCCTCGGAAAGGCTCTCCCGCAGTCCCGATGATTGAGACTGCACTCAGAACTAAGCCGCCGGAATGGCCTGTACTTGCTCCTCATAATGGTCGAGGCGGTCGCGTAGGTCGATGCCGCCATGAGCCGGACACCAGGCTTCTCCCGTTGCAGTGTGTGGAGCATGGCCAACAAGTCCGTCGCTACCGTGCGTACCTCCGGCCAGGCGAAGCGCAGTTCTCCTACTTCTATGACGTGCGCGGGGTTCGGGGCGTAGCGGTTCCGCCAGATCCGGGCGTCAACGCCGTGCGCCACGCCGATGTAGTAGTCGCCGCACCCGAAGACCCCGCAGATACAGGTGAACAGGGGGAGCGGTCCGTTGCCGGTGAGCGCCTCGAAGAAGACATCGATGTCGAGAACCTCGGCCAACTCTTGCCCGTTGACTACCGCCGAGGCATAGAGGCCAAGCGCTGGCGCACCGTAGCCCGTTTCCTCCACGGGGGCGATGGCGACGGCCAACTGATCCATCTAGCTCATCTCTCATTACGCCGCGCGGAGCAGGCGTTGCCGCAGCAGGTCGGCCTTGCCGCGCCCGTACATACTCCGCTTGGTCAACTTGAGCTTGTTGATAAAGCCCTCCGTCTGCCCGTTGCTGTGGGCCAGTGTCAGGCCAGCGTGCACGGCCTCATAGTCGTCGCGCAAGCCCAGCGCGAAACGGCGCACCTCGGCACTCTCTCCCCCTGCCGCCGTCTCGATCCAGTTGTCCAGCCGTTCGCCTTGGCGTTCGCGTACCATGCGCAGGAAGTCCTGCGTCAGGGCATCGACGGCGGCGATGGACGCATCAGCCTGGCGGAGGTGCTCCAAGTAGGCGACCTGCTCCGCTGTGCGCCGCTCAGGGCGTTGCACCATGAGGGAGGCCACCCGTCGCGCCGAGGGACCACGGATACTGGCGAAGGGCGACGCAGCCCGCGCGAGCGTGCGCGGTGGCGGCCCCTCGCGGCGCAACTGGGCGCAGAAACGCTCGACGTTGGAGACGGAGTGGGCGAAGCCCTGCGCTCGGATCTCTGCCCATAAGACGGTGGCCGTGTGACAGCCTTCGTCCCACCGGGCAAGAAGATACGGTTCCCAGGGATCGAGCACACGCCGTGACTGGTGGGCGGTCGGCCGGCGGCGCTGCGGCGGCCCATCGTTGAGATAGCGGTAAACCGTGCGCCGCGTGACGCCGACCATGCGAGCGATATCCATGATGGTCGCCCCTTTGCCCTGCAGGGCACACACCGCCTCGTACTGCGCGCGGCGCGGTGCGAGCCGCCGCTCGCTCTCTTCCTCCGCCCGCTGCAGTCCGCGTTGCGGTCGCGCGATCCGCGGCTTGCCCCGATACATCTCATCGACCGGCCCGCGTGCCTCGCCGGGTTCCCTGGCCGCGGCGACCAGAGCGGCAGCCGCGGCCTTCAGGCTCGCCCCCTTGTGCAGCAGGAACTTCTCCAGCGCGTCGGCGAGGTTGTCGACCAGATGCCAGCGATCCGCGACCTGCACTGCCTGGGGCGCGCCGCGCGCGATGCCGTCGGCGTACAGGCCGCCGCGATCGCGGGCTGCGACCTCAACGGAGGGGCGCGCCTCTAGCCACGCGGCGACGCTATCGGCCGAACGATCGGGCAACAGGTCAGCCGGCCGATGCCGCTCCAAGTCGCAGATAATGGTGCCGTAGCGCAGCCCCCGTTTATAGGCCCAGTCATCGATCCCGATGACCGTCGGCTGCCCCGGCTCGGGCACCGGCGCAGCGCGGATGAGCCGCAGAAGCGTGTCGGGGCTCGTGGGCATGCCAAGCGTGTGCGCCAGACGGGCCCCGCCCTCGCCGCCGGCAGCGAAGGCAATCTCCTCCAAGGCCCGACGCAAGCCATGGCTCCGCCGCGCACGGGGCGCCACCAACTCAGGCAAGCGTTCGGCGAAGAGGCGGCGCGGACACGCTGGGGCCACACAGTAGAACCGGCGTACCTGGATATCCAGCATGACGCTGCGGCCACCCAGCGGGAGATCCGCCACTCGACGCCGATAGCGGGAGTGCTTCCGTGTGGACCGCTGCTGACAGAGCGGGCAACGTGCGTAGGGCCGTTTGATCGCAACGGTGAACGTCACCGTGCCGGCATCGAGACTAACGGTTTCAAGGTGCAGAGAGCGTAAGTGTGGAAACAGTTTGTGGAAGAGCATCGAGACCTCGGCCCACCAAGGCGTTGGAAGAGGATGGGATGGTAAGCATGTGCTCTCAGTTTACGGTCTACCCAGCGTCATCGGGACTGCGGGAGAGCCCCCGTACCTGGACGACCTCCAGGCCGGCTATGTCAACCGCCCTGCGCTTCCACCACGTCAATATCCTGACCCCCGATGTTCGCCGCGCCATCCAGTTCTATGAGCAGGTGCTCGGATTGTGGGTCGCGCTCGCCTATCAGCCGGATTTCAGCGGCTTCAATCTCCTGATAGACCGCGCATTCGACGATCACGAGCATAACATTATGCTGGAGATCACCGGTCCGCCCGGCCTGGACGAGCGGGAGGCTGCCTACCTCGCGACGCACGGACCGTGCTACGACCACATCTGTTTCAGCACCGCCGACCCCGCGGCCACCTATCACCGCCTCGTCGATAACGGCGCGCCGCCCCTGTATGAACCGGTGGACTACTACGGCAACGTGTTGGCCTGGGTCGAAGACCCGCAGCGGGTACATGTGGAGCTGATGAAGCCGATCTCAACGGAATCGCTGGCCGGCGTGCTGCGCGGCGGGCCGCCGCTCTGCTTCACGACGCTGACATATGAGGGAGACGCATCATGACGACAACGCGGCGCATCGACGATGCCCTGTCCATTCGCGAGGGACATCTCTTCATCGAAGGGTGCGACACTGTGGATCTGGCCGAGCGCTTCGGCACACCGCTCTACGTCGTGTCAGAAGATCAGCTCCGCCGCAACATCCGCCGCTGGCAGGCCGCCTTCAGCGCGGCCTGGCCCGAGGGTCCCGTCAACCTCCTACCCTCCATCAAGGCCAATTCCTGCCTGGCTTTGCGCCAGATCGCCTCACAGGAGGGCGCCGGGTGCGACACCTTCGGCAAGGCCGAGCTCTACGCGGCGTTGCAGGGACGTGTGCCGCCCCAGAAGATCTCTGTGAACGGCACGGCGAAGGACCGTGAGTTGATCCATCAGGCCATCGACGCCGGCGCGCGCATCACGCTGGACAACCCGGCGGAACTGAGCGTAATTCAGGAGGAAGCCGCCCGGCTGGGCAAGACGGCACGCATCCGCTTTCGCCTGCGCCCGCACATCGCCGCCCTGTCGATGCCCAGCGACTTCGTCGAGGACGAGACGCCCATCAGCACGGTCCTGTTTGTCTACAAGCCGGGCATCCCCTTTCAGCAGGCCCTGGAGTTGGGTAAGCGTGCCCTGACCCTGCCGAACGTCGACCTGGTCGGTTTGCACCTGCACATCGGCAACCAGTCGCACCGGCTGGAGGTGTGGCCGGAGGTGGTGCGCACCTACGTGGCCATGGTCGCCGCCTGCAGGGATGCCTGGGGCGGTTGGCAACCGCGGGAGCTGGACCTTGGGGGCGGATTCCCGCCGCCGCGCAACCCGATGGGCGAACGGCTGCCGCGGGTGCGCGAGGCCCGCGCAGGCGTGCCACCGCCCGGTTGCGCGGAGTACGCCGAGGCCATCATGGCCACCTTGCGCGAGGAACTGGCCCGGAACGACCTCAGAGCGGATGGCCTCACGATTGAGATTGAGCCCGGGCGCGCCATATACAGCGATGCCGGTATCCACCTGACACGCGTGCTGGGACAGAAGGACGAAACGGAGCCGGTCGCGTACCGCTGGATAGAGACGGACACCTCCGAGATCTTCCTGATGGACATCAATGTCGAGCATTGCCGCTTCCCGCACGTGGTGGCGAGCAAAGCCGGCGCTCCGCCCGCGCAGCGCGCGGATCTTGTCGGCCTCAGTTGCGGCTTCGACCAACTGGTCGAGCAGGCGGAGTTGCCGGAGGTCGAACCCGGGGACATCATCGCCTTCCTCAACACGGGGGCCTATGAGGAAGCGCTGGCCTCCAATTTCAACGCCCTGCCCCGCCCGGCGACGCTCCTGGTCAACGGCACCGCGGCTGAGGTCATCCGCCGGGGCGAAACGATCCAGGACGTGTTCTCTCGCGATGTCATTCCGCCCCGGCTACTCGTGTAGGGGACAAACTTTCAACGACATCCCGCCAATGGCGCCTGCGGTGCCGCGCGGTGGGTGATTCGTTCGCGTAGTTCCCAGGGATGGGTACGCCGACACCGGCCGCCCGTGTTCAGCAACAGCGGCAAGCTATTGGCTCCATCATCCAGGTGAGGACGCCAGCCACCCACCATCGACGAAGATAGTCTGCCCCGTGAGATAGCTGGCGCGATCGCTGGCAAGGAATGAGACCACGCCGGCGACTTCCGCTGGCTCCGCGAGACGCCCCAGCGGGGTGGACGCGGTGCGGCTTGCCAGATCGACGATCCCTTGCTGGACGGCCCATTGCTGGAGTTCGGTATTAACATATCCAGGGCCAACCGCGTTCACGCGCACGCCGAATGGCGCCCATTCGAGCGCCAACACCCGCGTCAACGACACCACGCCCGCCTTGGCCGCGCAGTAGTTCGCGCGTCCGTGCATCCCGCGTTCCGCGGCTATCGACGCGATATTGATGATCGCGCCGGAGCGGCGCTCGACCATGTGCCGCCCGGCAGCCTGGCTGCAGAGAAAGACGCTCTTCAGATCCACCGCGACCACGCGATCCCACTGCTCCTCGGTCATCTCGAGCACCGGGGCGGGGGCGATGATGCCCGCATTGTTCACGAGGACGTCCAGCCCTCCGAAGCGCTCCAGCGTCGCCGCGATGAGCCTCTCGACCTCCTCCCGGCGTGACACATCTGTCTCGCATACAAGACTGTCCACCCCTACGACCTCGAGTCCGGTCGCCACAGCGCGCGCCCACTCTGGCTCGATATCGGCGAGGACGACGTTCATCCCGTCACCGGCCAGAGCCTGGGCGACGGCTTTGCCGATCCCACGCCCTGCTCCTGTGACAATCGCGGTCTTACGCTCCGGTCGGCTCATGCTCTCCCTCTTGTTCCAAAATGACTAGCCTACCATCAAGGACAGGGTCGCGCATGCCGCCCATGGCAAGGCACGACTCGCCGGCGGTGGTCCGCGTTCGCTCCCTACGTGGGTACGATCAGGTCGGGCGCCGCAGCGAGTAGCTGCCGGGTGTATGGGTGTGCGGGCCGACCAATAACGGTCGCAATCTCGCCGGTTTCCCGCACCTCGCCCCCTTCGAGCACCAGCACACGATCGGCGATGGAGTTGACGAGGGCGAGGTTGTGGGTGATGAACAGGAGCGTCAGGCCGCCCTGCTGCAACTCGCCGAGCAGCGCGACGATCGCCGCCTGGATCGAGACGTCGAGCGAGGACGTGATTTCGTCACATATCAATAGCGCCGGCCGCCCGGCCAGCGCGCGGGCGATGGCCACGCGCTGCTTCTCTCCGCCCGACAGCTCGCGCGGATAACGGTCGAGCGCGCTTCCCGGCAAGCGCACGCGCTCGAGCAGTCCCACGACCTGCCGGCGCTCGCCGCTGCGTTCGACCAGCCCGAAGAGCCGCAGCGGACGCGCGATGGCATCGCCGATGGTTTCTCGCGGATTCAGCGAGCGATCTGGGTTCTGGAACACGAGGCCGATGGCCTGGCGTTCGGAGCGCACACGCTCGGTCGCGAATGGCGCTAGAGGGGAGCCGTTGAGCGCAATCAGGCCGGCGTCTGGGCGGTGCAGCCCGACGATGCAGCGGCCCAGCGTGCTCTTCCCACTGCCACTCTCGCCAACCACGGCAAGGCATTCGCCCGGCGAGACGGACAGGCTGATGCCATGCAAGACCCTCCGCACCCGCTGCCCTCTGCCGTAGGACGCAACGAGATTCTCCACGGTCAGCAACGCGGCACGGTCCGGCACCGCGGCATCGCCCGCGCTGCCTACCGCCATCGGCCCGCGTATGGCTGCCTCCGACGCACGCCAGCAGCGTACCGTGTGACCAGAGTCCACCTCGGTGACGGGGGGGAATTCCTGCCGGCACCGCTCGACGGCCAGCGAGCAGCGCGGCGCGAAGAAGCACCCGGACGGCCGATGGCCGGGCGGGGGGGCCGTCCCGGCCATCCCGACCAGGTGCTGTCGCACCGAGAGCCGCGGGACCGACCCCAGCAGCGACGCCGTATAGGGATGCGCCGGGCGCCGGAAAACGCGCTCGCGTGAGCCTGTCTCGACCGTCCGCCCGGCATACATGACCGCGACGCGGTCGGCGATCACGTCAACGACGGCCAGATCATGGGTGACGTACACGAAGGCGGCTCCGCTCGCGGCGCTCAATTCGCGCAGCAGGTCGAGGATGCGCGCCTGCGTCGTCACGTCCAGTCCTGTCGTGGGCTCGTCGAGCACCACCACCAGCGGTTTGCAGACCAGGGCCATGGCAATGGCCACGCGCTGTTGCTGCCCGCCGCTCAACTCGAAGGGGTAGCGGCGCAGAAAATCGTCTTCGGTCGGTAGGCCGACGCGCCGGGCGAGGTCGCGCACGGTCGTGGCGGCGGAGGCGGCGGTTGCGCGGTGGACGCGCAAGACCTCGGCGATCTGGTCGCCGACCCGCTGCCGCGGGTTCAGGCTCGCCGCCGGGTCCTGCGGAACGTAGGAGATCTCGGAGCCCCGCAGCCGGCGCTGCGCCGGCTGCGGCAGTCTGAGGATGTCCCGCCCGTTAAGCCTCACCGTCCCGGCGGCTATCCTGGTCCCGGGGCGCGCGTGGCCGAGCAAAGCGAGGGCCGTGCTGGTCTTGCCGCACCCAGACTCGCCCACCAGGGCCACCACTTCCCCCATCCCCACCGTGAAATTGATCTCGGCCACCACATCGGCCCCCGACGTCGTCTCCACGCGTAGATTCTCCACCGCCAGCGCGGGCTGCCGGGTTGAGGGAGTCGGAGGGGCGATGGTCGGAGAGAGATCGGAGGGCGTGGCCATGTTCTCAGACCCCTCGACCGAGCTCGACCTCCTTTACTTGGACAACCGATAGTTTGCTAGTGTAGGCTATCGTTATCCGGCACGTCAAGCGGCCTGGGAGAGGTTCCACCAATCGTGGTTCTCCCACCGGTCAGTGCCGAGAATGGCGGCGGCCATTGCTCCGGGAATGGGCTAGAGCCTCTCATGGTGAGTCCTCAATGGCGGGACCCCTGGCCATCACCACAGATAGCATGGGCGGATCCCCCCTGGCACCTCGGCGGTCGGGTCGTGACGGCATGGTTTGAGGCGCCGCGCGACTTTGTCGAACGGATCATGAGCCCGGACCTGTGGCCGGGGGATACGCCCACGGTGCGTGCGCGCCTGCGCTTTTACGATATTTCCTTTGAGGCGCCGGCCGACTCCGCCGGATCTCCCGTCGTGGGACGATTCCGCGAGGCGGTCGTGGCCTTTCGCGCGCGAGCAGGTGGCGTTGAGGGAGAAGTCTCGCTCTTCATGTGGACCGACTCCGACGCGTATATGCTGTGGGGGCGCGAGGTTTTCGGCTGGCCCCTGGTTCGCGGACGCATCGACCTGAGCGGGTCTCTATGGGACAGCCGGACCCTGGCGTCGGGTGCGGCCGGCACCGCGATGCTGTCGGCCCCAGGTGGACAGGCGACCCTCGTCGTCGACGAACTCGGGCGCGAACAGGCGCCGGTCCCCGGCGCCGCCTGCTGGATCACCCCGCGCCGGGTGCTGCATCGGGCGGGTCTGGATCCTGAAACAAGAGAGGTGCTTCTGGTACGTCCTGTGGTGCGCGAGGCGGGTGTACGCTACGCGGCCACGGGTCGCGCCTCGCTCAACTTCGACCGGTCTCATCCGCTCCACGGTCTGCGCATCGACGACGCCGCGTACGAGGTGGTGGACGGATTCCATCTCCTCGTCGGCGCGGACGTCGACCTGGCTTGATGGCGGTAGCCCGATGGATTACTCTGATCGGGTGATTATGGGAAACGAGCCTGAGCGGTGCAGCGAAAGGAATGGGCGATGATGCTGATGAGATTAGAGGTGGGCAGCGCGCTGACAACGGACGGCTTGCGGTTCTCCGAGAAGTTCGGCCGTTGCATCCGGCAGGACCCTCCCGCGCAGCTCGGCGTCCCCACCATGGATCTTGCCCTTCTCGCCCTGCGGCGCGGCGCCCAGGATGACGCCCTGGCGCTTAACCGGTATATGGTCGACGAATTCAAGATCGTGTATGACACCATCCTGAACCGTTGGCTGCATCAGATCTTCGAGTATACGCTTCCTCGCCTGGGGGCCGAGAAACTGGAGACGGCGCTGCGCGTGCCGCGCACGCATGCCTGGAACGCGTTCTTCGAGGTCGGCAAGGGCTTCAACAACGAGGCGGCCAGCGCTATCGAAGCCGCCGAGGTCGAGCGGGCTGCGCTGCTGCTGGACCATACGCGCCGCATCTTCAAGACCATCAACGACGAGATGGTGTTCTTCATCCAGGACATCCTCACCGCGCTCGACGAGGCCTACGGCGAAGACGAGCCGATCAGGGCGCAGCGCGGCCCTTACGAGACGATCTGGCGCGATCGCTACCGCAACTGGGAGGAGTACACGCCCGAGGAGCAGCTCCAGCTCACCTGCGAGGGCATGCGCGCGCACTACGGCGGCCCCACGCGCCACGGCGAGTTCGAGGTGATCGACGACGGCGACCGTTATCGCCTGGTCTTCAACCCGTGCGGCACGGGAGGAATCCTCCGCCACGGCGATCCTGAGACGGGCGCGCCGCCCTGGTCGACCACGGGCGTTAATCGCACGCCCAGGCCATACACGTGGGGCAAGACCGGCGTCCCCTGGTACTGCACGCACTGCAGCCTCTACCTGGAGCATTGGGCGGCCGAGGACTACGGCTGGCCCATCCGCCCCGTCCTCTACAATGCGACCCAGGACGGACCGTCAACCTCGTGGCTGATCTATAAGGGCCGTGGCAGCGTCCATGCCGAGGACTACGAGCGCATCGGACTCACACCGCCTCCCGGAGCACCGCGAGAGAGCATGCGGTGAACTCACGGTAGTGGAAGTGCGGCGATGCTGACATACACAGACCTGCCCTTGCTGCCCACGCAGGTGATCGGCAGTCACGGCGTCCCGAGCTGGCTGTGGGTGGTGCGCGATGCCGTCGCCGAGGGCAAGCTGGGAGCTGATGATATCGGGGAAGCCTTGCGCGACGCCGTCGACACGGCACTGCGGGATATGACCGAGGCCGGCATCGATATCGTCTCGGATGGCGAGATGTATCGTGCCGACTTCACCTGGAACTTCCACGACCGCATCGCGGGGCTGGAGAAGCTCCCCCTGGAGCGCAGGCTCGGCTATCCCGGCCCCGACCAGATCGATGCCTTCCGCTGCGTCGCGCCCCTGGAGGTGCCGGACGGCTATGGGCTTGTGCCGGAAGTCACGTACCTCCAGACCCGCACGACCAAGCCGTTTATCACACCGTTGCAGGGGCCGGTCACCCAGGCCTTTCGCATCGGCCCGGGCGCCGTCTATCCCGACAAGGGTGCCGTGGCCTGGGCGCTCGTCCCGTTCATCAATCGCGAGTTGAAGGCGGCCGTCGCGGCCGGGGCGCGCCACATCCAGGTCGACGAACCGGCCTTCTGGATCATGCCCGGCGGTCTGGGGGAGATGGTCGAGGTCTTCAATGCCTGCGTCGCCGGTGTGCAGGCGACGATCGGCGTGCATTTCTGCTTCGGCAACTTCCGCGGCCGGCCGGCCGTCTCTCACCGTAGCTACCGCGAGTTCGCGCCCCACTTCCGCGACCTGGCCGCCGATGTGATCCACCTCGAGTTCGCCAACCGCTGCATGTGGGAAAGTGAGCTCTGGGCACAGTACGGCGGCGACAAGATCCTCTGCGGCGGAGTCATCGACGTGAAAGGGCGCTCGGTCGAGAGCCCGGAGATCGTGGCCGAGCGCGTGCGCACCCTGCTCGCCTCGTGCCGGCCGGAGAAGCTATGGCTGGCACCCGACTGTGGCTTCAGCCAGACCGCGCGTTGGTTGGCGGTGGAGAAACTCAAGGCGCTTGTGGCGGGAACGGCGCTCGTGCGACGCGAGCTCGGTGCGGCGTGAGCTTGAGCACCTCCGCGGACCGGTTTGTCCCCCCGCTCGACATCGGGCAGCATCAAGCGGATAACGGTGATCTCCCCCGTTCCTCCCCCAATTCGCGGCTCGCGCGCGCCGCTTCCATCAAGCCCGTCATGTGGCCGATCGCGAAGATCCGGCCGCGCGTCGTATAGCCCGGAGAGGTGTTGGCGTCGCCCTGCATGGTGGGGACGTGGTCCGGGCGCATCACGCCGCCGAAGCCGACGCCTCATTCAGAGCTTGAGGCCGCCCTGCGTCAGGCCCTCGACGAACGTGCGTGTTGTGATGGCAAACAGGACCACGATCGGTATGGAGGCCAGGGTATAGCCGGCCATGAGAGGCCCCCAATCGGTGCTGTGACGGCCCTGGAAAGCGACCAGGCCGATGGGCATGGTGAACAGTTAACAGGCCTTGCGCCGCGACGAGGTCGGCCACCGCGCGCAGGCTCGTCTCGGCCGTGTCGTCCGGGCGCACGTCGGCGCCCAGGAGGACGGGGGTGCCGACGTCGAGGATGTTGAGCACCCCCACGCTATGGCCGCGTTTGCCCTCGGGCTCGACCGAGACCGTCTCCGGAGGGGCGGTGATCGTGCGGGTTCACCGGGGCGCCGTCGATCGTCACCGCCCCCTGCCGACGTGAGGGCGAGGGTGACGCCCACGACGTGGCCAACCGGCACCGTGCGGACCGGTCGCTCGGATAGCCTCCGGGCCATCGTGGTGGCGCAGTGTGTGATCGGGTGCCGCGCAGGCCTGATGGACGCGTTCGGCGTTTCAGGGCCCGCAACAGGCCTCAGAACGACAGATTCGACGGGTGGGCCCATAGGGATTCGAACCCTGAACCGCGGGATTATGAGTCTCGTCCCGACCCTGCCAAAGCCTGTCACTTGATGCCGTTTCACACCCGAATGGAAGGACGATTCTGCCGTACGATGCCGCCTCCAGACGGTCCATGACGGCCCGTTTGTGCGCCTCTCGTGCGCCCGGGCACGCAAACTATTTCGGCCTGTTGTGGCCGGTTGGACGACACGTCGTGCCGCACCCGATGCCTCCTGGCGAGGGCTTGCGTCGATCCTACCGAGTGGAGCACTCATATAGACGCATGGGGGCGATGATATCGTCGGATGCTTGCAGCATTGGCGCTCTGGATGACCATTTCCGGCTCCGCTCATGAGTCGGCGATGCCGGCGTGCCCTTCGGCAAGTGACTGAGCCACGTGGGAGCGGAGTGACGGTGAGGCGCGTGCTTGCTCTAGCGGTTTGACACATGCACCGAGGTGGCGCAGTGAGGGCCGAACGCGGCCACACCGAGCCTACCTGAGTATGGAATGGACGTTTGGGCACATTAGACTACTTGGAAAGTAGCGGACGAGGACTTCTCGTTCATCGCCGAAACGGGCCGACGTTGTTCAGCGAGAATTAGAAAGTGCCAGCCACACCCCGCGTGCGGGTTACATCTTCGGTGAGTTAATGCGCCAATTGACCAAGGAAGGCATCGCGTTTGAAGCGTTAGACAATGGCCTGCTCTCCTGCGCTGATCCCCAACGGATGCAAGAGATTTGCGACGGGGTGGATGCGGCGCTGATCGATGGCCTGCTGCGCAAGTGGCTGGCCCGGCTGCCCCATCCCTTCACGCCCCAGGACCGCGAGGCGGGCTTCCGCTACGACGTGTCCATTCTGCAAGCCGAGTTCGCCCTCACCCAGGTGCTCGCGCGGCCCGTGAATGGCCGCATCCTCTTCGAGGAAGTGATCCGTGAGAACCTGGATCTGGGGCGCCCCAGCCAGGTGCAACTGATCTTTGGCCGGCGCGTGCCCAAGCAGACGAAGGCCGCTACCGCTTCCGCACGCGCGTGATCACGCAGGGCGTGGTGCCGTCCCTCTACGTCGATTACAAGCACGCGCGCATCAAGCAGTATCACAAGGAGGGCCGGGCCCTACGGACGGAGACCACCATCAACAACGCACGGGACTTTGCCATCGGCAAGCGGCTGCACAACCTGCCCGCGCTGCGGGCGGTCGGCTTTGCCGTCAACCGACGTCTGCTCGACGTCCAACAACTCAGCCACGATTGTCTGATTGGCGAAGAGGCCCTGGCCCAGGTGACCCGTCCGCAGGTGGTCGGCCGCCAACGCGTCTCCGCCTTGCCCTTTGCCGACCCTCGCGTGCAAGCGCTCTTCAGCGTCCTGGTGCTCTACTGTCTGCTGCCCAACGGGTTCGCCAACAAAGACGTGCGGGCGCATCTCGCGCCGCTCCTGGGCCTGGAGCCCAGCCAACTGTCCCCGGGGCCGCCTGACCTATGACCTGCGCCGGTTGCGCCTGCACAGGCTGATCGAACGCATCCCGCACACCCAGCGCGATCGCCTGACCCCGCAAGGCTTGCGGACTGCCCTGTTTTTCACTCGCGTCTACGCGCCCCTGCTGCGGCCGGGCCTGGCGCGTCTCGCCCCGACCGCGCCGCGCTGGGGGGCATCATCTTCGTGCTACGCGGCGGCATCCCCTGGCAGATGCTGCCGCGCGAGAGGGGCTGTGGCAGCGGCTCGACCGGCGGGCGGCGCCTGCGCGACTGGCAGGCGGCGGGCGTCTGGGAGCGGCGGCACCACCCCCTGCTCGACCGGCTGGGGCGCGCCGACGCCATCGACGGGAGCCGGGCGGGCGTGGACAGCGCCAGCGGGCGGGCCAAAAAGGGGGGGCCAAACCCGGCAAGAATCCGACGGATCGCGGCAAACCGGGCACGAAGCGCCATGTTGTGGTCGACCGCGCCGGTCTGCCGCTCCATGCCCTGCTGAGCCCGGCCAATCGCCACGACGCGGTCTACTTCGAGAGCCTGCTCGACGGTCTGCCCCCGATCAAGCGCCCGCGCGGCCGGCCGCGCCAGCGCCCGGAGAAGGTGCACGCCGACAAGGCCTACGATGTGCCGCGCTGCCACGCCTACTTGCGGCGCCGCGGCATCAAGGACCGCATCGCGCGCAAAGGCGTCGAGAGCGGCGAGCGGCTGGGCCGGGTGCGCTGGGTGGTGGAGCGCACGCTGCCCTGGGTCAGCGACTTCCGCCGCCTCGCGGCGCGCTACGAGCGCCGCGACGATATCCATCTCGCCTTCCTCCACCTGGGCTGTGCCCTCATCTGCCTCCGGGCCGTCGAACGGTTATGAAATGCGCTCTAAACCGTGGAGGAGGGTCGGTGATGACAAGCACGGGTCGCATGCGGCATGCTAGAGCCAGCCGTGTCTCGCTCACACGGCGAGGAGCGCCTGTCGTATGGACCCGCACAGCGTATTCTGCCCCGACAAGGGGCAGCGTGGGGGAGGCAACATCGGCATCCATAGCCAGAAAGAGCGGCGCTATCGCTGCACGACGTGCGGCACAACCTTCGCGGCGACGCGGGGGACGGCGTTCTATCGGCTGCATCACCCAGCGGAGGTCATGGTCGTGGTGGTGACGCTGCTGTGCCATGGCTGCCCGCTCCAGGCCATCGTGGCGGCGTGCGGGCTGGACGAGCGCACGGTGAGGGCGTGGTTGCACCGTGCGGGGGATCACAGCGTGCGCGTGCATGAGGAGGTGGCGCAAACGGGGCAGATGGACCTGGGCCAGGTGCAGGCCGACGAGATCTGTGGCAAGCTCTGCCGGGGCCGGGTCTGGCAGGCCATGGCGCTGGCCGTCCCCTCCCGGCTGTGGCTGGGCGGGGCGGTGAGTCCGGCGCGCGACGGACTCACCGCGCTGCTGCGCCGGGTCGCCGCGTGCGCCACCAGCACGGCGCTGTTGATCGGCGTGGACGGCTTCAGCGCCTACGTGGGCGCGGTGCGCACGGGGCGGCGGGGCCGCCCCCGACCGTGCTGCTGGCGCAGGTGGGCAAGAGCCATCAGGGGCGACGGCTGGTGGACGTCACGCGCCGTGTGGTGTGCGGCCCGGCGGAGGCCGTCGCGGACGCCATCGCGCGGACCAAGGGCTGCACCCCGATCAACACCTCCTCTATCGAGCGGCTCAACGCCACCTTCCGCGCCAGCCTGGCGCCGCTGACCCGGCGGGGCCGGCGCCTGGCCCATGGCACGGCGCTGCTGGGAGCGCTGGCAAGAGGGCTTGACGGTGCGCCTCACCTTGCCCCAGGAGTTACCGCCGCTCCGGATGCTCCTGGTCTTGGATAACCTCACCGGGCACTATACGACCGCGTTCGTGCTCTGGCTGTTCGCGCACGGCATCTCTCTTGCATTAGTTTTGTCTATCCGTATCTATGGTATGTTCGCTCACGAGGCTTTTTTGGCGGGGACAGACGCGGAATCGGCGATCTCCTTCTGCTGCTCCCTTTTCACCTTGCGACGCCGCCCGCGTCGCCGTAGTAGCCGCCTCATCAGCCCGACCAGGACTAAGAGCGGCACTGCTGCCACGGCAAGCAGGGGAATATGCGCTGTCGGCGTTGTCGGGGCTATGGCCTGCTGGTGGCTGCCGCCGTTGTTCGCTGGATGTTGTAAGCGGCCCGATCCAGGCGTGGCCCGGGGTGGTCGGCCTGAGGCGGTCTGCTTCGTCTGCCGGAGCGATGATTGCGTCGTCCGTGGCGTGGTGTCCCTGGCGGTTCTCGTGGCGTTGGCCTGGGCGGGCTGCTGGTGTCTCAAGAGTAGAGATGTCAGCGAGCTGAGGAAGGGAGGAATTGGGACGGCAACAGTCTGCGTCAACAGAGCCAGGAGAGCTGGCGTCACAGGCTTCTTGGAAGGAGTCGCCTTCTTGCGCTTGCGAACGACCGGGGCGCGGACGACATTCAGGAGCCCGCTCTTGCTGGTAGTGCTCCACTTGCCGTTAATAATGACCAGATGCAGCCCCAGATCTGTTTGGGCAGGTACTGCGACGTGTACTTTGACGATGCCGTACCTGCCTGCCCTGGTCTTCAGCAACGGTTGGATACCCCAATCGATGTCGATTGGCTCGCCCGGTCGGAATCCGCGCGCCCAGGCCAGAACGTCTTGCCCTGGGTAGACCGTGGTCGGGGCGAAAAGCACGGCCGCGGCAGCCGCGGGGCCGATGGAAAAGACCTGTTGCGGTTGGTCGGTGTGAGCTTGGACTGAGAGTCGCTGAACAGCCCCACTGGCGCCATCGCTGATGAGCAACGTCGCACCGTGGTCCAGGAGAGTCAGCCCGTCAGGATGGCCACCCAAAGGGTAGATGCGCACCACGCGAAAGGTGCGTGAGTCGATGACGCTGATCATGCCGGCGGGATCGCTGGCCACATAGACGAAGTGATGATCCGGGTCTACGGCAATCGCGGATGGTGAGGGCGGCATTCTCAATACGGCGAGGAGATGCAGGCCTTTGGACGTCAGGATGAAAAGGGAGTCAGAGAAAGGCTGCGCAAGGTAGACCTGGCCGGTTGCCGGGTCCTGGGCAATCGCGCCGCTCTGCTGCCCCTGGGGTATGCCATCCGCATAGCTTAGCGGGGTATTGCCAGCAACGATTACCATGGCCAGACAGGCAGCGGCCAGCCTTGTGGGCAACGATCGATTTCGCCTCACGTCGATTCATCCTGAGGTGCGGTATCCCTAACTCAGGCAACAAGATGTGCTGGCGTGCAGGCAATAGGAAAGATGTATGGAGCCAGTCCGGTCAGCTCGGCGCGAGTGCTGCCATGACGCGGGACAGTTCGCAGTCGATCTCTGTAAGCAAGGTCTCGACGTTGCTCGGCCGCAGCGCTACTTGAACGCTGGCCACCGGCTTCAGTGGCGGGACGAAGGGATCACCCCCGGATCCCACTCCCAGGGCGCGCGCCAGGATATCGGCGATATGTGCAGTGGCCAGCAGGCGCGGGGCTGCGCTATCGGATTGCGGTGTATGGTGCCGACCGGCGACTTCTCCCAGCGCGGAGGGCAGTGACCACTGCCGGAGCAGGATGCGGCCCAGGACGGCGTGCGAGGGCTGCCCATTGTCCATCTCGCATTGATAGAAGGTGCGCTGCGACGCCGCGGCCTGCACCGCGAGGGCATGAAATTGGTTGGGACGTATGCGCAGCATAGCAATCTTGCCAATATCGTGGAGCAATCCGGCCAGATAGTATTCATCGGGCTCCGGGTAGGCCATCTGAACGGCGATAGCACGAGCGGCCACGGCGGCAGCTACCGAATGCAGCCAGAGGTCTCGCACCACAAAGGACGAGCTGCCGGCCGGTTCGGTTGTCGGCTCGCTGATGACCGGCTGGCTGGCTAGCAGAGCCCGGACCGCGTCGAAACCCAGGATACGGAGAGCCTTGTTGATTGAGGTGATGTTGCGCCGCGGCGTGCCGCCCTGCGGCCGGTTGGCCGCCCCTATCAGCCGCGCCGCCATCACCACGTCCAGGCCGATAATATCGGTCAGGGCGCCAAATGAGGAGTAGGGATTGCTCAACGCCTGCGCCAGAGTCTCTCTTAGGTTCGGCAGCGTGGGCAGGGCGTCGAGTGCAGCGATCAATGACTCCGGTGTCGTCTGCCTCATCGGTCGGCGCCCGCTTCGAGATCTTCCTGCTGCAGTAGTTTCTTGATATACATCTCCTCTGCAACGCGCCGCACCTCCCGCATCAGCGGACTCAGCGGCATTGCCGGTGCGAAACGGGCGTCGAAGTGAGCCTGCACCGCGGCCAGACGCTCTTCGTCGAGTTGGCGTGGCTCAAATGGGACCTTGTCGGAGGGGGCTGCGACGTTGATCGTGCGCACGCCGTACGCGACGAAGGTCGCAAGATGCTCTTGGGTCAAGACGGTGCCGGATGCGGCCAGAAGAACACCGCGCGGACTATGGACGGGCTGCTGCAACTCAGTGCCCGGTTTGACGTCAGCTACTGGCAAGACCGGCATTGTCCGCATTCCTTCGCGCGTGCTCTCAAAGCATCGCCTGCACAGCGGCCACGCAGGACGGGTATTCGATGCACGACAGGTAATATTGTACCCTCGTTTCGTCGTCCTGGATAGAATGTTATGCCTGATCGCATGTTTGGGATGAACGTCGGCGCCGCCCGCTTCCGCGATAGGGGCCGGCGTGGCTACACTCTCAACGGCGAGGGCGGGGATCGGACAATCACCTCATGACTAGCACATTCATCTGCGCAGGCCGTAAGCGCGCACTATGCCGGGCCGTGGTGTTGTGGGGCCTTCTGCTGCTTGCGCCGTCGGGCGCTGCACCTGAGGCTGCGGGGCCTCTTATGCTTGCCGGACCCGACTCAAGCAGCATCTTTCTCGTGCAGCCGGGCTCCCGGACCCTGACACTTCTTACACGCGGCGGTGTGGTGGTGGCCATACAATTGCTTGATGCTAACCCCACTGCCATGGCGCTCGACGCGCGACGAGGTCTGTTGTATGTTGCTCTCGGCGGGCGACGAGGCAGTCGAATTCTGCTCTTACAGGCTAAAGACCTGCGCCGCCTTGGTATGCTGGCCACGACGATGACAGTAACGAGCCTATCCGCCGTTGCCGGCCATGATGCCTTCTACGCCTATGACGCGGCGATACAGCGGCCCGTGTTCGCAACGTATGCGCCCAACGGATCTGTGCATCTCAGCCAAATCAAGAGTGTGCCACGGTCACCTGTCGCACATCTCCATCTTATGATGGATCGCTCGCAGGGGACAGGGCTATCGGGAACATACTGGGCCAGCGGCTTCACGCCCGGAGAAATCGTCGCCGTCAGTTGGGGCGCAAGCAATCAAGGTAGCCTGCGTGCCGATCGATTTGGCGTGATCAGTGGCCGTCTCCCCGATGGCGCGGTGATCCGACGCGGCGGGTACAGCCTTGGCCTCTATGGCCTGACCAGTCACATCTCGCTGGTGCAGCTCGTCGGCGTCCAGCCGCACCCGCGCATTGTTCAGCGCCCACTGGCTCCTCCTCTTCCTCCGCTGTACCTCGGCCTATTGCCGGGACCGATCACGGTGGTCCATCTACCGATCGTGGGCGGCAAGGCACGGTTGCCGGTCTCAGCGGCCTCGCTTCCCGTTCTTGCCCTGATGGCGCTGTGGCGCCTGCGGCGACGCAAGCGCAAGCGCCGGACGTCGCGCCCGGCGACAGGACGATCCGGGAAGACCAAGCCCTGAGACCTGGTCGTGCGCTGCCCTCAAGCCGGCGTGGGAGCGAGGCTATCGCCCGCGGTCGTCGCTGCGCGGCAACCCGACGTGCGCGCGCCGCAGCATCGATCTGACGCACAGATCGGCCAGGTGCTGGTGGTCATGCTGGGTCATGTGCACGAACTCCACGCCGATGACACCGGGTGCGATGAGGCGCGCCACGCGCGCGATGACCAGCACCAGATCGCGCCTGTCAGGCAGCGCGAACTTGAGCTGCACAGCCGTGTTGGGGACGAGGTGATCGATCAGGGCATGCTCCGTCACGCGACAGCGTGCTCCGCTGCTGCTAACGTCGAGGATCCAACACGGATGAAAGCGGAGCGGCTGGACTCCGTGTAGGGCGATGGCGGCCTGAACCGCCATGCTGACCCGGAAGTGCTGGCGTTCGGTGAGCACGGCGAGTTGGGTCACCGCCACGGCTTGTTTCGTGACGACGCCGCCCCCGAGCTCTATCTGCACGTCGCGCAAGCTGGCGTCCAGCGAATTGTGCAGATACAGGTCGCCCGCCGCACGCAGAGTGCTGCGGCGTGCCTCTCTGAGCAGCCAGATACCCCCACCGGCGCTCAAGGTGCCGTACAGGACATTGGTGATGCTGATGTTATTGCCGGCTTGTAACAGAGTTGGCCGGGCGACCGCACCGAGGATGCTTCCGCTCACCGAGATATTGCCGGTCTCGCTTTGAACGATCGCTTCATGGATGTCGCCCGCGACATAGATGTGCCCCGAGGCCACGATGCGTGCGCCCGGGCGCAGCGACCCGCGGACAAAGACGCCGTTTTCGGAGGCCAATACCCCATCGGCCGCTTCAAGGTCGCCGTCCCGCACGTGCATTGGAAAGACGTGCAGCATGAGATTGCGCAACACCACCTCGCCGTCGCACGCGGCATACAGTACGGTTCCATCATCGCTGAGCATCGTGTTGCGTCCGCGTGGAAGGCGGGCCTTGCGCGGCTCTCGCGCCTGATGCCTGCGCCCGAGGAGGTCGAAACCAGGCCGGCCACTCTGAGCCGCGTGCAGGCGGGCCAGCGGTGTTCCGGCCCGCACGGCGTAGTGTGTCTCCTGGAACTGCTGCAGGTGTGAGAGCACGGGGACCGGCGCCAACAGCTCAACGCGACCGTCCAGCGGCGAGGTAGGCTCGGTGCCGGACAGAAGCCTGGTCCACGCCCCGATCCGGCAGGAGAGCAGGCGCGCTTTCAGATCCGAAGGCGCGAACGGCAGCGTCACGCGCAGTCGATGGCTCTGCTCGCGCACGGCCTCGGTCAGGGCCTCCGCGGGCATCGCCGCCGTCTCGGCGCTCAGGAAAACCTCGAGATGCAGCGCATCCGGACTGAGCCGTACGACGACGGGCGATGGCGCTACTCGGCTCACGCTGTCACCGCACTCTCGGCTACACGGCGATCAAGATGGCGCGGCGCAGCGGGTCCTGGGCCGGCGCGCCGGGCTGTCGGTTGTCGGAGGACCTAAAGGGCGGCCAACTGGGGCGCATAGGGCGAGTGGCGAACAGTCTCCAGGGCCGCGTTCTTGATTTGCCGCACGCGCTCGCAGGTGAGCCGGTGTCTTGCGGCGACCTCCTCAAGCTTGATGGGGGTGGTGTCGTCCAGCCCGAACAGCTCGAATACAATCTGGCGATCTCTCTGGCTGACTACTTCCAGGGCTTTGAGGATAGTCTCAAGCAGTTCCTTGTTCTCGGCGTGGCAGGCGGGGCAATCGGCCGCCGGTGCCGGCAGTGAAGCCACGTGTTCCTCCGCCTCGGCCTGGGGTATGGCAATGACGTTCCATGGACGGTCCGCC
>Ga0209581_1001393_pt1 | contig 28644 bp, 24 predicted proteins | sample Coa_R2_FD_187160 | JGI IMG/M metagenome (GOLD analysis project Ga0209581, IMG submission 187160) | Surface soil microbial communities from Centralia Pennsylvania, which are recovering from an underground coalmine fire - Coalmine... | ecosystem: Environmental > Terrestrial > Soil > Unclassified ...
CGAGGCGGGGCTGCCCGGCGAGGTGCTGCCGGTCGACGGCGCCGACCATTTCACCGTGCTCGACACCCTCGCCGACCCGAACGGGACGCTCGCCGCCGCGCTCGCCCGGCTCGTCGCCGGTTAGCGGTTGCAGTCGGTGACGCGCACGACGCAGGGGGTCGAGCTGCGCCGCCGGCAATTCTCCACCGCGGCGAGGCGCGCCTCCTCGCGGCGCTGGCGGTCGGCCGAGCCCCAGGCGGTGCCGCGTTCCTCGGTGGCGAGCGCGCCGCACATCCCCGGGCCGATGCGCAGGACGATGCGGCAGCCGCCGCTGCCGCAGCGGCGCAGCGCGTCTTCCTCGGCGCCGCGCGGGGTGCGATGGTTGAAGGTCCACGCGTCGCGATGCGTGCCGGGGTCGTAGGCGATGGCGCCGTATTGCGCCCGGGCCGGCGCCGCGGTCAGCAGGGTGGCGGCGGCGGCAACGACGATCGCGGCAGGCAGCAGGGCGCGGTGCATGGCGGGGCTCCTCCAGTCGCAACGGCGCGGCAAGGTAATGGAAAACGCCGCTTTGTCCAGGTGAGCCATGAAGCCTCTGCGCGAATTTCCGGCGGCGGCGCGGCGCCGCATCCGCTTCGTGCTGTGCGACATCGACGACACGCTGACCAGCGGCGGGCGGCTCGGCGCCGCCGCCTATGCCGCCCTCGAAGCGCTCGCCGCGGCCGGCCGCATCGTCGTTCCGGTGACCGGCCGCCCGGCCGGCTGGTGCGACCTGATCGCCCGCTTCTGGCCGGTCGATGCCGTCATCGGCGAGAACGGCGCGTTCTATTTCCGCTACGACCCTCGCGCCCGGCGGATGACCCGGCGCTACGCCCAGGACGAGGCCGAGCGCGCCGCCGCGCGCCGGCGCCTCGACCGTCTCGCCGGCGAGATTCTCGCCGCCGTGCCGGGCGCGCGCGTCGCCGCCGACCAGCCCTACCGCATCGCCGACCTGGCGATCGACTACCGCGAGGATTGCGGCCCGCTGCCGCCCGAAGAGGCCGCCCGCATCGCCGCCCTGTTCCGCGCCGCCGGCGCTTCGGCGAAAATCAGCTCGATCCACGTCAACGGCTGGTTCGGCGATTACGACAAGCTGGCGATGACCCGCCTCCTGTTCCGCGACTGCTACGGCGGCGAGCTCGACGATTTGCGCGAGGATTGCGTGTTCGTCGGCGATTCGCCGAATGACGAGCCGATGTTCGCCGGCTTCCCGCACAGCGTCGGCGTCGCCAATATCCGCCCGTTCGCGGCCGGAATGCAGACGCCGCCCGCCTATGTGACCGCGGCCGAGGCGGGCGCCGGCTTCGCCGAATTCGCCGCCTTTCTGCTGTCGTGAGCGCGCCGGTCGATCTGCTCGTCGTCGGCGGCGGCATCAACGGCGTCGGCATCGCCCGCGACGCCGCCGGGCGCGGCCTCAAGGTGGTGCTGTGCGAGCAGGGCGATCTCGGCGGCGCGACCTCGTCGGCCTCGAGCAAGATGATCCACGGCGGGCTGCGCTATCTCGAACACGGCGAATTCCGCCTGGTCCGCGAGTCGCTGGCCGAGCGCGCCGTGCTGATGCGCATGGCGCCGCATCTGGTGCAGCCGATGCGCTTCGTGCTGCCGCACCGGCCGGGGCTGCGGCCGCGCTGGCTGGTCCGCGCCGGGCTGTTTCTCTACGACCGGCTCGGCGGTGCCGGCGCGTTGCCGGCCTCGCGGGCGGTCGATCTCGCCGGCAGCGCCTTTGCCGCGCCGCTCGCGCCCGACGTGCGCGCCGGCTTCGTCTATTCCGACTGCGTTACCGACGACGCCCGCCTCGTCATCGCCAATGCCCGCGACGCCGCCGGGCGCGGCGCGCAGATCCTGCCGCGCACCGCGCTGGTCTCGGCGCAGCGCGACGGCGGAACGTGGCACGCGGCATTGTCCGACGGGCGCGAGGTCGCCGCCCGCGTCCTCGTCAACGCCGCCGGCCCGTGGGTCGAGCGGGTGCAGCGGCTCGCCGGGCTGCGCGCCGGGGCGGCGCTGCGCCTGGTCAAGGGCAGCCACATCGTCACCCGCCGGCTCTATGCCGGCGACCACGCCTATCTGCTGCAGAACGACGACCGCCGCGTCGTCTTCGTCCTCCCCTTCGAGGACGCGTTCACCCTGATCGGCACCACCGAGCTGCCGTTCTCCGGCGATCCCGCCGCGGCGGCGATCTCGGCGGCGGAGGTCGAGTATCTGTGCCGCGCGGTCGGGCGCTGGTTCGCCCGCGCGCCGCGCCCGGACGAGGTGGTGTGGAGCTATGCCGGGGTGCGCCCGCTTTACGAGGACCGCGCCGCCTCCGCCGCGGCGGTGACCCGCGACTACGTCTTCGACCTCGACGAGGCGGGGCCGCCGGCGCTGTCGGTGTTCGGCGGCAAGCTGACCACCTTCCGCCGCCTCGCCGAGCATGCGCTCGGCCGGCTGCGCCGCCACCTGCCGGGGATGGGCCCGGCCTGGACCGCCTTCTCGATCCTTCCCGGGGGCGAGGCGCCGCACGGCGCCCGCGCGGTGCCGCCGCGGCTGGCCCGCACCTACGGCAGCGAGGCGCGCCACATCCTCGCCGCGCCGCCCGGCCGCGAGTTCGGCGCCGGCTTCGGCGAGGCCGAACTGCGCTGGCTGGTCGAGGAGGAATGGGCGCAGACCGCGGAAGACGTGCTGTGGCGCCGCACCAAGCTCGGCCTCGTCGCGCCGGAGCTGGCCGGGCCGGTCAGCGAGTATCTCGCCGCAGCCGGGCTTCGAGCCGGGCAAAGCCGAGATCGGTGACGATCGCGAACAGCGCCACCAGCACCGCGCCCTGCACGACAAACGGCAACTTGTTGGCGGCGAGCCCGTCGAGGATCGGCGTGCCCAGCGTCAGCGCCCCCACCGTCGAGCCGATCGTCGCGGTGCCGATGGCGATCGTCACCGACACGCGGATGCCGGCCAGCGCCACCGGCGCGGCCAGCGGCAATTCGACCCGGCGCAAAATCTGCCCCGGCGACATGCCGAGGCCGGCGGCGGCGTCGCGCACCGCCTCGGGCACGGTTTCGAGCCCGGCGATCGCGGTGCCGACGATCGGCAGCAGCCCGTAGAGGAACAGCGCAACCACCGTCGGCCGCGGCCCGAAGCCGATCGCCGGCACCGCCAGGGCCAGCACCGCGGCCGGCGGAAAGGTCTGGCCGATCGTCGCCAGGGCCAGCACGATGCCGCGGAAATCGCGTCCCGCCGGGCGGGTGACGAACACCGCCAGCGCGATGCCGGCGGCGACCGCGGCAATGCTCGCCGCGCCGACCATTGCGGCATGCGACAGGAACAGCGCGAGAAAGCTGGTGCGCGAATAGACCGGCGGCGCCACCGCGGCCAGCCTCGGCATCCCCAGCAGCAGGGCGGCGAACAGCAGCCCCAGCCATAACGCCGCGGTCTTCATTCGCGCACCAGATCGGCGAGCGCGATCGTGCCGATCACCGCGCCGCCGGCATCGGCGACCGCCAGCACATCGGCATGGCGCGCGGCCATCGCTTCGAGCGCGTCGCGCAGCGAGCGCTCGGCCGCGATCGGCTCGCCCGGCGCCGTCCCGCCCGGCCGCATGCGCTCGGCGACCCGGCACAGCGACAGGACCCTGAGCCCGGCGCCGCCGCCGCCGACGAACTGGCGCACGAAATCGCTCGCCGGCCGTTGCAGCAGGTCGAGCGGCGGCGCGAATTGGGCCAGCCGGCCGCCCTCCAGGATGGCGATCGTGCTGGCGAGGCGCAGCGCCTCCTCGATGTCGTGGGTGACGAAGACGATCGTCTTGCGGGTCGCGCGGTGGATGCGCAGCAATTCGCCCTGCAAGGCCTCGCGCGTCACCGGGTCGACCGCGGCGAACGGCTCGTCCATCAGCAGCAGCTCGGGATCGCCGGCCAGCGCGCGGGCGACGCCGACCCGCTGCTGCTCGCCGCCGGAGAGCTGGTGCGGGTACTTACCGCGATACTGCGCCGGGTCGAGGCGGAACAGGTCGAGCAGTTCGTCCACCCGCGCCTCGACGCGGCGGCGCGGCCAGCCGAGCAGGCGCGGCACGGTGGCGATGTTGTCGGCGACGCGCCAGTGCGGGAACAGCCCGACCGACTGGATCGCGTAGCCGATGCGCCGGCGCAACGCCTCCGGCGCCAGCGCGGCGATGTCGTCGCCGCCGACCCGGATCGTCCCGGCGTCGAGCGGCACCATGCGGTTGATCATCCGCAGGGTCGTCGATTTGCCGCAGCCCGACGGACCGAGCAGCACGCACAGCGCGCCCTCGGCCACTTCGAGCGACAGGTCGTCGACCACCTTGCGGCCGCCATAGGCCTTGCTGACATGCTCGATCGCGATCATCGCGCCAGCTCGGCCACGCCCTGGAGCGCGAGATCGGCGGCCAGCGCCAGCCCGATCGCCGGCAGCGCGCCGAGCAGAACCAGATCGGCGGCGTTCTGCCCGAGCCCTTCGAAGACAAAGCTGCCGAGCCCGCCGGCGCCGATCAGCGCGGCGACGACGGCCAGCCCGATTGCCTGCACCGTGACGATGCGCAGCCCGGCGATCAGCACCGGTACGGCGAGCGGCACTTCCACCCGCCACAAAATCTGCCGCGCCGTCATCCCCATGCCGCGCGCCGCGTCGGTCACCGCCGGGTCGATCGCGGCGATGCCGGCGGCGGTGCTGCGCGCCACCGGCAGCAGCGCGTAGAGGGTCAGCGCGATCAGCGCCGGCGCGAGCCCGATGCCGCCGAGGCCGAGCGCGGTCAGCGGCGCGATCAGCAGCCCGAACAGCGCCAGCGACGGGATCGTCTGCAGCAGGTTGAGGGCGGGAAAGATCGTCCCGCCCAGGCGCGGCCGCCGCGCCGCGGCGAGGCCGAGCGGCACGCCGATCAGCAGCGCCGGACCGACCGAGCCGGCGACCAGCACGATGTGCCGCCCGAGCGCCGCGGCGAACGCCGCCTCGCGGGTGTGGTATTCGCGCATCAGCGACAGCGCGTCGAACCATCCCGCCGCCGCCATCGCGGCAAGCCCGGCGACGACCGCCGCGGCGGCGGCGAGCGGCGCGCCCAGCCCGCCGCCGGCGCGCTGCACCCCGTCGACGACGGCGAGCGCGGCGGCCCCGGCGAGCACCCAGAACCCGGCGCCGAGCGCCACCCGGGCCAGTCCCGACGCGCCGCCGGCGAGGTCGCGGGCGCCGGCGCCGGCTGCGGCGAACGCCGCCAGCAGCAGCGCCGTCGCTAGCCCGGCCTGCACCCGGCTCGGTGCGGCGAAGGCGGAGGCCGCAAGCAGCGCCAGCAGCACGACGATCGCCGCCGTCGGCGCGGGTCCCGCCGCGTCCCACAGCGCCACGGCACGGCCCGACAACAGCCGGTTCGGCGCCAGCGACAGAAAGCCGAGGCCGAGACAGGCGACGGCGCCGGCGCCGGCGAGGCTCAGCGCCACCCGGTTCACGGCAGGAGATGCTGCGATTTCAGGTAGCCGCGCGCCACCGCCCCGGGGTCCTCGCCGTTGACCGCGATCCGGGCGTTGAGCCGCTGCAGCGTTTCCAGCGCGAGGCCAGCGAAGATCGGGTCGAGCGCGCCGGCAATCTCGCGGTGGGCGGCGAGCACCGGCTCGCGCACCACCGGGGCGGGGGCGTAGACCACCTGTGCGCCCTTGTCGTCGCACAGCGCGACGAGGCCGAGCGCCGCCAATTCGCCGTCGGTGCCGTAGGCCATCGCGGCGTTGACCCCGGAGGTGCCTTCGGCGGCGGCGCGCAACGTCGCGGCGGTGTTGCCGCCTGACAGGGTCAGCAGCTGCCCGGCCTTGAGGTGGAACCCGTAGGTCGCCTCGAACGCCGGCAGCGCCGCCGGGCTTTCGACGAATTCGGCCGAGGCGGCGAGCTTGAACGGCTTGCCGGCGGCGAGATAGGGGGCGAGGTCGTCGAGGCACGGGTGCGGCGGGAACCCGGCGAGGTCGCGGCGGATGGCGATGACCCAGGTATTGTTGGCCGGCGCCGGGGTAAGCCAGGCGAGGTGGTTGCGCTCGGCGTCGAGCGCCTTGACCCGGGCATAGCCGGCCTTCGCGTCCTTCCACACCGGATCGCCCTCCTGGTGGAAGAACAGCGCGCCGTTGCCGGTATATTCGGGATAGATGTCGATCTGCCCGGCGAGCAGCGCGGCGCGCACGATATTGGTCGGGCCGAGCTCGATCCTGGCTGTCACCGGCAGCCCCTTGGCCTCGAGCGCGGCGGCGATCATGTTGCCGAGCAGCGCGCCTTCGGTGTCGATCTTCGAGGCGACGACGACCGGCGCCTGCGCCGCTGCGGCGCCCGCCCACAAGACAACGACGGCGGCGAGCAGCGCCCTCAAATCGGGATCGCCAGCAGGGTGTCGATGCGGCGGCTGTCGAGCACCGCATCCTTGCGCGCGAATTTCCAGCCCTCGCCGGTTTGCACGATGCGGTCGACATAGCGCCCGGCGGCGAACACCGTCATCGCCCCGTCCTGCATCGTGCGCACGACGAGAAAGTTGGCCTCGGCGGCGATCCCCTCAGCCGCCGCCGCGCCGAGGCGGATATTGGCGATCAGGTGGCGGTAGCGCTGCGGCTCGTAGATGTTGGCGCGGCGCAGGGCCATCACCCGGTCGATCAGCATGTTCTTCGAGGTCGCATAGATGATCCCGAGCGGCAGCCCGGCCTCGTAATTCTCCGCCGAGACGACGCGGTAGCGGCAGTCCTCGGTGAAGAAGCCGGGCCAGTCCTCGAGCCGGTCGGCATCGAGGCAATCCGCGTAGCCGGCGTAGAGGTCGGCGATTTCGAGGCGGCGCACCGCCTCGGCCGCGTCCATGTTTCACCACCCCATCAGCGGGCGATAGGCCTGCCAGAAGCCGCGGATCGAGGCCTCGGTGGTGCGCGTTTCCTGCGAATTGTGCTCGTGCCCGCCCATTTCGAGCAGCGAGTGGTCGTCTTCCGAGCCCTTGATCGCGCGCTGGACAAAGCCGCCGACCGCGCCGTCCTCCATCGAGATGTAGCCGGCCGGGCCGACCAGGTTGCTTTGCAGCAGGCGCAACTCGGTCATCGCCGCGTCGTCGCCCTCGAAGCCGAGATAGATCCATTGCAGCTCGGTCTCGTCCGGCCCTTTCGGCAGCACCAGCCGCAGCGCCACCGAGTTGTGGATCTGCTGCAGCACGAAATTGGGGAAGACGCTCAAAATCTGCACCGTCACGTCGTCGCCGAACTCCTCGGCCGATTGCAGCAGCCGCGGGTCCTTGAGCGAAAGCCCGTCGCGCATCGACTGGATGCCGGCATAGAGCTTGTCGCTGCCCTCGGCGCCGACCAGGTCGGTCTTGCCGCGGGTATAGCTGGCGTGGTTGCCGCCGCCCTCGGCGATCATCACCCCGCCGCCGGCGGTCAGCCGGCTGACCCGGAACGTCGCGAAGAAGGTGTGCAGCAGCGTCGCGTGATAGGTGTCCTTGACGTTCTCGACGTAGAGCTTCCAGTTGTTGTGCAGGATCTGCGAGGTGGTGCCGAGGATTTTCGGCCTGGCGTGCAGCACCCGGCCGATGCGGGCGCCGATCAGGTTGCCGATATAGTCGGCGAGCGGCGGTGCCGCCTCCGACACTGTGCCGAACACCAGCCCGGCGAAATGGTCGGTGCGCAGCTTTCTCAGCCCGTGCTCTTCGAGGCGGAAATCCTCGGGCATGCCGCCCTTGCCGGCGATGCCGCGGCGGAACGCGACGCTTTTCAGGTTGCCGCAGAGGTCGTAGCTCCACGAATGATAGACGCAGGTCAGCGCATCGGCGTGGCCGCGCTCCTTCAGGCACACCAGGTTGCCGCGATGGGCGCAGCGGTTGACCATCGCGTGAATCTCGCCGTCCTCGCCGCGAGTGACGATGACCGGGGTCTCGCCGAGAAATCCGGTCTTGTAGTCGCCCGCGGCCGGCAATTCGCCGTCGAGCGCGAGAAACTGCCAGGTCGGCCCGAGAAACACGCGCTCGAGCTCGGCGCGGTAGATTTCGGGGTCGCTGAATACCCGGTAGGGGACGCGCGAATTGCCTTCTTTCGGCCAGGCGAGCGTGTGCGGGTCCATCGGGCGGCCTCCTCGCGGGCGGGAATCGCCGGCGGCTAGGATACCCCGATCGCCGTCGCCGCGTCCAACCGCTCGGCTGCGATCCGGCGGCGGAACCCGTCGCCGATCGCCTGCCAATCGACGAGATCGACGCGAAACGGCAGGTCGCTCTCGCAGAACGCCTCGGCGAGGATGGCGGTCTCGTCGAGGCTGAGCCGCCGCCCGGCGTCGATCGCCAGGTCGAGATCGGAATGGCGCCGCGCCCGTCCGCTCGCGCGCGAGCCGAACACCCACACCGTCGCCCCCGCCGGCAGGTGCGCCGCCAGCACCTCGCGCACGATGCGGCGCTCCGCCGCCGTCAGCGCCGGCCGCGTCACCCGCGCCGCTCCAGCGCCGCCAGCAGGTGCTCGGCCTCGGCAAGGAATTCCGGGATCGCCGCCGCCACCTCCGCCGCCGTCCCGGCATCGCAGGTATGGCTCGTTCGCGCCCGCATCTCGCGAAACCGCCGCCATGCCGGCCACGCGCCGCGCACCAGCCCCGCCTCGTTGCCGGCGCGGATCAGCTCGGCGAATGCCGTCGCCGCGACGGCATCGGGCGAGGCGGCGTCCTCCGCCAGGCGCCGCCGCAGCATCCGGTGGCTCAGCTCGTAGGCGAATTCGAAGCGCTGGATCAGCCCGTCGCGAAGCTGCTCGTCCGCCGGTTCGGCGCGGTGCCGGGCCAGTCCTTCGCGCAGGCGCCGCACGGCGTTGCGGAGCGGCGTCGGGTCGAGCGGCATGACGCAAGCTTACCGCAACGGCGGCGCGCCCGAAACGTGCGGCGCGGCGCCGCCTCGCGCCGACCGCAAAAACGCCGCAATGATCGGCTATCGTCGGCCGATGCAGGGAAGATCCGCCGGCATCGCAGCGTTGCGCGCGCGGCGCCGGCCGCCTGTTAATTTCCTGCAAATAACAGGGGGAACAGGCGGGCCGCCGCAGCGGCCGCCCGCCTGCGGCGGTGCCTCAGCCGCCGTAGAAGACGTTGTCGCCGAGGTCCTTCATTTCGAGGATGGCGGCGTCGGGGCGGCCGGGGATCGGGTGCGGCAGGTGCGCCTCGGTGACCTCGCCGACGACGATGTGGTGGTCGCCCTGCTCGACGATGCTCGTCACCTTGCATTCGACCGCGGCGAGCGCGGCGTCGAGGATCGGTGCGCCGTTGCCGCCCTTGTGGAAGGCCTGGCCGGAGAGCTTGCCGCCTTCGAGCGCGGCCGGCTTGAAGAAGGTGAAGGCGAGGCCCTTGTGCTCCTTGCCCAGCATGTTGAGGGTGAAGGTCTTGGTGTTCTTGACGATCGAATAGGCGCCGCTGTCGGTCTTGACGCCGACGACGACCAGCGGCGGGTTGAACGCCGTCTGCGTCACCCAGTTGACCGTCGCCGCGGCGACCCCGCCCTTGCCGTCGTCGGCGGTCAGCACGTAGATGCCGTAGGGGATCATCCGCAGCGCAGTTTTCTTGGCGTCCTGGTTCATCGTCTGCCTCCTCTGGCGGGCCCTGGGATGACCGCATAACATCGCGTCCGCGCCGGCATGGCAAGAGCGGCGCGGCGATGGGGGAAGGGATGGCGCAAGTGGCGATTTGCCGCTCGACGGTCGATCTGGTGGGCCTGCCGAAGACCCTGCTGGCCGATCACGCCGCGTTTCTCGGCCGCTGGCGCGAGGCGCTGGTGACCGCCGGGCCGATCTGGCGCGAGGGCGGCGCGCCGGCCGGCTATCTCTACCAGACCGACCTGCCCGGCAGCGTGCCCGAGGCGGTGGCCGGCTTTCTCGCCGAGGACCCGCTCGCCCGCGCCGGGGTCTACGAGGCGACCGAGCTGTCCGATTGGCACTGCGCCCTGCCGACCCGCCTCGCCGGCGCGCCGCCGCGCCCCGGGCTCCAGGGCTTCTTCTTCCACGGCATCGGCAAGCCCGGCGTCACCGAGCTGCGCAATACGATCCTGCCGGCGCACCGCGCCCATCTGCAGCGGAAGGACGCCGCCAACTGCCTCGCGCGCGGCTATCTGACCGACGCCGGCGGCAAGACCTGGCTCGGCAGCGCGATGGTCTACGAATTCGAAAGCCGCGCCGCGCTCGACGATTTCTTCCGCGACGAGCCCTATTGCACCGCCGGCCTCTACCGGAAGATCGAGATCTACGCTTGGCGCCGCGGCACCATCGCCGGCTAGCCTGTAAACCCACAAGCCTGACAATCATGTGCAATGCACGTATTCCGATTATCTCGCAAATCGCGTAAACAGAGAGAGCCGACGCGCTTACTGCCTCGGTAGGAGAAATTAGCTTAGGGGCCCTAGACGCATGATATCCTCTGTGGCCGAATCAAAGGCATTACGCTTCGCCCAGTACCTAAAAGAATTTGTGAGGCTTCGCAGCGTCATTACTCGTGACGTCGAGAAATATGACTCGGTTCTTTGGTTCCACGAAATGCCCCACGAGAGGGAGTGCCGAAGCCCGGCGTGGAGTGATGGCTTTGAATCGAGCGACCCATGGCTCGAGGTCCAAAAGCAGCAATTCCCTAAGCCCCCGACGATACCCGACGCGCTGCTTCCATGGATCGATCAAGAGGCATTCAGGCGAGCGACAGTCGAGATGCCACCGCTCCGGCAAACCAAGCTGGAACCGGATCTGAGCGTCGAGGTTGGCGACGGCGAAGAGCCGCCAATGATCGAACGACGCGTTCAGGACTATCCCGACGTCGTCAAGATTTACGAGCATCTTCGTCCGAGCTGGCAGGCTTGGTCTGACGAGTATCGTCGTCGTGAAAAGATTCAACGAGTTTACGCCGAGCTCTTCCACTTGCATACTCAGCTGCAAAAGCAGGGGGAAATTGTAGAGCTCGTCCTCGGGCTTGGCTTGCTTGATTGGCCGGGAGCGAAGCAGAAATCTTCGCCAATACGGCGCCATGTTGTTACTGCGCGGGTGAACCTTCTATTCGATTCTGCCGCGGGCATCATTCGGCTGGAGCCACCGGCCGATGGCGCACAGCTTCGGATTGAAGACGACATGCTCGAAGCGGAGCTTCGTCCTGAGCGTAATCAATACGCCAGCATGGAAGCACAACTGAAGGCTATCGACGATGATGTCTGGGACCACTCCGCAACGTTTAGAGCAATCAAGTCCTGGGCCGAGGCCCTCCACCCCGACTCACAGTGGTCAACCGATCTGCAACCCGTTGCGGGGGACGCTGAGAAACCGGCCGTGAGTTTTGCGCCCGCTCTCATTTTGCGGAAGCGCACCCAGGGCGGAATGGTCCGAATCTACGACGCTATCATCCATCAATTAGCGGGCGAAGCCGCTGAGATTCCATCAGGTTGGGGCGGGCTTATCGAAGATAAGGGCGATGACGAAGCGCCTAGTGTGCCGCAGCTAGCACCCGGGGAGGCCAGTGCCATACTCGCTCCTCGTGAAATTTATTTTCCCTTACCAGCTAATCGTGAGCAACGGCGTATCGTCGAAGCGATCGAGAGCCAGCGAGGGGTCTTGGTACAAGGCCCACCAGGGACCGGCAAGAGTCACACGATTGCGAACTTGATCTGTCATCTGCTGGCGACCGGTAAGCGGGTGCTCATCACTGCGGAAACGGGGCGCGCCCTCCGAGTTCTTAAAGACAAGCTACCGACACAAATACAACCACTTTGCGTGAGCCTTCTCGGACAGAGTGGTGACGCGTTCGCGGAGCTAAATTCCGCCGTTCAGGAAATCACCACACGCTTCATGTCTTGGAGCCCAGGGTCATATGACGGTCAGATTAAAGAAATAGACAGAGAAATATCGGCCAAACGGTGTTCTATTGCTGAGATCGATTCCGAACTCCTTCAACTACGAAAGGAAGAAACCTCGCTTTTCACATTACTCGACGGCGCCTATCGAGGTACTGCGTCAAAAATCGCTGAGAGAGTTGCGAGCGAGCGCGCCCGCTACGGGTGGCTACAATTACCCATTGAAGCCCGTGAGAACCCCCCTGTTGGCAGTAAAGATGTTTTGCGCTGGTTGCGTGTTTGCCGTACCTACACTGCGGACCAAATCGCGATCGCCAAGCTTCGAATAATCGATGCAGATAGGCTGCCATCACCGGATATTTTTGGCGCTGCTGTCGTCGCCGAACGAGATGCCAAACAGGCATTCGAAGACTTCTCGAAGCATCTTGACGACCCGGTCTATCAAAGGATCGCTGAACTAGATTTGGAGACTCGGGCCAATCTGAAGTCTAGGCTGCGATGCCTGGATGATCGGCACCGTCAACTATGCCAGTGCGGCTATGAATGGATAGCCGATGCACTATCGGCAGCGCTGGGAGGTCGCCAGGCAGGGTGGCGGGCACTGCTCGATCAATCCGTGGAACTCCTCGGCCGAATTGAAAAATTGATAGAGGGGCTTCAATCGGTCTCAATATCGATCCCGCCCGAACTTGATTTAGCACGCGTTCGCGCGGATGCCGATGCGCTGCTGAATCATTTGCGCCAGGGTGGCGGTTGGAAACGACTGGGAATATTAACCCCGAAAGAGGTGAAGGGGCGTACTTATCTGCGGCACCGAATTCAAGTTAATGGACAACCCGCGTCCTCCGAAAATCAACTTCTTGTTGTGCGCAATTACGTCAACGTGGAACTGTTATTTGCTGCATTGGAAGAGGCCTGGCTTGATCACGGCGGTTTACCCAAAGGATCTCAGCGACAAATTCGTCTCGCTGCGATCAAAGAGCAAGTTTCGGCACTTAATGATGTCTTGTCCCATGCTGATGAGTGCCTGAGCCTAGCCGCCTCGCAAAATGGCGCGTTTTCATCAATTCCGCTTCCCGACTGGAAAAATGGGCAGGCCAGAAAATGGCTGGAGTTGATCAGCGCCGCTGAGATCGCGGAACGATATCGCCTCTCCGAAGAGCAAGTCACTGCATGCTTGCCAAACCTTCAGGCCATTCAAAATTTGGACGACACGCATCCGGTAATCAATTTACTAGTGAAGGCAGTCGCAGAGCGGGATATTACAGGTTATGGTCGAGCATACGACGAACTTCGTAAAATTCAGGAGGCCAAAGCCGACCAAGAATTTCGGCATCGTATCGAGGCTGTGCTCGCGCCCGCGATCCCCGGCTTCGTGGATGCGGTTGCAAGAACCTCCAGCGATGCTGCTTGGGAAGACCGCTTCAACGATTGGGACGGGGCGTGGCGTTGGGCATTCATGGACAATTGGCTGCGAAAGCGCTCGGATTTCTCTTATCAGGATGAGCTTTGGCATCGTCGTCAGGCAACGGAGCGTGATCTCGGCGAGTTGCTCGCTGAAAGCGCCGGACTGCGTGCCTGGAGCCATTTCTTCAACCGCTTGCATGCCAAGCCCAAAGAGATGGCCGCACTCAGGGGATGGCGCGAGGCGGTTAGAGCTATGGGAAAAGGCACCGGGCGGTCCGCCAGAATGGAACGCCTCCGGCGCGAGGCGCGGCAGTATATGGATCAATGCCGCGAAGCTATCCCAGTCTGGATCATGCCGCGATACCTCGTGGCAGAAATGATTGACCCGGCTCCAAACCGATACGACCTGGTAATAATCGACGAAGCGAGCCAATTGGGTATTGAAAGTCTTTTTCTCTTTTACATCGCCAGAAAAATGGTGGTGGTCGGCGACGATCAACAAATCAGCCCCTACGGCGTTGGAATTCCGGAGCAGGCTATCGCTGACCTGCAACACCATTACCTTGAGGGCATACCGCACCAACACGCTCTTTCGGCGCAGAGCAGCCTTTACAGCAACGCAAAGATTCGTTTCGGGCAAAACATCGTGCTTCGTGAGCATTTCCGCTGTATGCCCGAAATCATTCAATTCTCGAATGATCTCTGCTACGCGAGCAGCGGCACGCCACTTGACCCACTGAGATCCTATCCGCCTGACCGTTTGACCCCTCTTGTTGTCCGGCATGTCAAAGATGGCTATCGATCAGGCAGCGCCGAACATCCAATAAACGAGCCGGAAGCGGAGGCGGTAGTCGCTCAAATCATCGGATGCATCGATGATCCGCGGTATGCTGACCGGACAATGGGCGTCATCAGCTTGCAGAATGAAGCGCAGGCCAAGCTTATTGAGCGGAAACTCCTGGAGGCGCTGCAGCCGGAAATAATTGAAGAGCGCCGATTAATATGCGGCGACGCTTATGCCTTTCAGGGCGACGAGAGGCATATCATCTTTCTGAGTATGGTGGCTGCCTCTAACGAAAGAATTGGCACACTTTCCAACGAATCAGCCCGTCAGCGATTCAATGTTGCAGCGAGTCGCGCTCAGGATCAGCTTTGGCTGTTCCATTCCGCCGATCTCGATGTTCTCAGTCCGCTCTGCATGAGATACCGGCTCCTGAGCTACATGCTGTCGCCTACACGCCGGCCGTCCGATGAGGAAACCCAGCGATTTGATTCTCAGTTCGAACGGGATGTGTTTGAGTGCATTCGCGAGAAAGGATTTCATGTTCGAACACAGGTCTGTGTTGGAGATCCCACGAATCACCGCTATCGGATAGACCTCGTTGTCGAAGGAATGCAGGGCCGGCTTGCCGTGGAGTGCGATGGAGACGAGTGGCATGGTCCAGAACGCTATGAACAAGATATGGCTCGTCAACGTGATCTTGAGCGCGCCGGCTGGCGGTTTGTTCGCGTCCGGGGAGGCGATTTCTACCGGGATCAAGCCAAAGCATTGGAACCCGTGTGGACGGAGTTGGAGCGACTAGGGATCAAGCCGGGCGGAATCGATGAGGGTGCTGCAGAGCCGCCTCCTGCCGCAAAAACTGCAAGAGTTGAGCGAGAGGAAGCGGACGAGATCATCGCCCCCAGAGAGCAAAGGCTGATAAATCACGATGACGATGCCGCGATCGGGAAAAAGGCGGAGACTCCCCTCGGCCCATATGTGTCCTATAACGGCGTTGCGGGACCTGATCCTCGTACGACAAGCGTTGGTGTCGTGGCTGATGGCTTAATCCGGGTTATCGAAGTGGAAGGTCCCATGCTCGCAAAGCGAGCTTACGATGTCTATTTGCGGGGTTGTGGAATAAAGCGACTTGGGGGCGAGCTCAGAAGCACGATGAACAAGGCGCTCGCGAGCGCGATCCGCCAGGGTAAAATCGTGTCGGAGAACGAGCCTGGAAAGGTGGGTCTGATCTATTCGACGGTGCGGATCAAAGGCAGCCCACCCGTGAAGCCGCGGTGCCGTGGACCCCGAACGTTCGAGGAAATACCGCCAGGCGAATTGCGGTATGCAGGGCGTTATATCTTAGAAACTCGCAATATTGAGGCAAATAGCGACCAGCATCTCCGCGCCATTCTTGAGATGTTTGACCTCAAGAGGCTCACGACCCAGGTGGGAACCGCGCTCTTGGAGATCTTAGAAAGGAGCGAGAAAGTTGACGATGAGATATACGTTGGCGACGCAGCGCCCCTGGTTTGAGTATTACCTAACATTCGGCCTCATAATGTAGATTATGCCATCTGGATCCGGATTGTTTGGTTTAGTTCTAACTAGCCTCGGCCGCTCGCCTTCAGCCCCTTATGCAGCGCGGCGAAGGACTGCGCCGGCGCCGGCATCAGCCAGCGGAAGCCCTTGGCGAGCAGGGCCTCGACGTTGTTCGCATCGACATGCGGGTGGCCGCACGGCACCCCGGCGTCCTTGCAGATCGCCAGGATGTCGTCGATCGCGGCGGCCACCTCGGGGTGGTCGTATTGCCGCGGATAGCCCATATCCTGCGACAGGTCGCCTTCGCCGATCAGCACCACCCCGATCCCCGGCACCTCCTTCAGGATCTTGGGCAGGTTGCGGATCGCCCGCTTCTCCTCGCACATGATGACGACCAGCACTTCGCCTTCCGGATTGAGCGGCCAGGTATCGGCGCGCTTGTAGTAGGTCTGCTGGTCGAGGCCCCAATAGCGCGCGGCGGTGCGCGGCGCGTCGCCGCGCTGCCCCGGCGGCTCGTAATAGCGGGCCTCGCGCGGCCGCGGATAGCGGCAGGCCTGGACCGCGTTGCGCGCCTCCTCGACGGTCGAGACATGCGGCCAGACGATGCCGTAGACGCCGATGTCGAGCACCTGCTTGGCGATGAACTGGTTCATCTCGCCGCCGTTGGGCGGGATGCGCACGAACGGCGCCACCGCCGGCGCCAGGCTCGCCGATTTGACGATCTGGGCGCGGTCCAGCATGTACTGCATGCAGTCGCGCAGCTGGCGGATGTCGTAGGGGTTGTGTTCCATCTCGAACACTACCCCGTCATAGGGCTGGGCGGCGATCGCCTGGGCCGCGCCGATCTCCGCCGGCGAAAACGTGACGAAGGCGGGCTGGCCGTTTTCCAGCGCGCGGATCGCGGGGTTGAGGCGGGGCAGGTCGGGCATCGCGGGGCTCTCCCTCGGTTTGGTGAAGAATTCTTAAACCGGCGGCGCGATGCTGGCAGCAGCGAAATGAGGCGACCCCCGATGCTGCCTTTCCGCCGCCTGCCGATCACCGTTTCCTGCGCCTTTCGCGGCGGCTCGCTGTCGGCGCCGCCGGGCGAGCGCCTGGTCAAAGCCTGCCCCGAGGCACAGCGCCGCCGGCTGCGCCGGCGTCTCGCCCGCGCCCCCGTGCGGTGGACGGTAAGCTGGGACAAATCCCCCGGCGACGAATTGCAGCCGCGCGACCGCGTCGCCGTTTTGCTGGGCAAGGGGGTCGTCGTCGAATTGCGCTGCGCCCGGCGCGGGGTGCTGGGCGAGCGGCTCGTCGGCGAGGGCGAGGCGGTCGCGCCGGGAACCCGGCTCGCCGCGATCCGCCGCCCGGCGCCGCCCGACGCCGCGGCGGACGGGCGGGCGCGGCTGCACGAGGCGATGCTGCACTTCATGGCGCGCCGCCGCCGCGACGCCGAGCGCATCCGCGACTTGCAGCGCGAGCTGGAGGCGTTGCGCCGCGCCGGCGGCGACGCGAAATTCCGCCGCCTGAAGCTCGAATTCAGCAAGCGCTTCCATCCCGACGGCGGCGCCGACGAGCGCGAGCGGCGGCACCGCCAGCTTGTGTTCCAGGAATTCTGGCCGGTCGTCGAGGCGATCGAGCGCTCTTGACCGGGTTAGCGGTCGAGCCAGATGTCCTCCATGCGCCAGCCGTTGTAGATGCTGTTGACCATGACCGTCAGGTTCTTGACCTGCGGCGACCAGCAGGTGGCGCCGCGATTGAAATAGACCAGCGGGCGCGCGCCGTCCTCGGTCAGCCGGCGCTCGATCTCCCACACCAGGCGGCGGCGCTCGTCCTGGTTCGCCTCCATCGACTGCCGCTCGATCAGCTTGTCGATCTCGGGGTTGCAGTAGCCGTTGTAGTTGCCGACGCCGCCGCAGGCGTAGTTCTCGTAGAGCATAGCGTCGGGGTCGTCGACATAGGTGCCGGTCAGGTTGAGCGCCACGGTGTAGTCCTTGCGCATCACCTTGGGGTACCACTGCGTCGTGTCGACCGGTTCGAGCTCGGCGTCGAAATAGATCTCCTTGAGCTGGTCGAGCAGGATCACCGCCGGGTCGCGGTAGGGGGCGATGTCGCGGGTCGAGACCTTGACCTTCAGGCGGTTGTCCGGGCCGTAGCCGAGCTGTTTCATGATCGCCCGCGCCGCCTCGCGGTTCTTGGCGACGTCGGCGCCGTAGCCGGGCAGGGTGTCGAGCATTTCCTTCGGCATGCCCCATTGTCCCCCCGGCGGCGGCTGCATCGCCGCCGCCTTGAGCCCGACCCCCTCGGTCAGGATGTCGATGAACGCCTGGCGGTCGATGGTCAGCGCCATCGCCCGGCGCAGCTCCGGGTTGTCGAACGGCGGCGCGTTGCGGTTGACGATCAGGTTGGTCGAGACGCTGCCCGGCGGCAGCTCGCAGATCGCGTCCTTGCGCTGGTTCTGGATGTCGCGCATCAGCGGCACGCTGACGCTGCCGGCGAAGGTCAGGTCGTACTTGCCGGCGATGAAGGCGAGCACGACGGTCGAGCGGTTGCGCGCCACCGTGTATTCGATGCCGTCGAGATAGGGCAGCCCGGGCTTCCAGTAGTCCGGATTTTTGGCCAGCGTGATGTGCTCGTTCGGCTTGAACTCGACAAACTTGAACGGGCCGGTGCCGATCGGATGCTGGCGCATCTGCGCCGGCGGCACGTGGCAGGGGTAGACCGGGCTCATGCCCGAGGCGAGCAGCGCCAGAAAGGCCGGCTGCGGCCGCTTGAGGACGAAGGTGGCTTCGTCGTCGCCGCGCGTCGTCACCTCGACCAGGTTGTTATACCAGGCCTTGCGCGGGTTGACCCGCAGCCGCTCCGCCGCCTTGCCCTGCAGCAGGTCCCAGGTGCACTTGACGTCGGCGGCGGTGAACGGCTTGCCGTCGTGCCATCTGACGCCGTGGCGCAGGCGGAAGGTGAGGCGGGTGCCGTCTTCGTCCCAGCTCCAATCGGTGGCGAGTTCGGGGCGGATCGTGTCGAGGCTGTTCTGCTTTATGTGCTGGTCGAAGATGACGAGGTTGTTGAACACCGCCATCATCGGCCGCTCGGCGACCACCGTCGCCTCTTCGTGAATCGACATGCTGGCCGGACTGTCGATCAGCCATTCGCGCAGGATGCCGCCCGGTTTCTGCGCCCGGGCCGGGGCGGCGACGGCGATGGCGGCGACCAGTGCGGCAACGACGACGCGCAGCTTCATCGTCTCCTCCCTCTGCCGGAGGCTGCGACAATAGCACGCAGGTTGCCGGGGGCCAGGCAAATGATCGCGGGGGCGGCGGGCCGGCGCCGCCCCCGCGGCGGCTCAGTTCTCGAGCCTGAGGTCCTCGAAGCGCGAGCCGTTGTAGATGCTGTTGACCATCAGGGTCAGCCCCTTGACCGCGGGCCGGTGACAGACGATCCCGTAGGCGAAGAACAGGATCGGCCGCGCCGCGTCCTCGGCCAGCTTGCGCTCGATCCGCCATACCAGCTTGCGCCGCTTCTCGATGTCGGATTCGGCCGATTGCTCGTCGACCAGCTTGTCGACCTCGGGATTGCAATAGTTTGTGTAGTTGCGCATCGCCCCGCACACGAAGTTTTCGTAGAACTGCGTGTCGGGATCGTCGACCTCGCTTTCGGTGACGTTCAGCGCCACCTTGTAGTCCTTGCGCATCAGGGTCGGGTACCACTGGGTGGTGTCGATCGGTTCGAGCTCGGCGTCGATGTAGATTTGCTTCAACTGATCGATCAGGATCACCGCCGCATCGCGGTACGGCGCGATGTCGCGGGTCGTCACCTTGACCGCCAGCCGGCGGCCGGCGCCGTAGCCCAGCCGCTCCATGATCGCGTGCGCTTCGGCCCGGCGCTCGGCGACGTCGGGGCCGTAGCCGGGAAGCTGTGCCGCCACGTCCGGCGGCATTCCCCACAACCCTTCGGGCGGCGGCATCATGGCGCCGCCGATCGTGCCCAAACCCTCGTAGAGGATGTCGTTGAACGCCTTGCGGTCGAGGGTCAGGGTCATCGCCCGCCGCAAATCGGCATTGTCGAACGGCGGCGCGGAGCGGTTGATCAGGACATTGCGGCTGACGTTGGCGGGCGAGCCTTCGCAGATCGCATCGGGTGCCTCGGCCTTGACCTGCTTCAGCACCGGCGGGGTGACGCCGAAAATCAAATCGGTCTTGCCGGCGATGAACGACAGCGTGCGGGTCGACATGTTCTTGATGATCACCCATTCGATGCCGTCGAGTTTCGGAAAGCCCGGCTTCCAGTAGTCGGGATTGCGCGCCACCTTGATGCGCTCGTTCGGCTTGAACTCGACGAACTTGAACGGCCCGGTGCCGATCGGGCGCAGCCGCATCTGCTGGGCCGAGACGTGGCACGGGTAGATCGGCGACCAGCCCGAGGCGAGCAGCGCGAGGAACGAACCCTGCGGCCGCTTGAGATGGAAGGTCACCTCATAGTCGCCGTTGGTGCTGATCTTTTCGACGTTTTTGTACCACTCCTTGCGCGGGTTGATCCGCAGCTTGTCCGTCCCGGTTCCCATCAACAGGTTCCAGGTGCACACCACGTCCTTGGCGGTGAACGGCTTGCCGTCGTGCCATTTGACCCCCTGGCGCAGCGGCAGGGTCAGCTCGGTGCCTTCCTCGTTCCACGCCCAGCTCGTCGCCAGCTCGGGCACGATCGAACGCGGCGTGTTCTGCGGCACGTGCTGGTCGTAGAGCACCAGGTTGTTGAAGACACCCATCATCGGCCGGTTCACCGCCGCGGTCGATTCCTCGAGCAGCGACATGCTCGCCGGACTGTCGAAATGAGCCACTTTAAGAAGCTTGCCCGAGTCCTGGGCCGAGGCGGCGTTCAACGGCGCCGCCAGCGCGAGCAGCCCTGCGGCCGCCGCGACGATGCGCAGTTTCCATTCCATTTGCGTCTCCCTGAACCGTGCGACTTGCGGGGTTGGCCCCGTCTCGGCCGGTTGCCGCGACAATACCACGCATGCGTCATCGCGTCGCGGGTAGAACGCGGGCGTCGCACCGATTTTGCCGCCGGTGCGTCTCCTCTATGATGGCGCGATGATCAGCGACCCGATCGAGTTCGAGCTGTTCAAGAATGCGCTGTTCGGCATCGCCGACGAGATGGCGCTGACCGTCTTCCGCACGACCTATTCCGGCGTGCTAAAGGACAACATGGACTACTCGACGGCGCTGTTCGACGGCGCCGGCGTGCTGGTCGCGCAAGGGCTGACCCTGCCCGGCCATCTCGGCTCGATGCCGACCGCAATCGCCTCGGTCAAAAACACCTTTGCCGGCGCCGTCGAGCCCGGCGACGTGTTCATCCTCAACGATCCCTTCCGCGGCGGCATGCATCTGCCCGACATCTTCGTGTTCAAGCCGGTGTTCGATGGCGGCGCGTTGATCGCCTGGGCCGGCACGGTGTGCCACCACACCGATGTCGGCGGCCGCGTGCCCGGCTCGAACGCCTCCGACTCGACGGAGATCTACCAGGAAGGGCTGCGCATTCCGCCGCTGAAGCTGTACGCTCGCGGCGAGCGCAACGAGACGCTGTTCGCGCTGATCGAGAGCAACGTGCGGGTGCCGGTCAAGGTGTTCGGCGATCTGCGGGCGCAGCTTGCCGCCTGCCACATCGCCGAGGCGGCGATGCGCGAGCTTGCCGGGCAATACGGGCGCGAGCGGCTGGCCGGGTTGATGACCGAGCTGGTCGATTACGCCGAGCGGATGACCCGCGCCGCGATCGCCGAGCTGCCCGACGGGGTTTACGATTTCCTCGACCACATCGACGACGACGGCATCGATGTCGGCCGGCCGATCCCGCTCAAGGTCACCGTGACCAAGGCGGGCGAGACCATTCATGTCGACTGGACCGGCACGTCGCCGCAGGTCAAGGGCGCGATCAACAACACGCTCAGCTACACGAAGTCGGCGAGCTATTGCGCGATCCGCTCGATCCTGCCGCAGAACATCCCGACCAACGAAGGCGTGTTCCGGGCGATCACCGTCGAAGCGCCGCCGGGAACGGTCGCGCACGGCATCCTCCCGGCGGCCTGCGCGGCGCGCGGGCTGACCGGGTTCCGCATGGTCGACTGCCTGTTCGGGGCGCTCGCGAAGATGCTCCCCGACCGGGTCTTCGCCGCCTCCGACGGCGGCAATACCGGGGTATCGATCGGCGGCTATCACGCCGACCGCACGCCGTTCATCTACGTCGATTTCACCTGCTGCGCCTGGGGCGCGCGGCCTTACGCCGACGGGCTGGACGGCAATTCGCACATCTATGCCAACATGGCCTCGCAGCCGATCGAGGTAACCGAAAGCGAACAGCCGCTGCAGATCACCGCCTACGAGTTCATCCAGGATGCGATGGGGCCGGGCAAGTTCCGCGGCGGCGCGCCGTTCCGCCGGGAATACAAGCTATTGGCCGAGGAGGCGATCCTCCAGGTGCGCTCGGACCGGCGCGATTTCCGCCCGTTCGGGCTGTACGGCGGCGGTCCCGGGCGACCGTCGATGAACTACCTCAACCCGGATCGGAACCCCGCGCCGCTGCCCTCGAAACTGACGATGACGATCAGGAAGGGCGATGTGTTCCGCCACGAGGTCGCCGGCGCCGGCGGCTGGGGCGATCCGCTCGACCGCGATCCCGCAGCGGTGCTGAAAGACGTGCGCAACGAGTTCGTCAGCCTGCGCTCCGCCCGCGAGGATTACGGCGTGGTCATCGCCGAGGGCGCGGTCGACGCGGCGGCGACGGCGGCGCTGCGGGCGCAGCTGCGTGAGCGACGCGGCTGGCGCGAGGCGCCGGTCTACAGCTGGGGCTTGGCGGCGGAGTGAGCACCTTCCGCGCCGGGGTCGATATCGGCGGCACCTTCACCGACATCGTGCTGGTCGGCAGCAACGGCGAGCGCCTGACCCGCAAGGTGCCGTCCACCGTCGACGACTACGCCCGCGGCATCGTCGAGGGCCTCGCCGCGCTGATCGAGGAGGCCGGCGGCTCGGTCGTCGAGCTGCTGCACGGCACCACCGTCGCCTCGAACGCGATCCTCGAGCTGAAAGGGGCGAAGACCGGGCTGATCACGACGCGCGGCTTTCGCGACGTGCTGGAGATCCGCAACCTCAGAATGCCGCGGCTCTACGACATGTCGTGGACCAAGCCGCCGCCGCTGGTCGAGCGGCGCCTGCGCGTCGAAGTGACCGAGCGGATCAACGCCCAGGGCGGCATCGACATCCCGCTCGACGAGGCGAGCGCGGTCCGCGCCGCCGAGACCTTGATCGGCGAGGGCGTCGAGGCGATCGCCATCTGCCTGCTGCATTCCTATCTCAACCCGGCGCACGAGGCGCGGGTCAAGGAGATCGTCGCGGCGCTGGCGCCCGGCGTCACCCTGTGCACCAGCAGCGAGGTGCTGCCGGTCATCAACGAATACGAGCGCAGCTCGACCACCGTCATCAACGCCTATGTCCGCCCGATCGTCGAGCGCTACCTGACCCGGCTGATCGGCGAGGTCGGGCGGATCGGCATCGATGCGCCGCTGCTGTTGATGCAGTCGAACGGCGGGCTGACCACCGCCCGCGCCGCCGCGGCGACGCCGATGCACATCATCGAATCCGGCCCCGCCGCCGGCGTCGTCGGGGTCCAGGCGCTGGCCCGCCACATCGGCATCGACAAGGCGATCTCGTTCGACATGGGCGGCACCACGGCCAAGGCCTCGCTGATCGAGAACGGCGAGGTGACGCGCGCCACCGAATACCAGGTCGGCGCCGGTATCGTGCTCGGTTCCCGGCTGCTGTCCGGTGCCGGCTACACGTTGAAGGTGCCGGCGATCGACCTCGCCGAGGTCGGCGCCGGCGGCGGCTCGATCCTGTGGATCGACCGCGGCGGCGCGCTGCAGGTCGGGCCGACGAGCGCCGGTGCGGTGCCGGGTCCGGTGTGCTACGGCCAGGGCGGGACCGAGCCAACGGTCACCGATGCCAATCTGGTGCTCGGCTATCTCAACCCGATCCACCTGGTCGGCGGGGCGCTCAAGATCGACGCCGAGGCGTCGCGCGCCGCGCTCGCCGACCGGATCGCCCGGCCGCTCGGCCTCGGCCTCGAAGCGGCCGCCTACGGCGCCCACCTGATCGCCGGGTCGAACATGATCCGCGCGTTGAAGGCGGTGTCGAGCGAACGCGGCCGCGACCCGCGCGACTACGCCCTCGTCGGCTTCGGCGGCAACGGCCCGCTCTTCGCCGCCGGCATGGCCGAGGCGATCGGCATCCGCCGCGTCGTCGTCCCGCCCTCGGCCGGGGTATTCTCGTCGTTCGGCCTGCTCTGCGCCGAGCTCGAATACTATTTCACCCGCACCCGCAAGCGGCTGCTGCGCGCGGCCGATCCCGCCGAGATCGGGGCCACCGTCGCCGCGCTCGAAGACGAGGCGCGGGCGCGGCTCGCCGAGGACGGCTTTACCGGCGGGCAGGTCGAACTGCGCCGCAGCGCCAGCCTGCACTACCAGGGCCAGTCGTTCGAGCTGCGCGTCGCGATGGCGCCGGGTCCGGTCGGCGCCGCCACGCTCGCCGCGCTCGAAGCCGATTTCGCCGCCGAGCACGAGCGCACCTACGGCCACCGCGCCGGCGCCGACGAGCCGGTCGAGCTGGTCAGCCTCGAAGTCGTCGGCCGCGGCCTGTCCGACGTGCCGCGGGCGGGCTCGGCGGCGGCGGCGCATCTCGCCCCCGACATCGCCATCGCCGAACCGGTCCGCCGCGCCTATTTCGGCCCCGAGCGGGGCTGGATGGAGGCGCAGGTGGTCAACCGCAGCGCCCTGCGCACCGCGCATGCCGGCCCCTGCATCGTCGAGGAATACGACGCCACCTGCCTCGTCCCGCCGGGCTGGACCGCGCGGCTCGACGAGTTCGGCAATATCGTGCTGGGCCGATGACCGGCAATCACCCCGCGACCTTGACCAGCTTGTGGATTACCCGCCGCCGCGCCGGTGCCGGCCCCTCGGCAAAGCGCGACCAGGAGCGGCCCGATAATTCGCCGACATAGATGTTTCCCTTGGAGTCGACGGCGATCCCGTGCGGCGAGGTGAACTGCCCGGGATTGATTCCGGCGTGCGGCAGGCCGAGCCGCGCCAGCACCTTGCCGTCATGCGTATGGATGCTGACCCGCGGCCCGATATTGGGCCAGTTGCGGTTGATTTCGCCCTGCGGCCCGCCTTCGCCGATATAGCACAGCGGATCGCGGCCGGCTTCCATCCACATGCCGTTGGGCCGGTGCAGGTTGTTCCACTGGGTCTCCCATTTGCCGTTGCCGTCGAACACCTGGACGCGGTGGTTTTCGCGGTCGGCGACGTAGACCCAGCCGTCATGCGTGCAGCAGATGTTGTGCGGGATGTTGAACTGGCCGGGATCGGTGCCCGGCTCGCCCCAGGATTTCAGCACCCGCCCGTCCGGCGAGAATTTGTGGATGCGGGCGTTGCCGTAGCCGTCGGAGACATAGAGGTCGCCCTGCGGCGACAAAGCGGTGTGGGTGCAGCGGTGGAACGGCAGCCCGCTCATGAACGGTGTCGGCTTGCCGGGCAGGCCCAGGGTCAGCAGCACCTTGCCGTCGAGGGTGCAGTGGCGCACCGTATGGTCGCCGTCGTCGGTCAGCCAGATCGTGTCGTCGGGCGCGACATGCACGCCGTGCGGCCGGGTGAAGACGCCTTCGCCCCAGGTGCGCAGCAGGTTGCCGTGCTCGTCGAACACCGCGACCGGGTGGTCGCCGCGGTTGAAAGCATAGACGTTGTCGCGCTTGTCGACGCCGACCGCGGCGACGTCGCCGAGCACGATCTCGTCGGGGAGCTTGGCCCAGGTGTCGTTGACCTCGAACGTATAGGCGCCCTCGCCGAGCCGCACCGCCATCGCTTCCTCCCGCCTTGATTAAGCCCGATTGCGATAATAGGCCGATGCGCTAGTGTGCGCACATCTTCGTGGAGTGCGATGTTTATGCGGAAATGGGTTCCGGCGGTCGCGCTGATCGCCTTTCTGGCGCCGCTGCCGGTGCAGTCGCAGGGCAAGTCCGGCAGCAAGGGCGCGGTCTACGAGCAGCTCAATCTGTTCGGCGAGGCGTTCGAGCGCATCCGCCAGGACGCGGTCGAGCCGGTCGCCGACAGCAAGCTGGTCGAGACCGCGATCACCGGGATGCTCGCCGCGCTCGACCCGCACGCGGTCTACCTGACCGAGGCCGAATACAAGGCGCAGCAGGCGCCGCGGCCGCCCGACCAGGCGGGCTCGACCGGACTGGTGACGACGATCGAGAATGGCCAGGTCAAGGTGGTCTCGCCGCGCGACGGCTCCGGCGCCGCCGCCGCCGGGATCAAGCCCGGCGACATCATCTTCTCGATCGACAAGGAACCGACCTTCGAGATGACCGCGACCGATGTCGAGCAGCGCCTGCGCGGCCCGGTCGGCAGCGAGGTCACGCTGCTGATCCGCCGCGGCAACGCGACGCCGAGCGAGATCAAGGTCAAGCGCACCAGCCCGAGCCTGCCGACCGTCAGTTCGCGGCTCGAAGGCGGGACGATCGGCTATGTCCGCATCGCCGGCTTCGATTCCGGAACCGGGGCGGCGGTCGCCGAGGCGCTCGACAAGCTGCGCGCGCAGGCGAGCGGCAAGCTGCTCGGCTATGTGCTCGACCTGCGCAACAATCCGGGCGGCAATTTCGACGCGGCGGTGGCGACCGCCGACGACCTGATCGACAAGGGCGACATCGCCGTCATCAAGTCGCGCAACCCGCCCGAGACCAAGCACATCGCGGCGACGCCGGGCGACCATGCCAACGGCCTGCCGGTGGTGGCGCTGGTCAACGGCGGCACCGCCAACGAGGCCGAGCTGGTCGCCGGCGCTTTGCAGGACAACCACCGTGCCGTGCTGCTCGGCACCAAGACCTTCGGCGAAAGCGCGATCGTGACGACGATCCCGCTCAACGGCAACGGCGCCATCCGGCTGACGACGTCGCGGTTTCTGACCCCCGCCGGCCGGACGATCCAGGGCAAGGGGCTCGATCCCGACCTGGTGGTCGCGCCGGTAAAGCTCGAGCGGCTCGCGCTCGGCGACCGGCGCCGCGAGGCCGATCTGCGCGGCGCGCTGAAGAACACCGACCCGGTCGTGCCGGCCGCGCCGGCCGGCAAGGAGCCGGCCAAGCCGGCCGCACCGGGGGCGTCTGCCGGGGCGGAGGCGCCGAGCACGACCGTCGCTACCGCCGACATGGGCACGTCCAGCGACGAGCAGCTTACCGAAGCGCTCGATGTCCTGCGCGGGCTGGCGATGACCAGCGCCCGCAACACCCGATAAGAGGAACGGATGTGAAGATACTGGTACTCGGCGCCGGGGCCGTCGGCGGCTATTTTGGCGGCCGCCTGGCGGAGGCGGGGCGCGACGTCACCTTTCTCGTGCGGCCGCCGCGCGCGGCGGTGCTGCGGCAGCGCGGGCTCGCCGTCGCCAGCCCGCTCGGCGACTTCACCGTGCCGGTCAAGACAGTGACGGCGGATGCGCTCGACGGCGGCTACGACCTCGTGCTGCTGACCGCCAAGCATTACGACCTCGACGCGGCGATCGCCGCGATCCGCCCGGCGGTCGGGCCGGCGACGGCAATCCTGCCGCTGCTCAACGGCCTGGTTCATCTCGACCGGCTGGAGGGCGCCTTCGGCGCCGAGGCGGTGCTCGGCGGCGTCGCCTATGTCGGGGCGGTGCTGACGCCGGACGGCGGCATCCGCCACCACAACCGCCTCTCGGGCATCGCCTTCGGCGAGCGCGGCGGCGGGATCAGCAGCCGGGTGCGGGCGATCGCCGACGAGTTCGCCGGTACCAAAGTGGATGCGCCCGGCAGCGACGACGTGATGCGCGACATGTGGGAAAAGTTCGTCATGATCTCGGCGATGGCCGGGATGAACTGCCTGATGCGCGGCAATGTCGGCGAGATCGCCGCGACCGACGACGGCGCCGCGCTGACCCGCGAGCTGCTCGGCGAATGCGCGACGGTCGCCGCCGCGTCCGGGGTTGCGCCGCGCGCCGATTACCTGGAGCGGATCGGGGCGATGCTGACGGAACCCGGCAGCGTCAACAGCGCCTCGATGCGCACCGATCTCGATGCCGGGAGGCGCACCGAGGCGGCCGCGATCCTCGGCGACATGCTGCGCCGCGCCCGCGGCTTCGCGCTGGCGACGCCGCTGCTGCGCGCCGCCTGGTGCCACATGCAGGTCTACGAGAACCGCCGCGCCGGCTGATCTTCGGCGCGCCTCGGCCGAGCCCGCTCGGCGAGCCCCGCCGCGGCGGCGCCGGCGCTATCCCAGCCGTCGCCGGTACAATGCGATCAGCCGCTCCCAGTGCCGCTCGGCCGCCGGCTTGTCGTAGCACCAGCGCTCGGGGAAGGCGAAGCCGTGGTGGACGCCGGGATAGAGCTCGATCTCGCCCCGCGTGCCGGCGCGGGCGAACAGCCCGCGCAGCTCCTCGACCATCGGCAGCGGCGCCAGCTCGTCGTGCTCGGCGCAGGCGATGTAGGCCTCGCCCGCGATCTTGCCGAGGTTGAGGTGCGGGCTTTCCTCGGCGTCGTTGATCAGCCAGGTGCCGTAGAACGAGGCGGCGGCGGCGATCCGCTCGGGATAGCGCGCCGCCGCGGCGAGCGCGTACGGACCGCTCATGCAGTAGCCGTGGACGCCGGCCGGGCCGCGCTTCGCCGCATCCTCGCCGTCGCAGAAGGCGAGCATCGCCGCGACGTCCTTCATCACCGGCGGGATCGTCATCTTGGTGCGCACGGCCCGCATGCGCGCATAGTCGGCGCTGTTCCTGTCCAGCACGTCGGGGCCGTAGATCGTGTCGCGCCCGGCGCGGTAATAGAGGTTGGGCAAGAGCACGAAATAGCCGACCGTCGCCAGGCGCCGCGCCATGTCGCGCAGTTCCTCGCGGATTCCCGGCGCGTCCATCAACAGCAAGACCGGCGGGCAGGGGCCGCCGCGCTCGGGATGACAGATAAAGGTTTCCATCGCGCCGTCGCCGGTGGCGATGTCCAGGGTTCGTTCGATCATCCTCCCCCTCCCTCAGCGCGGCCGCCAATCGGCCGAAACAGAGCCTGAGCAGCAGCGATTTCTCGGCCTCGGTCGGCGGACCGCAATGCGCTTCGGACGGGGCGCACAGGTCCGGCCGGCGCG
>Ga0209581_1001397_pt1 | contig 28539 bp, 21 predicted proteins | sample Coa_R2_FD_187160 | JGI IMG/M metagenome (GOLD analysis project Ga0209581, IMG submission 187160) | Surface soil microbial communities from Centralia Pennsylvania, which are recovering from an underground coalmine fire - Coalmine... | ecosystem: Environmental > Terrestrial > Soil > Unclassified ...
TGCGGCCGGGTGTAAGTTTGCGGCGGCTTCCCCTTGATTTGATTTCGCAGAGCATCCTGCTGCTGGTTCGCGTAAGGAAGATAAGTGTCGTCCATCAGGATCATGCCCGCCGCCAGTCCCAGCCCGGCGAACAAGAGCGGGATGGCAAGCCTGTACAAGCTGATGCCGCTGGCCTTGCAGGCGACAATCTCGTTGTTTTTGCTCATCACTCCGAGCGTCACGAGGACCGCCACGAGCGCTCCGAGGGGCGCGAGCTGGTAAAGCAGGTAGGGCGCAAGATACCGGAAATAATTCACGACGATCAGAAAGGGAACTCTGTGCCGGGCAATATCGTCCAGCAGCTCGAAAAAGGTGAAGGCCTCGAAGAGAAAGACAAACGTCGCCATCAGCAGGAAGAAGTAGTAGAAAAATCTCCGCAGAATGTAGAGGTCCATTAACCGGGGAAAACTGTTTTCCGCGGGCAGGGGCACGGCAGCCTCCCGCTCCCCATTTTCGAGCACTGCCCGGGCCGCGCGCGCCCTCGCCTTTCGCCGGCGCCGCAGCCTCCCCCAGCTCCTGAACCTTGCAAAGGGCTTCAACCAGCGCAGGTCGCCCCGCAACTGCTCCATTCGCGGAAGAAGCACAAGACCGAGAACGGCAATCACGGCATCGGCCATCCAGATCCCGGCCGCCGGCGTGAGCTTTGCTTGCCGCGCCAGTCCGGCCCCAAAGACAAACAGAAGGTAGTACCCGGCGATAATCAGCACGGCGAGAAGTGTTCCCGCCGCTCTACCCCCGCGTCTTGGCTGGGTGCCCAGGGGCACCGCGATCAGCGCAAACACGACGCAGGCCACCGGAAACGCCAGGCGCCGGTGCATTTCTACACGGGCTTCGCGCCATTCCGGACCAGTTTCCTCCAATAACTGCCGAAGCGGACGTTCGGGGTTGCTCAACGCGCGCTGCTTTACGGGCATGAGGCCCGTCACCTCAATGGGCAGATCGCTTTGCCCGAACTCGGTAAGCGAGTACTTGTCGGGATCCTCCCGGCTGAATTCGTGAGTCGTGCCGCCATGCAAGTGCAGCTCCAGCTTGCCCTGTTTGGGTTCGGCAATTACAATCGCGTTTTCGGCAAGTGTGAGCCGCGAACCGCTCTCTTCGCCGGCTTCCGCCAGAAAGACGCCGTGCCACCGCGTACCGCTGGCGGAGACGTCGTTTACGTAGAGCACGATCTTGGGGAATCGTTCATCAAAGACCCTGGGTTGCACTTGAAACGAGATTTGGGAGGCGATCAGGTCGGCTTCCACGGTGTGAAGCGTCCTCAGCGAAATGGGTCCCAGCCAGAGCGTCATCATCGCAGTGATCAGCAGGCCCGCCAGCGCAAGCACGCCCACCGGAACCAGGATGCGCCGCCGCCCGATCCCCAGCGCCGTCAGAGCGATGATTTCGCTGTCCGCGGACATTCTCCCCAATCCGAGAAGCACGCCAACGAGGACCGCCATCGGCACAGTGAAGGTCAGGACTCCGGGGAAGACACACAAGAAAACTTTCAGGATTTGCCCGCCGGAACCCGAATGGCGGACCAACAATTCCATGAGGCGTACCAACTGAGGCACGAAGAAAACAAAGGTGAAAACGGCGAGGCCGAGGAGCGCATGACGAAAAACTTCGCGGACGATGTAACGATCCAGGATGCGCATGACGCAAAGCGTGAGTGTAGCATGCCGAGGGCTTTTTCACGGGAGCGGCACGCTTGATGAACCGCGTTCATCTCGTTCTGCTTTGGCACATGCATCAGCCGCAGTACCGCGACCCGGAGACTGGAAACTACGTTCTTCCGTGGACCCGCCTCCATGCCCTGAAGGACTATTGGGGAATGGTTCGGGTCCTCGAGGAGTTTCCGAAATTTCACGCCACGTTTAACGTGGTTCCCGCGCTCGGCTCGCAGCTTGAGGAATACGCCGGCGGCAACTTCAAGGAGCCGTGGTTCGCGCTCGCTTTCAAGGACGTCGACAAGCTCACTCTCGAAGACAAGACGGAAATTCTCGCGCGCGCTTTTCAACTCAACCACGACCACCTGATGTCCCGCTGGCCGCGTTTCGTCGAACTGTACGAATTGTCGCGTCCCGCCGGAGGCTCCCGCCCGGAGATAACGTTTACGCCGCGCGACTGGTGCGACCTCCAGGTTCTCTCGCAGCTTGCGTGGATGGACGAAGAATGGCTCGAAAAAGACCCGGTGATCGTCCGGCTGGCTTCGAAGGGGAAGGACTTCTCCAAGGCGGATAAAGCCGCCCTGAAGGAAAAACAACTCGAGCTTCTTCGCATGGTTTTGCCGATTTATCGCGAGGCGGCAGCCCGCGGCCAGATCGAGCTCAGCACCACGCCGTTCTACCATCCCATTCTTCCGCTGCTTTGCGATTCGGACATCGCCCGCGTGGCGAATCCCTCGACGGCGCTTCCGCGCAGAGCTTTTCGTCATCCGGAGGATGCCCGAGAGCAGCTCCGGCGCGCCCGCGAATACCATGAGCGGGTCTTCGGGGTCCAGCCCGCGGGCCTTTGGCCGTCGGAAGGTTCGGTTTCCGATGAAGCTCTTTCGATAGCAATTGAGGAAGGCTTCCAGTGGTTTGGCACGGACGAAGGCGTCCTGGGCCGGACTTTGAACGTTGGATTCTTCCGCGATGCTTCCGGTCTGCCGGCCAATGCGGATCGCCTCTACAAACCCTGGCATGTCCAGCTCAGCGGGCGCGGCATCACCGGGCTGTTTCGTGACCATCATCTCTCCGACTTAATCGGCTTCGTCTATAGCCGTATGGACGGCAAGGCGGCGGCCGCGGACCTGCATGGCCGCTTGCGCAATCTCGGTGAGAGAGTGGCTTCGGACCAGCCAATTACCGTTTGCCTCTTTCTGGACGGCGAAAATGCCTGGGAGTATTACCCGGGCAACGGGAGGGAATTCCTGCGCGAATTCTATGGCCGCATTCAGTCGGACCAGGATTTTCGCGCGCTTACTGCTTCGGAAGCCGTCGCCTCCGCGGGGACCATTCCACAAACGGGGGGCGTATTTCCGGGGTCCTGGATCAACGCGAACTTCGATGTTTGGATCGGTCATGCCGAGGACCTCGCCGCCTGGGAGCTTCTTGCAGACGCCCGCGAGTCCTACAAACGCGCAGAAGAGGCTCATGCCCGTGGCCGAACCGACGCCCCCACTGAGTCCGCTCTCCGCGAGGCCAAGGAGTCCTTGCTTGCCGCCGAGGGCAGCGATTGGTGCTGGTGGTTTGGCCCCGAGCACAGCACGTTCAACGATGCGGAATTCGACGCCCTTTATCGCAAGCACCTGACGGGTATCTACGTTGCCCTGGGGCAGGTCGCTCCGGACGAACTTGCCAAGCCCATCAAGCGCCAGCCCGAGCACGCGCTCCACATTCCGCCTTCCGCCTTGCTTAAGGTCGATGTTAACGGACGCGATTCTTCATACTTCGAGTGGCTCGGCGCCGGCCTCTACGCTCCGGAGCGGCGCAGTGGCGCCATGCACGGACGCACTTTTTACCTCCACGAACTGCGGTATGGATTTGAGCCGGGCAGATTCTGCCTTCGGATCGATCCCTTTGCCAACATGCTGGGGGAACTGGAAGACGCCGAATTCCGCATGACGCTGAGTGCTGTGAACGAGATGGCCGTCATGGCCCGGATGCAACGCGGCCATCTTGTGGAATTTGCCGTCGAGCAGGATCGCGTCTGCCTGCTCAACCCCAAGGATTCTGTGGAGGTGGCCTACGACCGATTTCTGGAAGTTGCCGTAAAAAAGGAGTTGTTCCTGTTTACGGGAGCAAACCGCATGCGTCTTGGCGTGGCGCTTTGGCATGGCGGGCTGCCGGTGGACGTTCTGCCCGCCGAAGGCTTTCTGGAAATTCCGCTTGGGGAGGAGAATTTCGCCTGGCCTGTTTCCTAATGAGTCTGCACGTTGCGCGAGACTCGGGAACGCATGCGAAACACGGCGTGTGAAACGCCGCTTCAAAACATTTTCGTGGCAATCTCCTTGGGTTTGTCTCCCAACGGAATCATCGTAATCAGATTATCCGTTTGCCCCGAGACAATCCGAATCACTGCCAAGTCTCCGGAACCTTCGTTCACGACCAGCAGCAACCGTGGCCTTTCGCCCGGGTCAAATCGCAGGGCGCTCGGCGTTTGCCCCGCGGAGATTGGACGCCCGACTCGCCGGTTTACGATGTCCACGGGGATCACCCAGCTAGCGGCCGCGTCGGAAACAAACATCTGGCTCGCATCCGGCATGAGCACGCTGCGTGTCGGCGTCGACCCCAGCACCAGGTAGTCGCCCACTTCGTGCGTCCAGGTATTGATTGCCTGAAGTCCGTGTGCTTCCGGCTCGATCACATACAGTTCTCCTCCGTCCGGCTTCAGAAGCATTTCGGAGGGCTGACCGGCCAGCTCGAGGTCTGTCAAGAGCACGCCGAGACGCAAATCCACAACGGAGATGCGCCGCGCCAACCGGCTCATCACGAAGGCGACGGAACTGTCCGGCAGCGCCGCCACGTCATCCGGCGAAGCCACTACGGGAACCTCGGCAATCTCCTTGAGCGTTGCCGCGTCATGGATGCCCAGCGTCGAAGATCTGCGGTTCACGACCAAAACCATCTTTCCGTCAGGGGTGACGCGGGCCACGGCCGGTCCTCCGCCGGTTCGTCCGCGGCCAATCACGTTTCTCGATGCGCAATCGATCTCGATCAGCAGGTCACTGCCCGCGGACGTTGTGTACGCATGCGCTCCATCGGGGGAAAAATCCACGGAGTAGGGAAGCCCTCCTACGGGGATTCGCGCGGCAATCTGATTCGCTCGCGCATCCAGTACCCAAAGGTATCCGCCTTGCGCGCTTGCTCCCCAGATTTCGGGACGGCTCGGATGCTCGCGCACCCCCGAGAGTCCGGGACCCACGTGCACGCGGGCGACCACGGCGAGGCTGGGGATGTCCACTACTGCTACAGTGTCGTCGGCCAGAGTGACGTACGCGCGCGAATGCAAATCCGGCCGCAGGAACGAGGGACGATGCTCCCGCAGAAGAACGACGAGGCCGCTCAAAAGGAGAATTGCCAGAAGAAAGAAGACGCGGAATTTCGAGGCGCGGTTCACGCGCTTTTCACCGAGGAATGTTGCGTGAAATCGGCCACACTGGAAGGCCAGCCCGCCCCCGGAACGAACCACAGATAAAGCTCGACAATCAGAAGGTTGGGAATCCAGCATAGCCATGCGATCAGCGGATAGGCTTCCTCGAAGCGCACGTGCATGGCGACGCTGAGGGGCAAATAGATTCGAAGCGTGATCGCCGCGGCCGTGAGGGCATAACTGCGGATCATCCACCTGCGATGCGCGTCTTGTTTGCCGCGCAAGATAAAACTGACGGCAGCAACCGTCGTGGCGAGCCACAGAGCGCCGAGCGCCAGGAAGCCGGAAGAAGCCACAAGGCCGGTTTGTGCGTGCCGGGCGAGGTTGAGCGAGGCTATTCCACCAATTAGAACGCCAGCGAAGTAGATTCGTCCAAGCACTCGATGTGTGCGCCAGTGGTATGTCCGGAACGCGGGCAGGAATTGCAAAGGCCCCGCCAGCAATGCAATGCCGCCGCAAAAGGCATGCAGCGAGAGAGCCACGCGGTGCCTAATGAAATTGTCCAATGGCGCCGCGGCGGGAACATGTGGAAGCAGATACCGAAGCGCTCCAATTCCGTCAACGATTGCAAACACGGCGAGCAGAAACCAGAAAACCCGGAACGGTAATCTCATTTCAGTTCACTTCGCGGCGCACCACTCCTGCAATCTGCCGAACCTCCGCTACTAGCTCCGCGAACTCTTCCGGCAGGATCGATTGCATCCCGTCCGAAAGCGCCTTTTCCGGCTCGTGGTGGACCTCCACAAGCAGCCCGTCTGCGCCCACGGCAACGGCGGCCCGCGAGAGGGGAAGGACCTTGTGACGCTTGCCGGTTCCATGGCTCGGGTCCACCAGGATCGGCAAGTGGCTGCGCTTCTTCACGGCCGGTACCACTGCCAGGTCCAGGGTATTGCGCGAAAAATCGGAAAAGGTGCGGACTCCGCGCTCGCACAACATCACGTTGTAGTTGCCTTCGCTCAGGATATACTCCGCCGCCATCAGGAATTCATCCAGCGTGGCAGACATTCCGCGCTTCAAGAGGACCGGCTTTTTTGCCCGCCCGGCGCGCTTGAGCAGCGAGAAATTCTGCATGTTCCGCGCGCCGATTTGAATCACATCGGCGTACTGTTCGACTAAGTCTAACGCCTCGTTGTCGATTGCCTCCGTGATAATTCCAAAGCCGAACTTTTCCCGCACTTTTGCAAGAATCTTCAGCCCGGGTTCGCCCAAGCCTTGGAAACTGTAGGGTGATGTCCTCGGTTTGAAGGCTCCTCCGCGGAAGAGTCGCACGCCCGCGGGTTTGAGGCGCTCCGCGATCGCCATGCATTGCTCTTCTGACTCCACGGCGCACGGTCCGCCGACCAAAGCCAGATGCCGCCCTCCAACGAACACCTCTCCCAAAGGCGTGGGAATCCGAACGACGGTGTCTTCTTCCTTCGCGTCGCGGCTGACCAGTTTGTAGGGTTTCGTGACCGGAATGCACTCAACCACGCCGGGCATGGATTCCAGCACGCCGAGATCGACCGAGCCGTCATTTCCGGTTATGCCGATGGCCGTGCGCGCGGCCCCCGGAATCGGGTGCGCGCGCAAGCCCAGTTTTTCAATCTTTTCGCAAACGGCGCGGACCTGCTCCTCCGTTGCGTGAGACTGCATGACAACCAACATGGCGGATTCCCTAGTGTACTGCATTGGCGATGGCAGTAGCAAAAACGCCGGCATGCCAGAGAAAAGCACACTTCAACTTACCTTTGGGTCAAATCTCCTGACGCTTCCAGTAGCCCCGCTTGAAGAGGATGACTCCCGCGGCGGCGATGGCCGCCTCGGCTGCGACAATCGAGTAGAACACTCCATTTGAGTGCAGCCGGAAAGGCAGCGCCAGAAAATAAGCCAGCGGAATCTCCACAAGCCAGAAGCCGAAGAAATTCACGATGGTCGGAGTTACCGTGTCTCCCGCCCCGTTAAACGCCTGGAGCATCACCATCCCGTATGCGTACCCGATATTGCCGTAGCTGAGGATGCGCAGGCAGTTGGCGGCCAACGGCACGACTGCAGGGTCATTCGTGAAGAGCCGCACGGTCGGTTCAGCAAAGAACACGAAGAAAATCCCGATGGCGCCGAGAAACAGCATGTTATAGAAGCCCGTGCGCCATACGGAGCTTTCCGCGCGCTCGGGCCGTTTTGCGCCGAGGTTTTGGCCGACGAGCGTGGCTGCGGCGTTACTCAATCCCCAGGACGGCAGGATGATGAAAATCAGGATGCGTATCGCGATGGTATAGCCGGCAAGAGCATCCGCGCCAAAGACGCTGACGATGCGCACGAGGCCGATCCAGCTCGTATGCGCGATCGCAAATTGCAGAATCCCCGTCAGCGAAACCCGCAGCAGCCGCAGTAAAACACCAAGATGCAAACGAATCTGGCGGCGCAGAATTCGAATCCGTTCCGTGCCGCGAAGCAGGCGGTAGAACTGATAGGCGACTCCGATGCTTCTACCAGTGAAAGTGGCCAGCGCGGCGCCCGTTACGCCCAGCTTGGGAAATGGTCCCAATCCGAAGATCAGGCACGGATCGAGGACGAAGTTGATGATGTTCGATACCCACAGCAGGCGCATGGCAATGGCTGCGTCTCCCGCGCCGCGGAAAATGGCGTTGTTCAGGAAGAGCATCATGATTGCCCCGCTGCCGCCAAGAGCGATGCGCGCATAGCCTGAGCCGGTCGCGATAACCTGCGGCGAAGCGCCCATGAGTTCGAGCAAGCGCGGCGCGAAGAAGAAGCAGGGCACGCCGATGAGAGCGGAAACCGCAAGGCCAATGGCAATTGCCTGCACCCCGGCCACGGCCGCTCCGGCAGGATCCTTTTCGCCGATACGCCTTGCGACCATCGCGGTTGTGGAGAGGCTCAGACCCAGCCCAATGGCAAACACGAGGCTCAACAGGGATTCGGTCAGGCCCACGGTTGCCACAGCGTCTGCGCCAAGACGTCCAACAAAAAAGACGTCCACAACCGCGAAGAGCGACTCCAGCACCATCTCCAAAACCATGGGAATGGCGAGGAGCAGGATGGCGCGATTCAAGCTGCCGGTGGTGAAGTCCTGATGCGACCCGCGAAGCGCTTCACGAATGGCGCTCCAGAAACTCGCGGGCGCCACGACAACCGCAGTGTTTTCCATTTCCATCTAAACCCATGCATTCCGCGCATGCGCTGCTCTGAAGGCAGCGCCATACGTCTTCAAAAGGAGACAAACAAAAGTAGAAGCGGGAACGGCAATCTATCCGCGCAGGGGGCGGATTAGAGGACGGGACTAATTCGTGCGATGAACATATTCGTTTCCTGGGCGCCGCATTTCACGAAAAACTCAACGGAAATGTTAGACACAGCAACGTTCTCTGATCGTGAAATTCTAACCGATGGGGGCAGCCCATAGCCACAGAAAAAGGCCCGCGGACCGGGAACAGCTCGGAGTTAAGCAGGCTCTGTCCCGGCTTCCGCCAGTTGCCTCTCCGACCGCGCTACTACCGCACAGGCCAGGCAATTGCCAATCACGTTGACCGCGGTTCTTGCCATATCGATCAACGCGTCGATCCCGAGGATCAGGAAGATCGGCTCGGCGGGCAGGTGGAAGAGGGACGACGTCGCCATCAGCACCACCAGTGTGGCTCGCGGAACGCCTGCAATTCCTTTGCTGGTCAGCATGAGCATCAGCACCATCATAAGCTGATGCCCCAGCGACATGTGCATCCCCGCGGCCTGCGCAACGAATACGGACGCTATCGCCAGGTACAGCGTGGAGCCGTCCAGATTGAAGCTATAGCCCGCAGGGATTACGAACGCCACGATCTGGCGCGGCACTCCAAACTCTTCCATTCTTTCCATCGCTCGTGGCAGCGCGGCTTCGGAAGTGCTCGTGGCAAAAGCGATTGTGGCGGGTTCTGCGACCGCCTTCAGAAAGCGGCCAAGCGGGATGCGCGCAAGAAAAATCACCGGCAGCAGCACAAAGAGCAGGAACGCCGTGAGCGCCGCGTAGGCCGTGCCCAGAAGCTTGGCAAGCGGCACCAGCGCGCTTATCCCTACGTGCCCGACGGTGTAGGCCATCGCCGCGCCCACTCCAATCGGAGCGTAGTACATCACGATGTTCGTGAACGCGAACATCGCTTGCGTGAGCGATTCCGCGAGATTCAGAAGAGGCGCGCGCTTTTCCCGGGAAATGCGCGTCATCGCAATGCCGAACAGGACCGCGAACACCGCGACCTGCAGAATCTGGTTTTCCGCCGCTGCCTTCACGATGTTGTCGGGGAAAACGTGCAGGACAAAATCCTGCCAGTGCATGGGCGCCACATTCTGCGGGGCCGCCGCGGATTCCGGAATTGAAAGGCCTACACCGGCGCGCGTAAGATTGATCGCCCCGACGCCAAGAAACAGGGCGATCGTGGTGATGACCTCGAAATACACGAGGCTCTTGATGCCGATGCGCCCGACGCTTTTCAAGTCGCCATGCCCGGCAATCCCGGTGATGAGCGTGCCCAAAATCAACGGCGCCACGATGAGCTTGATGAGGCGCAGAAAAATGTCGCTGAGGATCCGCAGATTTTCCGCCAAGTGGGGCTGATCCAGGCCGATCTCAAATCCCGCCAGCATCGAAAAGAAGATCCAGTAGGTGAGTGTGGGCTTGCGAATTCCCGCTGCGGCAAGGAGCACAATGCCGACCCACCGCACTACCACCATCCATTTGTGAGGAGCAGAAACGAGCGGCACGATGGAGGCGACGGCAAAGACCGCAATGCCCGCGAGAACGAGAGCGCGGAACAGCGCAGCGTTCGGGCCGGGAGCAGTGGCGCGGGCTGATTTGGTCATGATTCGCAAGGCGGAGATGATATACCCTGCGGCTCCCGGCGCGAAGCGATTAGGCGCAGGAATCGCAGGCTTCTCCCCGAAGCGCTTCGATTCCCTCACGAGCGATCAGCGGGACCATGAGCAGCGCCGCAGCGGCGTCTGCCCACCACCAGCCAAGCAAGGTGTTCAGAAGAAGGCCTGCGAGCAGAATGGCCGACAGCCAGAAACAAAAGTCGGTCTGCACGGCGTCGGCACGGACCGCCCGGCTCCCCAGTTGCGTGCCGACCCGATTCTTCGCGCGCGAAAGCAGGGGCATGGCTACAAGCGAGGCGCAGGCAATGATAATTCCGGCCAGGCTGGTTTCGGGAAGCACGCGCAGCATGAGGTCGCGGAGGGACTGATAGGTCAGGTATGCGGCAAGGACCAAGAAGCAGACGCCGACGATGCGCAGCGCGGTCTTTTCCCGTTTTTCTCCGCCTTCGATGCGGGAAAATCGCCAGAGCACGGCAGAAGCCGAAGCCACCTCAATGAAGCTGTCGATGCCGAATCCAACCAAAGAAATGCTTCCGGCAATCGCGCCCGCGATCACCGAGACCAAACCCTCAAGACAGTTCCATGCGATCGTAAGATACGCCAGGCGTCTCCCCCGCCGGGCGAGCGTAAGCATCTGCGGATTCCATTCAGCGATCACAAGAGCAAAGATACCTCATCGAGCGGGTTGCACGCGATTCGTTCCCGCTGTTAAGGTCTTGGCATGCCAAAGATCAAGCATTTCGAGTGTTCCCGTTGTCATGAAGCAGTTTCTGCCGATAAACCCCAGACCGTTTGCCCGAAGTGCGCCGGCTCCCTATACGTGCGCTATGACCTTTCCTCGTTGCAGGGCTTAGCGGCGCGTGAGAGCGTGGAGAAAGCGGCGCGGCAAGCCAATTGGGCGGGCATGTGGCGTTATCGCCTAATCCTTCCGGAGGCGGAGCCCGTCACGCTCGGCGAAGGCTGGACGCCGATGTTGCGCAGCAGGCGCCATCCAGGAGTTTTTCTGAAAGAAGAAGGGGCAAATCCGACCGGCAGTTTCAAAGCGCGCGGCCTCGCCATGGCCGTAACGATGGCCAGGCACTACGGCCTGAAGAAGCTGGCCGTTCCCTCGGCCGGAAACGCGGCCGGAGCGCTCGCGGCTTACGCAGCTGCGGCGGGAATGGAAGCGAACATCTTCATGCCGAAAGATGTTCCCTTCGCGAACTATGTGGAAGCGGTCATGTACGGGGCCAACGTAACGCTGGTGAACGGATTGATTTCCGACTGCGGGCGTATGGTGGCCGAGCGGAAGGAGAAAGAAGGGTGGTTCGATATCTCAACGCTCAAGGAGCCGTTCCGCATCGAGGGCAAGAAGACCATGGGTTACGAACTCGTCGAGCAACTGGGCTGGGAATACCCCGCAGCCGTGTTCTACCCGACCGGGGGCGGAGTGGGATTGATTGGAATGTGGAAAGCGTTTGGCGAGCTCGAAAAACTGGGCTGGGTCAAACCAGGGAAACGGCCCAAAATGATCGCCGTACAGTCCGCCGGCTGCGCGCCCGTTGTTCGCGCGTTCGATCATGGCGAAAAAGTCAGCCAGATGTGGGATAACGCGGCGACCTTCGCGGCAGGCCTGCGCGTTCCCAAGCCTTACGGCGATTACATCATGCTTGAGATCCTGAGGGAGTCGGGCGGCGTTGCGGTCTCCTTGCCGGACGAAACCATTCTTGCCTCGTTGAAGGATTGGGCGAGAAACGAAGGCGTGTTTCTGTCGCCCGAAGGCGCCGCGGCTACCGCTGCGTACGATCATCTTCTTGGCACGGGATACCTGAAGCCTTCCGATCGCGTCGTGCTCTTCAACACGGGGTCGGGCCTAAAATACACAGACGTAACCGCGGAAGCAGCGGGACTGCGCCGGCCTGGGTGACGATGCCTGCGCGGTGGAAGGGCGGCTGGATTATGGCCGGGTTCGCGGTGGCCCTTCTTGGGGCAATTGCGTGCGTCGCTGGGCGTGCGGCGCGCGGTCAAGAGAAGAAGTTCTATCAATCTCCCGGCGCCAAGAAGATGGCCGCTCTCCTGGACCAGATTTTTCGCGATGAGGACTGGAAAACGGATCCAAACAAAGACTCCGAGCGCGCCGAGTATTACCAGCAGATACTCCGCGCAAAGCCTGACCTACGGAATGAGCTGAAAATCCGCCAGGCGCTTGCGGAGTGCCTGCTGAGGGCGGGGGACAGCGCAGGCGCCGTGGAGCAACTCGAGAAGATCCGAAGCCTGAGCACAGAGCATGGGTTGATTCTTAACCCGTCCTTCGAAAGGGACGTGCGAGATTCGCTGGCGATCGCGTACTTGCGTCTCGGGGAGCAAGAAAACTGCCTGGAAAATCACGGCCAAAATTCCTGCCTTTTGCCGATTCACGGGTCAGGAGTCCACACCCTTCAACGCGGGGCCAAAGGCGCGGTGCGCGTCTTCACGGAAGCGCTGCAAGCGAATCCAAAAGATTTGGAGCCTCGCTGGCTGCTCAATATCGCGTACATGCAGTTGGGAGCGTACCCGGAGGAAGTCCCCAAGGCGTGGCTGATCCCGCCGAGCACATTTGCGCCGGAGTATGAAGTAGGACGATTTCCGGATGTGGCATCGTTTGTGGGACTGACGAACGCTGGCCATTCCGGCGGCGTGGTCATGGACGATTTCGACGGTGACGGACTCCTGGACATTGTCATTACCACTTCCGGACCACGCGACCAGATGCGTTTCTTCCATAACAATGGCGATGGGACTTTTACGGACCGCACGCGCGAAGCCGGATTATGGGGAGAAACGGGCGGGCTGAATGTGGTCGAAGGCGACTACAACAACGATGGCTATCCCGATCTGCTCGTATTGCGCGGAGGCTGGTGGGGCGAGCACGGCAAATATCCGATGTCGCTCTTGCGTAACAACGGTAACGGCACCTTTGATGACGTGACGGAAGAAGCCGGCCTGCTGTCGCTGCATCCCACGCAGACGGCCGCTTGGGCTGATTTTGATAACGACGGCTGGCTGGACATTTTCGTGGGACACGAAACAACGGGGAAGGAGAGCCACCCATCGCAGCTCTTCCACAACAACCATGACGGGACGTTTACCGATGTGGCCAGGCAAAACGGCTTGGCCGATCTCGGCTTTGTTAAAGGCGTGGCCTGGGGCGATTTCAACAACGACGGAAAACCGGATCTCTACGTCTCGCGCAAATCGCAACCGAACCTGCTTTTTCGCAACGACGGGCCGAGAGACGCGAAGCACCCGAGCGCGGACCACTGGCGTTTTACCGATGTGACGCAGCAGGCAGGAGTGGCGGATCCGATTCACAGCTTCGCGACCTGGTTTTTCGACTACGACAACGACGGCTGGCCCGACCTCTTCGTGGCCGGCTATTGGGTGGACACGTACAACGACATGGCGGCATTTGAAATGGGAAAGTCCTTCAAAGCGGAAACACCGCGGCTCTATCACAACAATCACGACGGCACATTCACGGATGTGACAAAAGAGGAGAAACTGGATCGAGCGATACTGGTTATGGGCGCGGGCTTCGGCGATCTGGACAATGACGGGTGGCTCGACATGTATCTCGGGACCGGCGACCCGGCTTACGAGGCACTGCTTCCTAACCGCCTCTTTCGAAACAACCAGGGAAAGGCTTTCCAAAACGTAACGACTTCTGCGGATGTGGGACATCTGCAAAAAGGACACGGCATTGCGTTCGGTGATCTCCGGAACAACGGGCAGGAGGACATCTTCACGGTGCTTGGAGGAGCGTTTCCCGGCGACACGTACCAGAGCGCACTGTTCGCCAATCCGGGGCATGAAAATCATTGGATCACGCTAAGGCTCGAGGGCGTGAAAACGAATCGTGCGGCATTCGGAGCGCGGATATGCGTCAAGGTGAAGACTCCGAAAGGGAAGAGGAGTATCTATCGGACAGTGGGGTATGGATCGAGCTTCGGAGGCAACCCGCTGCGCCAACACATTGGCCTTGGAAACGCTAGGGCAATCGAGGAAATTGAAGTGGATTGGCCCACATCGAAGACCATCCAACAATTCCGGGGGATGGATATGGATCGCGCATACCGCATTCGCGAAGGCGACGCAAAACTGGAGCCGTTGGACCTCAAGACTTTTGAATTTGCGCGACTTCCCAAGCGGATGGAGCTCCATTAAGGAGCGGCTGCGGCGTCAAATTCTTATGCCGCGCCACCCTCGGACCCTCGGACGGCAACCCGGGGCGCGAAATCGGCATATAATGGGCAAAGCCAGCCGACTTGACCCAGCCGGGAGGAACTCATGCTCTCGGATTCCCATTTCGTTTTCGCAGGATACAGTATTTCCAGCTTCGAACTCTTGCTCGCAGGAGCTCTTCTCCTGTGCGCGGCTGCGTTTCTGCTTGCGGTTGCGCGCAGGAATCGCGTGACGATTCAGCGTTCCCTGGTGACTGACGAGATGGCAATTCTCCTGGGAAGAATTGCGGACGCCGTCGAGCGGCTCGCGGATAAACCCGGGGCAAATGCAATCACATCGATAACAGAAACGGAACCTCGGCAAGCCCAGGCAAAATTGACGGAACGCTCCCACACCATCCCGTACTCCATCTTCGGCCGGGAGCAGTAGCCGCGCCGGCCTCCTCCGAAGCGGCTGAACGCTGGAGGTGTGCCCGAACCGGGCCATTTGGAGAATCCGCCTCCGTCGGCTAAGATAAAGAGTTAACAAGTACAGAGAAATCCGCTTATCGAATGGCTGAGCCGCAGCACACGCTAGAAGTACAATTCGACCCCGAAGACGAATACCGCCCGGAACCGGAGCCCGAGCCCCAACCTCCCGCCTGGATGGACGGTAGCCTGCGCATTGGCATTCACACTTCTATCGCAGGAAGCTACTTGAACGCACTGGAATCCGCCAAAAAGCTGGGCTGCAATGCGCTGCAAATCTTCTCCGCGAGCCCACGAATGTGGATGGGCGGACCGGCGCGCATTCCTGAACCCGTTGCGGCAGCGTTCCGTTCGCGCCGCGAAGAGCTGGGCCTCGGGCCGCTCGTGATTCACGCGAATTACCTCATCAACCTCGCGGCGACGCAGCCCATGCTGCGAGCGCGATCCATCCAGGCTTTCCACGATGAATTGGTGCGCGGACTGGCGCTGGGCGCGGATTTCCTTGTAGTGCATCCGGGGGCGCGAGGGGAGGCCACTTCCGCGCGGGCAGTAGCGGCCATAGTCGAAAGCGTGAAACAGGCTGCCAAGCAACTCCGCTTGAAGAGCCTTCGGATCCTGATCGAGAACACGGCGGGAATGGGCGCGGCAGTGGGAGCGCGGCTGGAGGAAGTTGCAGAGATCATCGCGGGCCTTGCGGAATTGCAGGTGGCTGCGTGTTTGGACACGGCGCATCTGTTTGCGGCGGGATATGACATCGCCAGCGTGGAAGGATTGCACGCAACAATTGCGCAAGTGGACAGAACGATTGGCCTGGTAAATGTGCCAGTCTTCCATGCGAACGATTCGAAAATCCCCCTGGGCGGGCGCGTGGACCGCCACGAACATATCGGAAAAGGGAAGATTGGAGCGGACGCTTTCGTGCGGATCTTGAGGCATCCGCGTTTGGGCGCTTCGCCTGGGGAGGGGCTGCCTGGCCGCGCCTTCCTCCTCGAAACTCCGATTGATGATCCGGGTGACGACCGGAGAAACGTGGACAAGCTCTGGGAGTTGGCCGGGCTCAAGGAACAGGCGCCGCCGGCGGAAAAGGGCTTTTCGATGTTAACGGCGGCGATGAAGCGAAAGATTGCGCCAAAGAAGGCGCATAGGAAAACCGCGAAAAAGGCAAGCAAGGCCAAAAAATCCAAGAGAAAAACTGCGTCAGGCAAGCGTCGCGGGAAGAGATAGGGACTCGAACAGGGAACACAACCAAGGGGACCGGGAGTGGCGGATACGAAGGAACAACCTGGATCGGGCTACGAACCGCAGCGCATCGAGGAGAAGTGGCAGAGGCGCTGGGAAGAAGCCCGTGTTTTTGAAACGGAAGCGGATCCGTCCAAGCCGAAATACTATGTGCTGGAGATGCTGCCGTATCCGAGCGGCACGCTGCACATGGGCCACATGCGGAACTACACGATTGGAGACGTCGTCGCGCGGGTGAAGCGCATGCGGGGCTTCAACGTGCTTCACCCGATGGGCTGGGATGCCTTCGGCTTGCCCGCGGAAAACGCGGCGATCAAGAACAAGACCCATCCGCGCGTCTGGACGAACAACAATATCGCGGAATTTCAACGCACGCTCCGGCGATTCGGGTTCAGTTACGACTGGCGGCGGGAAATCTCCACCTGCGAGCCCGAATACTACCGGTGGAACCAATGGTTCTTTCTCCGCATGCTGGAAATGGGGCTCGCCTACCGGAAAAAGAGCCGTGTGAACTGGTGCCCGAAATGTTCCACGGTGCTTGCCAACGAGCAGGTGGTGAACGGCTATTGCTGGCGGCATGAAGACACCCTCGTCGAAGCGCGCGAGATCGAGCAGTGGTTTCTGAAAACGACTGCTTACTCTGAGCAATTGTTAGAGGACTTGGGGCAGCTCGAGGGCGGCTGGCCGGACCGCGTCATCGCAATGCAGCGCAACTGGATCGGGAAATCGGAGGGCGCGCGGGTGAAATTCGCGATTGTGGACGTGCCGGGCGCGGAGGCAATCGAGGTCTTCACCACGCGCATCGACACCATATACGGAGCGACCGCGCTCATCCTCTCTCCGAATCACCCCTACGTGAATAAGCTGCTTGAAGGTTCGCCTGCCCGGACGGAAGCAGAGAGGATGCTCGCGCAGATGCGGCAAACATCCGTGAAAACGGAGGATTTGGCAACCGCGGAAAAAGTGGGCTTCTTTACGGGACGCTACGCGAAGAATCCCTTCAACGAAAAAAGAGTCCCGATCTGGGTTGGAAATTTCGTGCTAATGGAATATGGAACCGGCGCAGTGATGGCCGTTCCTGCTCACGACGAGAGGGACTTTGAGTTCTGCCGGAAGTACGGGCTGCCCGTGCGAGTGGTGGTCCAGCCGCTCGGCGGCCCCGCATTGCACGACGAAACCTTGACGGAACCCTTCTGCGACCCGGGCGTTAGTTTCAACTCCGGTTCTTACAGTGGTTTGGATTCAGAGACCGCGATTTCTCGCATGATCGCGGATGCGGAGGCGAAAGGATTCGGCAAGCGCGAAACGACTTTCCGGTTGCGCGATTGGGGAATCTCCCGGCAACGTTACTGGGGAACGCCGATTCCGGTGATCTATTGTCCCAAGGACGGTCTCGTGCCCGTCCCGGACAAAGACCTCCCCGTGGTGCTGCCCGCGAATCCCAAGCTGACCGGAGAAGGGGAATCGCCGCTGGCCACCGATCCCGATTTTGTGAACGTGAAATGTCCCAAGTGCGGCGGACCCGCGCGCCGGGAAACCGACACGATGGACACGTTTGTGGATTCCTCATGGTATTTCTACCGCTACTGCGACCCGCACAACGACAAGGCGCCGTTTGATTCGAAGAAAGTCGGCTATTGGTTTCCCATCGATCAGTACATCGGCGGGATTACACACGCCATTCTTCACCTGCTCTATTCACGATTCTGGTGCAAAGTGATGCGGGATTTGGGGCTGATCTCCCATAATGAGCCCGCGGCGCGGCTCTTTACTCAAGGCATGGTGCTGAAGGGCGGCGTGGCGATGTCCAAATCGCGGGGCAACGTCGTGGGCGCGTATGAGATGGCGGAGAAATACGGCGCGGATACCGGCCGGCTGTACACGCTGTTTGCTGCGCCCCCGGAGAAGGACCTGGAGTGGAGCGAAGAAAGTATTGAAGGGTCCTGGAGATTCCTGAACCGCGTGTACCGTTTGGTGGAGCGGCATGCGGCAGAAGTCCCAGAAATTAACCCAGTTTCGAGAAATGATGGTGGAGCTTCCACTGCCAAGGAAAGAACGCTGCTTCGAAAAGCGCACCAGACGCTGCGGCGCGTGACCCAGGATTTCGAAACGCGCTGGCACTTTAATTCCGCCATTGCTCTAATTATGGAACTGACCAATGAAATTCACGCGCAGGAACCTCTCGAAGAGGGCGTGCGGCCGGAAGTGCGCCGGGAAGTGCTGGAGCTGCTCACACTGATGCTGGCGCCCATGACGCCTCATCTCGCGGAGGAGCTCTGGGAGATGCTCGGTCACACCGATGGCCTTTGGAACGCGCGATGGCCGGAAGCAAATGCCGAACTCGCTCGAGAGGATGAAGTTGAGATCCCCGTGCAGATCAACGGGAAACTCAGGGGCAAGGTGAAGGTGTCGGCGGGCGCCACGGAAGCGGAAGTTCTGAAGCGTGCCCAGGGAGAACCGGGAATTCTGCAGCATCTCAACGGGAAAAGCGTTCGCAAGACCGTGTTTGTGCCGAACAAACTTTTGAACTTGGTCGTGGGGTGATCCGCTGTTGGAGACGCAGCCTCGCTTAGGCCGATAACGATGGATCAAACGAGGACAACATGAGCGCCGGAGCCAAAATGAAGGAAGAAACGCGCAGGCCGAAGTCTGAAACGGGTGGCGTGGTGGTCCTCGACTTTGGCGGGCAGTACACGCAGCTCATCGCACGCCGTGTCCGGGAGCAGCAGGTATTCTCCGCGATCTTGCCCTGTACCGCCTCGCTTGATGAAATTCGAGAGTTGCAACCTGCGGGCCTCATCCTCTCTGGCGGGCCAAGTTCCGTGTATGACGCGGATGCGCCGAAGTGCGATCCGACGGTGCTCAAGCTGGGAGTGCCGGTCCTGGGAATCTGCTACGGAATGCAGTGGATTGCGAAAACGATGGGAGGCGACGTCAAGCCGGCTGCTCGACGGGAATACGGGCGGGCGCAGCTCAGCGTCACAGGGCAATCCGAACTGTTTGCCGGTGTGCCGGAGAGACTGAAAATCTGGAACAGCCATGGGGACATGGTCCATGCGCTGCCAGAAGGATTCCGCAGCATCGGCGCAACGGAGAGCGCGGTTGCGGCGATTGAGAATCCCGAAGCGGGAATTTATGCCGTGCAGTTCCACCCCGAAGTGAACCACACGGAGCGCGGGACGGACCTCTTGCGCAACTTCCTTTTCCGCGTGTGCAAGGCAGAGCCAAAATGGAACGGCGCCGCGTTCATCGAGGAGAGCGTCGAGGCCATCCGCAAGAAAGTCGGCGAAAAGTGGGCCATTTGCGCCTTAAGCGGGGGAGTGGATTCAACCGTGGCGGCCATGCTGGTACACCGGGCCATCGGCAACCGGCTAACGAACATCTTCGTCAATACGGGCTTGCTTCGGAAAAACGAGTTTGAAGACACCTTGACCATGTACCGCGAGCGGCTGGGACTCCACGTGATTGGGGTGGACGCCACGGCGCGTTTCCTGGGTCAGCTAAAGGGAGTGGCCGATCCCGAGGAAAAGCGTAAACGCATCGGACGGGAGTTTATTGCCGTCTTTGCCGAGGAAGCGGAGAAGCTGCAGAAGGGCGAAGCCCACAATGAGATTGGGTACCTGGTGCAAGGTACTTTGTACCCGGACGTGATCGAATCGGTATCCGTGAAGGGGCCATCCGCCACGATCAAGACCCACCATAACGTCGGGGGATTGCCGGAAAGGATGCCCTTTCAACTAGTTGAGCCACTACGGGACCTTTTCAAGGATGAAGTGAGGCGAATTGGGCGCACTCTGGGTTTACCGGATGAGATATTGGTGAAACATCCGTTTCCGGGGCCGGGCTTGGCGGTACGGGTACTGGGAGAAGTAACCCCCGAAAACCTGGCTACCCTTCGGGAAGCGGACGCCATCGTCCGGGAAGAGATTCGCCGAGCCGGGCTCTATGACAAGGTGTGGCAAGCGTTTGCCGTGCTCCTGCCTGTTCGCAGCGTGGGGGTAATGGGAGACTTCAGGACCTATGGGCTGACCGTGGCCATTCGGGTTGTGGAGAGCGAGGACGCCATGACAGCGGATTGGGCCCGGCTGCCCGGAGACGTACTCGAGAGGATGTCCACGCGAATCGTAAACGAGGTTCCGGCGGTGACCAGGGTCGTTTATGACGTGAGTTCGAAGCCGCCCAGCACGATCGAGTGGGAATAGGCCCCGGCCACCCGTGCAAAGGATAAGACGAAAGATAAAAAGGCCGCCGGGAATGCGCGGCCTTTAGAGTAGGCCCGAAAAATTAAACCGCAGACGCAAATTCCGCCGACTTATCTGTTGGCTACCTTCTGTGTCATGTACAGGATGAGCTTGCGGTCTTCCTCGTCTGCCTTGCTAAGCAGGCGGCGAAGCTTATTCAAGTAGCGTGCCTCTTTGCCGACGCTGCCCCAGGCTATATCGTCCGAAGACTTTCGCTTGGGAAGATTCGGCAGTTGAGGCGGCTCTTCGCCGTCGTAAAAGAGTTGATAGAGAGGCACCTCGAGAGCGCGGGCCAGCTTTTCCAGTGTCTCAATGGCCGGAACAGTATGGCCATTCTCGACACGCGAAATGTAACAACGGAGCAGGCCAGTGCGCTTTTCGATGTCGCCTTGGGATAGTTTCTTTTCTTCGCGCAGAGCGCGAAGACGGTCACCGATAATCATAAAGGTATTATTCCATGTCGATAAGAAAATGCAAGTATAAAGTTGTGGTATCTGAACTGAAACGCCTGTAACAATGTAGGGAATTCGCCGGAAAACAAGCGTAACCGGACACGCATGGCACGCGTCACAAAAGTGGAGCCTTCGCAGGCCCCTCAGCCAGACGGGGAGGCCGCAGGGCGCCCTGGAAAAGCTCCCCTGAGAATAGACGACCGGGAGCTTGTCCGCAGGGCGCAGAAAGGCGACAAGGAAGCCTTTGAACGGTTAATGGAAAGGCACCAGCATCGCGTCTTCGCGGTGGCTCGAGGGATACTGAGACGGCAGGAAGACGTCGAAGATATCTCCCAGCAGGTGTTCGTGAAAGCGTACTTCTCGCTGAAGCGGTTCGATCAGCGGGCGGCATTCAGCACCTGGCTTTACAAAATTACGGTGAATGAGTGCTGGGATCTCATGAGGAAGAAGAAGGTCCGGCCGCTGGTTTTTGAAGTGGAGCTGAGCGACGAACAGACTCGGCAGTATGCGTCCTCGGAAAACTCGGCTTCGCATGCGCCGGACGTAAGCGACCGCCTCGAAGCGCGGCAGCGGGTGGAACGCTTGCTGGGATACTTGGAGGAGCGGGACCGCCTGATGCTGCTGTTGAAAGAAGTAGAGGGATTCTCCGTGGAGGAGATCGCGGAAATCCTGAATTTGAATGCCAACACAGTGAAAGTGAGACTGTTCCGGGCGCGACAGCGAATCGTAAAGCTGGCGCGGAGACCGGATGGCGAATCGAAATGAAGGAGAAGGTGCTGCGAGGCAAGGCAAGGAGGTTCGCATGTGGAAGAGCCTAGGGTTTGGGAGGAACGAGTGTGCGCAAGCCGCCAACTGGCTCGAGGAGGCTGCCGCCCTGCTTCCTGAGGCGAGCACAGCAGACGGTTTGCCGACTCAACTGGTGCCCGGCGACGCCACGCACGTTCGGGAGTGTGCAGCCTGCCAAACGGCTTTGAAGGTTTTTCTCGAGAGCCGGGCCTTGCTGGCCAACCTGAAAGATCCGGAACGAAAGAGCAATCCGTTTTTTGCCAAGCGGGTGATGGCCGTTATAGCAGCGCGGGAAGCGGAATTGGAACGGTCCACACGGGCTTGGGCGGCGGTGCCCAGACTCGCGGCACGGCTCGCGGGAGTTGCCATGCTGGTGCTATTGATTGCCGGAACCTGGGCCTACAAGACGCCGGCGCGGAAGCACACAAATCAGCCCGTCGTGGCCGAATCCAGCGGGCAACTCATCGAAGACAACTCCAGCGTCCCGGTGGACCGGGATGAAGTGCTGATCAGTCTGTTGGAGAGGGGCAAATGAGCGAAGCGACCATAAAACAGAAGGCGGCCCTGTGGGTGGGTGTCGTGTTCCTGCTCGGCGTATGCCTCGGAGGCGTGTTGGGATACGCCTTTGCGAGCCGTACACAGGGTGCTTCTGTTTCTCCAACCCCGATTAGCGATGCGGCGCGGCGCGCTCAGAAGGTGGATCAACTCACCAAAGAGCTGGGACTGACGCCCGACCAGGAGAAGCAATTGGACAAGGTAATCGCCGACACCCAGGCGAAGTTCAAGGCGATTCACGATTCCACCCAGCCGCAGATTGAGGACGCAAGGAAGCAAGCCCGCGAGGCCATCCGGGAGTTTCTCACTCCGGAACAAAAACCCAAGTTTGAAGAGCATCTGCGAAAACTGGACGAAGAGAGAAGGAAGCGCACTCAGCGGTAGGGCGAAAGTTCCCGGGAGTGTGCCCCGTAAACACTCCAGACTTCCTCAAACTTTAAGAATCAGTTTTCCGATGTTTCCGCCAGTAAACAGCAGGTTAATCGTGGACGGTGCGTTTTCCAGCCCCTCGACGAGGGTTTCGCGGTCTTTCAGCTTGCCCAACATCTTCCACTTTCCCAGTTGCGTCGCCGCCTCCATGAACCGCGGCGCATAATCCAGAATGATGAAACCCTGGACGCGCAGGCGTTTGATGAGAACCGTGCCGAAACTCGCGAGCCCGGGATCTTCGCGCGTATAGCTGGAAATGAGGCCGCAAAGAATCACTCGCCCGAAGAGATTCATGCGGCCCAGCACTTCATGCATGACCTCTCCGCCTACGTTCTCAAAGTTTATGTCGATGCCCTTGGGAGTCGCCGCGGCGAGCTGCTCCTTCCAGTTCGGCTGCTTGTAGTTAACTGCTGCGTCAAAGCTCAATTCTTCCATAATCCACTTGCACTTCTCCGCGGAGCCCGCGATTCCGACCACGCGGCAGCCGTGTATCTTGCCGATTTGCCCGGCAACGCTTCCAGTGGCACCTGCGGCCGCGGATACGACCAGAGTTTCGCCTTTCTTCGGCTGGCCAATCTCCATCATACCGAAATAGGCGGTCAGACCGGTGATGCCGAGAACTCCGAGAAAAGTGGTGTCTGAAACAAAAGGAATCGAAGGAATTTTCTGGAAGCTTTGTTTATTTGTGTCGTCAAGCAGAACATATTGCTGTAATCCCGTCAGGCCCGTGACCTTGTCGCCCTTCTTGAAATCCTTGTGCCGGGATTCGACGATTTGTGCCAGGCCGATGCAGCGCATCACTTCGCCGAGAGCGACCGGCGGCATGTACTGCGGAATGTCGGCCATCCAGATCCGCATCGTCGGGTCCATGGAGAGATACAGCACTTTTGCCAGCGCTTGCCCGTCAGCCGGAACTGGAAGGGGAGTTTCGGAAAGTTGCAAGTCGCCTTCGGCCAGCATGCCCGCGGGACGCCGAGCAAGTTTCCACTGGCGGTTCAATTCCGGCATGGTTTTGTCCTTATATCGTCAAGCGAAGTCACGGGGCTGAATTACCAAAGCTGGCCGAGCATAACGTAAGCCGCTCTTCCCGGAAGAATACACCGGCCATCGGAGTGAATTACGAATTTAAAAGGGAATATCTTCGTCGGAAATTTCCGGCCCGGCGGAGCTGCCTGTCTCCTCCGATGGGCCCGACTGGTCGAATTCATCCCCGCGGGGAGCGCCTCCTCCCGCGCCTCCCGGAGCCCCGTCGCCGCGACCTCCGAGCATCCGAAAATTGTTCGCCACGATTTCGAAGCTCGTGCGCTTCTGTCCTTCCTTGTCCTGCCACTCGCGGGATTGAATCCGGCCCTCGATGAAAACCAGCGAGCCTTTCTTGAGGTACTGCTGCGCGATCTCCGCCTGCTTGCCCCAGACGACAATCTTGTGCCATTCGGTGCGCTTTTGCCGTTCGCCGTTGCGGTCGCGATAGGTCTCGTCGGTGGCGACGGAGAAGTTCGCCACGGCCTGCCCCCCACCCGTGTACCGGGTTTCGGGATCGCGGCCCAGCCGGCCCACCAGGATGACTTTGTTGACAGACATGTAGCTTCCCCCTTGCGAAAAGTGAACATAGCACGCAGAGAAGAAAAAGGGAAATTGCCCGGTCGCAAGAGACCCGTCCTCCTCGCTTGGGCAGTTCCAGCAGCTACTCGAACTTTTTGCGGAACTCCGCAAACTCTCGTTGCAGGAGGGAGAGTTCGGCCCGCAGGGAGGCTACATCCTTTTCGAGCTGCTTGACATGGTCGCTTTCGTCATCGCCGCAAGCTGCTCCAGCCGTTGCTTCCACAGCTGCTTGAAACGCCACCGGCTCCCCGCAGAGCAGATGTGCATACCTCGCTTCCTTCGTGCCCGGCAGGCGGGGAAGCACCTTCACGAGCGGAGGCTCGCGTTTCATCAACAGATGGAGTGCGGCATGAACCGATTCCAGGTCCTCAAAGTTGTACATGCGTTCCGCGCGCGTGCGAAGTTCGCCGGGTGTTTGTGGGCCGCGGAGAAGCAGTACACACAGGAGTGCGATTTCGTGACGGTGAAAATTGAACAATTCCTGAAGCCGGTGCTCGAACTTAGCCACGCGGCTCTCCGAACTCGCGGAACGGGCCAGGAACTGCTCAGACAGTGATCGCAGCGCCTGTCGAACCGCATCCTCATCCAAGGACATCACCGGATCGCGGTTCGACTTCTGATTGCAGGCGTTCAGCAGGGCATTAATCGAAAGCGGATAATACTCCGGCGTGGTGATCTCCTTTTCCACCAGGCAGCCGAGAACGCGCGCTTCCACGGGTGTGAGTTGATAGTTCACGGAAGACTCCACGGAGAACGATGATACACAGCGCCAAACGAATATCCAAAATCCCCGAACACGCGAGAGCCCGAAGACCTGTTCGGAAGGACAGCGTGACCGATTGGGGGAGTACTCGCCACGCGAAGGTGGCCGCCGGCTCAACTGCGTGGCTAAGTGGAAGGGAAGTTTTCATCTTGGAGCGAACCTGCGCGCGGCCGTCTCAGCGGGGGAGGCCGGGCAGGCATGGAGGCAGTTCGATGAAGCGAATTTTGATGATCTTGGCATTTGCGGTCAGCGGGATAACCTTGCTCGCCACCGGCACTCCGGCACAAGGTCCAGCCGGGGCCGGTGCGGGCGCCGCCGCCGGACAGAAGTCGGAAAGCTCCCATTCGTACAATCCCATCAAGTGGATCAAGAAAGACAAGAAAGCTCCCGAGGCGGCGGACGCCAACAGCGATCAGATGGCCAAGCTCACGGCCAGACTCCAGTCGCAGGGCATCGTGGCGGATAACGCGGACGTCAAAGGCCTGTGCAACGATTTTCGCGAACTCGAGACCTGCCTCGCCGCGCTCCACGCCAGCCACAAGCTGGGTCTGAACTTTGCCTGCATGAAAGCCAACCTGACCGGCGTGCGCACCGGCGTGGACACTAGTTCCTGTCGCATGCCGGACACCGATAAGCCGCTCGGCCTCGCCAAGACGCTGAAGCTCCTCAAACCCGATGTGGACGCAAAAGCCGCAACCAAGGACGCCGAAGCTCAAGCCAAGCAGGATTTACAGGAAACGCGATCCTAAAGAGCACTCTTCGGAAAACAGAACGGGGATGCGGACCTAAAAAGGCCGCATCCCCGTTCCTATTGGTGAGATAGAAGATCAGAACTCGAATCGGAAACCGAACTGTGAACGGTACGCGTTTCCGAAAGTGGCTCCGAAACCCTGGCCGCCGCAATAGCCGACCGGCTCGCCGAAAGTCGAGCTGTAGAAGTTTGTATCAACGTTGTTGCAGGAATTGGCGCGATTGCCAATGTTGTACGACTCCCAAATGATGCGGAAGTTCATCTTTTCGCGGATTTTGAACGCATATGCGGCTCTCAGATCGAATTCCACGAATGCCTTGCCACGGAACGTGTTAACGGGTAGTTCCTGGCAGCCTTTGGCCGCGGAACCGTCAGCGCACGCCCGGTCAATTGTGGAACGCCCGTCGCCGTCAATATCCGTGCCTGCAAGCCCTGTGTATGGGCGCGCGCTAGATGCCTGAAACGAGGGAGCCAGCTCAAACCCATAAGGCAATTGGAAAACCCCGCTGGCGGTAAAGCGATTCCGTTCGTCGAAGTTCGTAGGACCGAACTCCCCGGGTAGGAATTCGCGGTTGACCGTGATATTCAGCCCGCTCCCGCCGTACGAGGAAGTCGGCAGGCCACCCCAGCCCCGAGACCAGGAAATGACGTCACTTGCCTGGAAAAGGAACTTGCTGGAGAATCGCTTTTTCAGAGTCAAGTTGATGCCGTCGTAAAGCGAACGGGTGTTGGTCGAATAGTCCCGTAATTCGCCCAGCCGGCCTGCTCCCAGACCCGCATCTTCAAAGGCAACGTCTAACAACCGTGTACTCGCCCCTGCGATGCAGCGCGGATCCGAGGGATTTGCCGTGGGCCATGCTGCATTGCAAAGAGAGGACAACTTGGGATTCATTTGCAGGACGCGGGGTTCGTGTGTGCCAAGAACGTGGTAGTAGTCCGCCGAAATGGCATAGTCCGTGCTTACCTGCCAGGCCATACCAATGGACATCTGCTGCGACCAGGGGTCATTCAGCCGAGGGTCAATGATGCGGCCCGTGCCGCCCGCTGCTAGTTCTGACGGCGTAACGTTCGGCGAAGGAAGAGGGGTATTCCCGAAGCTGAACCGGCAAAGATCAGTTGTGGGCGTTCCCCCCGGCGTTTGCGTGCAACCAGTACCCGGTTTGTCGGTCGTAAGATCCAACACAGTCTGATAGAGCGTGGGATTCCCCTGCTGGATCGCAAAGAGAGTCAGATTTTGGAAAATCTGGTCCCGCGCGATGCCGTAGCCTCCGCGGATCACCAGCTTACCGGTGCCCACTGGATCCCACGCGAATCCAATACGCGGCTGGAATTCTTTCCAGCTGGCCGTGTTCTTTTTCAACAGGGAAGTGTTGCCGACCAGGTCTTTGACAACTGCCAGGCCGTCAGCCGCGTTTGGGTCTGTGATGCCGGCATTCTGTACCTCAAGCAATGCGGCAATTGCTCGATTGGTTGTCAGCGGATTGCTCGTCAGCTGTGGAACCAGGAACTTGGGATTTGCATCCCAGCGAAGTCCTAGGTTTAACGTTAGCTGCCGATTGACCTTGTAATCGTCCTGGTAGTAGAGCCCGAGAGAGTGAGCCGGTGGCTGAGCCGTTGACCCGCTCCCGGTATTGAATGTCAGCTCTTGGACGGCCCCGGGTGTCGCCAGACCCTGGGGGTAAGTGACCGTATCGCTAAGAATCACACTGGGGTCGTCCCAAAAAGTGATCTGATAACCGTTGGCTCCGAAGAAGAAAAAGCCTCCGAGCTTAGCCAGGTAGATGTAGTTGACGCCAAACTTCATGTTGTGACTGCCCAGAATCAAGTTGAAGTCATCGCGGAACTGATACTTTCGAATGAAGGTTGCCTGCGGCACGTTGACGTTTTGGCCCACTTCCACTTCGGGGGCTCCCCCGCCACACCCCGGATTCGGCTTGAAGCAGATTTCTGGATTGACAGCCGTGCCTCCTGCTTCTGTCGGGAGAGAGAAAGTTCGTCCTGGGGAGGGCAGAATCCCGTTGAAGAAATCCTGAAATTGGACCGCGAACGTATTGATCTTCGTCGGCGTAAAGATGTAGTTGTGCGAGATCACCAGGCTATGAAACTGGTTCACGTCGCTGTTTGTCTGAGACAGGTCCGTGACGAACGGATTACCCAGTTGGTCGTTTGGATTCGTCCATTTCTCCCGTCCATAACGGGCAGAAAAACTCTGCTTGTCACTCGGCTTCCAATCGAGCTTAACGGTGAGGAGATGGTCTATGTAGGGGAAGGGAAGCTGGCTAACCGGCGACGCAAGGCTTGAATTTGCTGCCGCGAGCGCCTGAAGTTCGCTGAACGCCGAGGGATCCACGATAAGATTCCCGGGCTCGCGCTTTTGCTCGTAGGCGCCGAATGCAAACAGCTTGTTCTTGATGAGAGGTCCGCCGAACGATCCGCCGAACTGATACCGGTGAAACTTCGGATTTGGTCCGGAACCCGCAGTGAAAGGCTTCGAGTTCAGGCCGCTATTCTGAAATAAGCCGAATGCTGTTCCGTGAATTTCATTGGTGCCGGACTTGGAAATCACATTCACGACCGCTCCCACCGCCCGGCCGGATTCCGCTGTGTAGCGGTCCGTCACAACGTTGAATTCCTGGATGCCTTCCATCGTGTAGTTCTGAACGATGCCTCCGATGACGTTGTCCTTGTTGTCGCCGCCGTCCACGTTGTAGTCGATGGCGCGTCCATCCGAGCCGTTCACGGTTACATTTCCGGAACGCGTCTTGGTGGGATCAAAGTTCTCGGCCGGCCGCACGCCGGGAATCAATGTCATCAGCCCTGCAAAGTTGCGGTCCACCACGGGAAGACTCTTCACCTCCGTGGGTGAGAGCGAGCTTTGGATTTGAGACGAGCTGGATTCCACCAACGGAGCTTCGCCGGTGACCTCCACGGTTTGCGTGGACGTTCCCAGCTCCAGCTTCACATCCAGGTTGAGCTTCTGTCCTACTGCGAGCTGTATGGGATCGAAAACGATCGTTGAAAACCCCTCATGAGCAACCGCTACACGGTAATTCCCGGGCGG
>Ga0209581_1001402_pt1 | contig 28454 bp, 22 predicted proteins | sample Coa_R2_FD_187160 | JGI IMG/M metagenome (GOLD analysis project Ga0209581, IMG submission 187160) | Surface soil microbial communities from Centralia Pennsylvania, which are recovering from an underground coalmine fire - Coalmine... | ecosystem: Environmental > Terrestrial > Soil > Unclassified ...
GTCACGCGGAAGCCCGGACCCCGGTATCCCCAGTGGCCGCGCAGGTGGTCGACGATCTTGAGCAGCAGCGGCTCCGTGAGCTGGAGCACGTCCCAGCTCTCGGCGAAGCCCGTGCGCAGCGTCGGGTTCTGCGGCACGAAGGGATTGGCCGAGATCGCCGCGGTGACGCGCCCCGTGGCCGCCAAATCGGCCGCGATCGAGCCGGCGGCCGTGCCCGCCTCGAAGTCGAAGCCCTCGAAGCCGAGCTCCGAGGGGTAATGGCCGGAGAAGATCGCCGCGTGCGACGGGATCGTCCACGGCGCGGCCGACACGGCGCGAGCGTAGAGGAGGCTTCGCGCGGCCAGCGCGTCGAGGTTCGGGGCGGTCGGTCGCCCGTAGCCGTAGGTGGACAGGTGCCCCACGGCCGTCGTGTCGAGCACCACCATGAGCACGCTCGGCGCAGTGCCGGGCTCACCCGCCCGCCCGACCCGAAGCCGCGCCGCGACCGTCACCGCCACGGCCGCGAGCGTGACCGCGACGATCGCCCGGCCGGTCAGCAGCCTCGCCGCCAGCGTCGCCGCGAGCAAACCCGCACCAAAAAGAGCCGCGAGCGGCAGCGCCTCCTTGGCGCCGACGGCGTAGCCCACGTTCGGTACGATCAGCGCGAGCGGCAGGCCCAAAAACAGCCGGCCGATGGGGCGCAGCCTGCTCCCCGCACGGTCGAGGAGGACGGCGGGCGCGCCGACGAGGGCGTAGAGCACGAACGCGGTCGCGACACCCTCGAGGTGCAGCGCAAACGGCAGCGGCACAAGGCAGCGGCTCGCGACTTCCACCGTCGTGGCGAGGAGCGCAACGCCCACTGCCCGCCCGAGCCGCGCCCTCCAGCCGCTCACAGCCACCTATCTTCGCGGCCCTCGCGCAGGGTTGCAAACCACGATCAACCGCTCGGCGTGTAGCGGCGCACGGCGACCCCCGGGAACGACGCCGCCTCGCCGAGCCGCAGCCGCGCGCCGAGCAGCGCCTCGACCTCGCCGTGCGGATCGATCGTCCACGGCCGCGACGACACCAAGAACACGCTGCCCGCGCCGCTCGTCGTCTCGGCGACGCGGGCAGCGAGCGTACCGTCGGTCAGCATGTGCGGCTCGACCTCGAGGATCGCGTCGCCGGGGGCTGCGTAGCGCTCGAAGGCGAGGCTCGTCTCGCCGACGAGAATCACGGCCCGCGGCGCCGGGCGCGCCGTCACCCAGGCGGCGGCGCTGCGCACGTCCTCGCGCTCGTAGGCGGGCAGGTTCATCTGTGCGAGCCCCCAGCCCTCGATGCCGACGAGCGCCGCGAGCGCAGCCAACGCGAGGGGCAGCACGCGGCTTCGAAGCCCGCTCGCCGCCCACACGAGCACGAAGGGCAGCGCGGGCAGCGCGTAGCGCACGCGGTAGCCCACGGCCACCGCCGAGGCGACGAACGGCCCGAGCACCGGCACTACCATCAGCACGAGCAGCCAGCGGTCTTCGCGCTCGAGCCGCCGCGCGAAGGGAATCGCGACGATCGCCGCGGCGACGGCGAGCACGAGCATTGTCGCGGGCAGATAGGGGCGCAGCGCCGCCCACGCGCCCGTGCCCGCGCGCGAGGCCGGGTGGAGCGCACGCAGCGGCGGCCCCACCGAGAACCCCCCGACGAACGCGAGCGCCGTGTAGGGAAGCGCCATCCACGAAAAGCGGCTCGCGCTGTCCTGGGCCGCCTGCGCCGCGGCGTCCGCGCGCAGCCCGGGGAGCCACACCGCCAGCGCGACGCCCATGAGCAGGGCCGTGCCGAGCCAGCGCCCGCGGCGCGCCGGCGTTGCGGCCGCGTCGGCGAGCGCGATCAGCGCCTGCGCCGCTACGACGAAGGCGAAGTAGTAGTGAAACCCAAAGCCGAGCGAGGTCGTGAGTGCGTAGGCGACGGCCCAGCCCGTGCGGCCGCCGCGGAGCAGCTCCACGAGGCAGCCTGTGCTCGCGATCGCGAGCAGCATCGTCACGGCGTAGGCGCGTGCCTCCTGCGAGTACCACACCGCGAGCGGGTGGATCGCGAGCAGCGCCGCTGCCACCAGGCCGATGCGCGGCCGCCCGAGCCGCGCGCCTACGAGCAGCACGAGCGGCACCGCGAGCGTTCCGGCAACCGCCGAGGGAAACCGCATCCACCAGTCCGAGGCCGCCCCGAGGCGGATCAGCGCATGCAGGAGGAGGCCGAAAAGCGGCGGCTCGCCATCGGGGTTGACGACGATCGCCGCGGCGGGCTTGACGGCGAGCCGCACCGAGTGCCACTCGTCGAGCCAGATCGACTGCCGATCGAGGCCGGCGAAGCGCACCGCTGCCGCAACCGCCGTGAGCGGCAGGAGCGCAGCCGTCTCACGCATGCGCACCAGCCGGCCGCAGCACGACGGCGTGCCCGCCGCCCCACCAGTCGCCGAGGACGAGGCTGTTGAACCAGCGCGCGTACTCGGCGGCGACCTCGCGCGTCTGACCGCGGTCGTGCCACCAGCTCGCAACGCGGAACGGGTCGCCCTCCGGGCTCCGCACCGCGACCCGCGTGCCCGGCGGTACCGTCCGACGCACGAGCCAGCGCGCCCGTGCCGTGTGGCTGCGGGCGGTGAGATAGAGCACGCTCGCCGGATGGCGGGCGGCGACGTACCGGCCGAGCATCGCGATCTCGGTGTTGGTGCCGTCGATCCCCGTGCCGAAGGTGACGATCGCGTCGGCGGGCACGCCGCTGCGCACGAGCACCTCGCGCGCGAGCTCGCTCGGCGTCGGATACGCGATGCCGAGCGCCCGCACCTCGCGCTCGAAACGCCGCTCGATCCACCCGGGGACGAGAACGGCATGCACGCTCCCGCGCGCGTAGAGCCGCGCCGCCTCGAGCGCCCCAGGCACGAGGCTCGCCTCGGAGAGCACGACGACGTCGGCGGGCGCCGGGGGATCCTCGGCCACGAGCAGCGACCCCATCCAGGTGAGGAGCCGCTGCCGCGCGAGCCAGCCGCCGGCCACTACGACCGCGAGGACGAGCACGAGCCGCCTCATCCCCCCGCCTCGAAGCACAGCACCTCGATGCCGCGCACCTGCACGCCCGGGCAGGCACGGTAGCGGGCGCGCAGCGCGCGCACCAGCGCGCCCGTGGGATCGCTCAGCCAGGCGCGCCCGACGACGTAGATGGCCCGACCCGGCCCCGGCATCGGCAGCGCCGCAGCGAGCGCGGCGGCGTTCTCGGGCGTCGCGACCACGCCGGCCGGCGGGTAGAGTCGTAGCCGCCTCCCCGGCCACTGGTACTCGGCGAGCAGCGCCATCTCGCTCGAGGTGACGAGGATCTCCTCGTCCCGGGGGACGTGGGCGTCCAGCCAAGCGCCCGCGCTGCGCGTGTCCTCGCGCCCGTGACCGGGCTCGGCGAGGTGGAGCCCGAGGCCAACCGCGAGCACCAGGGCGAGCGCGGCACCCGCCGCCCGCCAGCGCGCCGCGCCGGCGGCGAGCAGGACGAGCAACGCCGGCGCGGCGGCCATGAAGTAGCGCGGGTTCACCGCGACGCCGAGGACGAGGTGGACGGCAAAGGGCACGGCCAGCACGACGAGGCCCGGGACGAAGAGCGCCAGGCGTGCGGGGCGATCGAGGCCCGGCAGCGCAGCGAGCGTACACGCGGCCGCGGGGACGGCGCCCACGGCCGCAAACGGCAGCAGGCCGAGCGCCGCGCGCGCCCCCTCGGCATGGAGCGTGGCCGAGTCGGGCAGCACCGCATAGCCCCCGACCAGCCCCCAGAGCGCCCCCGGCACCGCCAGGAGCCCGAGCGCGTAGCTGCCGCCCGCCTTGTGCGAGGCAACGAGCAACGCGGCGAGCAACCCCATCGCGGCGATCCCCGCCGTCGCCGCCGCCGCCGGCACCCAGGCGCGCAGCGGGCGGCGCCAGAGCACGAGCAGCACGAGGACCTCGGCGCCGAGGAAGAAGACCCCGTAGTAGTGCGAGGCCGCGAGCGCGAGGGCCGTGAGCACGAAGCCTGCCCCGAGCCGACCCCCGGGCTCGCGCATCCAGCGGGCGAGCAGCGCCAAGTTGCCGGCCGCGAGCGCGCCCACGAGCGCGTACATCCGCGCCTCCTGCGCGTGCTGCACGAGGTAGGGCGAGAGCGCAGCGAGGCCGGCGGCCCAGCGCGCCGCCGGACGGCCGGCGAGCGCGTCGGCGGCGGCGGCGATCAGCACGATCGCCACGGCCGACACGAGAGCGCTCGGCAGCCGCAGCGCCCACGGCGAATCGCCCGCGAGCAGCGTCCATGCCTTGAGCAGCAGGAAGTAGAGCGGCGGGTGGTTGTCGTCGAGCACGACGCGGGGAAGCTGCACCCACGGCTCGCGCATCCAGCGGGCGGTGATGACCTCGTCGAGCCAGAGCGGTGCGGCGCCCAGGTGGGCGAGGCGGAACCCGAGACCGGCCACGAAGGCCGCGAGGATCCAGCGGTCGCGGAGGAGCGGGCGCGGTGTCACGATTGCAAACGTCCCCGCGTCCAGGCTATCTGCGCCGGCGCCGGTGTCCAGCAGCACACCCAGCCGCCGGCGCCGGCCAGGCGGCGCCTTCGTCGCCGCGGCAGCCTTCTTCGCCGTGGCCGGTGCGATCGCGTACCGGGCGGTCGAGCAGACCCGCGTGTCCGGCCACCCGTTTCTTTCGCGCTGGGCGTTCTGCGACTTCCGCACCGCGGTCTACTACCCGGCGGTTGCGTTCCTGGCGGGCGACAACCCCTACGATGCGGCGGCGTTCACGCGGACCTACCCCGTGCCCGTGAATTTTCCCCCCTACTCGCCGCTCACGATCCTGCTGCACCTCCCCTTTGCCCTCATGCCCTTCGGGGCGGCGGCCGTCGCCTACTTCGCGACGATCCTCGGGCTCACGCTCGCGATCGCCGCCATGGCGCTGCGCCTTGGGGGCCTCGCCGCAACCGCGCCGCGCGTCTTCGGCGTGGGCGCGCTCCTGCTCTTGAGCCGCCCCGGACAGGCGAACCTGACGCTCGGCCAGGTGGCCGCGACGGCGACCGTCGCCTGCTACACGGCGCTCTGGTGGAGCCGCTCGCGACCCTGGCTTGCCGCCGCGGGGCTCGCCGTGGCGACGTTCAAGCCCACCTTCGGCGGGCCGCTCGCGCTGCTCATGCTCGCCCGCGGCGACGGCGGGGTCGTCCTGCGCGGCCTCGCGCTCGCCGCCGCGGCGACGGCGTGGCCGGCGCTTACGGTCGTCGCGCGCGCAGGCGGCCCCGCGGCCTTCGCCCATCTCGTCACCTCCGCCGAAACCGCGTGGGCGACGCGTCCCGAGAACGCCGCGGCGACGAGCATCATCCGCCTCGACGCGGCGGCGCTCCTAGGCCGGCTCCTCGGGCATCCGCCGAGCGTCCCGGTGCTCGTCAGTCTCACCGCGGCCGTGCTCGGCACGGCCGCGCTCGCCGTGCGCCGCCTCGGCGCCCGCGACGCGGCCACCTGGCGGCTCTCGGCAGCCGTCGTCTGCGTCGCGATCCTGCTCTCGAGCTATCATCAGGCCTACGACGGGCTCCTGCTCACGCTGCCCGTGGTCGCGCTGGTTGCCGGGCGCTGGGCGCCCCCGTCGGTCGCCGCGCCGGCGGCGCGCGGGGTGCTCCTCGCGCTGCTCCTGATCCCGGCGGTCAACTACGTCGGCACCTTCGCCGTGCTGCCGCACCTGCCGGCGAGCCACGCCCTCTGGGTCGCCGCGACCGCGGCGAACGGGGCGGCGCTGCTCGCGGCCTTCGCGATCTATACCTTGCTCGCCTTCCGCGCCGCCCGGCTCTCGACGACCGCCGACGCCTCGAAGAGTCGCGGGGTGAGAAAACCGCCTACCCCCCCACCTTCAACCACCAAGTGCCTGATTCACAGCCGCGAGTAGACCTGACGCGACGTCATCGTAGCCTGCGTCGGTCATGTGGACCGGATCGATGTACGCCTGCCGCTCCTCGTCTCGGACGACTCCCGTAAGGTCGACCGTTCGCAGCCCGCCCTCCGTTCCGAGAGTGTGGTAAACGTCCTGCAGGATTACGTAGGCATCCTGCCACCAAAGCCGATCCGGCTGCGCAGTAAACTGACCTTCTGCTCCGACCGGCGATCGCGAAACGAAGACTATCGGCTGAAGGGCGAACACCACGGGAACCCCTTGTCCGCTGAAGATGGTGTTGAGATGCATGAGTCGCTCGCTGAAGAAGGCGCGAAGCATCCGGCCCTGCTCCTCGGTAACTCGTGGAAGAACCTGCGAACGGCGCAGCGTCAGACGGTAGAGAGCTCCTACGCCGCGCAAGATCATACTCGAGCGCACGATGTCCCGCGGGCGCATGATGAGAACACTACCCGAAACCTGCCTGAGCGCCTCCTCGAGCAGCGCCGTAAACTCCGTATAGGTCCGATAATGGTTCGGGTCCCTGCCGAGTGACACGGTGTGAGCGTCATTTACGCCGTCGATGAACACCACCACCTTCGGCTTGATCGATGTGAGCGCATCGAGCGCCACCTGCTCTTCTTGGCGAAGGCCGTAGGCCTGCTCGGCAAAGTTGAGAACGCTCGCATCGCGACCCGTCGCCCTCAGCCGACGCTGGAGGTCGGCTGCGATGGTGTGCGCATCATCACTGGCCCCATACGACCACGCAGCGCTGCCGCCAGTCAGCAAGACGGTTTCCCTCGCGGCTCGGGTGCTGCCCGGCACGCTGCGGTGCCCCGCGGCGTCGATAGTGTAGGTGAGGCCCCGCTGGTTCGGCCGGGCACGCCAGCCGACGAACATGTCGTAGTCGTAGCTGATTCGCGTAACGGGATCCACGAAGTCATGTTTCAACGCGCGGCGCAGACGGACGTCCGCCACCGCGCCCAACGCGGCCTGCTCTTGACGGCGGGCGTCGAGCCACCAGACTGCCGGCCTTAGCGCTCCCTCCACGAAGAGAACCGTCGTGACCACAGCCAGCAGCACCCCCTGCCACGCCGTGCGAAATGCCCTTCTTCGCCGGTCCACGGGCCTGCCGGCGTCAGGCAGTCCTTGCCCTTTTCCCTCCATCCAGCGCTCCCTCGCCTTCATCCGCAGCTCAGCACGGGTCGATCGCGCACGCTCGAGTCACCGGCTCGATTGCGTTCCGGAGACGAAGCGGCGCGATCTATACCTTGCTTGCCTTCCGCGCCGCCCGGCTCTCGGCGACCGCCGACCACTCGATGCCCGGTCGATCATAGACCCCGCGGAGCATCCCGAGCCGCACCCGCAGCGGGTCGAGAAACGCCTTTGCTCCCTGCGCGAGCCGCACGCGCGTGTCGGCGTTGTTGAGCCACCGGACCGGCACCTCGGCGATCGAGAGCCCGAGCCGCTGGGCCAGCGCCAGCACCTCCACGTCGAACCCGAACCCGTCGATGCGTGTGCGCTCGAAGATCAGCCGCGCCGCCTCACGCGTGAAGAGCTTGAAGCCGCACTGGGTGTCCTTGATGCCGCGCACCGCGAACAGCCGCACGACCAGGTTGAAGACCCGCCCCATCATGTCGCGCGCCCACGGCTGCCGGCGCTCCACCGTGCGCCGGTCGACCGCCCGCGACCCGATGGCGATCTCCGCCCCCGCGGCAATTGCCCGCTCGAGCTTCTCGATCTCCTCGATGGGGGTGGAAAGGTCCGCGTCCGTGAACAGGACCAGCTCGCCCCGCGCCGCGAGCATGCCCGTGCGCACCGCCGCGCCCTTGCCGCGGTTGGTGAAGTGACGGAGGACCCGGCCGCGGCTCCCGAGCGCAACCAGCCCCCGCTCCGCCACCTCGACCGTGCGATCTGTGGATCCGTCGTCGACGACGATGACCTCGCACCGCTGCCCACACCGCCGCTCGAGGTACTCGCAGATCGGCCCAAGCGAGGACGGCAGCCGAGCCGCCTCGTTGTAGGCCGGGACGACGATGCTAACCTTTCTCACGCCGTCACCGGCGCAAGCGCTCCGGTGGCCCCGCGCCCTGGCATCCGAAGCACCTCATCCATCGCCACGCACAGGCCCGCCATCAACCAGATCACGCCGTACGCGGGGTAGGACATCGAGCTGGTCCAGAAGACCTCCCACAGATGCGCCACGAATCCCCCGAAAAACCCGCACGCCACGGCGGCCCACCAACGATCCGGCCATCGCGTGCTGCGCTCGAACACCCCCCACATCGCGCGAAGCAACAGCACGTACGCCACGAAGCCCACCGTGCCTCGTTCGGCCCACACGAGGAGATAGTCGTTGTGGGCGATGTACAACCACCCCTGGTAGCCCGCTGCGTACTGGCGTAGCACGTATCCGTATACCCCCGGGCCGACACCGAAAATCGGATGCGCCTTGATCATATTGATCGCAGGGCCCATGAGCGCGATCCGCAGCCAGAAGTCCTCCTCATTATTGGCATGTCGTGCAGATTCGAAAAGCGGCGCTGCCAGCGCGAAGACAACCAAGAGCACGATGCCCGCGATCACGAATCGGCGGCTCGAGCCCGGAGTGGGGGCCACGATGCGCCGACGTCTCAACGCCCACTCGGTAACGACCATGCCGAGCACCAGCGCACCCCACGAGGAGCGGTTGAGCGTCAGCGTGACCACAGTGAGGCCGATGGGAAAGATGCATCGTCCGACACGTCCCCACCGCCGATCGCCCGCCCGGTAGAGCGCGAAGGCCAGCATCACCAACGGGTCCATGAACGTGGCGAATCCCGCAGTGGTCGACGCGGCGGTCCCGGTCACACCGTGCCAGATCGTGCCTTGCGCGACAGTGACCTTCCCCACGGCGTCGAACTTGATTCCGGTCGTGAGTTGGACGAAAAACAGCAGTGCCTGTCCAAGCAATGCGACGAAAAGCAGGGCGACGATTCGGCGTCCGTCCGCTTCGCTGTCGACGCTGTTCGCAATTACCAGGAATAGGGCGAACAACATCAGCAGTTGCCAGACCACGCATATGCCCGTGTAGCGCATGTCGGTAAGCGCTATGGAGATGAGGCACGTCGCCATCATAAGGGCGAACGGCCGGCTCACTGCGGCCCCCCAGCGGAAGCGGTTCGCGGCGGCCCGCACACGCATTAACTGCCGCACGAGAAGGATCGTCCCGGGGACCAGGGTCAGCGGGACATAGACCGCGCCCGGCGAGGTAAGTCCCGTCGACAACGTAGGCAGCGGCGTCGTCAGGTAATAGTGTGCGTCGACCGACAGCCCCACGACCGTGTACGCCATCAGCGCTCTGTCGGTCCCAGCAAGCATCGTCACGATCACCAGGACGCTGCCGACCATGGGGTACACGACCCATCGGAGGTCGAGGTTCCCAAGGCGCAGGGTCAACAGGCCGAAGGCGAGCGCAGCTCCGCCCGCTACTGCCGGCCAGGCCATCCGCTCGAAAACACTCGCGCTTGACGCATTCCGCCCGGCCACCGCTTGACGCCCCGGCATCCTTATGGTCGAAGTCATTACCCTTGATACGGCCGCCTCCGCCCGCGCAAAAGGAACGTTCCTTTCGGTACCGCGTTGGCCCCCACTGCTCCTGATGATGTAGCGTTCGGCTCGCCTACCCGCCAACGAAGGGCAGAACGTTCCTTTACGCTACTGCCAACACGTTCGCACTGCATTGGTCGCTTCGGATAGACCATATGTCTTGCGGGCTATCTGCGGTATGCAGATGCGCGATGATCGCCTGGACGCCGAACGCTGAGATGCGTCAGTCTTGCGCGCTTCGAGACGGCCTTTAGCCGTCGATCCGGTACCGCTTTCAGGACCGCCTGTTCGTGACGCCGGGCACCGAGCCACCAGGCCGCGGACCTCGGCACGCCCTCGGCGAACAGGATCGCCGTGAGGGTGGCCAGCAACACGGCCTGACCATGCCGCCCAGGTCACTTGACGGTCCGCAGGTTCGTCGGCCCCGACGCCGCGCTCGCGCGCTTTCGCCCCACATCACCTCCGCCTCGGGCGATCGAGACCAGCCTCGAGCCCACCGCAGCACCGTTCTGTCCTGCCGCGGCAGGTTCCCGCCGCTGGCGCTTGCGCATCCGCATGTCGCCCTACTATAAGGTCGCCCGTTTCTTCTACGTACGTCCAGGACACTCGCCGGCACAGGGATTGTATTGGCGCAGCTTCCCGGTCCGGCAGTCCCTGATCGGCTCGAAGGGCAGCAAATCGCAGCGCCCACTCTTGGAGCACCCTATGACGCGACTTCACATCACGAGCGTTCCTGCTCAGCCGCCCTCCGTTCGCGTGGCACGCATCCTTCTCTTCATCTTGAGTCTCGCCGCGGCAACCCTGGCCGTCGCCCCTCCGGCCATTTCCGCCACATACTACGTCGACCCTCAATCGGGGGCTGACACGAATCCCGGCACCGCCGCAGCCCCTTGGCGGACAATCCCGGGCACACGCACGACCGACAACACGAGCTACCTCCGCTCCCAGTGGGGCTCCATCTCCCAGAGCAACAAGATCCGCTGTGGAGACATCGTCTTCCTGCGGGGGGGCACCACCTACTCCACCACCACCGTCCCGAACGGCGGTGCCTGGCGCATCGACCCCGACTACTATACGGCGACCTGCACCGCCGCGAGCCCCATCACCATCCGGGTCGCCACCGCGGGCGAGTGGTCGGCAAGCACGGGCGCACTGGCGATCGACGGCACGGGGATCACGAATACGAGCCGCCACTATGCGCCCTCCGGTCCGTGTCAAAGTGGAGGCTTCTGTGGCCTCGTCACCATGGAAGACGTGAGTTATGTCACCTTCGGCGGTGTGAGCGCCGCCCAGCGCGTGCGCCTCACGGCCGTCCAGCTCCAACCGACGGGGGCTACGGTGGGCATTCTCCTCCATGGCACCGGGTATACCAGCACGCAGGGGCAGGAGCTCCAGTGGGTCGAGGTCATGAACCGGACCCCCACCACGCCGAACATCGGGGCGGCCATCGACGTGGGCGACCTCGGCTACTCCATCATCCACGACGCCTACATCCACGATTGGGCTGGTGCCGGCGTGGACACGGGCCTTTCCGCCCTCCACAAGGTAGCGGGCCTCGGCGTCGTAAACGTTCTCGTCGAGAACTCCGGACCGCAGGTTAGCCCAAGTGGAAACTTCACCAACGATGCCTTTAACTTCGCAGCCGACCCGTTCGATGACACGCAAGGTGGTGCCGGGGGCGTCTGGTGCATCAACTGCACAGCCAGGAACCACTACTGGAATGGCTCGAATTCCGGCGGGTGCGACAGCTCCTACGTCGACTCGATTGTCCGCTACCGGAACTTCCAGGTCTATGGAGCCGGTCGCACCGCCTCCACGGAGTCTTCTCGCGTGGGTCTTGAGTCCTCCGGCGACGGCTGCGGCTCCAAGGATGCCCTGCCGGAGCCGACGATATGGCTCTTCGATTCGATCTTCTACAACAATTACAACGCCGGCCAGGGACGCCCCCACGGCTCCGGAACTTCGTTCATGTGGAACACGACGATGTTCCGTGCCGGAAACCATGCGGGAAGTATCATCTATGATGAATGCGAAAACAGCGGGGCGGTCTATGACACCATTGTCGATGCTGGTACGAACGGCGCCTCTGCGTATTATGTAAATAACTGCGGGGACCCCCAGACACAGAATCACTTTGTACCGTGGAGTGAAAACTCCATTTATCACGATGCCAACAATGCCCATACCTCGTCCTTGGTCGGGAGCCATTGCACGGGGAATACGGCGAAGCAGTGTCGGCGGCAATCGGATTGCTTGAGTGGTGAAGGATTCTGTCAGGAGTATAATATCGTTGCGACCTGCGGGGCCCCGGGCACCTGCTTCACGTATTCGAGCAGCTCAGGCCTCGGCATCCCGGGATTCCTCCGCGGCGGTGGCAATCTTCTTGGTTCTGCCTACGATCCGAAGTTCGTCAATGTCTCGACGACAAATTGTGACGTGGATTTTCAGACCGCGATCACCACGGACGCCTACCGGCGGTTCTGCGATTTTCACCTCCAAACCGCGAGTCCAGCGATCGACGCCGGCACCACGTACTATCTTCTCGCCGCGGCCGCCGGCAGCAATGCCACCACCATCCCCGTGACGGGCAGCGGGCCGAACGGCGGTCCGCCGGACCCGCCGCTCTATCAGTGGGGGCCTGGTTTTCTCAATTGGCCGAACGGGGATCATCCCCATCGGAAAGACCCCCGCATGTATTTCGTCGCCCCGAACTCCTTCTGGCGGGCAGATAAGGTTCCGGGGGCCGACGTCATCCAGATCAAAGGCGCCACGTGTCAGAACGCCGCATCGGACTTGGGTTCGGCGGAGCGCGCCCGCCTCGTGAGTATGACCGCGACATCGATCACGGTCGATCGCCCGTGCACGTGGCCGCTGTACGCGGGCATTCACCGGCCCTGGTCGGGTGCGGCGCCCGACATGGGGGCGTTCGAGTTTGGCTCTTCGTCGCAGACGGGTCTTGCGCCCCCTGCGCTCATCTCCGTGAACCCCATTACCAACTAGGGCCGCGTTGACGCGTTCGTCTCGACCATCTAATGTGGAAGGAGCTTGTCGCGCGCCAAAAGTTGAAGCAGGGCCTCGGCAGCGAGGCGGTGCCCCAGAGCGTTCGGGTGCACGGAATCCGTCCGCACGCTCACAAAGCCCGCGGCCCGATATGCCCGCAGCAAGTCGATCACGTGCAGCCCCTGCTCGCGGGCCGCGGCGCCGACCCGGCGGTGAATGTCGAGCCATGGGTAGGCGACGCGCGTGTCTTCCATCAGCGGGAAAATGATCAGCACCACGGGGACGTGCGCCGCTCGTTCGATGTCGCCGAGGGCACGCAGGTCGTGCTTGACACCGACCCAACTGTCGGAGCCCCTGCGGTGCCCAGCCTGGTAGAAGTCCATGCCGTAGTCGTGCAGAAGCGCCCGCAAGCGTTCGTTGACCAGCGACAGCAGCTCGCTGTGGATCACCGGCCCCTTCCGCCCCTCCGCATCGCTGAAGTAGCGCACGAGCTCCCAGGCCGGGAAGGGATCGTTCAGACAGTAGCCCACGACGATCAGCCTCGGGTGGAGGCGTAGCCCCCGGTACCGGAGCATCAGCATCTTCTGATGGATGCTGTACCCCGTCACCCCGAGATTGACGACCTGGTAGTTCTCCCGGGGGTATTCGCGGGCGAGCAGGGTCTCCAACACGCGAGGATAGAGGGCTGTCGCGGGCAGCGGTCGCCAGGCCTCGATCGAGTCCCCGACGACCACGATCTTCGGCCGGGTCGGATCGAGCGGCCGCTCATCGTCCCGCAGGCCCAGGGAGTTGAACTTCTGCTCGCCGAACTCGTGGAAGTTGGGCGTGTTCTCGTAGACGAGCCCCGGGTAGGGCGACGCGCGAAGCCCGGTGGGCTTCGTCGGACCGCCGACACCCTCCAGGCTGTTCTTGATCCGCAGCCCGATCTCCAGGCCTGAGAGCACGACGAGGGTCGCAACGATCGTCACGGCCGCGTTGACGAGGCTTTGCCGGCTGGCCAGAGCGCCGAAGACCACCCACGCTACCCCCACGACGCCCAGCGCGGCGCGAAGAACCGTGAGGTAAGCGACCTCCGTGATGTGCCCCGACGGCCAGAGGTACCTGGCATAGGTGTGGTCCGGAACCAGGGTGCCCAGCACCAATACCACAAGCCCCGGCAGGACCACGCACGCCCGCATCCACGCACCCCTGCGCGCCTCACGCCCGCAAATCGCGGGCTCCCTAGCCCGCAACACCGCTCTACCCAACGATCCTCACCCCCCCCGAACCGCCGGCCGCCTTGCTACATAAAAAAACGCACCCGCGTGCTTCGCGTGTGCAAGGTCGCGCGAATGGCGTCGCCTGTCTCGCGCCACACGGCGGCCAGCAGCCGCGTACGTCTCGACAAGACCGACAAATGGCCATGACAGTACATTCGCTACTACGCGCGGCAACCGTGCACGTTCAAATCCCATCTCAATCTGGGCCCTCACGACATTCCAGCCGCCAATACACATTATGACTTCCGGCTCAAACCCGGCCCCACCTAGAGCCGTTTCCAAGCCAAGCGGGCTGAAATGGTAAAACGAGTTGTCGTGAAACGGCTCCAGGAATGCTACTGTCCCGACCACTCGTGCCCCGGGGCGCAGCACGCGAAACATCTCCGCAATCGCCAGCCAGGGCTGCGCCAGGTGCTCCAGTAGAGCTACCGCTAAAATAAGTCCGAATATCTCGCCTGCGAACGGCAGCGCATGCGCGTCCACGAGGTCGTCGGCACCTGCACCGTGATAATCAACCCCGTAGTATCTGTATCCCAAAGCTTGTAGGAGCCCACGATGGAGGCCTGTGCCGCAGCCGAGATCCAATGCAACATCTCCAGGCGTCGCCTCCGGAATGTACGACACCTGCTGCCGCGTTAGGTGCCACGGTATCCGCCCCCGGTAGCTGTTCCGTGGTGGAATTGCCTCACTTTCGCGCCGGACGCCAACCTGAACCTCCTGATCGATTGCCACAGGGTGGTACGAGCCAGCGTACGATACCGTCTCGCCGGATTTCAGGCGGTAGTCCCCCTGCCCTGTGGGAAGTCTTGGAAACGTACGAGCGCACTTGCTGCAGATCGATCCATCTTGCACCCGGATCAGACCGGCGCGGCATAGAGGACAGCGCCTGGCCGAGAAGTCGACGACTTCCATCAGCTACGCGTAACACCTTCTGAATAGCTTCACGCTCTTACCCGGCGTGCTCGGGCCCTCGCCGCGAGCGACGCCTCCGCAGGCACAGCTCCCCTGCCCGGCGCACTCTCCGTGTCCTTCGGGAGAGGACCGAACGCCCCCCCCACCTGCCCCACGCCGTACGCCGCGAGCCCGAGCGCGACGAGCGGCAGCTCCCGCGCAAGCCGCGCGAGCAGCACGGGCCGCCGCCGCGCGAACCGCAGCGCGATCTTCGCGAGCTTGGCCAACGGCGCCACGGGCAGCAGCAGGTAGAACGGCAGCAGGCTCCCGCTGTCGGCAAAGCGCACGAGCCGGCGCGCGATCGCCGTGTGCCGGCCGAGGGTCACCTGATTGCGGAGGAAGGGCCTGAGGCGCTGGCGGTTGTCGTGATAGACGCGCAGCTCGGGGACGAACACGATCCGCCCGCCCGCGGCGACCAGCCGGCGCGAGAAGACCACGTCTTCGGCCGCGCGCACCTCGACGAAGGGGCCGTAGCGCTCGTAGGCATCCCGCGACAGGATCGTGTTGCCCGAGAGCGCGAACCAGATCGGCCCGCCGGGCAGCTCTGGCAGGAACTCGTTGAACATCAGGAGCTGCTCGGCCCGGCTCACGGCCGAGTGCGGGTTCGCGTTCTCGATCGACCCGCAGGCGAGGTCGACCCCCGGCCCCAGCGCCCGCGGCACCGTGTCGAGCCAGCGCTGATCGGCGTACACGTCGCTGTCGAGGAACGCCAGTATCTCCCCGCGCGCCGCCGCGACGCCGACGTTCCGCGCCCCGGCCGCGAGCGTCCGGCGCGGAAGCTGGATCGTCCGCACTCCGGGCAGCGCCGCCTCCGCGCGCGCGCACGTATCGTCCTCGCCCGAGTGGACGACGATCACCTCGAACCGCTCCCGCGTCGCCTGCTCCCCGAGCGCGCGCACACACCGCGCGATCGTGCGCCCCGAGTTGAGCGCCGGGATGATCACCGAGATCCGCGGCGCCGGCCGTTCCTCTGCGCGGACGATCCCCACCGCCGCCTCCTCAGCCCCCGCGCTCGGTGAACACGGCCGCCAGCCGCGCCGCCGAGCCCTCGGTCGTAAACCCCTCGAGCACCCGCGCGCGCCCGGCGCGTCCCATCCGCCGGCGCAGCGCCGCGTCGGCGAGCAGCCGGCGTAGCGCCTCGGCCTGCGCCGCCTCGTCGTCCGGCTCAACGAGAATCCCCGTCTCGCCGTCCACCACCAGCTCGGGCACGCCCGAGAAGCGCGTGGAGACGACGGGCAGCTCGCTCGCCATGGCCTCGATCAGCACGTTCGGAATGCCGTCACGGTCCTGATCGCTCGCCGGCACGCAGAACAGCGCGAAGACGTCCGCCGCCGCGTACCGCGCCACCACCTCCTCCTGGAAGAGCCGGCCTGCGAGCGTCACCCGGCCCTCCAGCCCGAGCTCGGCGACGAGCGCGGCGAGGCGCTTTTCGAGCGGGCCGTCGCCGATGATCTCGCACGTAAACGCGACACCCGCATCGGCAAGCCGCCGGCACGCCCGCACGAGACGGTCGAATCCCTTCTGCTCGACGAGCCTCCCCACCGAGACGATCCGCGGCACGCGCTCGCGCGACCGCTCGACCGGGACGAAGCGCGTGGCGTCCACCCCGTGGTGCACGGTGATGACCTGCTCGGGCGCGACGCCGTAGGTGTCGATGAGGTGCCGGCGGTTGCACTCCGTGCAGGTGACGGTGAAGGCCGCGGCACGGAGCTTCTCGCCGAGCAGGAGCTGCTCCCGCCAGATGTCGTAGGCATGCGCGGTGAAGCTGAACGGGAGATCGAGCATCCGCGCGAGCACCATCGCAATCGTCGCCGGACCGGTCGCCCAGTGCGCGTGGAGGTGCGCGACGCGCGCGCGGCGCACCTCGGGCAGCACGGCGATCGCTTCCGCGAAGTGCGCTGCGCTGCGCGCCCGGTCGCGAAAGCGGCCGTGGCCGCCGACGAGGCAGCGCACGAGCGTCGTCCAGTAGCGGAGCGGCCGGCGCGTCATCGCGGCGAGGTGCCGCGCCGCCATGCGCCAGGCCGACATCGGCAGAATGTAGTGCGTGCCCTCGAAGAATGGCCACGCCTCGCGCGAAACCTCCGCGCGCGGCGGCCGGCGCACCGAGAAGGTCACGATCTCCCACCCCATCGCCCGCAGCGCCCCGACCTCCCGGTAGATCATCGTCTCGATGAGGTTCGGGAACAGGTTGACGAAGTAGGCGAGCCGCAGCCGGCGCGCCCCTGCCGCAGGCGACGCGGTCTCCTCCCGCGCCATCGACGGTGCCACGCTCGCCGCCATGCCCTACCGTCCGCGCTTGGTGACGAGCACGTTGCCCAGGACGAGCGCGTCGAGCCCGCTCGAGAAAAACGTGCGCAGCGCGTCGCGCGGGCTGTTCACCATGGGCTCGCCCTTCAGGTTGAAGGACGTGTTCAGCACGAGCGGCACGCCCGTCCGCTCGCCGAACGCGCGGATCGTGTCGTAGTAGCGGGGATTCACGTCGCGGTGCACCATCTGCGGGCGCGTCGTGCCGTCGGCGTGCACCACGCCGGCGATCTCCTTTTCCTTGCCCTTGCGGACCGGGAAGGTGACGATCATGAACGGGGCGTCGAAGGCGCCCTCGAGGTACTCCTCCGCCGCCTCCGCGAGCATGCTCGGCGCGAACGGCCGCCACCAGTCGCGGTATTTCACCGCGAGGTTCACGCGGTCGCGGATGTCGGTCGAGCGCGGGTCGGCGAGGATCGAGCGCGCGCCGAGCGCGCGCGGCCCCCACTCCGAGCCGAGCTGGAACCACCCCACGATCTTCTGCTCGGCCAGCATGCCGCTCACCACCGGGGCGATCTCCGCGTCGCGCAGCACCTCGTAGGGCACCTTCACCGTCTCGAGCTGCTCGATGATCTCCTCGTTCGTGAACGCCGGGCCCCAGTACGCGTGGCAGAGCCGCTGGGGCGGGATCGCCCGGCCGAGCGCCGCGTGCGCGAGGTACGCCGCGCCGAGCGCACCGCCCGCATCGCCCGCCTCGGGCTGGATGAAGATCCCGTCGGCGGCAAGCGCCGAGCGGCCGATCTTGCCGTTCATCGTGGCGTTGAGCGCGCAGCCCCCGGCAAAGCAGAGCCGCCGGATGCCCGTGGCGGCCACCGCCCGCTCGACGATCTTCATGCCGAAGGCCTCGATCTTCTGCTGGAGATCGGCCGCGAGGTCCTTGTGCCGCTCCTCGAGGGGATCGCCCGGGCGCCGCGGCGGCCCCGCGCGGCGCACGAACTCCTCGGGGAACGGCGCCCGCTGCGCCAGGAGATCCATGCGCATGGTCATGCGCTCGACGTCGACGAGCCCGTCGAGGTAGCCCCGGGGCGTCCCGTAGCCCGCGAGCCCCATGAGGTTCCCCTTCTCGCTCGTGCGCAAAAACTCGAAGACGAAGTCGTTGAGCTTGCCAATCGACGCCCGCGCAAACGGCATCTCCTCGACGACCTCGAGCGTGCCGTTGACCCCGCGGGCAACCAGGCCCGAGAGGTGGTCGCCCCAGCAGTCCCAGGTGACCACCGTCGCCTGCGAAAAGCCGCTCGCGTAGTAGGCCGAGGCTGCGTGCGCGAGGTGGTGATCGAAGCAGAAGAGCGGCGTCTCGCGATCCACGCCGAACCAGTACATCAGCTCCGAGCGCAGGTCGTCGATCAGCCGCTCGGGCAAAAACCCGTTCGCCAGCGCTCCCGAGAACGCCCGCAGCGGCGTGTGCCGCAGCCCGTACTGCATGGCGCTCGCAAGCCCGCTCACGAGCGCGCCCTTCTGCTGCTTGCTCCGCTCCGCCGCCTTCACCGGGTCCCAGTTCCAGCCGATGGCGTTCACGTCCCGAATCGTGATGCCGGCCTTCTTCAGGCAGAACTGCACGGCGTTCACCGGGAAGAATCCCGGCGCCTCCTTCACCCGGACGAACCGCTCTTCCTCGCACATCGCCACGATCTCCCCGTCGCGCAGGAGCGCCGCCGAGGGATGGTGGCCGATGTCCATGCCGGCAAGGGGCCGGTAGTTGATGCCGAGGACGTAGATGTGCATCGTCATATCGTTCTTTCCGCCCGCCGCGCGCCCACCACGCGCATCTGCCGCAGCTCCGCCACGGTCACGAGCCCCGAGGCGACGAGCCCCCCGGCGAACACGCCGCCGGCCGCCACCGCCGCACCGATCTCGCCCAGCGCGGGGCGGAGCACGAGCGCCGCGACGCTCGCCGCCGCAAGCACCGCCCCGAGCCGCACGAGGTGACCGAGGGCGCGCGGCCGGGTGATGTTCCCCGCCACCCAGACGTACTGGAGGCCCGCGTAGAGCGCGGTGGTCGCGACCATCGCCACCGCCGCCCCCACCGCACCGAGCCGCGGAATGCAGAGCGCATTGAGGCCAATGCTAGCGGCAGTCGCGACGACATTCACGCGCAGGTCGATGGCCTGCCGGTCGGCCGCGAACAGGATCTGCGCCAGGGTGATCGCGAGGCCAAGCGGGATCAACGTCCAGCACAGCACGCGCAGCACCGTCGTCGCGGGCGCGAGCTGCGGGCCGAAGAGCCGCACGACGAGCGTGTGCGCGAGCACGAAGAGCCCGAGACAGATCGGCCCCACGATCAGGAGCGCGATGCGGAGCGCCGCGCGCGCTTCCCGCGCGAACTCCGCTTCCGACTCGCCGCGCAGTCGGGCCAGCACCGGGTAGAGCGAGCGCGCGTAGGCGGGCGGGATCGTGCGCGCCAGGTCGACGAGCCGCAGCGCCGCGCTGTAGAGCCCCACCTCGGCCCAGGTGCTGAGCGACGAGAGGAGAAACATGTCGGCCCGCGCGTAGATCGCGTTGACCACCGGAATCGCCCCCACCACCGGCACCTCGCGCAGCAGGCTGCGGCAGACCGCGCCGTCGGGCCGAAGCGGCGGCCGCACGCCCCGCCAGCGCAGCACGACGACGAAGGCCAGGGCCGCGAGCACCCGCAACCCGAGGAGCATCACCGCGATCGCGACGACGCCGTGCCCCGCGAACACGATCGCGCAGCCCACGCCCGCGCGCGCGATGGTCTCGGCGAGGTTGATCAGGACGAAATCGGGCGCGCGCTCGAAGGCGAGCAGCACCGCCTCGCCGGCCTGGGTGATCGACGAGGGCACGAGCGTGAGCAGGACCACGACGAGCGCCGGTCCCATCTCGTAGCCCGTCACCCAGCGGCGCAGCATCGGCTCGACGACGAGCAGCAGCGGCAGCACCAGCAGCAGCGAGACCAGGCTCGCCCCGACGAAGTACGTGCCCGCACGCCGCGGGGCCTGCGCCACCTCGCGGGTCACGATCACCGGCAGCCCGAATCCGGCGATCGTCTGCCCGACGATGAACACGGTCATGAGCAGCGAGTAGCGCCCGAGCTCCTCCACGCCGCGCAGCCGGCTGATCGCCAGCACGAGCGCCATCGAGAAGACGGGGGCGAGCATGTTGCTCGCCGCCAGGAACACGAAGTTCCGCCGCACGCTGCCGTTCATCGCGCCGCCGACCGCCGCAGGCCCTCTGCGGCGGCCGCCTCGGCCGCCTCGTGCCGCGGCAGGTAGCCTTCCGCCCGCAGCCACGCTTCGCAGCGGCGCATGCCCTCGGTGAAGCTGGTCGCCGGCCGCCAGCCGAGCCGGCGCCGAGCGCGCTCGATGCTCACCACCGTGCGCATGGGCATGAGCTGGAGGTCCATGCCGACGAGCCGCCGCGGCCGCGCGGTGAGCAGGCCGTAGACCCGCAGCGCCTGCACCGCGAGCCGCGCCCGCCAGCGCGGCACCGACGGCGGCAGCGGCTTGCCACACATCGCCGCGAACGCGCCCAGGTACTCGCGCCACGGGACCGGGTCGGCGCCCGAGACGAGGAACGCCTCGCCCGCCACGCCGGGTACGGTCGCCGCGGCGAGGAGTGCATCGATCAGGTCCTCGACGAAGATCAGGTTCGCGACCCCGCGCCCGCCGTCGATCAACGCCACCTGCTCGCTGCGCACGCGCTGGAAGTAGCCGAGAAGCCAGTAGGGGGCCCCCGGGCCGTAGACGAGCGTCGGCCGGAGCGCCACCACCTCGATCCCGCCGGCCGCGCCGCGGGCGAATGCGGCCCGCTCGCCCTCGGCCTTGCTCACGCCGTAGGGGTCGCCGCGGAAGACGAGCGGGCAGTCCTCGGTGAGGACTGGCGGCAGCCGCCGGCCGTGCACGGACATGGTGCTCACGTGCACGACCCGGCGGGCGCCGGCCCGCACCGCAGCGTCGACGACGTTGACCGTGCCCTCGACGTTCACCGCGCGCGCCTCCGCGAGCGTCGTGCCGCCCCAGGCGCAGTGGAAGACGACCTCGCAGTCGCGCGCCGCCGCCTCGAGCGACGGCCGGTCGGTGACGTCGCCGCGCACGCGCTCGATGTGGGGCTCGGGCGGACGGAGCAGTCCGCGGCGCACGAGCGCGCGCACGCCGATACCCGCGGCCGCCAAGCGCGCCACGAGCCGGGCACCGATGAAGCCGTCGGCGCCGGTCACCAGCACGCGCCTCACGCCGCGGCCCTCGCGTAGCAGCGCTCGATCGCGTCGATGGTCGCCACCACCTGGCTTCGGGCGACAAGCGGCGCTTCGCCGTCGCGGACGACGCGGCAGAAGTGCGCGAGCTGCGCGTCGTACATGGACACGTCGGGCAGAATGAGCTCCTGCACGCCCGCGCGCGCACACACGCGCGCGCGCTCGGCAAAGAGCGTGAGCTGTGTGGGGACGTAGAGGGAGGCCCTGGCCCAGCCCTCGCTCCCCCGCACCGTGAACGTGTTGGCGAGCATCTGCGTGAAGCTTGCGGCGATCTCGGCCTGCGCACGGCCTCCGAGCGCCAGCGTCACCTCGGCGTCGCTCTCGACCTCCCAGCCCGGGGCTGCGTGCGCCGCGAAGCCCGTCACCTCGAACGGGACGCCCGCGCACCACACCGCAAGGTCGAGCACGTGCACGCCGAGGTCGATGAGCACCCCGCCCCCGGCGAGCCCGCGCTGGCGACGGAAGTCGGTGCGCTGCGCCCCGGCGTCGTAGGGCGCGCCGATGGCGGCGGTCACGCGCTCGACCTCGCCGAGCCAGCCCTCGGCCACCACGCGGGCGAGCAGCGCGAGGTTCGGGCTAAAGCGCAGACAGTGCCCGGCCACGAGCTGCGCCCCGCCGCGGTCGGCCGCCGCGTACATGCGCTCGACGTCCGCGCGGGTGGTCGCGAGCGGCTTTTCGCAGAGCACGTGCACGCCGTGCTCGAGGAAGGTGCACGCGATCTCCGCGTGCGTCGCGTTCGGCGTCGCCACGAGCACGGCGTCGACGCGGCCGAGGAGCGCGCGGTGATCGGCGTACGCGGCCGGCACGCCAAAGCGCCGCGCGACCCGCGCCGCCCAGGCGCCGTCGCGGTCCGCCACCCCCACCACCTCGACCTCCGGCGAGCGCCGCAGCGCCGGGAGCTGGTGCAGGGTGACGATCGCGCCGCAACCCACGACGCCGAACCTGAGCCGCTTCACGCCGCCCGCCTCCTGCGCGCGCGCGCCGGGAGCCGGCGGCGGATGGCATGGGGAACGCGGCCGAGGTTGCGGCGGAGCGCGGCGACGTCGTCGGCAAGGTTCCGCGTCGTCCCGCGCACCGCGGCCGCAGCGGCGGCGATCCGTGCTCGCCACGCCGCCCCGAGACATTCCCGCAGGTCGGGCAGCTCGCCCGTCACCGCCGCGGGCGCGGGCACGATCTCGTGGCGCGCGATCGCCAGCAGATACGGCAGCTCCTCCCATGCGACGCCGGCCGCCGCCGCGAGTGCCTGCTCGAGGGCGACGTCGCTCGGGCCGAGCGCACACCATCCCGCGCCGCAGGCGACCACGAGGTCGGAGGCCCCGAGCCGGTGCGCCTCGTAGACGAGGTCCGCGAACGGCGCGCGGGGGTCGAGCGCGGCGAGCGGCTCGGCCTGCGCTGCCAGCGGCCCGGCGAGCCGGCCGACGGCGTCGGGACCGACACCGCACACCGTCACCAGGAAGATGGGCTCGAACCAGGACGCCGGCACGGCAACACCGCGGGGCAGCGCCACCCCGACGACGCGGAACGCCCGGTCGAGCGGCGGGTCGATGCGGCAGCCCGCGCTGCGCTCGGCGAGGAGGCCCGCAAGCGTCCGCGCCGTCTCGGTCACCGCGGGCGTGCGGTGGCGGCGGGCGACCTGGATCACCACGGGCCGTCCTTCGGCGTGGAGCCATCCGCGGCGATCCGCCTCCGGCCACAGCGCACTCAGGCCCCCTCGGGACGTCGCGAGCACCCCGCTCATGCGGGCCGACGCGCCCACTCCCGCAGCACGCGCCAGAGGAACTTGGGGTTCCCCACCACGTACCGCCGCCACAGCCGCCGTGGCTCGACCGCCAGCCGAAACATCCACTCCAGGCGCAGCGCGAGCATCCAGCGAGGTGCGCGCGGAACTCGCCCGGCGAGGTAGTCGAAGAGCGCTCCCACCCCGATCGCGACGCCGCGGCGCAGCTCGGCAAGGTGGGCCGCAATCCACTCCTCCTGACGCGGGTTGCCGAGCGCGACCAGGAGGATGTCGGGGGCGCTTTCGCGGATGCGGACGAGCACGTCCGTCCCATCGCCGTAGCCCGCCGCGGTGCCGACCACGCGCACCGCGGGGTGGCGTCGCACGAGCGCGCGCCCCGCCTCGACCGCTACCCCCGGCGCAGCGCCGTAGAGGAACACGCGGGGCTCCACATCGCCGAGCGCGCCCAGGAGGTCAGGAACGAAGTCGGTGCCAACGAAGTTGTGCGCGAGCCGCCGCCCGTGGAGGAGTGCGGCCAGCTCGACCCCGACACCGTCGCGCAGCACGAGGCTCGCCTCGGCCAGGAGGCGGCGATACGCCGGGCGCTCGTGGGCGAGGTTGAGCGTCTGCGCATTGGCAAGCACGACCTGGTGCGCGCGCCCGTCGTCGAGCATGCCGCGTACGGCGCGCACCGCCTCCGCAAACGAGAGGTTCCAGAACGGCACGCCGAGCACGCGCACCGCAGGCGGGCCCAGATCGGCAGGCACCGGCGCCTCCGCTCGCCGTGCGCCCGCCATCACGCGCGACATGCCCGCCCTTCGCGTGCGGGCTCCTCCGCCATCGCCGCCGCGGCGGCCACCACGTGCTCCATCTCGTAGCCCACGCCCACGCGCTCGACGGCGACCGGCCACCCGCCGTCGACGCGATAGATCGTTGCGCGCGCCGTCTCCGGGTCGAGCCCGTGCGACTGCCCGAGGACGAGCAGCCCGCCTGGCTCGACCGCGCGCAGGCAGTTGCGGACGACGACCGCGACGCGCGCGTCATCGAAGTTGTCACGGGTGGCGATGTTCATCGCCCGCACGCAGGTCGCCCGCCACGGCAGGGGCTCGAGCACGTCCGCCGCCTCGAAGCGGAACGGCGCGCCCGCACGCATGAGGCGCAAACACCGGCTCACCATGAACGGAAGCCGGCGAACCTCGAGCCTGTCCTCGACATGAGGCGCCAGGTAGGGCAGCCGCTCGACGTCGAGCCGGGCGAGCACGCGCCGGGCACGCGGTACGAGCCACCGCTCGGACCACGCCTTGAGCGCACGATTGATCGGGTACGCCCATGACTCCGCGATCTGTCCGGGCAGGACAAATGGCCCGAGCACGTGCTGAATCACCCCGCCATGCACGTCGAGCACGATGGCCCACGGCCGCCGCGGCCAGGAGAAGGCCACGAGATCGCGGTAGAGATCCGTGGCAAGGAGCTCGACGGCGAAGTGGGCGGCGAGCGTGTCGTACAGTTCCACGCTCGTGATGCCGGTCGACGCCCCGAGGTCGAGCACGGTGATACGGCTCCCCGGCGCCCGTGTCGCGCGCAGCAGCCGCAGCAGCGCCGCGTCGACGCGGGCGAGCCGCCCGGCAGCCGTTTGCTTCCAGGTCCCGTTGGGGAGACGCACGCGGGCGACGAGAGTGTCGTACGCCTGCGCCGCGTCCTCGCCGGCACGAGCCAGATCGTCGAGCAAGAGCAAGCTCGCGTGACGCTCGCTCCCGAGCCACGTCCTCGGGCGCCCGAGCCGCCCGACGCGCGTGATGCCGACCTTCAGCACCGTCCGCCTTCGACCTGCCGCAATGCGCCGGCCCCGCCTCCCCGGCTCACGCGCGCGACCACCGCGCCGAGGTCGAGCTGTCGGGGATCTTTCGGCCGCTCGAGGAACCCCAGCACGAGCGGGCCCGACCAGACCACCCAGCTCCGCAGGAGCCGCAGCGGCTTTACGACACTGCGGCTGCGCACCATGAACGCCAGCACAACGGCGAGACAGCCGAGCACCCAGCTGAGGATCCAGCGCGAATCGCGGAGCACGAGGCTCGTCGCGGCGGCCAGGACACCTGCGGCCAGGAGCGCGAGCGTCTGCAGATTGCGCCGCATCCGACGCGCGTGCGCCCAAAAGAGCCCCTGCCCGAGCGCGAGCCGGAGCGTCTGGCCGTAACCGCGGATCAGGTTTTCCCCGACGTGGCGGCGAAGCTCTTCCAGGCTCCAGCGCTCGTCGGTGTGGTGCGTGCCGAGCTCGACCGGCAGGCGGACCACGCGATAGCCCGCCCTCCGCAGCCGCTCCGCCAGCTCGGCCTCCTCGTTGGAGACGATGTACGGGTTGAACGAGCCTGCCGCTTCGAGCGCCCGGCGGCGGTAGACGGCGTTGCCGCCGAGCTGGTCCGCCTCTTCGGGGACCGGACCGACCTCGAACAGATCCTCCCTGCCCCCGATGCGACGCCCGTCGCGATAGTAGATCTCGCGCAGCTTCCCGGCAACGCCGCCGACGTCCGGGTGTCGTTCGAGGTATTCGAGCGCCGCCGGGAGCCAGCCCGGCGCGATCTCGGTGTCGCCGTCGACGAACAGCACGTAGCGGCTTGCCGTGCGCCGTTCTCCGACCAGCCGGCCGAGCGCCGCGGAGAGCGGCGCATCCGGTCGCATCTCGACGATCTCGATGGGGAACCTGCGCGCGATCTCGACCGTCCGGTCGCGCGAGCACGAGTCGACCAGCACGACGGCGCACGCGCCGTACGGCGCGACCGCCCGCAACACCGACTCGAGGCAGCGCGCGATGAGCGCCTCCTCGTTGCGGGCAATCACCACCGCGGCAAGCAGCGGCTCGGGCGCCGTCACGCCGCCAGCTCCTCCTCCAGCGCCTGCCGATAGGTCATCACCCGCCGCTCGCTGGCGATCGCGGCCAGCATCTCGCGCAGGAGCGCCCGCTTGCGCTCGAGCGCGACCCGCATCCCGGGATGCCGCGCCATGCGGGCGTCGATCCCGTCGCCGGCGAGGTCGAGCAGGTCGGCGGCGTGAAACTCGTAGGAGACCGGCAGCTCCGAGCGCAGCAGCGCGCGCAGCGCGCGGCGGAAGAGCCGCTGCGGCACGAAGTAGGCGAAGGTGTGATAGACGGGCAGCCGCAGCCACGGGGTCACGGCCACGGGAAACTCGACCAGCTCCTCCGCCCCGTTGCCGCAGGCGTGGGGGCGCAGGGGCGCGAAGGCGTGGCCCACGAGGTCCATGGCGAAGATCGAGCGCTTGCCCGTGCTGCGGCGGTAGGCCGCGAGCCGGCTCGCGACGAGCACCGGCGTCGGGAACACGGAAGCATCGTAACGGTAGCCCGCCTGAGACACCATCCGCAGCACCCGGGCGTCGGCGTCCCAGGCCGGCGCGCGGAACCCCACCACCGGGGCCTCGACGGCGGCCTCGAGGCGCGCCCGCGCACCCGCGGTCTCTTCCCGCAGCCGGCCGTCGTCGAGGGTGCGAAACGGCTGGGGATGAGTCAGCGAGTGGCTCGCCACCTCGTGCCCGCGGGCGACGAGCTCGCGCAACAGCGGGCGCTCGGCCTCGGCGTCGCGCGCGATCACGAAGAAGACCGCGCGCACCCCGAGGTCGTCGAGCAGGTCGAGCACGCGCGGAACGGCCGTGCGGTAGACCCGGTCGCACGGGGGCAGGCCGTCGAAGCCGTAGCCCTGGAGATGGCGGTCCACCGTGTCGACGTCGCAGGAGAGGACCGCGAATGGCCGGGGCCGGCTCATGCGCCGAGCTCTGCCATCGCCGCGCGCACGGCGCCCGCGATGAAGTCCACGTGCTCGTCGGTGTAGAACTCGCTCCACGGCAACACGACGACGCGCTCGAGCCCCTGGCGCGTGCCCGGATACTCGGCCGCGTCGTAGACCACTGCCCCGCCGCCGTCCCGTTCCCGGCACGAGTATGGGCAGCGGCTCTTACCGTACGTTTTCCGTTCGGTGAACACTCGGCACTCGAACGCCGGCTTCTGGATGTAGCGCGGGGCACAGAACACGCCGCGCGCCTTGAGCGCTGCGCCGAGGGCGTCGGCACCGCCGCGCACCGCCGCGGGATCGACGATCAGCGGGTATTTCCAGTAGACATGCGTCGCGCCCGGCAGCGCCCGGGGGAGCACGAGACCATCCACGTCCGCGAGCAGCGCGGTGAGCCGCTCGGCCGCCCGCTGCCGCCGCGCGACCACGCCCGCGAGCTTCCCGAGCTGCGCGCGGGCGACCGCACCCTGGAGGTCGGTCATGCGGTAGTTGAGCGCGAGGAAGTAGTGGTCCGGCCGGGGATCGCCGTACCCCCAGGCCTTGTCGCTAAAGAGCGTCATCCAGCGGGCGTAGCCGCCGTCCGCAGTGATCACCACGCCGCCCTCGCCGGTCGTCATGTGCTTGCCCTGCTGGAGGCTGAAGGCCCCGATCGCGCCTATCGTGCCGACGAGCCGCCCCCCCACCGTCGCGAGGTAGGCCTGCGCGCAGTCCTCGATCACCGGGATGCCACGCGCGTCGGCGAGGCGCTTGATGCCGAGCACGTCGCAGGGGTTGCCGAAGAGGTGCGTGGCGACGATCGCGCGCGTGCGCGGCGTGATTCGGACGGCGACCGCCTCCGGCGTCACGTTGAGGCTCACCGGATCGACGTCGGCGAAGATCGGGATCGCCTGCTGGTAGAGGATGGGGGCGATCGCGCCCATGTCGGTGATGGGCGTCGTGATGATCTCGTCGCCGGGCTCGGGGTCGATCGCCGCGATCGCCGTGTGCATCGCTGCGGTTCCCGAGGTGACGGCGCGGGCGTGCGGCACCCCGTAGCGCGCGGCGAACTCGTGCTCGAAGGCCTTGACCTGCGTGCCCTTGGTGCAGTTGAGCGTGCCCGACTCGATCACCTCGCGCAGGAGCGCCAGCTCCTCGCGGCCCAAGTCGCGGCCCGTGCGGTCCGCGTCAGAGGGTAGCTGCATGGCGGTGGGTCTCCGATTGTGGCTCGGGCGCGGGCAGCGGGCGGCGCAGCCGGCGCGAGAGCCGGAACAGCTCGACGAAGGCGCGGGCGATCACCAGCGGGCTCCCGCCCGACGGCCGGCCGGTGCGCCGCGGAAAGTGATCGACCGGCACCTCGACGATGCGGCAGCCGCGCTGCGCAAGCCGCGCCAGCAGCTCGGTCGAGATCATCGCGCCCTCGGCCTCGAGCACGAGCCCCGCGAGCGCTGCGCGCGGAAGCAGCTTGAACGCGCAGTCGATGTCGCGCACGCGGAGCCCGATCAGCAGGCGCACGAGCGCGTTCCACGCCACGCCGTTTACCCGTCGCACGAGCCGGTCGGCTCGCCGGTGGCGGTAGCCGATTACGACGTCGGCGCGGCCGAGCTCGGCGATCAGCCGCGTGATCTGCCCGGGATCGAACTGGCGGTCGCCGTCGGTGTAGAAGATCCAGTCGTACTGCGCGGCGGCGAGCCCCGACTTGATCGCGCCGCCGTAGCCGCGGCTCACCGGATGATGGACCACGCGCACGCGCGCGTCGCGCTCGGCCAGGTCGTCGGCGAGCGCCCCCGTGCGGTCGGTGCTCCC
>Ga0209581_1001403_pt1 | contig 28448 bp, 21 predicted proteins | sample Coa_R2_FD_187160 | JGI IMG/M metagenome (GOLD analysis project Ga0209581, IMG submission 187160) | Surface soil microbial communities from Centralia Pennsylvania, which are recovering from an underground coalmine fire - Coalmine... | ecosystem: Environmental > Terrestrial > Soil > Unclassified ...
GGGCAGTTACCATTCCAATCCAGCGCGTCGGCTTCATGGAACGCAATTTCAGGATAGCCGGCGCAAAATCGCTCCGCGATCTGCAGCGTTGCAGGCTGCCGATCCACGGCATCGATGCTCACGCGCGCTCGAATTCGGCGGGCATAGTCAATGATCAGCCGGGAAATGTCTCCCGAGCCGGCGCCCAGATCGACGGCGCACAACGAGTCGCCCGGTCCCACCCAGCGCTGCAGAAATTTCCGAATCAACCGGTAACTGCCAAACCACCGGTTAAGTTGTCGCAGACGTTGCAAATCGCGCTCCAGTTCGGCGGAGACCGGCTGTGGCCGATCCATCATCTCCAAAACCGCCGGATCAAAGCTGCGTTTCACGAAGGGAATCGCCGCGCCGAGGCATCCGTCACTTCAGAAATTCCCGCCACGGTTCGGGCAGTTCCGCGGTTTCAACTTCGCTCGCCATGCGTCCTTCGAATTCGGGATGAAAAACAGTGCTCGTCCCATAGACCATGATCAGGTCTTCGGCGCCTTCGGTGCGAATCGCGTGAGCCACACCCGGCGGGATAACAACGCCCGCATTGTTATTGCCGCGATGATTGTCGCCCTCGACGAAAAAATGCATCACCCGCCGGGGCAACCCCGCGCGCACATCGCATAGAATCATTTCCGCGCGCCCCTGAAGAAAAAACATCACGTCCCACTGCTCCTCGTCGTAACGGCGCAGCGAGTAGTTCGTCGGCTGATCGAGAAACATCCGCCGCAGCCACTCTACAGGCGCCGCGTTCTCCGGGATGCTTGGCGGATGCACGTGAAATCCCTTGGCCGTGCCGGCGAACATCCGCGCGGACGACCACTGCCTCGGCCAAAGTCCAATCCGTCCCAGAACACCTTCATCGCGACGCACAAACTCGCCAAAGACGCCCCGCTGTCGCTGTGGGTAAATCTTTCTGGGAAAAATTTCCACGCCGGGAATCCACGCTTCCTTGATCTCCGGCAAATCGCGGTTCGCCATCAGGTCGGCCGCCTCGATCCCGCGCCCGGCCAGTTCTTGCCCCAAAGAACCGGCCACATACTCTCGCACCCGCAGCCATTTCTGTGCGCGGGCGTCGAGCCCCCGCCAGAGATCTTTTCTTCCTGTACTCATGGCATCGAACTGAAACGTTGCGCTGACCCGAAAGACCCAGCGCACATTCTCGAACAAGGAATCGTCAATTTTTCAGAGTTTTCCCAGCGAAAAATCGGCGCGCTGGCGGGAAAAATTTGGGTTGTAATAAGGATCGGCATCCAAACTGCCAGGCCACCGTCGGCGCAGAATTGCCTCGCACTTTGGGTCGATTCCATCGGTTTGATCCTCCGCGTGCAGGTAAAGCCTGGCAAACGGCGTGTAAACAATCCGATAACCCGCTCGCCGAATTCTCAGGCAAAAATCGGCATCAGCAAGCGCGCCCCGCAAACTTTCATCAAACCCGCCGGCTTCTTCGAAGACATCGCGGCGCGTGAGGAGGCAGGCGGTGGAAACGGCACTGCAATTGCGCGTCACCAAGAGCTGGCGATTGGCGCGATTGCCCTCCGCCGGAAGGCCACGAAGCGCCGGTTGCGTCACGGATTCACCGACGCCGATTACCATTCCAGCTTCTTGCACGGCGCCGGCGGGGCTGATCAATTGCGCGCCAACCGCGCCGATCTCCGGCCGCTGCACATGCTCCGCCATAACCGTCAGCCATTCAGGTTCAATCGGTTCCGCGGCATCGCTGAGAAACAGAATCCACGGCGCACCGGTTTGTTCTACGGCGAAGTTGAGCGCAGCCGCCGGGCCGCGCACGCCGGAAAACCGCAGCGCTCGGAACGGCACATCGGATTCGCCGTTTTGCTCGTCGGAAAAAACTTCGCCGCCATACACCCCCACGATCTCGTATTTGGGATACAGCGTCCGACCGATCAGGCTCTTCACACATCGATGAAGCGCCTTCGAACCACGAAGAGTGGGAATCACAATCGCAATTTCCCGCACAGTTTTCAGCTCGCGACGCACCCAGAAAGTATGCGTGCGCCATTCCACGCTCACTCGCCCGGTTTCGCCGCAGCGGCCCAAATGTTCTTCCAACGCGCGGCGCGCGGCTTCAAACTGCCCTGGTTTCTGGCGAACATGGATGGCGCTGGAGCTGTTGCTCCGCCGCCAGTGATAAAGAATCCGCGGAATGTGATGAACGCGATCGGTTCGCTCAATCAGCCGAAGCAAAAGATCGTAATCCTGCGCGCCATCGAATTCTGACCGGCAACCGCCCAGTTGCCTGATCGTGTCGCGCCGCGCGAGCACCAGATGTCCCAGATAATTCTGCGCGAGGAAAAGGTCCGGCGACCAATCGGGTTTGAACTGCGGACGATCGAATCCCGTTTCGGTCAGTTTGTCTTCATCGGAATAAATCAGATCCGCATCAGGATGCAGCTGGAGCAGTTCGACTGCGCGAAACAGCGCGTCAGGCTCCAAAAGATCATCGTGGTCCAGAAACGCGATCCATTCGCCGCGCGCCTGCTCCATGCCGTAGTTGGTTGCCTCCGAGATGCCGCGATTCCCTTCGAGCGCAAAGAGGCGGATGCGGCGATCGCGCTGTTCGAGGCTGGCCAGATATTTTCGCAGCTCCGAGCCGGTCGATCCGTCATCAACAAGCACTAGTTCCCAATGTTCGTACACCTGGGCAAGCACCGAAGCGATTGTTTCCTCCAGCCACGCCGGCACGGTGTTGAACACCGGGGTGATGACGCTGATCAGGGGACGATTCGCAAAATGCGCCGCCGCGCTTCGCATAAGCCCCAACTGCTCGGGCGTGGCCCGATGTCGTTCGAACCAGCGCTGATATTCCAACGTTTCAGCCGATGGCGTCGCGCGATCTTCTCCGCAACCGGCGCCGCTGCCTCGCAATCGCCGGATCAACTTCTGCGGCAACCGATACGGCGCGAGCAACACCTGGCCGATCCGGCGCTCGGGCGACTTGCGCAACGCCTGTTTTTCGGCCCGCAACCTTTTGAGTTCCCGGCTGGCTCGCTTTAATTTGAGAATCTCTTCCTCAAGCTTAGCAATGTGGCGCTCGGCTGCGCTCAGTTCATCCGTGGCGCTTCGCAGCGTTCGCTCGGCTCGTTCCATTTGCGCGTACAACCGGGAAAGGACAGCTTCAACCCCAACCGGAGAAGCGCCGGCGATCTCCGCCTGCACGCGCATCAGACGCAGAGCGCCGATATCGATCTCGGTAAGATCGAAGCCATAATCCGGAACGAAACCGGTTGCCTGAAATTTTTCCAGGATCTGCAACCGGCGCTTTGCCACGCTCGCGCCGGCGCCGGGAACGAGCACAATCTCGCTGGCGCATCGGGAAAGTTCGCGCACCACGCGGTCATCCTCTCGCTGGTGGGCTGGGTAAAACCAAAACGCAACCGTTGTGGCTGCCGCTGCCTCACACGCTTTGCCCATCTCGGCGCAACTTGCAAAAACGAGCGCCTCTCGACCGATTTCTCGAAACTGCGCCTGCAGCCTCTCGGAATCGCCTCCGAGGATGAGGAGCCGCTCGTGTGGGAAAATTCGCGAGACAACCCGCGCAAAATCAGGGCGAAGAGAATGCAGAGTCGATGCCGCCACCGGCCACATTATATTGGTTGAAGCTGGCCGCAGGCAAATTTACCCTGCCGCGGTCTGCTCCCACACAGCGTCGGGCCGGCATGTTCGATTTCATCGTTTATCTTTTCTACCGTGCAGGTTTGGCCATCGCCGGCCGACTTCCCCTGCCACTCCTGTTCGTTCTCGGCCAGTGCCTGGGAGTATGCGCCTGGCTTTTGCCCAGCAAATATCGTCGCCTGGCCGGGCACAATATGACGATCGCGTTTGGCGATGCGATCTCAACGCGACAAAGGCGCCTCCTGGCCCGCCGCCATTTCCAGCGTCTCGGCGCCAATCTGCTGTGCAGCGCCAGGCTCCTGAGGCTGTCGCCCGAGCAAATACTTCGCCGCGTGAAAGTGGAAAACATCGAATCGATGGACAGATGTTTCCGCGCCGGGAAACCGGTGGTGCTGGTGTTAAGTCATCTGGGGATCTGGGAACTGTTCGCCCAGTTAATGCCGAAGTTTGTGGGCTACGTGCGCAACGCGAGCGTTTACCAGCGACTGGGCAATCCCTTCATTGACGCGCACGTCCGCCGCACGCGCAGCCGCACCGGCCTGGAGCTGTTCGATCGCAAAGACGGCTTTCAGCCGGTGATTGAATTGCTGCGCTCGGGCGGGGGCGTGGGAATTTTGTGCGACCAACACGCAGGCGATCACGGGGTCTGGACGCCGTTCTTTGGGCGACTGGCCTCTACCACGCCGGTGGCTGCCTTGCTTGCGCGGCGCACGGGCGCGGCGTTGATCGCCGCAGCGGTTTATACGAGCGGGCTGGCCCGGTGGCGCATGGTTTTCACCGAACGGTTTGATTCGCCGCGCGCTTCCATGGGCGAGCTGACATTCAAGATCAATCAAATCATCGAAAGCCAAATTCGCCGCGCGCCGGAAGACTGGTTCTGGGTGCATAATCGCTGGAAAACGCCGCAGCCCAACTTTCTCCTCTCGCACTACAAACGCGGCATCTATCTGCCGCGGGAAAATTCGCCGAAGGGCCTGAAGCCGTTTCGCATTCTCATTCGCTCCAGCAACTGGCTCGGCGACGCGGTGATGAGCTCCCCCGCCGTGCGCGCCATCAAGCGCGGAAGGCCAGACGCTCACGTTACCGTAGCGGCGCCATCCAAAATTGCGGCTGTGTGGAAGATCATTCCGGAAGTGGACGAGATTCTCACGCTTAATCAAAAGTCGGCGCTGGCGCGCGCGGCCATTCTTAGAGACCAACCCGGGTTTGATGTGGCGATTCTTTTCCCCAACTCGCTGCGCGCGGCGCTGGAAGTCTGGCTGGCAGGCATTCCGCGCCGCGTCGGGTATTGCGGGCACGGGCGCCGGTGGCTGTTGAATCAAATCGTGCGGGAGCCACGCAAGCCTGGCCCGATTCAACATCAGTCGCAGCGATACTTGCGCCTTGCGCAGCAATGCGGCGCGAACACGTCCGCGCCAACAACGCCCGCGGCGTCGGTTACAGGCGCGCAGTCAAATCGAAATGCTTCGCCGATAAAAATCGGCCTTTGCCCGGGCGCGGAGTACGGGCCGGCCAAGCGCTGGTTGCCGGAGCGTTTCGCCGAGGCCGCGGCAAAGATCAGCGCACAGGCGCCGGTGCAATGGATATTGTTCGGCACGGGCAAGGACACGGCCGCCGGCGATCAGATCGCCAGGGCGCTGGGCGAGCGTTGCCTCAACCGGATCGGCCGCACGACGCTGGACCAACTCATCGAGGAGCTGCGCCAGTGCGCTCTGCTTCTGACCAATGACACCGGCGCCATGCATCTGGCAGCGCTGCTGGGCGTCTCCGTGGTCGCCATCTTTGGTTCTACCGAGCCGCGTTTAACGGGCCCGCTGGGCGAGGGCCACGTCATCCTGCGCCATCACGTGGAGTGCAGCCCCTGTTTCCTTCGCGACTGCCCCATTGATTTTCGCTGCATGAAAGCAGTCGGCACAAATGAAGTGGTTCAAGCGACGCTGGCCATTTTGACCGAGCGATTTCAAATTTGAATTATCCGGTTTCCGATTTCACACTCGCCTCATATTTTGCATGGCTACGGCTCCGCGCATCCGTTCCGAAATTCAGGTAATGTTCTTCGATACCGATTGCGGCGGCGTGGTTTCAAACATCGCTTATTTGCGCTTCATCGAAGTGGCCCGGACACTGCTTGCCGAAAAACTGGGGCTGGCCCTCGCGGAAATGGCGCAAAACCGCACGTATCCGGTCGTTGTGCGGACGGAGATTGATTATCGTCGCCCGGCGAGGCTCGGAGACCGTCTGCTGATCGAAGGCTGGCTCGACCAACTGGAACGCGCGCGCTTCTGGTGCGCATTCCAGATCACGCGACCCCGGGATAACACGCTGATCGCCACATGCCGCCAGATGCTGGCGCTGATTGAAATGCCGGAAGGGAAACTGCTCCGTTTGCCCCGGCACTGGGAACGATACAGAAATAAAGAGTCGGTGGATTGTTCCGCCGGCGAATGCAATATCGGTATCGATCGGGGAGAAGAATCGGCCTCATGACGGCAAGCGTTCGCACTTTAAGTCTCGAAGAAACTTTGCTGGAGCCGCCGACGCTGGCCGCGCCCCCCGTGCGCCATGCTCTTTTGATCGCGCTGGTTGGGCTGGCCACGCTGTTGCACGTGGCCACCATCGGTTTGGGCGATCTATACAGCCAGACAGAGGGACAATATGCCGGAGCTGCGCGCGAAATGGTGGAGGCACGTCAATGGCTGCTGCCCACCAACGACAGCGTGCCGCGCCTGCAAAAGCCGCCGCTGCTTTACTGGCTGATCATTGTCTCCTTCAAATTTTTTGGCGTAAACGCGGCGGCGGCGCGACTTCCCACTGCCCTCGCGACAGTGGCTTCGATTGTTCTGATTTTTTTAATTGGGGAAAAGCTCATGGATTACAGACGCGGCTTTATAGCCGGCCTGATCTACCTGAGCTTTGCCGGCACATTTCTTTTGGCGCGCATCGTGATGCCGGAGCCGCTGGTCAGCGCGTTCATTGCCGGCGCGATCTATTGCGGGCTGCGCGGTTACCAACGCCGGCGCAATCGCGGCGCGTGGTTTCTGGGTTTTTGGATTTGTTCGGCTTTCGCCTGCCTCACCAAGGGATTGCTGGGTCTTGGGTATCCGGCAGCGGTTTTTCTTTTGCTTTCCATTTTTTATCGCGAGGCCAGGATGCGATTTCGCGCGCTGGTGCGATGGGAATATCTTGTCCTTTTCGTCCTGATCGTGGCGCCCTGGCACCTGTGGGTGGAATGGCATTTCCCCGGATACTTTCGCTACCTGATCAGTTCCGAATGGCTGGGACATCTGCGCGGCCTTTCCGACGAAACGCACGATTACGAAGGGATGACCGCCTGCCAGTTTTTGGTGATGCATCTGGGCTGGTGGTTTCCATGGTCAGTCGCCCTTTTGCCGGGAGTGATTTTTGCGTGGCGCCGCGTGATCCGGCCACCACAGGTCGATTTCAACACGGCGCTGCCCTTTTGCTGGATGGGCGTGGTTTTCGTGCCGCTGCTCTTTTTGGGACAGCGTCAGGATTACTATTCCATGAGCATGTGGGGCGCGCTCGCGCTCTGGGCTACAGCAGCCTGGGAGCGAACACCGCAACGCTGGCGTGCCGCCGGGACAATAACCGTGAGCGCGGTGGGCTTGTCACTTGTTGGCGCCGCATTGCTGCTGGGGAAAACAGTCCGCGAACCGCAAGGCGAGGATTGGGGAATCATGGACGCGCGGTGGACCGCCTGGCGTGCGCTGCAGGACATTCCCGCTTCAACATGGATGGCTTTTCGACCCGTTGCGGTGATCAGCGGCGCGTCGCTGCTTTTGTTTTCGTTCACGGCGCTCTATTTCATTTTCAAGCAGCGCGGCAACCTTGCGGCGGTTGCGCTGGCTGCGGCAATGATGCCGGCCGGACTCAGCATGATGCAAGGCGTTGCCCAAATCGCGCCCTACTTTTCGCTCGCCGAGGTGGCGCGTCTGTTAAACCCGCGACTGGTGGCCGGCGGCGACACGATTTTTGAAGGCCCGCTCGAAGACAGCAGCAGTCTCATCTTTTATTTGAACCAAAAGTTTTTCCTCGTGAACCAAAATCCCAGGAAAGAAGCGCCGATTGGCGCGCCACGGTTGAACATTTTTCTGGACGAACAAGCGGTTTTGAAAAAATGGAGCGAATCCAAATCGGTGTATCTGGTCGTCGAGCGCAGCCGCGCTGAACATTGGAAGGGCCTGCTGGCCAGCCGGTTTCTAACTTGCCATTGGATCGGCGCTTCGGGCACTTACGTCGTGCTTGGCAATCAACCCTAGGAACCGTCTTTCGCTCTCAGCAGGGATGAGAAAGCGCTTCGCCGCTTGAAAAATCTGTGCGCTGCCCTACTGTGCAGACTCGTTTCGCTGTCTAATCTTTTGCCGATCTAACAGTTCAAGCTTTCCAAAGCCATGTCGCAACATCGCAGTTTAAAGGGCGCCAGCACCATTGCCGCCAAGCGGAATGTGCTCAAACGTTTCGAGCGGGTCGAGCTTTTGAAAAAACGCGGCCAATGGAAGGAAGGCCAGAAACCCATTGGCCTTCCAAAGACCAAGCCGGACGTCTAGCGCGTCGCAATTCGCAAACGCTGCGGCGCGAAAGCGGGCGTGCTGTGCCGGGGTTTTGAAGCCGTAACCAAAAGCGCCATGCGCCTGAACCGTTATCTGGCCGCCGCCGGCCTCGGTTCACGCCGATATTGTGACGATCTGATCGCCACTGGCCGGGTCACCCTCAACGGCGAAGTCTGCACCAATTTTAGTGTCCAACCCGGTCCGCGCGATTGCGTAAAGGTCGATGGAAAACTTGTGCGCGCAGCCCCACCCCTGACCATCATCCTGCATAAACCGGCAGGTTTCGTTGCGACCCGAAAAGATCCTCACGCTCGCGACACGGTGTTTGACCTGTTGCCCCGGGAATTTTCGCGACTCTTTAACGTGGGGCGGCTCGACGCGCAAACTGAAGGTTTGCTCCTTCTAACCAACGACGGCGACCTGGCGCAGCGCCTCACTCATCCGCGCTACAAGATTGAGAAAGAGTACGAGGTGATGCTGAACCGCCCCTGGGATCCCGCGCTCACGCCGAAGCTGACCCGCGGAATTTTTCTCAATGGTCAGCGCGCCCAAATCGTTCGGTTAAGAACGCTTTCATCGACCCGTCTGCGCGTGATCCTGCGACAGGGGTTGAACCGTCAAATTCGGCGGATGTTCGAGGCTGTCGGGTATCGCGTGAAATATCTTGTGAGGGTTCGAATAGGAAGTCTTCGCCTCGGTGATTTGCCGCGCGGACACTGGCGAAGAGTTGCGCCGCGGGAACTGGAATTTCTAACGAAGCGGTTATCATCCAAAAATGAATCTGGACGGTTGTAACGCGCTGATTACCGGTGCGTCCGCCGGAATCGGCCGAGAATTTGCGCGGCAGCTCGCTCAACGGGCGCGTTCGTTGGTCCTGGTGGCGCGGCGCGAACAACGGCTCGCCGAGCTCGCCGCGGAATTAAAGCAAAGGCATCCGCGCCTCGCCGTTTACACTCGCAAAACCGATCTGGCCGATCGCGAACAACTGAACGACCTGCTGAGGTGGCTCGATCAGCAACAGGTGGAGATCGATGTCTTGATCAATAACGCCGGCCTCGGCGACAGCGGGCCATTTGCAACCAGCGACCCTGCTCGCAATGAGCAAATACTGCTGGTGAACATGGTGGCGCTCACTGCGCTCACACGCCATCTCCTTCCCAGGATGATCGCCAGGAAACGCGGCTGGATTTTAAACGTCAGTTCCTCAGCTGGATTTCTTCCCATCCCCGGGTTTGCTGTTTATGCGGCGACGAAAGCATACGTTACCAGCTTTTCCGAAGCGCTGCGGACTGAACTGCGGGGAACAGGGGTGAGCGTCTGCGCGCTTTGCCCCGGGCCGGTAAAAACGGAGTTTCAGGAAGTCGCGGCGCGGCCTGGCAACCCGCCGCAAACCGGACCCGGGTTCATGTACGTCAGTCTCGAACGCGTGGTGCGCGAAGCCCTCGACGCGTTAGAGGCCAATTGCCCGCTGCTCATTCCCGGTCGGTTGATGCAAATGGCGATGTTCTTGGTGAGAATTACGCCCAAGCCCCTGCTACGCGTGTTATCGCGGCTGGCGCCAGCCGTGGATTGAAGTCTGAGTCGCCCTGCATTTGCAGTGAAGCAAAGCGGTATTACCGATGATACCAATTGTGTTGGCTGGCGAAAACGGGCCAATTGGTTTTGATCTCCGAAAACGACACAAACATCACAATAATGCCCAGCACAATGCAGGGCAAAGCCGCGCTGATTCTGCGGAACAGGACCGAAACGCCGTACACATAAACCAGCGCAAACGGAATCAGCGCGCCGCCAAGCAACCGACCCGATGTGAAATAGGGATGTTCGCGGGAGGGATTAATGCAGCGTCCGAAATCGAATTGAATGGAAAGCAGCGCCAGAAACACGATCCCGGCGGCGACCATCAGGAGCGCAGTGCTCATGGCCTTCCGCTGGAATGCAGACAGCGCGGATTGTTTCCGCCACAGCCCGAACACGGCTCCGAGAAGCAGCACGAGAGACGATATCACATAAAAACCATCCGCGACTGGCCAATCCAACAATTGATGATGCCACTCCGCTTCGCCGCGCCAGAAACTCGCCAACAAATCCGACCAGAAAACCCATAGCCCGTGTGGTGTAAAGATGGGATGGCGCCACCAGCTGGCAAGCGGCTTCGGCGTCCAATCGAGGAAGGCAATTTTCGCCGCCGATCCGGTTACATCTCCAAAGTGATGCGCCAACCACGCCATCCAGATGCCAGCGGGGAAGACGCCAAGGAAAAGGAGTCCGGCCAGCGCTACCAATCCGGCGCTCGGCTTTTGCCGAAACAGCTGTAAAAGCCGCGGGGCGACCACGACCGCTGCCACGACAATCATGGGAACATTCGACAGTTTCGTCAGGTACGCGGCTGCCATCGCCAGACCTGTGAACCCTCCAAGCGACGGGGCCGGCGGTGCCGGCTCGAGCCATCGCAGCACACAGAGATACAGCGCTCCGCAGCAGACGGGAGACAGCACATCGTTGTTCAGCGCATAGAAGACGTTTTGAGGAATGAAAGCCAGAAGCAACGGCACACCCAGGCGCAACTCCACCCGTTCCGGAGCAATTGCGCGCGCGGCGAGATATCCAAGCAACACCACCAGAGCTATTAGCGGCACATTCAGGAAACGAAGCCAGTAGAGCGATTGAATGCCGCTTAATCCCATCTGTTTTCCCATCCACCACCAACCGCTCGCCAGAGCGTAGTACAATGGAGGCTGAGAAGATTCGAAGTTGATCTCTCCACTCCACGCATTTCGTGTTGCCGCAATCTCTGGCTCGATTTCTGACCAGGCTCGTTTCCATAGTGGCGCGGGAAATCGCCCCTGTGGAAATTGATCGGGCGAAAAGAGGAACTCCGGCGACGCGTAGGGAACAATCCAGTTGAGACTTTCCTCCTTCAATCGATCGAAACTCCGGGGCACCCGTGCCAGGGAGTATTGCGTGATCAGATCGAAATGAAGATCTTCATCGATGTTGCTGAAGAAGGGAAAGGCGGCCGAAAAAACAAAAACGCGCGCCGCCGCCACCAAACAGAGGAGGAAAATCAGGATCCTTTCCCGCTGGCTGCGCAAAATGTTTGATCCGCCCGAGGTCACCAAAACTAAGTAAAACTACCTTTGAACAGAACAAGAGACCTGAGCGGCTGCCCGGGCAAATGCGTGGGGCGCGCATGGCTCAAAGCAGCGCTGGACGTTGCGGCAGCGAGCCCGCGTTTCTGCAAACAAAAGCGGCGATCGGAGCGGATCGCCGCTTTGAAACTCGGGGGAGTTCGTCTCTTTGCTGCGAAGAGTTACGAAGACTTGTATTTGACCGAGCAACCGTACGGTTTGGTTTGCGTAGTGGTGATCGGTTTTCCGGCGAGCGATTCGTCCAAAGCCGCTTTTACATAATTGGTGGAGCTGGGGATGTCCGCGGGGTTCGGCGTAGCTTTGCTGTCGATCGCCCCTTCGTAGGCGATTTTCCCCTCCGGGTTAATGATCACCATGTTGGGCGTGTTCTTTGCTCCGTAGGCGCGACCGACCTTGCCATCCGGATCGAGCAGCAATGCGGTTTGGTGCGTGTTCCACGAGGCCATGATCTTGCTCGCCTGCTCGGGCGTCAGGCTTCCCTGCGTGCCGGGAGCGTTGGAATCAATCGTCAGCCACACCACACCTTTGTCGGTATATTCCTTTTGCAGTTTCTGCATGTTGCCGCCGCCGTAATGCTTCTTCACAAACGGGCATTCCGGATTGAACCACTCCAGCACGACGTATTTGCCCTTGTATTGCGAGAGGGTGTGCGTGTTGCCTTTGGCATCGGTCAGGGAAAAATCCGGCGCAGCGCTTCCCACCGGCGGTGGATCAAACGCCAGCGCTGAAGCAGCAAAAAGCAAACTGACAACGGTTAAGATCGGTTTTGTCTTCATACGACCGTTAGAAAACGCAACTCCAAAAAGGGTTCAAATTCTTACCAATCCCTCTTTGGAGGGAATCTATTGCGCCGCGACCCGGTGCGCCGCCGCTTCCAGTTTTTCCAGCACCATGTTTTTGGTCAGCACTTCGGGAAATACGATCGGTTGTTCGCTTTTCCCGGGATAAAGCACGTACAACGGAACTCCCGGACGACCAAACTGCTGCAATAATTTTGTGATGGTCGGATCGCCGTTGGTCCAATCCGCCTTGAGTTTCACAACGCCGTAACGGCGAAACGCCTCCCGCACCTCGGCGTTCTCGAGCACGTTGGCTTCATTAAATTTGCACGTGAGGCACCACGCCGCGGTGAAATCGACAAAAACAGCGTGACCCTGTTGCAACTCCGCCTGCAGGCGTTGCGGGCTGAACGCCTGCCAATCTCCCCGCACTTGCGCATCGGCGGAGGTCGCGTGCGCAAATTTGCCGCCGATAAAATAAAAACCGCTGCCCAGCAAAAGCGACACCATGAGCGCCAGCGCAAGATTCCGCCTGGCCGGCGAGGCATTCGGCACCAAGAACACGCCTTTCATCCAACAGGCGACACTGACCACCAAAAGAAAACAACTCGCCCAGATCACGCCTTCCACGCCGCGTTGCGCGCCGAGCACGTACAGCAAAAACAGCAGAGTCGCCAGCAGCAGAAATCCCATGAACTGTTTCACTCGCAGCATCCAGGGACCGGGACGCGGCAAAAACCGCATCCACGCAGGCTGTGCGCTCAATAACAGATAGGGCGCGCTCATTCCCGCAGCGATGGCCAGGAACATCACCAGGATTACCGCCGGCGTCTGCGAAAATGCAAAACCCAGCGCCGTGCCCAGAAATGGCGCCGTGCACGGCGTGGCCAGCACCGTCGCAAACACGCCTTGAAAAAACGAGCCGAGCAGGTCTCTCCGATCAGTGCTCAGCAACGCCCCGCGCGTCACGCTTTGCGGCAGGGAAATTTCAAATACCCCAAACAGATTCAGCGCGAACACGAGCACAATCGCGCTCAGCGCCAGAACAAAATACGGATTGGTGAATTGAAAACCGCCCCACGTCACGTCGCCTCCGACGGATTTCAACGCAATCAACAGCACCGCCAGTGCGATGAACCAGGCGAAAATCCCGGCGGTAAAAGCCACGCCGCTGCGGAAAATTTTCTCGCGGCTTTGGCCGGCCTGCTGAATAAAGCCGAAGATTTTCAGCGAGATCACCGGAAGCACGCACGGCATCAGGTTCAAAATGATTCCGCCAATAAAACCCAACAGCAGAAAAGTCGCGAGGCCACGCGCTGGAGGGGCTGCAATTGTGGACACCGCCGGCGTAGAGGAAAGTTGCCAAGCCCCGCGGTCTTCGCCGTTGGGTGTCTGGGAAAAAACGACCAGGCCATCTATTGACGACAAATTCTTTCCCGCCGATTCAATCGGGATCCGAAAGACGACGGTATCCTTGTTCCTCTGTTCAATGGTCGGGTGTCCCGTGACGACGCCCTCGCCGGGTAATGGATAAAAATCCACAACCGAATACCCTGCGAGGCTTGGGCTGGTGATCGTGAGACGCAGATCCGTTCCCGAACGACTCCAACTTGCCGTCGCGACATTTTTGGCAGGCCATTGCTGCGGCAGCAACCCCCTGTAATGCGCAAACAGTTCGGTGTTTGCCGGCCGGCTGGCGGCCGAAACGGGCAATTCCAGGCGCAGCGTCGCGTTCCCGGGAATGCAAATCTTCTCGCAGACCAGCCAGCTGGCATCCGCCACCAGTTTCACGGACGTCCCGTCAATCTTCTGCGGCGGAGTGATCTCCTGCATCAACAACACTTCGTCCTGGTAGCCGTAGGTTTGAATATCGCCGGGATCGATTGTCTTGAGCGGAATCGGCCATTGGATTTCGCCGATTTTCCAACCAGGCGGCAGGTTCCATTTCAACTCCGTCGGCAGACCTGCGTCGCCGGAAAACCTCCAATACGTATGCCAGCCGGGAGCCATTCGCAGCAGCAGACCGACAGTAAAGGGTTTGCCGGCGACCACTGCACTGGTGTCAGCCGACAACTCTGCGCGAACCAGTTGCTGCCCCTGATATGTCTGCGCCGAGACAGAACATGCGGGCCAGATCAAAACTGCCGAGCAACAACTGAAAATGGCCGCCAGTTTCCGGACGCCTCTCATGCTATTACCTAACACTCGCCCGACCTCGCGGCAATCAGATCAAACTCACCGGCGACGCGGCCATCTCACCTACGGCACGATAAAAATCTTGTTGGTCCAGGGATCCTTCACCTTGGTCCCGGGTTGGTAGCCACTCACATCCACGTATCGGCCGCTGGCGTCGAACGGACTGAAGACGTAGCCGGGTTTGCCCGGCACCGCTTTCGCAACGGGAATTTCCGACTGCGTGGAAGCAACGCGCGGCTGAGACGACGGTTTTGGTTTTACCTCGGCTGTTTCCCTGCGGTTGGCGCGGGAGGTCAAATCTGCCGTCTCGGCCGAGCTGGTTTCCCTTGGCTCTTCGTACCGTTGTTGCGGCGCGGACGCCACCTCGGGCGGCGGAGCGGTTTGCTGCTCGTCGATAGTCGCTTCTTGCGGCGCGGTTTCGGTGGTTGCTGCGGACGCCGAGTCGTCATTGTGGCGGCGCAACGCCCGAATCGGAGTTGTCGCCACGCGGTAGGTCTGCACTGCCACGTGATGGGTCACGTCGTACGGCGTCATGGCAATGTCTTTGACCGTTCCACAGCCGCATAATAGCAGCGCGGTACACGCCAAAACTGGTTCAAATTTGTTCATGCCTTAGTAACAGATGTGTCAGTGTGGCGTCGTGTTCAATCATTTGATGGCCACAATATCGGCAATCAGATCCGCCACCTCGCGCTCGGTTGTCGCCCATGAACACATCAACCGATAAACGTCCGGCTCAAGAAACTTGTAAAACTCCCAGCCCCGCGCCCGCAAACCGGCGGCGAGACGTTCCTCCATCGGCACAAACACGGCGTTGGCCTGCACCGGAAACAGGCTCTCCAGGCCAGCCTCCGCTTTCAAGCGGCTGGCGAGGCGGCGCGCCGCGTCGTTAGCACGCCGCGCGTTTCGCAACCAGGCATCGTGCTCCAACAGTCCAAGCCACGGCGCAGCGAGAAACCGCGTCTTGGAAGCGAGCTGCCCTGCCTGTTTCAGCCGGTACTCAAATCCGGTCGAGAGCGCTTTATTGAAAAATACCACCAGTTCACCTGCTGCTGTTCCGTTTTTGGTCGCGCCGAAGCAAAGCGCTTCCACGCCCGCCTGCCAGGTGATCGCCCTGGGGTGACACCCGAGCGCTGCAACCGCGTTGGCGAAACGCGCGCCATCCATGTGAACGACCAGCCCGTGAACGCGCGCAATTTCGGCAATCGCAGCAATCTCCGACGGCTCATAGATCGTTCCCAACTCCGTCGTCTGAGAAAGGCTGATGACGCCCGGAGGCTGCGAATGAAACTCCGTCTGCCGGGCAATCAGCGACGTCACCTCATCCAGAGCCAGCTTGCCGTTTGGCCCGCCGGCCAACAGCAACTTGGAACCGGCCGTATAAAATTCCGATGCGCCACATTCATCGGTCTGAATATGGGAATGCCGATGGCAAACGATGCTGTGAAAACGCGGGCATACCTGCGCCAGGGCCAGCGCGTTTGCGGCCGTTCCGGTAAAGGTCAAATACGCGTCGCAATCCGTCTCGAAAAGTTCGCGAACACGCTCTTTCAGCCGCGCGGTCCACTCATCCTCGCCATAAGACGCGGCGGGATGCGTATTGGCCTGCTGCAAGGCCGTCCAGGCCTCGGGGCAGATCGGCGCAACATTGTCGCTGGCAAATTCATGGCGTCTGATGATCATGTTGCCTCTCTGCTACGCGCATCCGGCGCCGCTTCAACCACGTGTAAAGAGATTGCCTGACAGCTCCGAGCCCTGGGCCTCTGGAAAATCTGCCAGGCAAATCTCCGCTTGGTCCTCAAAATAGCCCTGCATTCTCTGTTTCGAAAAGACGTGGCCAACCGGGCGTGTGGGCCGCTCACATTACGTTTTCTTGCTGAAAAGGCGTCATTGTTGCGTTTTGCCTAACGCAAAGGCGCAGACTAATTTCGCAAATGGAATTGCTGCAAAACGAGGTCGAGCGGCGCGGTCTGCGCATATTCGAACTCGTCGAGCGGCACGGCGAGGCGCGCTTCAGCAAGGCGGCGCTGCACCAGCGGATGATGGCGCTCTCCATGCGCAATGAGCGCCTGAAAGTGCAGCTGTTTCGCTTTGTCGAAGTTCTTCCCTCGCTGCGCAGTTCGGCTGAAATCATAGCGCATCTGCAGCAATATCTTGCCGAAGCGCCCGGTTCTTCGCGACCGCTGCTTGCCGCAGGCATTCGTCTTGCCACGTTAATTCCGTGGCTAAGCGCCCGCCTTCTGCGCTGGGGCGTCTCGGAAATGGCGCATCGATTTATCGCCGGGAAAAACTTGCGCGAGCTGGTGAACACTCTCTGCAAACGCCGGGCAAAAAAAATCGGGTTCACCGTCGATCTGCTGGGCGAAGCGGTGGTGAGCGAGGAGGAAGCGGAGCAATACGCCTCGCGTTGCCTCGAGGTGTTAAATGTTCTGGCCCGGGAGACAGAGGGATGGTCCGATCCGCTCGGAGAAAACTGCGAACTCTTTCCCGTGGTAAACCTTTCCATAAAGATTTCCGCGCTGTACTCGCAAATTAATCCCGCTGCGCCAGCCGATGTGATCGCTCACTTGACGCCGAGGTTGAGGCCCATCCTGCGCCGCGCGCGAGAGATCGGCGCGTTTGTCAATTTCGACATGGAAGATTACCAGCTGAAAAACATCACGCTGGAACTTTTCAAAACACTGTTTACCGAGCCGGAATTCAGACAATGGCCGCACGCAGGGATTGTCATCCAGGCCTATTTGCGCGACGCGGAAGCCGATCTGCGTGACCTTATCGAGTGGGGACGGACCCGCGGCGCCCGGTTCGGGGTGCGGCTCGTAAAAGGCGCCTACTGGGATTACGAGACCATGAGGTCGCGCCAGAACGGCTGGACCTGCCCGGTGTTTCTTCAAAAGCCGGAAACCGACGCAAATTTTGAAGCGCTCAGTCGTCTGCTGCTGGAGAACGAGGCTGTGGTCACCGCCGCTTTCGGCTCGCACAATGTTCGCAGCATCGCCTGCGCGCAGGCAGTCGCTGACGCGCTCGGCGTCGATCGCACCCGTTTCGAGTTTCAACTGCTCTATGGCATGGCCGAACCGATCAAGCGCGCCCTGGTCGAGCTGGGCTATCGCGTTCGCGAATACTGCCCTTTCGGCGAATTGCTGCCGGGCATGGCTTATCTGGTTCGCCGCCTCCTTGAAAACACCTCGAACGAAGGGTTTCTGCGCGCGAAATTTTCCGAGAACGTGCCCGCCAAAGAACTGCTGCGCGCCCCCGCCGATTTGCTCGAGCAACGGGCACATCTTGCGCCTGCGCGTCGGCACGCTCATGATACCTGCATGAACGCGCCGCTTCTGAATTTCGCTTACCAGGACAACCGGGAAAAAATGCAGAACGCTCTACGGGAAGTGCGCAAGCGTTTCGGCGAAAAATATCCGCTGGTGATCGGCGGCGAAAAGGTCTGGACAAACCAGCTGACACCGTCGGTGAATCCAAGCGCTCCAAGCGAGATCGTGGGTTACGGCTCGGAGGCAAGCATCCCCGAGGCTGAGCGGGCGGTGCAGGCAGCGCGCGCGGCATTTGAAAAATGGCGGTGGACGCCATTTGAAGAACGGGCTCGCCTGCTGGAACGGGCCGCCGACATTCTGGAACGCCGGCGGTACGAACTCTCAGCGCTGGAAGTTTTCGAAGCTGCCAAGGAGTGGAAGGAAGCCGACGCCGATATCCGGGAGGCGATCGATTTCTGCCGGTTTTATGCCCAGCAAATGCGCCGCCTGGGGCGGCCAAAACTCACTCAGCAGGTCCCGGGCGAGGAGAGCTATCACCATTACTGGCCACGCGGTGTAGCCCTGGTGATTGCGCCGTGGAATTTTCCCATCGCCATCCTCTGCGGCATGGCTTCGGCCGCCGTGGTGACGGGCAACGCCGTAATCATGAAGCCGTCTGAGCAAACCATCATCTGCGGCGCGATGCTGATGCAGGTTTTTGAGGAAGCGGGCGTTCCACCGGGCGTGTTGAATTTCGTCTCCGGCCGTGGATCGGTCATCGGCGCATACCTGGTGGATCACAAGGATGTCGATCTGATCGCGTTCACCGGCTCGCGCGAAGTGGGCCTTAAAATTTGGGAATCGGCCGGCGTCACCCGGCCAGGACAACGCGAGCTCAAGCGCGTCATTTGCGAAATGGGCGGCAAAAACGCGGTGATCGTTGATGCAGACGCAGACCTCGGCGAAGCCATCGGCCACATCATCTATTCGGCGTTCGGTTATCAGGGGCAAAAATGTTCCGCGCTTTCCCGCCTGATTTTGCTCGAAGAAAACTACGATCAAGTGATGGAACGCTTGATTCCCGCCGCAGCGAGTCTGCGTGTGGGAAATCCGGAAGCCCCGGAAACGATGGTCGGGCCGGTTATCGACGAAGCGGCGCAGCGGCGGATTCTCGAATATATCGAGATTGGGAAAAAGGAGGCCACGCTCGCTTACCAGGCCCGGGACGTTCCATCCCAGGGGTATTTCGTTCCGCCCACCATATTCACCGACGTGAAACCGCACATGCGTATCGCGCGCGAAGAAATTTTTGGTCCGGTGCTCAGCGTGCTCAAGGTGCGCGATCTCGATGAAGCGCTCCGTGTTGCGAACGACATTGATTACGCACTAACTGGCGGCTTTTTCTCCCGAAGCCCCGCCAACATCGAGCGGGTTAAAGCGCGACTCGAAGCGGGCAATGTGTACATCAATCGCTCATGCACCGGCGCAATCGTCGGACGACATCCCTTCGGCGGATTCAAGATGAGCGGCGGCGGCACTAAAGCCGGCGGCGAAGATTACCTGCTGCAGTTCCTCGTTCCCCGGGTAGTGACCGAAAACACCAGCCGCCACGGCATGGCCCCTGAGAAATCGCCCGAGTACCGCGCGGAATTTTTGTGGCCTCCGAAAGGCTGAGGCGCAGAACGATCGCGACGCCTTTTCCGGACGCTTAGTCCAGGGGGCGACCTCTGGCCAGCAACCTGATCACCGTCACGATCATGTAAAAGACCGGCCAGGCCGAAGTGAGCACAATAAGGGCGAACACAGCCATTTCCCTGGCGCGTTCCCGCGCCGCCTCCATGCGGAATTCACGGCTTAAATTATAGAAATCCCTCAACTTCGAGCGCTCTTCGCCGTCGTAGGGCGAAGAGAAATAGCCGCCCCGCCATTGGCCAAAGCCCGAGTGAAAGAACCATTCAGCGGATGGAAATCGCCTGTCGCCGGCCGTGGAAGGACTCCTCGGTTTCATAGGCCGCAAGCCGCTGGGGAACCGTTGGGATCATACCACGTTCCCGGAAGGAATCAGCCTTAAAAATTTTGCCGCGCCGCCTTCTCGGATTTGCTGAAATGTCTTAAACTCTCGCAAAACTGTCTTGAAAAAACCGCCGAGCCGCAGCTGTTCGATCGCGTTTTGCGCCCATCAGAAATGAAACCCGCGATTTCGTACCTCATCGTTTCTGTCCAGCGCAGCGGCACTCATTTGCTGGGAAATCTTCTTCGAAACACCGGCATTGCCGGCTCGCCCGAGGAATATTTCATTTCGAGACCGGGCGAAACCTGGGAAGAGCGCTGGGGTGCGGCATCGCGTGCCGCGTATCTGGCTCAGGTCCTGGAGCGCGGCACGACTGCCAACGGCGTATTTGGCGCCGTGGTGATGCGCAATTATTTCGACCGGATGCTGCAATTGCTGCGGGAGATTCCCGAGTACAGGGGACTTCGTGCCGCGCAAATTCTGGACGCGGTTTTTGCGCGGCCGAAATACGTGTGGATGCGGCGCCGGGACCGTGTTGCGCAGGCAATTTCCCTCTCCATCGCCTGTCAGACTGGCGTCTGGATTCAGAGAAAGGGAGAGACACCAAAACCTCGGGCCACACCCCGGTTCGAGTTCAAGGCGATCGATGAATGGTGTAACCGCATCGCCGCTCAAGAACAGGCCTGGGCCGAATACTTTCGTGAAAATCAAATTGAACCGCTCGTCCTCTTTTACGAAGATGTGGCAGCGTCACACCGCGCTGCCACGGAACGGGTTTTGGAATTTCTGGGCTTGCCATTGCCCGGGAACCTGAAGTTCCCCGAGCTTTCCACGGAAAAACAAGCTAACCACACATCGGCAGAATGGGCGGCAACTTATCGCAGCTTGAAGAGAAAAAAGAACAGCAAACTCCGGCGTCTCATTCGTCGTCTTCGAATCTGAGATCAGTCGCAAGCTCAGGGCTGCACGCGTGTGCCTATCGCGGCGGACGGTTGCTGATGAAGCTGCTGTTTGCAGTCAGCGCACGCGTGCATGTGTTGCGTCCGGAGGCGGCGAAACGTCCCGGCGGGTTTGTGCTGGCGGCAAATCACATCAGCCATTTCGATCCGTTTCTCATCAGCATTGTCGTATCGCGCAAGGTTGACTGGGTCACCATGGCTGAATTTTTCCGAAACCCGTTTCTTCGGTTTCTTTTGCGCGCCATTGACGCCTTTCCCGTAGAGCGGAATCGGGCAGAGATAAGCACCGTTCGCGCAGCGGTGGAACGTTTGAGAAACGGGCGCGTCGTCGGTCTTTTCCCCGAAGGCGGAATTCGCGACGGCGCGCGCTCCGTGCTCGAAGGCGCGCCCGGGCGTCCAGGGGCGGCGGCACTGGCCTGCATGGCCGGGGTTCCCGTCGTGCCCTGCGTAATCCTGGGCAGCGACCGACTTTATTCCTGGGTCAGCTGGCTGCCATTGCGGCGCGCTCCGGTCTGGATCGCTTTTGGAAATCCGATCGCGTATTTTCCCAACCTGCCAAAAACCGACGCGCGCGAGCGCATCGCCGCGGAATTGTCCGTCGCCTTTAAGAATTTGTGCGCCGAATTGCGCGAAAATTTTCACCTGACCCGCGACGACCTGCCGCAGTCGCCCCAGGCGCGAATGCAAATGCCTGCCGGCCGGAGTCAAAGCCTGCCACCACTGTCGCCAGACCCGGAGTCGTCAGCGAAGGATTCGCCGCATCCAGCCGCTTTTCGGAACCGCGGGTTACCTGATTTAGCCGCGCGAAGCGTTGACTCGTTGATCTGCGAATTGCTCAATCTTGTGCATCGGCGCCATCGCTTGAACGGCCGGAGCCTTGAGCAGATGCAGCGCTATGTCGCCGAATGCGAGCGCCTCACTCCGCAGGACTACTATGCTGCGCCGCCTGACAACGCCCCACTTTACGAGGGACAGCGCCTCGACGGCGCATCCAATTCACGCAAAACCATCGTGAGATGGCCAAGCCCGGTCAAAACACCGTTTCCAGAAAATAACATCGCGCACGCGGAATTTTTCCCATCCGCCAAAGGCCCTGATGCGCCGACGGTGTTTCTCTTGCATTCTCTGATGTCCGCGAGCCGCGCCGGCTACCGGCGCTGGGCGCTGCGGTTCAATGAGAAAGGCTGGAACGCCTGCTTCGTTAATCTGCCCTATCACTATTCACGCTCGCCGCGCGGCTATTTGAACGGCGAACTGGCCATCACGCCCGATCTTCTGCGCAACGCGGAAGCGCTGCGGCAGAGCGTTATCGAATTGCGCCAGTTGATGGGCGCGTTGCGAAAACGCGGTTGTCGCGAGTTCGGCGTGCTGGCCACCAGTTACGGCGCATGGATCGGCGCGCTGCTCGCCACGGTCGAACGCGATTTCCGTTTTGTCGCGCTGATGTCGCCTATCGTCAACCTTGAGCATGCGATCTGGCAGAGCCCGGCCGCGAATTTCATCCGCCGGGAATTACGCAGGGCAAAGATCGAGCCGGATCTCGTTGCGCGGCATTTTCATCTCAGTTCGCCGCTGCACAGCAAACCGCTGTGCGATCCGGCCCGCATTGTATTTGTAAGCGGCGAGTTCGATTTCATCGCCCCGCCCGAACAGATCGAGGCGATCCAGCGAAAGTGGCATGGCTCACACCTGTTGCGTGTGCGTCAGGGCCATTTTGGCTATCGAATGCTGCCAGAGACAGTCGCCCATTTGGATCAACGCGGCGCCTGGTGAGGTTTCGGGCCAACGACGCCATCCAGCGCTGCTCTTCGCAATTGCGACTCCTTTGCAGGTCAGTCAAGCCAGTGCATGGCGCGAAGCGCGCGCCGGAATTCCGCGTCGTCAATTGAAAGCGCTGGCAACCATTCGCCGATCGGTTCGCGTTGCCACCACGTCCTCTTGCCGAGCGGCGCAAACCGGTAACGATACAATCGCGCCCGGATGTAATGCGGCGGCGCGTCTGGAAAGGGATTGTTCGCCAGTAGCGAGAGTGTTCCGGGGTCGTTGTGCAAAAGTTTCCAGACAAAATGCAGCGTCCAAGGATAGTCCGCCGGCGACGCCATGGCGGCGAACCAGATTTGCCAGTCGATCCGCGGTTGGTAGGGCGCGATAAACGGGGGCCGACGATCGGGATCGCCGGGCTTGGCTTTGAATTCGTACTCCTTCCATTGGGTTTCGCCAGTGATGCGGGCGTCATGCGTTCCTTCAAAAATAATCTCGTAACGTTCGCGCCCCACGGTCCCAAACGCCCCGTAGGTATTCACCAGATCGAGCGGATCGAATGAGTAATTCATCAGTTGCCGGTTCGACGCCAGGTTCAGCACGATGGGAACGCTGAGCCAGGCCACCACGATCGCCAATGCGGCGGCAACAGCGTTGTGGAGACGCGACGGCTGTGATTGTTGCGCCGCGACTTCCGCGCGACGCACCAGCGCGCCCGGCAAAAAATGGCGCAGGAACGTGTCATCAAAGCAGGCGAGAAACGGGATGATGGTCAGATAATTCAGAAACGACAGGTTCCCGCTGATGATGAGAAAAATTTGGAAGGTTACCAGCAGCACACCGGCGGTGTGACGCACCGTTCGCGGCCCAAACGAAAACCACGGCACCACCAGCTCAACGAAATGGTTCCAGGCAGTCTCAAATTTGAGCAACCAACGCGGCGAAAAATGCAAATAGCGGCTGATGGGATTGGGAATCGGCTGCGTCTCATAGTGATAATAGAGACACGTTAGATCGCGCCAGCATGGGTCGCCACGCAGTTTGATGAGGCCTGCGCCGATCATGATGCGAAACCCGAGCCAGCGAAAGAGCCAGATCACCAGGATCGGCGGGGCGCGTTTGGGAAACGGCCGGCCATCAATCAATGGACAAAGAAAGATCGACAGGAAGCCGGTTTCCAGCAGCTGAATCTCCCAGCCGTATCCGTACCAAATCTGGCCGATATGAACGATCGACATGTACATCGCCCAGAGGACAGTCAGCAGAATCGCGTTGGCGTAACCAGAGAGAACAATGAGCGACAACGCGAAGCCAGCCCACGAAAACGCCAGCAGCGCATGATCGGAGATTCCGAACCAGAAGAGCGTCGGCACTCGCAACATGCCGGCCGTGCGCGAGCCGAGCTCCGTGTGAAGGGCGCCGAGAAAACGGTTCGCCGGCGTCAACCCGTGCTCGCCAACCAACGGGACCAATTGATTGGCTGCGACCAGGAACGCGACCGCATAAACAAATCCGAGCAGCCGCAGAATCACAAAGCGCGTGAGCCAATAGGAATTGCCGAGGGCGAAAAACTTTTCCAGAAACTTTTGGTCACTCATGGCGCGAACGCGGCGCACGGTTTGTTAAAAAACTTCAAAGCCCAACGCCCAACCTCGACAAATTGCGAGGGGGCGTCCAGCGCTCATGGTTTCAATGCCAATCCCATCGGCAATTGGCAATGGCAAACGCGACAACCGTCGGTGTGCCCGCGCAAATGTTGGGCGAACCGCGCCTGAAGATCGACCGCCGAACCAATGTAGTGACGGCCGGAAGACCCGCGAAGCACGTAAACCCAGGGCATAACACAATCTGCCAGGGGGGAGATTCGAACTCCCGACCAACCCCGAAAGCTTTCGGGGCTGCTCTACTGCTGTAAATGATAAATGGCGAGCTTGGGATTTTTCTTTCGCTTTAACAGGCGTTCAAGCTGGCGCGCTTCAGCAAGGGTCGGCACTTCTTTCTTGGCGACGATTTCAAGCGCTTCTCCGAGCCGTTTCGTCGTCGCGGTGTGCCCGCGCAGATGTTGGGCGAACCGCGCCTGAAGATCGACCGCCGAACCAATGTAGTGACGGCCGGAAGACCCGCGAAGCACGTAAACCCAGGGCATAACAGAATCTGCCAGGGGGGAGATTCGAACTCCCGACCAAGGGCTTATGAGTCCCCTGCTCTACCGCTGAGCTACCCTGGCGCTCACATCGGAGGGAAACTAGCGAATTTTTCTGGCGCGACCAATGCCGAATCTTCCCACGGAAAGCTCTGGGAAGACCGACGTTCACACTCGCGACGTTTGGGTCGCTCGCTCACCCTGCGAGAAGCCAGGAAAAATCGAGCGCTCCGCCTGGCGTGTCAACGCGCAGGAACAGTCGGTTTGCCGCCCGCTTTTGCAAGATACGATGCCAGATCCTTTTGCGTGCCCCGGATCGCAGCCATGAAACAAACGCCTTTTTCTTCTTTTACCGCGCCAGTCCAACCCTCCTGATGAACAAAGCGCCAGCCGGGGAAATGCAGCACTGTTCCGGTCTTCGCGTCTCTCTCTGCCGGAAAAAGAAAGAACTGCATTCGCTTTTCGGTCACCCAGATTTGGGCGATGCGCCGCGATTCGTCATCGTCAAAAACCCGGCAGCCAATGGTTCGGAAATTGGCGAACTCGTCCGGGACATCGTAATGCTCCAGGCCGTGCTTCATGAAGAACAAATCACTCAACGTTCCCGCTTCGGCATTGACCGGATCGAGCAGGACGGAACGGGTCGATGCGGCAACGCTCAATAACCTTCGGGCGCTGGCAGAGCCGGGGAAATCGTTCATGCGATTCAAAAAGTTGAAGACGAAGACGCCCGCGATCACCAGCAGCGCCACAGCAACCGAAAGAACCGCCGGGTTGCGCGCCAGTTTTTTCCACGTCCACGGCGACGCGGCAATCAATTCCTTGCTAGACAGCCATTGCGCTGCTTCGTCGGGAATAGGAATGGCGCTCACCACGGCCGCCACGGCGCGATCGAAGTTTTGCTGGGTAACGAATTTCTCGGAGCCGTTCGCCCGGGACAAGGCGAAACGCATGGCGCGATCGCGCACCTGCGCCTGACTAATCGGCGCGCAATCGAGCAGCGCGCGCTGGCGACGCGATAATCGCTGCGTTTTCATACCGCCGACCCTGCCGAGATCCTGGCATCCAGCCAGGCTTGAAACTGTCGCCGTCCCACAGCGAGCAAATGCGACAGCTCGCTGAGTTTGAGATCGGTCAAGGCAAGAATTTCGCGATAATCAAACTCGTCAAGATAGAAAAGCGCCAGCGCTGTCCGTTGTGGATCGGGCGCGGCAGATATCCAGACTGCCAGCCGGGTCGGGTCGATCAGTTGAATTTGCTCTGGCGCGCGAGGATGGATTTCGCTTTCCTCAAGCTCGATCGGCTCCGGCTGCACGTCCGATTGGCTGGCTTCCAGGCAACGCCAGCGCGCCTCGCGAAAAAGCCAGAAGGGCTCCCGAGGCAGAACGCCTTCGGCAGCCCGTCGGGCGGCTTCACGCAAAGTGCCTTGAAAAACCTCCTGCGCCTTGCCTGAGTCGCCCAGCATCAGGAAACAAAAGCGATAAAGCTGTAACAAATTTTGCTTGCGATCCGGCACGCCTGATTTTCCAAAAATCACGCGCACTTTACGCGTCTCCGCCGCTTGAAGCAATGGCGGCCTCGTCTCATCAGCCGTGCGGCAGCAGATTGAGGAGAGGCAGTTCTTCAGCGCTGCCAGGTTCGGACCGTTTCCAACCGGCGCGCCGCTTCCTCGGCGTTTTGGCGGCTGTTAAAGGCGGAAATGCGAAAGAAACCTTCGCCTTGCGCGCCGAAGCCTGCGCCCGGCGTTACAACCACATTGATCTCGCGCAGCATTCGATCGAACATTTGCCAGCTCGACAGGCCGTCGAACGTTTTCACCCAAATGTAAGGCGCATTTTGGCCGCCAAAAACCTCCAGACCGGCTTCTGCCACGGCGGCGCGCAAAATTTTGGCGTTCGTCATATAATGATCGATCAACGCCCGCATCTGACTGCGACCTTCGGCCGAATACAACGCCTCGGCGCCCCGTTGCACGGGATAACTCACGCCGTTGGATTTGGTGCTCCACCGCCGTTGCCAGAGCGGATGCAAAGGCAAACGCCGGCCATCGGCGGTTCGAGCAAGCACCGATTTCGGCAGCAGCGTGAACCCGCATCGCACGCCGGTGAATCCGCCGTTCTTGGAGAAACTGCGCAATTCAATCGCGCATTGGCGCGCTCCGGGCACTTCGAAAATGGAATGCGGAACATTCGGCTCGGCAATGTACGCCTCGTATGCGGCATCGAAGAGCAGCAGCGCCTCGTGCTCGCGCGCATAATCGACCCAGCGCGAAAGCTGCTCGCGCGACGCCACCGCGCCGGTTGGGTTATTGGGGAAACAAAGATAAATGAGGTCCGCGTGTTGCGCAGGCGGGTCTGGAATGAATCCGTTTTCGACTGTGCACGGCAGGTAAATGATTCCCTCGTAACGGCCATCCTTTCTCGCCGGTCCACTGCGACCAGCCATCACGTTCGTATCGACATACACCGGATACACCGGATCGGGCACCGCGACTTTGTTTTGATTTCCGAGAATGTCGAGAAGGTAGCCGCAATCGCATTTGGATCCGTCGGAAACAAAAATTTCGTCGTCGGCCACATCGATCCCGCGATCCCGATAATCATGCTGAGCGATTTTTGATCGGAGAAACTCGTAGCCCTGCTCGGGTCCGTAGCCGCGAAAAGTTTCGCGATGCCCCAGTTCTTCGACTGCGCGCTTCATGGCCTCAACCGCAGCGCGTGGCAACGGCTCGGTCACATCGCCAATCCCGCAACTGATCAAACGCTCGGCTGCCTTCGGGTTAGCCGCGCGGAACTCGCGCACGCGTCGGGCGATCTCCGGAAACAGATATCCGGCCTGAAGCTTGAGATAATTCTCGTTCAAATACGCCATTGGAATACCGAATTTCTTCCGCGCTCACTCTATCCTCATTCGAGAAAACGCGCGCGCAAGCACGGCAAATATTTCAGGCGGCCCATTGAGCGGCAAATAGAAGGCTTCGCCCGCAATCGTTCGTTCACCCTGTTCGCTGCGGTTCTTCCAGCCCGCCCGGCAACTTTAATTTACGTTCGGCGTCTCAGCTCTGCCAGGAAGATCTTCCATCCGTGGTTTTACTTCTCTTTTGGCGCCAAAGATTCGACGATTTTCTCAAAGCGCGGATCGCCGCGGAGCGGATCCCAGTAGGGCAGGAGTTTTAGAGCGCCGTAGCTTACAATGACGGATGCGGAGGGAGCACGCACTCCCGTCTCCAGTTGCTGCAAAGCCAGTTCCTTGTCACCAGCCCAGGCCGCTGTGATCGCGAAATATTGAAGGACAATGCTTGCGTTCAACACATCTTTTTCCATCGGCGTGAGCGCGATGGCCCGACGACCTTCTTCCAAGGCCAGCTCTTTACGCCCAAGAGCCGCGTCGATCATCGCCAGAACGCACAACGTCGGCCCGTACTCAGGTTGTGCCTGCACAATCTTCTCCTGCTGCGCGCGGGCCGCTTCAAAAGCTCTGCGCGCACGCCCATCGTCTTTCGTCATCCGTGCCAGCAGCCCTTCGCCAAAACTGTGGCTAAGAACCATTCCACCTTCGCCCCACACGGGATTGTCGCCCAGAGCGACGAGCGCTCGTTCGGCGGCGACTGCATCGCGTTCCGCAAGAGCGCAAATGAACCACGTATCCGCCGTGGGCGCGATGGCGCCCGGTCCTTTGGCCAGGATCGCATCAATCGTTTGGCGCAGAGGGCGGGTGTCTCCTTTCCAATAGAGATAAACGAGTGCACGATTCCCTTGCGTTTCGACGTTGTCGGGAATAATGCTCAGTGCCCGATCCCACGCCGCGATCTCCTCGGCGTAACGCCGTAAGTAGTCGTAACTAATCGCGATTTGTTGCAGGGTATAAAAGTTGCGCGGGTCAAGTTCCACGGAGCGTTCCAGATTGCGCAGCCCTTCCTCCTGCTGACCGCGCCGGCGCAAGATGTAGCCGGTTAGTTCGAACAG
>Ga0209581_1001405_pt1 | contig 28370 bp, 31 predicted proteins | sample Coa_R2_FD_187160 | JGI IMG/M metagenome (GOLD analysis project Ga0209581, IMG submission 187160) | Surface soil microbial communities from Centralia Pennsylvania, which are recovering from an underground coalmine fire - Coalmine... | ecosystem: Environmental > Terrestrial > Soil > Unclassified ...
GATATCCTTACGGATATTCTTTCCGGCTGCGCTTTTCCGGTCAGGCCACACTACACTTGCGGAGCTACAATGCTTATATTTTCGTTATACTTTGAGATAAAAAATGTGCGCGTTGTCTGGGCGGTATCGCCAACCGCGGCCTCTCCGGTGACAGAAAGCTCGTAAGGCAGCCCGTCGGACTGGCCCGCGCAAATGCTGGTCTGCAGCATGGTTCCGGCGGGCACACCGCCTCCTGTGAAGAAGGCCAGGTCCTTCGCGGGCAATTGCCCATTGACGCGCCAGCAGGGCGTGCCGTTCACTGTATCGGCGACGGGACCGGTCACGTTCTGTAGCTTGCTCACCAGCGAGATCAGGCCGGTGTCGGGATTGGTTAGGGTGCGGGGATCGAACATGCCCTTGACGACGCGCCACTGGCCGGTGATTGGATCGGTAATAAACTGATTCGTGCCCACGCTGATTAAATTCACCGTCACCGCCTGCCCGGAGAGCAGCACATTGGCCTGGGCGCGGATCTTATCGGGCATTAATACGTCGCCGTCGGCGCTGCGAATCACAATCTGGCTCGCGCCGGTATTGCCCAGGTTATCGGTCTTCATGGTCAGATGGAAAGAGGTCACGGAGCGGAAATTTTTCTGCATAGTGGCCAGCACCTGCTGAGCAGTCGGCTTGGGTCCCAGCCCGCTGCTCGGCGTCGAGCGCTGCCAGGGCAGGGAGCAGCCAGCAATTAAGAAGAGACAGGCCAGGCCCAGAACAAGCGCGGGCAGAGTTCCGCGCTTCCGGGAGAGTTTCCGGCGCCCGCAACGGAGAAACGCGTCCATAGATGATGCCTCCCCAAATGTGATTGGATAGAAAAGTCTTGCTGAAACAAATCAACGCAACGAGGCCGCGCTTTTGGGGAATGGAGACACAGAGGCATCCAGGATGGTACTTTCGGGCATATTTTTTCTGTCTGAGGGCATGATTAAAGAATTACTTGCCCTCATAAGCTTCTTTCGCTACATCTCGCGCGGCTTCGCCATGAAAAAATTTAGTAAGTGTGTGATAGGCATATGCCATGCAAAAACATGAAATGCTTTTTGCATGGCATATGCCTATCACACACTTACTTTTGATAATACGCCTGGGCAAAGCGCGCAGCCAAGCGGGCGTTATTCAGCAGCAGAGCCTTGTTGGCCTCGACGCTCTCGCCGGAGGTCACGCGCGCGACGTGGGAGAGCAAGAAAGGCGTGGTGGCGGGACCGCGCACGCCCTGCTCGCGGGCCAGGCGCAGGGCCTCCTCGGTCGCGGCCTCCAGCGGCTCGGGATTCAGGGAGTACTCGGCGGGGATCGGGCAGGCCACGACCAGACCGTGCAGGCCGCATTCCCACTGGGCGCGGGCAATCGCGGCAACGGTGTCGGGTTCGTCCACGCGATGCTGCAATGCGCGCCCGCTGGAGCGCACATAGAACGCGGGAAACTCATCGGTTTGCCAGCCAAGCACCGGCACGCCCTGCGTCTCCAGGTATTCCAGGGTCAGGTCCAGATCGAGAATCGACTTCGCGCCCGCACAGACCACCAGGACCGGCGTGCGACCCAACTCGGTCAGGTCGGCGGAGATATCCATGCTGGTCTCCGCGCCGCGATGCACGCCGCCGATGCCACCGGTGGCGAAAAAGCGAATCCCGGCCAGGCTAGCGCAGAGCATCGTCCCCGCCACCGTCGTCGCGCCCAGTCTTCGCGTCGCCAGCGCCACCGCCAGGTCCCGCCGGCTCACCTTCAGCACATGCCCAGCCGTCGCAAGCTGCTCGATCTCAGCGGAAGAGAGCCCGACCACAATCCTGCCGTCGCGCAGCCCGATCGTCGCCGGCACCGCGCCCTCCCCGCGAATGGCCGCCTCCATCTCCCGCGCAACCTCCAGATTCGCCGGATAGGGCAGCCCATGAGCAATCACCGTCGATTCCAGCGCCACCACCGGGCGCTTGCTCTCCAGCGCAGCGTGAACCTCGGGAGAGATGGTTAGATAGTTGGATAGGTGTTGCAATTGATCCTCCTGGGGCCTGGTAACTACATATAAGCAGCCTGATCTCCGCCCCACCAGTCGTTTCCATTGTCCATCACCTTACATAAGACGTGGGTTGAGCAGCGTGCTTTGACCTATTTTTGACTCTAGAACTTTCAGTAGTTCTTCAAGCTCTAGTACACGACGTGTTTGCAGACCCAGACATTCTGCAATGCCATTAGCATCAGTGCTAAATCGCTGAGCTAGATTCAACTTGAAGTTACTGTCTTCCCTATCAAGCTTATAAACATGGAAATGCGCAGAATCACCTATAAGCGCATCGTTTAAGTGATCAAAGCGAAACTCTTTTCTAATGTAATCCATAAAGTGATTTTGAATTACTAAAACCAGATGCCTGTTCATTCCTTGAAATGTTTGCACTTTATGATGCATTTGAACTAAAATAGTCTTCGCTGTCATCTTCCAGTTCATACCAAACGAACTATCTGAATTTACAGGCATGCCATCTGCTATTTCAATGCCTTTTTCTTGCAAAAATTTTTGCCTTTCAGGTCAAACACTTCCCGTTGTGTCCAATGTTTGGAGCTCTATACCAACGAAATCTTTCACGGATTTATTTCTCGCAGACACCAGAAAATAATCCACATTTCCGCCTGGAATCTGAATCTCAGAAACGATATGCAATTCATTTCCAGGCTCATGCAGCGAGAGCAAATGGAGACAATCGAAAAAGATCTGGCGGCGTTCTAGCAGTCGATAAGGACAGATAATCACGTCTTTTTGTTCCTTGCCATAAAGCGTAGTACAGGTCCCTATAGTAAGATCCGGTCTACTTTTGCGGATCTTTGCGCACCTGCGCTCCAGATAAGGACAATATTGTGCTTCTACAATAGCCGGCCAATCAACCGCAATTTTCGTTTGCGTCGAAACACCGTATAGTTCAGTTACTTTCGTCACATGAGCCTCCAACATCTCTCTTCCGCAATTTGCAAGTATTCTTCAGACAAGTCTATACCTATAGATTTTCTTCCCAATGACTGAGCTACGATCATTGTAGTTCCTGTGCCGCAGAAAGGGTCTAAGACCAATCCCTGCGGGGGACAGGTTGCAAGGATTGGTATTTTGCATAAATCCTCAGGATAGGGGGCAAAATGATCATTGCGTTTTTGTGTATCTTCTGGAAGGATGTCCCACACATCGCCTGGTTTGCTCCCATCGGGGTGATACATCAGAAAGTAAAAGCCCTTTTCCTTCAACTCTTTCGCTCTGCCTGACACTCGCTCGGAGTCAGAATGGGTGGTTCTCTGCTGGCCACGAATGATCATTCTAAAATCGGCTATCTTGCCTTCACGAACCCGCTCTAGCACTTCTCCCAGAGCTTCTATCGCTGCCAGTTTTTCTCTCCTGGTCAGAGAAGTTGAGAGCTCTATTTGTCGTTTATATCTTACACCGCTTACTCCTGTAGCAGAAACAACAGAACCATTGATCACTTTTGCTTTTCTAGGTTCAGTACGAATAGCGTCAGTATTGTAATAATACCCTTTTCGTACTTTTACAAAATGAAAAATATCTTCGTGAACGTTTCTTAGGCGATCTTGAGTGTTATCAAGGCCACCTTTGATTTTGTTCCAGATAATGCTATTACGTAGAATCCAACCCTGTTCATCGATCATTTTCAAAGCTATTCTCCAGGGAATACCTATCAGGGATTTTTGGTAGTAGCTATCTCCGATATTAAGCCAAAACGACCCTGTTGGTTTAAGTATTCTCTTAATTTGTTCGAATATTTTTAACAAATTTAAAATGTAATCTTCATATCTGCTCTCTAAACCAATGCCAAGAACGTTATACTGCCTTTTATTCCAGTAGGGAGGGCTCGTCATACAAAAATCAATGGAGTTATCAGGGAGTTGTTGAAGTACAAGAAAAGCATCACCCTGAATAAACATTGGTGAGATGTCTTGGCCCTTATCATACGCGTCAAACATTTCTGAGATGGTTTGCACGGTTATTCTTTGTTGACCATTAGAGATCATATGATCTATCATCATACTGCCTCCATCATGAAGGATATCTGCTGGAGTTGCTGCGGTTGACACTGCTCCTGGCCCTCCAATTCATAATTCACCCAGAGCACTTCCTGTCGCGGCTTTTTAATAGAGTGACAATATTTGATAGGAGCCTCGATGCAGCGCCAATCTTTGTACAGTTCATCCATCAGCGTGCCATGATAACCGGAGACAGCAACCTTTCCTCGAACGTGACGTAAAACCTCTGCAAGCTCGCGGTGATCGTGGTCAGACATTTCATATGCATATGCTTTATTGTCGCCACGCGAGTCGTGAGGATAGGGCGGATCGCAGTAAAAGAGCGTCTGATCGCTATCGTAGCGTTTAATCACTTCTATTGCTGGCGAATTTTCGATCTGTACGCGCAGCAATCTTTGCACAATTTCAGATAGCCCCTCTACGCTTCCTAACCACCGGGAAACCGCACCGGCCATACCGGCGCGACTGGTCAGAACACAATGCGCCCAACGACCGGCGCTGGCCCTTTGAGCCAGCCCCGTTCTTACCTGGCGAGCCAGCACAAAGAAGCGCCTGGCTCGTTCTAAATTCGAAATACCTGGCTCAGGCTGCGAGAAGGCCAGTTCAAACTCAGCACGCGCAAAAGGCGTCAGGCCGATCGCTTCTATTAACGCCTCTTTTTGATCGCGCAACACGCGAAAGAAGTTCACAACCTCGCCATCAATGTCATTATAGGTCTCCACCGGTGCCGGTTCCCTGTTCAGTAAAACTGCTGCCGACCCGGCGAATGGTTCGCAATAGTGTTGGGCCTCGGGTAGAAGTGGCAGCAGCCAGTTAAGATGGCTAAATTTTCCTCCATACCAGCCAAAAGCGATTACCTTTCCCCCACTCGTTCTTTCGTCGAGAGTGTCCATACGATCCTCCCTGAGATAGTAGCAAAGCATAATCTACGTAATGTCAGAAGTATAGCACAGCGAGCGGCTTCAGAAAACCTGTTACGGACAGGGCCTTCTAAAATTTGCTCTCTACATACTAAATACACGAAGGACAACAAAAAACGGAAAGATTTCACTCTTGTAGCGATAAATTGGTGGGAAGGTCCTTACTGAATCCTCCAGTAAACTAAGCATTTCTGAAAACCCAGCACGATTTGCCCCAACGCAAAAAGAGATGCTATAGTATTTTCCGGGTTCCTTCAATCATACGCCGATCTATGGTTGGGGTTTTCCCATAGAGATAGACATAGGTATAACTTTAGGGGGCTGGCTACAATAGCAGTAGAGCGGAAAAATAGTATCTTCTTACGCATTCACTCGCAGGAGAATAGAAAAGTGAAAACGACAGGAAAAATTGTGACCGCCGGGTTGGCAATCGGCGGGACGCTGGGCGCGATGGCGCTGTGGAATAAATTGACGATCTCCCAGGCTGGCGAACTGAGTACGGTCCTGAGGGGCGAGGAGCGGCGCTATCCCTGGAAATATGGGGATGTCTTTTACCAGGTGAGCGGCGAGCGCGAGGCCAGGCCGCTGGTCCTCATTCATAGTCTCGCCCCCGGCGCGTCCTCGTATGAGTGGCGCAAGAATATCGACGCGCTGGCAGAGCAGTTTCGTGTGTATGCGCTCGATCTGTTGGGCGCGGGCCTCTCCGACCGCCCGGCGATCGACTATACCGCCGAGACTTACGTCGATCTGATCGGGGATTTCCTCAAGGAGGTGGTCGGCAAGCCCGCGCTTGTCGTGGCTCACGGCCTCTCCAGCGCCTTCGTTGTCATGTGCGCCTACCGCCGTCCACAGTTGTTTGAGCGGCTGATCCTGGTCTCGCCCCCGCTCTCTCTGCTGGAGGAGCAGAAGGCCGGACTGCCCAGCAGGGCCTTGCGAGTCGTCCTGAAAACTCCGATCGTGGGCGAGTTTATCTATAACGTCCTGACCTCGCGCCGCGCGTTGCAAGGCTACTACGATCGCCAGGGCTACCATAATCCCGGCCTGATTACTGACCAACTGGTTGAGTACGTCTTCAGCAGCGCCCACCAGGCAGACAGCCACTATCCCACAGCCTCGCTGCTCGGCAAGGAACTGGCGATGGATATCCGCGAGCCGCTGGCACGCCTGCGCGTCCCGGTGATTGCGTTCTGGGGACGCGAGGAGGAGGTCGCGCCGAGTGAGGTGAGCGCGGCCTACAGGCAGGTGAATCCGCAGATCGAGACGCGTATCCTCGAGCGCTGCAATCAGCAGTTGCAGGACGAACAGGCGAGCAGGTTCAATGCGCTGGTGCGCGAACTCGCCGGCGCACCAATCGCACAATAAATTATTGATAATACTGTGACACATGCTATGGATATCCCTTTCTCCAGATATCCATGTATGTGTCACAGTATCTTTATTGCATTTCCTGTAGTAAACGCTCGACCAGTTCAAACGAGTAGTTCTGGCCGCGATCGTGGGGATAGACCTGGAACATGTTCGCGGTCCAGAGGCCGGCGAGCGGTGTGCGCAGGGGTGGGATATGTTGGCGGTACTCTGTGGTGACGATCGGTTGCGCGAAGGGGGCCTGGAAGAGCCAGCTCTCCTGCACCCAGGAAGGATCGAAGGCGGGATTCATGCGCTTGAGGTGCGGCAGAAATTCGGCCAGCAGCTCCTCTTTACTTTTGCGGAAGATGGGATCGTCCATCGCGCGATAGTTGCCCAGGTAGATCAGGTGACGACCGCCGTACTCGTCGGGCGAACGATAGTTTGTGTGCTCGACCAGGCTGGTGAAAGGATAGCCGGGATCGACCGGGTTAATCCAATAGCTATCGGTCAACTGGCGATCCAGCGAGAGAATCACGCACTGCGCGCCATAAGCCTGGCCCCAATCGTAGCGGGCCTTGTAGTCAGCAGGCAGGCCGGAAACCAGGCGACAGGTCAGGCGCGGCGGCAGCGTCGAGACCACGCGCTCGAAATTCCACACGCCCTGAGTTGTGCGCACCTCCCAGCGTCCATCGTCCTGCTGCTCCACTCCCTCCACGCGCGTGCCCAGCAAGAGCTTGCCGCCGGCCTGCTGGATGCGTGCGGCCAGCGCCTCGTAGAGAAGCTGGAAGCCCCCGCGTAAATACCCAAGCTGCGTCGTGCGATCGTGGAAACGCGCCCAGAACCAGGGCAGGGCAATCTGGTCCGCCAGTGCGCCAAATTTGCAGGCAAACAGGGGTTTGAACAGCAGATCATAGGGACGCCGCCCCATCCAGCGACGCAGCCAGGGTTCCGCCGTCCGGCCTTCGTACAGATCGGAGCCGGTGGCCTTGAGCAGCGCCCCGACCGCTCCGACGCGCAGGCGCTCGTAGAAACGCAGGGGCTTGAATTTCAGCAGCGTCAGCGGCGAATCGAACTGGTGAAAGCCGCCATCGAGCAGAAAAACGGTACGTGGGTGCGACCACTCCAGGCGGTCCCCCAGGCCCAACTCTTGAATCAGCTTGATAATCGTCGTGTCGGTGCGGAAGAGATGGTGATAAAATTTCTCCAGCCAGGTATCGCCGACGCGAAAGCCGGCGGCCAGGCCGCCCACCGTCGTCTCCTGCTCAAAGACCATCACCGAGTGGCCCGCCTGCGCGAGCCGATAGGCGGTCCCCAATCCCAGCGCACCGCCGCCAAGTACTGCATACTCCATTCAACGCCTCGTTTGTTCTGTAGATCGATCGCTTGAAGTCGCACCTATTCTAGCATATTTGCTCGGTATATGTCTGATTCCCAGGCTTTTAAATTCGCCAGATATCGGGTATGATTACAGGTAAAGCAGATCAAATTGAGCAGTGGCCAATAGGAGTCTCAGAAAGGCAGAACCGATGTTCAGGCCAAACAGAACAGGCAGGCATGAGTATCGCTGCTCATTTTGCGATAAACCCCAGGACAGGGTAAAGCGGCTGATTGCCGGTCCGCGCGGGGTGTACATCTGTAATGAGTGCATCGATCTCTGCCAGCAGATCATCCACGAAGAAGAACAGACGCTTGAGCGACTGGAGAGGCGGGAGCAGGCACACGCAGAAGTGAGAATGTGGCAGTCTCGAAGCTCTATGGGCAGGAAGAACAGGGATCAAGAGGAGTGATGAAGCGGGCCGACTCTTGCAAGAGCCGGCCCGCTTTCTTCAACAAAGAAGCTACTGGCCTTTTTTATGGCCCTCTTCCTTGTGGTGCTTCATAACAGTGCGGGCGGCAACCTCCTCGGCCCGATCCTCATAGCGTCCACTCTTCTCCGCCGAGGTCTTGATATGCTCGTACATGCGCTCCTCTTTGTCGCTCACGCCTTTCAGTGGCTTCTTTGCCTTTTTCCCAGGCATTGCTCAACCCCTTTCTTCTACTCAGACAACGGGATGAATGTCCCTTTCTCACACGATCGGCGGAGAAAAAAGGTTGCTCTCCCGCTATTTGACAGGTGATTCTTCTATCCGATAGTATGAGAGAGTCATGATCCAGACATTACGAAAAAGCTTGCAGAGGGGAATTGATCCATGTCGCGCATACCACCGGTGAATATTGATCTGCCAGACGGCGAAGAGATGGCCTTTGCAACAATGGGCACGCTCTTTCGCACGATGGGCCACCGGCCAGAGATTATGCAGCAGAGCATGCAGTTGCTCCAAACCGTCATGCGTACCGGGACAGTAGAGCCGCGCCTGAAAGAGCTGCTGGCCGTGCGTGTCTCGCAGGTCAATCACTGTTTCTACTGAATGAGCGCGCATACTGCCCTGGCAGGGCAGATGGGGGTTACGGAGGAGCTGCTGGACGCGCTCTACCATATCGATGAACACCGGCACCTGTTCAGCGAACGCGAGCTGGTCGCGCTGCGTTTTGCCGAAATCATGACGACCAGCGCGCGCGATGTGGATGAGGAACTGTGGGACCAGTTGCAGGCGCATTTCAGCGATGGCGAGCTGGTCGAGCTGGCCAGCGTCATCGGACTGTTCAATTTTTTCAATCGTTACGCGGACGCCTTCGAGATTCTTCCACCGGAGAAGCCGCAGTCAAAGAGAACGTGAGGCACGATCAATGCCATCGGCAGAAGAGAAGTTTCAGGCATTGCTGGGAGATTTGCAGCAGCTCGCTGCCTATCTACATGAACGCGGCGAGAGAACGCTGGCCATGTCAAAACGCTTTGAGGAGCACGCGCGCACCGATCCGGCCAACCGCGAGTTCGACCAGCGCCAGGCTACCATGCTGGATTATCAGCACCACGTGTGGCACGAAATTGGCAATATGGTCGAGAAGCTCATCAAGCAATACGACAAAGCCTGATTGCCAGGCGCTATTCAATCAGCTAGAGCCTTCTCCACTTTGAGGGATGAAGCGGCGGCCTGCACACTCACCTGGGGTATGTTCCAAGTGAGTGTGCAGGCCGCCGCTTCATCTACGGGGTCGGTAACTCTACAACTCGCCGCTCTTTGCGCGGGAGTACATCGAACCGAGCTCTTCCTTTGTACGCTGGTAGATTTCGCGCCCCTGGGCAACGGCATCGTTCGCGCGTGCGCGCAGGTCGTTACCGACGCCCAGGCCGCGATCGCGCAGCATAATGCCCTGCTCGCTCAACTGCGCCCGCGTATCCTCGCCAGATTGTGGGGCCAGCAACAGGCCAGCAGCCACGCCCAGGCCAAATCCAATCAGAAGGCCGATCGTAAATTTCATGGCTCCGTGTCATCCTTTCCTGAAAAAGATAGAAAGCAATAAATAACCACCCTGCGGCCAGAGGCCGGGAAATCGCTCCAGATGAGTTCGCGGTGGCCGTCGTTCTGCTTCCAAGTATATCTCTGGTTTGCCAATCAAACCGGGTCAGATCGCTATACTCCATAGCCGAAGCTACAGCGTATTCTATGGATACATCGCTGATATCCAGTCGTTGCAGGCCAGAGCTTTCGCCCCGGCCTTATTCAAATACGAAAAATGACCGGCACAGGTTGCGGACTTTCTCCCCCTGAACGGCCATTATCCGATCGATTTGCCAAGCAGGCTTTCGACGAGAACCAGCAGATCCTCCAGCTCAAACGGTTTCTGCACCACCTTCACGCCGCCGTAGCGGGCCGGCTCGCTGTTGATCAACCCGGCGACCTCCTCGGCCTCCAGGACCGCGGCGGTATACACAATGACAGGAATTTCAGCCGTCACCGGGTCATGCTTCAACTGTTTGAGCACATCCTGTCCAGAAACCTCCCCTAACTTGAGATCAAGGATCAGCAGATCGGGCAACTGCGCCTTGACCTGCGTAAACGCGTCGCGCCCGTCCTGCAGGATCGAGACCTGGTATTCCTCATCCTCCAGAACACGCCGCATCAGATGAAGCAGCTCGCTCTTGTCATCTATTACCAGTATTTGCTTTCCCACGAACAATCAGCACCTCGCCCCGGCCTTGCGGCCAGAACCCCGGCGCCCCTCCTGTCACTCGAAACTCGGTTTCCCGCTGGCACAGGCCCGCACACCAAAAACCGGGCCATGCCTTCAGGTTCCCTGGTCTTTTCATCAGATGTAGTGTATCATGGCATGTCTCAAGAGGCAAGACAATCATGGGTTAATCAAGCTCAAGAGAAACTGCTCTTACGAAAAATTAATCTTCCCACAGGCACATCCATAAGAAGCGAGCAGTATTTCCTTATTTCCTACTCATGAGGAGTTTCTTGAACATTGCAGTATACTATGTGGAAGTAGAACAAAGAGCCTCTCCCAATACTCGGGAGAGGCTCTTCTAACAAAAGTGACCGCGGTGGGGATCGAACCCACGGCCAATCGAGCGAAGTAGACAGTTAGCTCGCAATTTGCGCAAGATGCGGAATGCTTCCTAACAGCCACTTCCCGAACCGTGCATGCACCTTTCAATGCACACGGCTCTCCAGGTGATTGAACGCTTCTTCAGAAGCTCCAATAACCCTGCATTCCTTCCCCATGTATCAGGCATTACCCTGATCATTTGAGTACTACGAATGCTCCGTCGCCATAGAGCTTTCGCCCCGTAGGCGATCCCGCAGTTCCCTATATATCTCGGTCTGTACGTAGGTGCCCTTTCGACGCTTCCCGCTTGCGCGGCGTTTCCCGATGAAACCTTTAGCAACCCTTTTAACCTCGTCAATTGCTAAATCGGGACGTGCCCAATTGCTGCAGGACACGGGCCATCGATAATGCCAACACGTCTCGGGTTCGGCAAACCCATCCTCACCATATACAGCCTGGCTGCACGGCTCTGGGATAGCAGTTTCTCCCGCGCCGTACTTTTCCAACCATGCTATTGTCCCCTTTTTCCTTTCGGAATCAGGTCAGGTTGTGCTTTAACCACTCCGGTTTCAGTGGTGCTGCTCCTCGCAGCAGAGATACATAGAGCGCAGCGGCGCATTGGTTTTGTTAAAAGTCGATTGCTCTACCCCTGAGCTACGCGGTCACTGACGCCCACAGGCCCGTTCAATCAAGAATTGAACTGGCCTGTCCAAGTGTGAGTATAACAGACTTGTCAAGTCCTTCCAGCACTGGTATCTTTTAGGGGAGGATTATTTTTGGAATAGGGCCGGCTTGCGCTATTCGCCGGCTTGTTTGCCTATGGACGCCTGGCCGGGCGCGTTTGTCGTCTGTTCTCTCGCTCTGCGCGGGACTCTGGGAGGACTTTGCCGATGGTGAATCTGGCGCGTGTGAAACGCGGGATGTATTTTGATTCGATTACGCTGATGGGCGTGGCCCGCGCGTTGGGCGAAATGGAGGGGGTCGAGGAGGTGGCGGCGGTGATGGCCACCCCGACGAATCTCCAGTTGCTGGCGGAGGCCGGCCTCACGCCTTTCGAGGGCGTGACGGACGGCGCGCCCGGCGAGACCGACGTGCTGCTTGTGGTGCGCGCGGACGATCCCGCTCGCGCGCAGGCAGCCCTGGACGCCGCTGAGGCGCGCCTGCTCGCCGGTACGCGCGAGAGCGTCCCCGCTGCCGGTGGAGTAGCTCGAGACCGCCAGCCGCGCTCGCTGGAAGAGGCCGCGCGCCTGCATCCCCAGGCCAACGTCGCGTTGATCTCGGTGCCGGGCATGTACGCGGCGCTGGAGGCGCAGCAAGCGCTGAGGGCGGGCCTGCACGTTTTCCTGTTTAGCGATAACGTTCCCCTGGAGGATGAAATCGCGCTCAAGCGCATGGGAAGCCAGCGCGGCCTTCTGGTGATGGGTCCTGACTGCGGAACGGCGCGGCTGAACGGCGTGGGCCTGGGCTTTGTGAATGTGGTGCCGGACGGTCCGGTGGGCATTGTCGGGGCTTCCGGCACGGGGATGCAGCAGGTGATGTGCCTGCTGGCTCAGAACGGTCACGGCATCTCGCAGGCCATTGGCTGCGGGGGACGCGACCTCTCAGCCGAGGTGAGAGGCGTGACGACGCTCCAGGGACTGCGCTTGCTGCAGGAGGACGAGGCGACGCAGGTGATTGTGCTGATCTCCAAGCCGCCGGCCCCGGCAGTGGCCGAGACGGTGCTGAGCGCAGCCACCGGGAGCGAGAAGCCGGTCGTGGCGATCTTCCTGGGCGCTGATCCAGCCTCCTGGCAGAGCAAATATGGGACGAACGTGCATATCGCGCGCACTTTGTCCGAGGCGGCTCAACTGGCCGCGTCGCTCTGCTCAGGGAATCTTCCATCCTCCCCCGCGCGCGAAGACGGAGAGCAAGACCTGGACGCCTCTTTCTCGGCGGCAGATCAGCCGCTCAGAAAGCGTGCGGGTCAGCCGCCCTACCTGGCCGCACTCTTCTCCGGCGGCACGCTCTGCGAGGAGGCGCTGCACATCTGGGGCAATCAACTCGGCCCGGTCTACTCGAATATCCCGCTCAATCCCGCCTGGCGCTGGCGCGAAACCGGCATCCGGCAGGGACATTACGCGCTCGACCTCGGTGCCGACGAATACACGCGCGGGCGTCCGCATCCTATGATCGATCCAGAGGCCCGCCTGAAATACCTGCGCCAGGCCGCTAGCGACCACGCGACTGGCGTGATCCTGCTGGATATCGTGCTTGGCTACTGTGCGCATCCCGACCCGGCGGCCATCTACGCGCCTGTCATCGAGCAAGGTCGCCAGCAGGCTGAACAGGAAAATCGCCACCTGAGCTATATCGTCTCCCTGTGCGGCACCGAGGACGATCCCCAGCGGCTCTCGCGCCAGCAGGCCCGCCTGCAAGCAGCCGGGGCCGAGGTCTACACCAGCAACGCCCGGGCCGCCCTGCGCTGCCTGGAACTGCTGAGAGAGTAAACAGAGAAAGCGAAAACAACCATGCAGCATTTCACCGATATCCAGCCGCGCACACAGGCGATGGCAGCGATCAGCGTCGGGGCCGAGCTCTTCGCCGAGGCTCTGGAAGAGCAGGGAGTACCGGTCGCGCGCGTGGCCTGGCGTCCGCCCGTAGGGGACTTGCAGGCGCTGACGAAGGTGCTGGCGAGTCAGGAGGTCGAGCGGGCCAACGCGCTCGCGCTTGAACGCGTGCTGGCGGCCCATCCCTTGATTGTCGATGTGCAGCCCGCGCGCGAGGCTATGCCCGACGCTTTCACCCGGCGCAAGCTGCTGCACGCGGGACCGCCAATTAGCTGGGAGCGCATGTGCGGCCCCATGCGCGGCGCGATGATCGGGGCCTGCCTGTACGAGGGCTGGGCGAGCGGCGAAGAGGAGGCCCGTGAGTTGCTCGCCGGCGGCGAAATTGCCTGCGAGCCATGTCATCACCACAACGCCGTCGGTCCAATGGCGGGCATTATCTCGCCTTCCATGCCTGTGTTCGTTGTTGAGGACTACGTACACGGCAACCGCACGTTCAGCACATTGAACGAGGGGCTGGGCAAAGTTCTGCGCTATGGGGCCAACGCGCCGGAGGTGCTGGAGCGCCTGCGCTGGATGGGAGAGACGCTGGGACCTGTCCTGGGGCGAGCCATTCGTCAAATGGGCGGACTCGACGTACGTGCGATCATGGCGCAATCCCTGCAAATGGGCGACGAGTGCCACAATCGCAACAAAGCGGCCACCTCGCTCTTTGCACGCCAGGTCGCGCCCGCACTGGTCGAGAGCGCCGACACCCCCGCACAAGCGGCAGAGATCCTGCGCTTCATCGCCGGCAACGACCACTTCCATCTCAATCCCTCGATGGCAGCGGCCAAAGCCATCATGCTCGCAGGCGCGAACGTGCCGCACAGCAGCCTGGTGGTCACAATGGCGCGCAATGGCGTGGATTTCGGCATTCGCGTCAGCGGACTCGGCGAGCGCTGGTTCGTCGGACCCGCCGGGCTTATTCAGGGGCTTTATTTCGCCGGCTATGGGCCGGAGGACGCCAACCCGGACATCGGGGACAGCGCGATCATGGAAACCTGCGGGGTCGGCGCGTTCGCAATGGCCGGCGCGCCCGCAATCGTACAGTTCATCGGCGGCACGCCGGAGGACGCCCTGCGCTACACAGAGGAAATGTACGCGCTGACCATGACCAGAAATCCGCATTTCAGCCTGCCGGCGCTAAACTTCCAGGGTGTGCCGACCGGGATCGACATTCGCCAGGTCTGCCGCTTGCACATGTTGCCAGTCATCAACACCGGCATCGCCCATCGTCAGCCGGGCATCGGGCAGGTCGGCGCCGGCATCGTCTACCCACCGATGGAATGCTTCGAGCAGGCTCTGGAGGCCCTGGCCCACCAACTTTAAAATCCCAGGGAATTCACCACTCATCAAGAGGAATCAAGCCGTGGCGGAAGGCAAAAATCGCCGCCTGCGTGCGGTCGCGGATACCGAGCTTCTGGAAAATTACCGAGAGGTAGTTCTTGACCGTCTTCTCAGAGTATGCGAGCTGTTCAGCAATCTCCTTATTGCTCAGGCCCATCGCGACGCAGCGCAGAATATCGATCTCCTTCTCCGCCAGTTCGGTCAGCGACGATCCCTGCGTGGAGAGATGGGAGAGGCGACGAAACTCGCTCACGATCGTCCCGGTCAGCTCCGGCTCAATCTGCACTTCGCCCGCGTGAACCCGGCGGATGGTTCGCGCCAGTTCTTGGGAAGAGGCCGTTTTGAGCAGATAGCCGCGCGCGCCGCTGGTAATCGCCTGGAGAACCTGCTGATCCTGACGGTGCATCGTGAGCATAATCACCGCGATCGAAGGAAACTCGCGGGTAAGCTGCTGAGTCACGGCGATGCCATCGACAACTGGCATGCTGATATCCATCAGCACCACGTCGGGCTGGAGCTGGCGCACCTTCTGCACAGCCTCGAAGCCATTCACGGCCTCATCCACCACGCGCAGGTCGGCCTCCAAGGAGAGAAGCTGGCGCAGGCCCTCGCGCATCAACGCGTGGTCATCGACCAGCAGGATACTGATCGTATCGACGCCGGTCTGCGCGGGCGGTTCGCCGGACCTGATGGAATCGCTGCGCAGAGTCACCCCGTGCTCCTCCTGGGAGCGGCGAGGGTCGGCGTGTGAGCGAATCTCCATCGCTATAGCCGCGCGTGAGCGATTCTGTTGTGAGCGTAATGGATTCTGTGGCACAAACGACTCCAACCGTTCTACACACGCCCGCTCTTAGCGATTTGCCGACTGCCGAAACGTGTGATTTAATGAAACGATCCTACCAATAGTATGAGCAATCAGGGGGAGTAAAACATCACTCAGGTGGGGGATTTTTTCATCTGCCGCGCGGAGAGGAGAGAGCGTGGAGGCGAGCGGCACATGGGGAATCACATTGGATCAGGGAGAAGACATGAGCACACGACCACAGACAGAGCTACTGACCACATTATATGAGGAGACGCAGCAGCGCTTCGCCGATTTTGACGATCCCGCGCACGGCTGGGAGCACGTGCGGCGCGTTTATCAACTGGCGCGGCGTATCGGCGAAGAGGAGGGGGCAGATCTAGTCATTGTGAGCACCGCCGCGCTCCTCCACGACATCGGGCGGCTGGTCCCCCGCAAAGGCATCCCCCACGCATTTCTCTCGGTGGCGGAGGCGCGCACCCTCCTCCAGAAGTACGACTTGTCCCAGGAGCAGGTTGAAGCCATCCTGCACGCGATCGAGGCCCATAGTTTCAGCCAGGGCATCGAGCCGCGCACGCTGGAGGCCCACGTGGTGCGGGATGCCGATCGGATTGACAGCCTGGGCGCAATCGGTATTCTGCGCTGGGCCATCACCGGCACGATCAAGCGCAAGGCTCGGACAAAGAGCTACCATCCCACCGATCCTTTCGCGGAACAACGGGAGCCCAACGATAAGCTCTACCTGCTGGACCACTTCTACACCAAGCTGCTCAAGCTGGAAGAGGGCATGTACACGACCACAGGCCGCGCCCTGGCCCGACAACGCACGGAATATATGCGCGCCTATCTCAAAGAACTCAGGGCTGAGCTGGAGCTATAGCGGCCTTCAGATCGGCCAGTTGCCGGGCGTGCTGCCTGTCGTGTTCGGGCAGAATATTGACCAGTTGATAAAATTTGAGCTGGCCCCATTCGGGAGTGCGGAAAGGCCGTTCCCAGGCTGCGGGCGGCAGAGAGCTGAGATACTCAAACAGCTCCTCGCGCCGGGCTGCCATGCCGCCCAGCACCGCGTCGAGCGAAACCGGCGGCTCCGACTCGCGGGTTCGGCGCGGCGCCTCTTCTCCCGGCTGGTCGAGCAGCGGATTCTCCTCATCCTGCACCCGGCGCATCTGCTCCAGGGCCAGGCCGTCGGCAATATAGACGTGATGAGCAATCTCCAGCGCAGACCAGTCGCCAGGCCGGGGCGCGCTGCGCAATTCTTCCGGGCCAAACTTCGCCAGTTGGCTCATCAACTCCAGGCGTGCGGCCACCATCTTCGGGCGAACCTTCTCAAACGGGTTTTCCAGCAATGCCATGTCCATCTCTCCTGTTTCAATCCCTGTAAGCGGGTCGAAAGGACCCCATGACTGGGCCGCTCATTGCAGGGGGAGCATACTCCTGATCCCCTAAAAAGTCAAGAGGACGCATAGAGTTCTGAAACGTGCGGCGCTTCTTCGCTACGCTTCTCCCCTCTTCACCAACTGGCTATAGAGTCGCTCTAACTCCTCCTGGCTGTTGAAATGGAGAACCAGCGTGCCCTTCCCCTTCGCGTTATATTTCAGATCGACCTTCACGGTAAGCGCCTCGCGGAACTGCGCCTCCAGGTCCATGATTTCGGCGGAGCGGCGCGGGGTTGAGTGAGCCAGCACCTCCTCGGCGGCGGCCTCGGCGCGCTCGGCGGCCTTGATGCGCGCGGCCAGCTCCTCGGCCTGGCGCACGTTCAGCTTGAGCGCGATGATCTTGCCCAGCGCAGCCACCTGGTCCTCCTCGCGTGCAATGCCCACCAGAGCGCGGGCATGGCCCTCGGTAAAGTTTGGATACTCGTAGGGATTGATCAGGGCCTCGCGTACCTTAGGCGCGAGCTGCAACAGGCGCAGAGAGTTCGTGATCGTCGAGCGATCGCGGCCCACCTGCTTCGCCACCTGCTCCTGGGTCAGGCCGAACTCCGAGATCAGCGCCTGGTAGGCCAGGGCCTCCTCGATGGGATTGAGGTCCTCGCGCTGGATATTCTCGATCAGGGCCAGCTCCAGCATCTCCAGGGGAGTGACCTCCTTCACCACCACCGGCACCTCGTTCAGGCCGGCCAGGCGCGCGGCCCGCCAGCGCCGTTCGCCAGCGATAATCTGGTACTGCACCACGCCGGTATCCGCCGGGGAGGCGCTGAACCAGTTCTCGTCCCCCGGATCGGCAGCCGGCACGCGCGGATGGGGTAGCGTATCCAGGCGCGTGACCACCAGGGGTTGGAGCAGGCCATATTCTTTAATCGAGGCGCTCAGTTCGAGCAGGCGAGGATCGTCCTCGCGAAAAACCTTGCGGGGCTGGCGGGGATTGGGAATAATCTGCTCCACAGGAACCGTAAGGATACTCCCCTCATCCACGCGCGTGGGCTGCTGCGCAGCGATTACCTCGGAAGCGCCTGAGATCAGAGCGTCCAGGCCCCGCCCCAGGCCGAATTTCGGTTTAGCCACGGGCCATTACCTCCTCGGCCAGCGTGCGGTACGAGATTGCGCCTGGGGATGCGGGATCGTAATCGAGGATCGACTGGCCAAAGCTCGGTGCCTCGCTCAGGCGCACATTGCGGTTAATAATGGTCTGGAAGACCTCTTCAGGAAAGTGATCGCGCACCTCGCGCACGATCTCGCCGGCCAGCCTGGTGCGGGGATCAAACATCGTCAACACCACGCCGGCAATGTAGAGTCTGGGATTCAACTTGTTCTTCACAATCTGGATCGTGTTCAGCAGGTGCGTCAGGCCCTCCAGGGCCAGATACTCGCACTGGATAGGAATGATCAGGCCGTCCGCCGCCACCAGCGCGTTGACGGTCAACAGGCCCAGCGAGGGAGGACAATCGATGATAATGTAATCGCAGCGCTGGCGAATAGGCTCAATGGCCTGCTTCAAACGATTCTCACGCGCCAGAGCGCCCACCAGTTCCACCTCCGCCGCGGCCAGATCGACGGTGCAGGGGGCAACCACAAGCTCACGCCGGTTCGATGGCACGATCACATCAAAGATCGAGATCATATCCTGCTCCTGAACGAGCAGATCATAGATCGTGTGGGGCTTGATGTGCTTCGCCACCCCGATCCCGCTGGTGGCGTTGGCCTGAGGGTCCATATCGATGAGCAAGACCTTCCGGCCAGCCGCCGCGAGGTACGTCGCTAGATTGATAGCGGTGGTGGTTTTACCCACGCCCCCTTTCTGATTCGTAATCGCGTATACTTTTGACACAGGCCGCTTCCATACCTTTCATCTGGCCGCATCCTCCACAGAACAGGCCGGCCAGGCTATCTGACTGCGCAGGAGAGTGGTTTCCTTGTGGGAAACCGATCTATTTTCGCTCAATCCTTCGTCCGATCCGGCAAATAACCTGTGCGTGGCTTTTTCTCGCCGGGTCGGCAAGGAGGTAACGTGTGCGTTCGCGTGCTGTGAACATTGTATCAAATGCTTCAGGCAGAAGCAACTGGCAGCACCATCGCCGATTCTGCCTGCCGGTGGATGCCCGCGCCAGTCACCACAAGCAAGGCGATGCGTGACACGTGAAGCTACCGCTTACCGTCATTCCCGCCATTCTATGAGTCATCCCTGGGTGGATTTGATCTAGCGCCGCAGAATCAGCACCTTGAAGTTTCCCATCCCGGCGGGATCGGTCAGGATCGAGGCGCGCTGGCGCAGATTGTACCAGCCGAGCAGCGCGACCTGGCCCTGATCGCTGGCGCGACTGGCGTCCGCCTGTGCGAAATCCCTGGCACGCCTGTCAGCCAGTTCAGCCGAGAGGCCGCACTCTTCCAGCCACTGGCGCTGCGTGGTGTATCTGTGCAGGCGCAGGCCGAGCGCGCGTCCCCTGGCAATCAGCGCGCTGAAATCGACGTGCGCGGTGATATCCTGCTCGCCGGGCAGGAGCAGCGGGCGCTCGTTCGCCTGCTGCCGATAGTAGCAGAGCAGCGTGCCCCGGCGGCGCTCGCGCGTGTAGAGTTCCCTGGCCTTCTCGCCATAGTCGATCGTCAGGATGAAGCCGTGCGCGCGCAGCAGACCGCTCGCCTGCTCCAGCCAGCGCGGAGCGTCCAGATTAATCTCCGCGCGCCAGCCGCTGGGAAACGTGCGCCAGGTAATGCGCGCCTCGTCCAGGTAGTCCGCGACCTGCGGCGAGGAAGGCGCGGCCAGCGTTTCGCACAGATGGCCGTCCCGGCAGTCCACGTAGACCTCGTAGAGCCGCCCCTCGCGCACCTCGACCACGTAAACGGGGAAGGCATCGATCAGCTCGTTGGAGAAGAGCACATGGGCGCGCGGCTGAGCCTCCGGGTGCAGACTATCCTGCCCGGCGCGGATATCCGTCGCAGTGTACACCAGCGCGCGGGCGAACTCGCCTGCCTCGCGTTCGGCCCAGGCCCGCACGTCCTTCGCCAGGTTTCCCCGGCCTGCGCCTTGCTCCAGCACCACAAAGGGCGCGGGCCGCTTGAGCTTCTCCCAGAAAGCAGCGAGCTGGCGGCCCAGGCAATGCGCAAACAACGCGGAGACATCCGCGCTGGTGAAATAATCGCCGCTCCAGCCCATCCTGGCCTGCCCGGTCATGTAGTAGCCATAACCCGGCTCATAGAGCGCCATGCGCATATAATCGGCAAAGGTCAGCGGTCCCTCGCGCCGGATGCGCTCCACAATCAACTGCTGCAAGGGCGATGACGAAACCTGCGACATATCCCATCCTTACTAAATATTCACGACGTGAGCGGAAACGACGTAGAGAGAATCCAGGCCAGCAGCAGCGCGCTGAAGGTCGCGCCCGTGAGGGCCGCGCGTCCACTGCCATAGATCTGCGTACATAGTGCCACCAGGAAGATAAAGAGCAGGACCTGAATCGGCAGCAGAATACTCAGGAATCCCAGACCGGGAATAAACAGAACGCTGGCAACCAGTCCGGCCAGTAGTAGAAGCTTGAAGAACGCGCTGGCGACGATGGCGCGCAGCATGCCCTTCTCCTGGTAGCCGCGACTGATCCCCTCGTCCAGCAGGAACAGCGGCCAGGTCAGCACAAAGAAGAGCGGCACGCGCAGGAGACGCTGGGGAGTCAGGGTAAAACGCTGCCAGGCGAAGGTAGAGAGCTGGCCCAGGGTGAAATAGAGGATCAGCACCAGCAGCAGCGCGACGACAAGCTGGCGGCCCACCTGGCGAAAGGCCGGCAGCGGCAGCGCGCGCCTGACTGCGAAGATCAGAATCGCCATCGCCAGGGCGCTCAAGAAGAAGTAGCCGCCCACATAATCCGCGAGCAGGATGTGCAGGAACCCAAACGGCTGCCAGTAGTACTGAATAGCTACAGCAGCGGCAATACCGACGATGGCGCAGAGATAGAAAAAGAGCACATTCTGCCCGCTGACGCTGTTCGGCGTGCCGTTGACATCGAACATATCGATCAGGATGGCGGTGAGTGGAAAGGAAGCGAGCAGAATGCCGGCGGCGGCCAGCAACAGCCAGAGCAGGCGCTGATCGAAATCCATAGTGCCGGTATTGACCTGCTGGGGAGCGATCGCGTGCAGCCAGTTCAGCATCGCCTGGAACGTCGGGCCGGCGGTCAGAATCGTGATATGGTTCAGTCCGGGCAGAACCACGAAGCGGCGGCCCGTTCCCTGCGCGGGATCGCCGCACTGAGATGGCGGGGGCTGGCTCACCCCACAGCCCAGGGCTTGCAGGCGCGCACTATCTTGCAGCACCGCCGGTAGATCGTCCTGGCCCGCCAGAATCAGCAAATTGCGCGGGATCGTCGGGCCGGGATTCTCCTGCCCGACGGGTGAAACCAGAATCGTCGCAACCAGCGCGGGATCGGGATGCGCCACCGCGTACTCGCCGACCGCCGCCGCGCCCATCGAATGGCCGAGCAGAATAATGCGCGGCGCGGCGCTCGCGTGGTTATGGGAGCGCGCGTAATCGATCACCTCGCCCAGCGCGGTCAGATTCAACTGGTCGTTTGAACTATTATACGAATTTGCAGGAACCGCGACGGACGACTCGCCGTGGCCGGGAAAATCGAACAGGTAGGCCGTCACGCCCGCGCGCGCCAGTTCCACGCCAAAGCTGGTCATCAATTCTTTGCTGCCCGTAAAGCCGTGAGCCACGATCGCGACCAGCGAAGTTTCGCCGCTGGCCGGACGCATCTCCAGCACCGGCACGGGATAAGTCCCCTGAATGGTGAAAGTCGAGCGCGTAATCGAGCTTTCGTAGCCGGCCAGCCGGGTAAAGCTAAAGACCGCGAAGCCGGCGAAGATCAGCAGAAAAAAGAGATAGAGACCCCTGCGCGCCTGCCGCTTGCGCCGCATCGTCTCCAGCGTGCGCACATCTTTCAGGATCAGGACCCTCGACCTTTGTCTGCGTTTGCGCGCCATAGTCTTCGTCCGCCTTCTCGCTCAATTGCCGAAATTGACCACCAGGAGATCCAGAGCCATCTCAGGCGTGAGCCGGCTGCGTTTGAGGGCTGCGTCCGTCTCGAGCAGCCGGCGATAGGTATTCTCAAGCTGGGCGCTGCTGAACTTGCCCACGTTGCGCAGGGCCTTCTCGACCACAAACGGGGGAGAGCCGATGGCGGCGGCGATCTGCGCGGCCCGCAGTCCGCTAGCGGCCATCTCCTTCACCAGCAGCAGATTGCGCACCTGCGAAGTGATCGTAGGCAGGAGGGCCAGGGGATGCTGCCCATCGGCCAGCAGGTCGTGCAGCAGATTCAGAGCCAGCGTGCGATTGCGCTGGGCCAGGGCGTCGGTCAGATCGAAGACGCGTCCCACCTGGACCTCCGCCGAGAGCAGGCGCACATGCTCCGCCTCGATCGTCCCGCCCGCCCCCACGTAGGTCGCCAGCTTCTCCAGCTCGTTGGCCAGCAGGCGCAGTTGATTGCCAATAAAATCGGCCAGCAGCTTCACCGCCTCGCCGCTGATCTTCACGCCGATGCTCTGCGCGCGCTTCTTAATCCAGCTCTCCAGCGCCGCGCCTTTGGGCAGAGTGGAGAGAATAACCTGGCCATGCGCCTGCGCGGCCTTGAGCAGGGGACTGCTGGCGGGCAACTCCTCATCCACCAGCACAATCAAAACCGTCGAGTCGGGCAGGCCGGGGATAGCCTCGGCCAGGCCCTTCTCAAAGCTCGCGCGCGACTCCCCGCCGGTCTTGCTGCTCCTCCCCTTGCGCCCCTTGCCGGTGGCGGGCGCATCGGTATTCTCGGCTGGTGCAGAAGAATCGGAGGGAGAGGAATCGTCGCTCCGGCGTTTTTTGGGCAGACCTTCAAGGATCACCAGGCGCTGTTCGGAGAGGAAAGGGAAAGTATTACAAGTCGCGGTGAGGGTAGCCAGAGAAACCTCACCGCCGACATAATGATCCTGGTTATACGCAAAGTCCCCCTGCCGGCGCAGCCTCTTGAGGTGCTCCCGGCAAGTAAACTCATCGTTGCCATGCAATAAATAAAACATAGCGTCAGCGCCATGCACGACCCAGGCGTGCGCGAACTATTCGTGGGCCTGAGCAGTCGTTCTGCGGTAATCGCGGCGATTGATGCGCGCCACCAGCAGGTCAGCGCCCATGCCGAAGGCCAGCTCCATCGCGGAGAAGAAAAGAACGCCGCCAAAGAAAGCCGAGCCGCCGCTTGCGCCGGGCAGCGGTGTGTCATAGATCAGCGTGCCGGCCCAGCCGAGAATAATCAAAAAGCCAATGATGCCGCCAAGAAACGCGCCGAAGACCACCGCCGCGCGATTGCGCACCGCGCTCATCCAGAACGCCAGAAAAAGCGCCACCGGCAGCGAAAGAATCAGTCCAAAGAGAGCGCCCCAGAAGACGCCTGCGGGATCTATCCACTGTAACTCGGGACCGCCCATAGAGAATGCCTCCAAGTATCCATCAAAGTAAGTGAGAGGGCCACCACACAGGCTGCCCTCCTTCAATTATACGGCAATCAAGCAGGTCTGACAACCTCGGATTGAGGACCGGGAGATCTATATATCCAGGTTCGCGTTTCGCGCGTGGCTTTCGATAAAGCGCTTGCGGGGCGCTACCTCGTCGCCCATGAGCATCGTAAAGACCTTATCGGCCTCGACGGCCTCCTCGATCGAGACCTTGAGGATGGTGCGGTGCGCGGGGTCCATCGTGGTTTCCCAGAGCGTTTCGGGATTCATCTCGCCGAGACCCTTGTAGCGGCCAACCTCCGGCTCCTTGCCGTTGTGCGCGGCCTTGTACTCCTCAATCAACTGGTCGCGCTCCTCGTCCGTGTAAACAAAGCGCACCTGCTTGCCGAATTTGATGTGGTAGAGCGGCGGCTGCGCGATATAGAGATGGCCATTCTCGATCAACTGCGGCATATGGCGATAGAAGAAGGTCAGCAGCAGCGTGCGGATATGCGCGCCATCCACGTCAGCGTCGCACATAATCACGATGCGACCATAGCGCAGCTTCGCGAGATTGAAATTCTCATCGATGCCCGCGCCAATCGCGGTAATGATGTTCTTGACCTCGTTATTCTTCAGAATGACATCTAGTCCCACGCGCTCGACGTTCAGGATCTTGCCGCGCAAAGGCAATATTGCTTGAAAATGCCGGTCGCGCCCTTGTTTCGCGCTTCCTCCAGCGCTATCGCCCTCAACCAGGTACAACTCGCAGCGATCGGCATGTTTCTCCGAGCAATCGGCCAGCTTGCCGGGGAGGGTGCTGTCGAGGACATTTTTGCGCTGGATGAGATCGCGGGCAGCGCGGGCGGCCTCGCGAGCGCGGGCGGAGAGCAAGCACTTCTCGATGATCGCTTTGGCCTCGCTGGGCGTCTCCTCCAGGTAGCGGGAGAGCATCTCCGAGGTGACGGTTTCTACGACCGGGCGCACCTCGGCGTTGTTCAGCTTGGCCTTCGTCTGGGCCTCGAACTGCGGATTCGGGATCTTCACGCTGACCACGACGGTCAGGCCCTGGCGCACATCGTCGCCGGTCAGGTTGCTGTCCTTCTCTTTGAGCAGGTTCATCTTGCGCGCATAGTCGTTGAGGGTGCGCGTCAGGGCGCTGCGGAAGCCGGTAATGTGCATGCCGCCATCGACGGTGTTGATGCCGTTGGCGAAGGAAAACTCGGTCGCGTTCCAGCTATCGTTATACTGGACCGCCAGCTCGACCTTGATGCCATCGATCTCGCGGGCCGTGCTGACCGGGCGATCCTGGATGCGGCCCCGGTTCTTGTTCAGGTAACGCACAAAGGAGACGAGGCCGCCTTCGAAGTAGAACGTCACCTCGCGGTCAACCCGTTCGTCGTGCAGGGAGATCGTCATGCCGTGATTCAGGTAGGCCATCTCGCGGAAGCGCTGGGCGAGGATATCGAAGTTGTAATCACGCGTCTCCATAACCTCCAGGTCGGGCAGGAAGGAGGTCTTCGTGCCGGTTTCGTTCTCAGGCACGGGGCCGACGGTAATCAGGGGAGTGACGGGCACGCCGCGTTCGTAGCGCTGGCGATAGAGAAAGCCATCGCGCTTTACCTCCACCTGGCACCACTCGGAGAGCGCATTGACAACCGAGACGCCCACGCCGTGCAGGCCGCTGCTGATCTGGTAGCCGCCGCCGCCGAACTTGCCTCCCGCGTGCAGGATGGTCATGACCACCTCAAGCGTCGAAAGGCCGGGACGTTGATGGTGCTCCTCGACGGGGATGCCACGTCCGTCGTCCTCGATCGTGACCGAGCTATCGGCGTGAATGGTTACGCTGACCGTGCTGGCAAAGCCGGCCATCACCTCGTCGATGCTATTATCTACCACCTCATAGATCAAATGGTGCAGCCCGCGCTGGTCCGTCGCGCCGATATACATGCCGGGCCGCACCCGAACCGCCTCCAGGCCCTCGAGAATCTGGATATTCTGCTCGCTATAGTTGCCGTTCCCGTTTCCCCCATTCACGCCGCCACCGTTTCCCTGATTTCCGTTCACGCCACCGCCCTGCGAACCACCGCTACCGGCCACTAGAGTCTCGGGATCGTTCTGTATCTGTTCTGCCATAAGTGATTCTCTCGTTTTTGCCATAGAAACCATTTGTCCTTTTATGCCTGTGCCTGCCTGTTACCGAGAACTCCCATCTTTCCTCACCCCCGGTTGAGCGAGGGCTGGCACCCCTTGACGCTCTGGCAGTCTATGATTGTATCCTCTACAAGGTAGTACATGTTTTCTATTCCTGATAGGTACACGGCAGACCGGGGTTGCGGGCGCCAGGAACACATGCATATGGAAGACGCGCACGCAGCGGAGAAGATGGACAGGGTAGCGCCGGCTTGCTTGCCATGCACCACAAAATGTTCTTCTCAACTGAGGGAAGCAGTATGCCCGAACCCTGCCCTGCACCTTCGTCTATCTCGAAGAATAATTCCAAATGAGTAGCGAAAATCCGGTCGAGGACCTTATTTTCGGCTTCCCCATTATATCACAAATCGCGCTGCCGGACAAAGGGCATGGGGTATTCAGGGCAGGTCCATCCCATCCACACCTTTTCAGCATGCCCGCATTCCCAGGAGAAATGAGAGCGCACCGCCCGGCCAGCACGCTCTCATTTCTGTCTTTTTTGCAGCCTGCCTGTTTGACGAAAAGAAGCCAGCACGGGAAAGCCGGGGTAGTCAGAAACGATTGCCGCCCATTGGATTGCTCATAGGAATGCCAGGAGCCATGCCGGGCATCCCCTGCATGCCGGGCATACCGGCCATGCTCCCCTGCATAGGCCCGACGGCCAGATTGCTCGCACAGTAGGGACAGAAGGTCCAGCGCAGTTCCAGCAAACGCTCGCACTTGGGGCAGGGACGCTTGAGCTTCTGGCCGCAGGACGGGCAGACCTGGAAATCGGCCTCCACGCGCGCGTGACAGTTATTGCAGGTCTGGCGCTCGGTCATCTCTGCCAGCAGGGACTCCTCCTCCAACTGGCGCTCATAGACCTCGGCCATGGTCTGGCGCGGACGCAGAATCATATAGATAAACAGGCCACAGACAAAGAAGACGGCCACCAGCGCCGTAGCAAGCACCTGGGTCAGAAAATCCTGTGTGCGCGAACGCACGTCGCGGAAGGTCCACACGACCAGGCTGATCCAGAAGACAATTATAAATGTGACGACGTACCCGATCACCAACCCCAGGAGCTGGCTCAGGGTATTGAAGATGTTAGAAGTGGCGGCAAATACCATCATTATATGACTCGCTAACACTGTTTCTAGCCCCTTTCACATACAGGTAGATTTGTGGGGAGAGATACCCCCAACGCCCAATCCGGCAGAAGCATCCCCTCAGCTTTCTGCAACTCTTTCATAACTCTCTCGCGTGTCCCTTTTGCACAGGTATCATCGATTCTCTCCCCGCGAAGGGAAGTGCTGCGAGAATGACTCACATTTCTCGCTCTATCCCGTAGCATCGCTTTTCTCTGAGATAGCCGACACCATTATAAACGAAACTGCTCTCCAGAAAGACGCAATCTAGGACTAAGAGGCCGCGCTATGTGGACACTGCTCCTGCTTTCCCCTGTGACGTTCATCCGAGTCTCAGTCATCTGCACCGTAGAACCGATCCTCTTGCCACCAGATCACGCCCGCACTCCCTGGCAACTTTTACACGCATCCGCCCTCCTTACTAAGTTTGCCACAAAACCGTCTCACAGGCAACTGTTGCCTGCCGCAACTAGCCCCTATGGCATGGAGGCTGCTCTTCTTCATTATATATGGCCCCGGAAAAAGCTGGTCGTGTACGCATTTGCTCTGAGAGGTGCAAAATGCGCGTTCCACGCGCATTTTGCACCTCTCATGTAGAAACGGTAAAGCCATGCAAGCCGATGGGATGCTACGCCAGGATCGCCGCCGTGTCGTTTTTGGGATTGTTGACCAGCTTTGAGACCGGGCGGGCCTTCATCAGTTCGGCGGGATAGGGGCTGAGCCAGTGCGTCAGCACCTGCTCGTCGCGCAGTTGTGGATTCAGCCAATCCTCGTAGGCGCCGGGACGCAGAATGGCGGGCATGCGGTTGTGAATCGAGGCCATCAGCTCGTTAGGCTCGGTGGTGATGATTGTGCAGCTCTGAATCTCGGGTCCCTCGGGACTTTTCCAGAGATCCCACAGGCCCGCGAAGGCAAACGGCTGCTCGTCCGCCAGGGTGATGTACATCGGCGTCTTGCCCTTGCCCTCGGTCTTCCACTCGTAAAAGCCGTCCGCAACGATCAGGCAGCGGTGGCGGCGCAGCAGGTTCTTGAAGCTCGGCTTCTCCGCCAGCGTCTCCGCCCTGGCGTTGATCATGCGCGAGCCGATCGACTCATCCTTCGCCCAGGAGGGGATCAGTCCCCAGCGCAGCGTGGTGAGGTGCGCATTGCCGTTCTTCAAAATGGCTACGATATCCTGCGTTGGCGCGATATTATAGCGCGGCGCTGCGTTCAGCGTCGGCTCAACTCCGAAGCTCTCGGCAATCTTCCTGATATCGGTAATCAATGTATAGCGACCACACATAAGATGTGTTCTCCTCATGCTTCTCTATCTGGCCTCTTCCAGATACTATACCTCTTTTTACCTATTCTTTTTGTATTATCAAAAAAGGCTATCCCTGGTTTCGGTTCGGGACAAAACCAGGGATAGCACCGCAGGCGCGAGCGTTCATTGCGAGAAGCAGACGTACTCCCGGAAAAATCACCCGCACCGGGTGATGTGTACTCACCCACTCTGCCTGTATGCTGTTTTCAGCAGATATCGATAGCGTAGCGTCGTATGGCATGAAATACACAGATTCTCAGGAGGAAAAATAAGGTGCAAATAGCCGATAAGCGACAGAAAAAGGGTTACAAAGGTATGGCGATGGAGGGGGGTATAGCGCGCTGGTACGCGAAGATTCGCAGTTCTGGCAACCAGATCG